>Ga0302326_10000481_pt1 | contig 112077 bp, 88 predicted proteins | sample Palsa_T0_3_FD_202264 | JGI IMG/M metagenome (GOLD analysis project Ga0302326, IMG submission 202264) | Peat permafrost microbial communities from Stordalen Mire near Abisko, Sweden - Palsa_T0_3 | ecosystem: Environmental > Terrestrial > Soil > Palsa > Peat permafrost | place: Sweden: Abisko... | reverse complement strand
GCGCGCCGCCGCCGACCGTGGCCGTCAGCTTGCGGACAACGTCGTTGGCCTCCGGCGCCGGAGCGCCGTTGGTCTCGGGCACCGGGCTCGCCTCCGGAGCGAGCTGCGGCACCGGCGCCTCGATCGGCGCCATCGAGGCGGTGGCAACACCCACCGCCTCGGCCGCGGTATCGCCGTCGTCCTCGCCGTAGGGATGGACGAGCTCGGCCGGGCCGAGACCGACGGCCGTCTCCGCCATCCCCTCGGTACCGGTGACCGGGTCCTCGGACGCCACGTAGGCGGCCAGTCCGAGCTTGGCGTCCTCAACCAACGCCGCCTCGGTGGTCTGCTCCAGCACCTGCACCTGCGCTCGCATCACGTAGCGGAGGTAGTCGTCGTCGATGCCGCCCATCATCTGGCCGAACATCTCGAATCCCTCACGCTGCCACGCCACCAGCGGATCCTGCTGACCCATGGCCCGCAGGTTGATGCCCTCGCGGAGATAGTCCATCTCCGACAGGTGCTCACGCCACCGCTGATCGATGATCTGCAACATGATCTCGCGCTCCACCTGACGCATGAGCGAGACGCCATTTTCGTCATTGGGCAACGCCGCCTCGCGCTCGGCGTAGTGCGCGAGCGCTTCGGCCAGGACCGACTCGGTGATCTGCTCGGGCGTGGCCGCGGCGTCAAGATCCTCGGCCGTGAACTTGGTCGGGTAGTAGCCGTTGGCCTCTGTCACGACGGCCTCGAGGTCCCAGTCCTCGGGCTCGTCGCCCGGGCACGTCGCGGTGACGATCCCGTCGATGGCGGCTTCGAGAAGCTCGAGCGTCTGCTCACGCATGTCGAGCCCGTCGATGATCTGCATGCGCTTGGCGTAGACGACCTTGCGCTGCTCGTTCATGACCTCGTCGTACTTGAGGACGTCCTTGCGGATCTCAGCGTTGCGGGCCTCAACCGTGTTTTGCGCCCGCTCGATGGCCTTGGTGACCATCTTCGCTTCGATCGGCACGTCGTCGGGGAGCGCTCGACCCATGACCCAGTTCATGGCGCCGGTGGCGAAGAGGCGCATGAGCTCGTCTTCGAGCGACAGGTAGAAGCGCGACTCCCCTGGCTCGCCCTGACGCCCGGCGCGACCGCGGAGCTGGTTGTCGATGCGCCGGCTCTCGTGACGTTCGGACCCGAGCACGTACAGCCCGCCGAGCTCTTTGATCTTCTCGCCTTCGGACTTGCACTCGGCCTCGAACTTCGGCAACAACTCGGCGTAGAGGGCGGCACCCTCCTCTGAGTCCGGATCGACGCCTTGGCCGATGACCTCGAGCCGGGCGAGGCCCTCGGGGTTGCCGCCAAGCAAGATGTCGACGCCGCGGCCGGCCATGTTGGTCGCCACCGTCACCCCACCCAGGCGTCCGGCCTGGGTGACGACCTGCGCCTCACGCGTGTGCTGCTTGGCGTTGAGGACGCTGTGGGGAATGCCCTTCTTGTCGAGCATCCGCGACAGCAGCTCGGACTTCTCGACGCTGGCCGTACCGACGAGGATGGGTTGGCCATCGGCGTTGCGGATCTCGATGTCGTCGATGATGGCGTTGAACTTGGCCAGCTCGGACTTGTAGATCAGGTCGGGCTGGTCGATGCGGACCATGTCGCGGTTGGTGGGGATGGGCACCACCGGGATCTCGTACGTCGACGCGAACTCCGAGGCTTCGGTCTCGGCCGTACCGGTCATGCCGGCGAGCTTGTCGTAGAGCCGGAAATAGTTTTGCAGGGTGACCGTCGCCCAGGTGTGGAACTCCTCTTTGATCTTCACCCGCTCCTTGGCCTCGACGGCCTGGTGCAGGCCGTCCGACCAACGACGACCCTCGAGGATGCGGCCGGTGAACTCGTCGACGATCTTCACCTCGCCGTCGGCGACGATGTAGTCCTTGTCCCGCCGGTACAGCTCCTTGGCCTTCAGGGCGGCCTGGAGTTGGTGCACGAGGTTGGCGGCGACCAGGTCGTAGAGGTTGTCGACGCCGAGCGCGCGCTCGACCTTCTCGATGCCTTCCTCGGTCGGGACGACCGTCCGCTTCTCTTCGTCGACCTCGTAGTCGGACTCGCGTTCGAGCATTCGAGCGACGCCGGCGAACTGGTAGTAGAGCTTGGTCGAATCAGACGCCGGACCCGAGATGATGAGCGGGGTCCGGGCCTCGTCGATCAGGATCGAGTCCACCTCGTCGACGATGGCGAATGCGTGACCGCGCTGGACCATCTCCTCGCGCTTGGCGCGCATGTTGTCGCGCAGATAGTCGAAGCCGAATTCGGTGTTTGTCCCGTACGTGATGTCAGCCGCGTAGGCGACCTGACGGGAGGCGAAATCCTCGACGGCGGGCACGACCAGCCCGACGGACAAGCCGAGCCAGCGATGGATGCGGCCCATCCACTCGGCGTCACGGGCGGCCAGGTAATCGTTGACGGTGACGAGGTGCACACCCTCACCGGTCAGCCCGTTGAGATAGGCCGGCAGAGTCGAGACGAGTGTCTTACCCTCGCCGGTCTTCATCTCGGCGATCCAGCCGAAGTGGAGGGCGGCGCCGCCCATGAGCTGGACGTCGTAGTGGTACTGGCCGATGACCCGCCGAGCGGCCTCCCGGACCGTGGCGAACGCCTCGAAGAGCAGGTCGCCGAGATCCTCGCCGTTGTCGAACCGCTCCCGGAACTCCACGGTCTTGTGCTGAAGATCGGCGTCGGACAGAGCCGCGTACTCGTCGCCGAGCGCGTTGATGTCGGGTACCAGGGACTGCAAGGCCCGGATCTTCTTGCCCTCGCCTACCCGGAGGACCTTGGAGAACACACTCACGACGCACCATCCTACTTGGGACCCGACTCCAGCCCCACGGCGGCTCGGGCCCGGGCTAGGTCCCCTGGCGCCGGGCGACGATGACCGTGGACTGCTCGAAGACGATGGTGAAGCCGCCGCCGGGGCCCGTCAACTGGTCGAGAAGCTGCGTGGCGGCGGCATCGTCGATCGACGTGTCGAGGACCAGCCAGTCGACGACCGACGGAGGCGGGGCGTCGCGATTGGCGAATCCCCAGTTGGTCGGGACGAACGGGTTGGGCCACTCATAGATGCCGGCCCGATGGGTCAGATGCGTGTCGATGCTGTAGCTGGCGCTGACCCCCTTGCCGTTGGTCACCTGCTTCACGGCTGTCGCCTCGGCTCGCGCCAGAGCCGACGGACGGGCCCACTCCCCATCTCGATAGTGAACGGAGAGAGGCGAGGGCGACCAGGCCACATTCGCCGCCAACGCACATGCCACCAGCACCGCCACGAGGGCGCCGCGAGTGGCCGGCCGCGAGGCCCGCCTGGCCATCGATTCGACGGTCGCCAGCCACACGCCGACGACGACCATCGACGAGTAGTGAAACTTGATGCTGTAGGCGTACCCGATCACCGACGTCGTGTTGATGACCAGTTGCGGCAGGCCGATGAGCGCCGCCGACCATCCACCGATGATCGGGAGGAAGGCCACTGGGGCGAGCAGTTGGATGTAGTAGGTGTGGCGATTCTGCTTGACCATCAGGCGGTAGAGCCGGCTCGGATGGCGGATGATCGTGGCGATGACGCCCTGGAGCGAGTGGCCGAGGGTCGGGTTGAAGGCGAGGTAGAACGCAGCCTGCCCGCCGTCGTAGTGCGGGATGATGAGCCGGGTGCAGATCACGAACCACGCCACCCCAACCGCGGCCGTCGCCGCGCCGGCGCGGATGCTGTAGCGCAGCGCGATCGCCACCCCCATGGCCAGCACGGCGAGGGCCACGTCCTCCTTGCATGACAGGGCCACGCCGGTGGCGAGAGCAAACCACCACCATCGGCCGCGGGACGCGAACCACCAGGCAAAGAAGAGCGGCGTGATGGCGAGGGCCTCCGGATGGAAGTGCCACCAGTTGATCCATTCGATGGATGGGAAGAGCAGGTAGGCGACCGCCGGGCCCAGCGCCAACCACTCATTTTCGAAGCGGTCGCGGGCGAGCAGCCACAGGGGCACCGCCCCGAGGGCGAGGGCGATCGTCTCGATCAGGTAGAGGGCGTGCGGCCCACCCCCCAGCCAGTAGATCGGCACGAGGGCGAAGGCGATGACGTTGACGTGGAAGCCGAAGTAGTTGAGTCCCCTGATGGTGTCGAACGGGTTTTTGAATCTCGACAACAACCAGATGGCTTGGTCGTAGATGCCCATGTCGAAACCGAACGTTCCGAAGTTGGACTGCTGCGCCCACGTCAACTGACCGAAGACGAGCACGTACAGCGCGACCGACGCGGTCAGGACACCCGCCGGCGTGACGCGCTCCGCCAACGCCGTCGACGCGTCGCGGCGGCCGCGGTTGGCCGCCTTCAGCGGGGCAACAGCCGCGGCCCGCACCGCTTCGAGCCGGTCGGACGACAAGGGGCCCTCGGCCAACTTGTGCGCGAGACCGCTTTGCTGGGTCAGCTTTGTTCCTCGTCGTGGATGTTGAGGAGCCGCTCACGGACGGCGTAGATCACGGCCTCCATCCGGGAGTGCAGGTGCAGCTTCTCCAAGATGTTGCGGACATGATTTTTGACGGTGTTTTCGGAGATGTAGAGCTCCTCGCCGATCTCCCGATTGCTGTGGCCCTTGGCCACCAACTTCAGGACCTCGAGCTCGCGCTGGGTCAGCGCCGGCGCCGGGAACTGCTGCTTTTCCTCCGAGCGGCGAGCGAGGGTGCTGTATTCGAGGAGGAGCTTGGAGGCCATCGACGGCGAGATCAGGCTCTGGCCGAGGACCACGGCGCGGATGGCCTCGGGCACCTCCTCGACGGAGACTTCCTTCAGCAGATAGCTGTTGGCGCCCGCCTTGATCGCCTCGTACAGATCGTCGTCCTCGTCCGACACCGTGAGCATGATGATCTTCGTCGACGGGCTCGAGTCGCGAATGGCCCGGGCGGCGGCGATGCCGTTGATCTTGGGCATGCGCACATCCATGAGCACCACGTCGGGGGCGAACTCTTCGGCCTTGGCGATGGCCTCCTCGCCGTTCTCCGCCTCAGCGACGACATCGATGAGGTCCTCGGTCGACAGCACGACGGAGATGCCCCGCCTGAAGAGTGGGCTGTCGTCGGCGATGAGGACCCGAATGGCGTCAGGGTTGCTGGCGCTCCCGTTGGCGCCGCTGGCGCTGGCGCCGGCGCCTGGCCCGGCGCCCGCACCGGCGGCGGCGCTGGCGCTGGTCGAGTGGTCGGACTGGTCAGACACGAAGTCCCACGTTACTCAGCGAACGCCCATCCCCACGGTCGATCCTCAGAGGGCCTCGATCAGACCGGCGTGGCCGTCCCGGCGCCGGTACACCACGGCAGCCGCATCCGTCTCGCTGTTGGTGAACAGGTAGAAGGCGTGACCGAGCAGGTCCAGTTGCACCAGCGCATCCTCGGGCGTCATCGGCTTGATGCTGAACTGCTTGGTGCGCACGATCCGCCCCCCGTCGGTCGCGTCACCGGGATCCTCGGCGAGCGTCGCACCGGGAGTCGGGCGGGGAGCCGGCGCGTGGCGGGGGTGGGAGCGGCCGACCAGCTTGGAGTTGAGCTTGACCAGTTGGTGCTCGAGCTTCTCGGCGGCCCGGTCGAAGGCGACGAGGACCTCGGCTCCGGTCGCCCGGGCCCGGACGACGTGCCCGTGACCGTGCATGGTCATCTCGCAGACTTCACGCTCGGCGATCCGAGGGTTGCGCTCCTCGGTGAACCGGACCTCAGCCCGGTCCATGCCGTCGAGAAACCTGCCCAACTTGCCCACCTTGGCCTCGACGGTATCCCGGAGAGCGGTCGACACCTCGATGTTGCGACGACGGATGGCGACGTCCATATGTTCTCTCCTCTCGAGTTCGCGGGTCGGGCTCGGGGCAGGGTCGGGCTCGGGCTCGGGCTCGGGCCGACGAGTTGGGCTGCGTGCGGCTGACCTGGTCTTTGACCCCACACTCGCCTGCCGGGGAGATGGCCCGCCGGCGGGGGCGACCCGGATGGGTCCTACCCCGCCGTGGTGGCGAACGTCGCTCCCTCTCCGCCCCGTGTCCACAATGGACATCATCGGCGGGCAGGGCTTACCCCTAAGCCGCACCATGCTCAGCAACCACGGGTTGCCTTACGTGGGTCGTTTCGCCTGCGACTGGCATCGACTTGCAACCACAGACCCGCACGCAGCCCATGAACGAGTGTAGGACGCCCCGGCTCCTCGGCGCCCCCGCGCCTCCCCGCCTCCCCGCCTCCCCGCCTCCCCGCCTCCCCGCCTCCTCGGGTCCTCGGCCGCCGACCCCCGGGCGGCCGCGCCACGACGACGCCGTGCTCTTCTCGCCCACCTTGGCCGAGGTGCGACGGCTGCCCCCCGCATCCGAGCGCGTCAAACGCCTCCAACGTTGGAGACACATTCCAGTTTCATATCATTTCATGCTATACGGGTCGGGGACGCGCCCCGCCCCGCCCAGCCCCCGCCCGCCCCGCCCAGCCCAGCCCCCGCCCGCCCCGCCCAGCCGCGGATCATCAGTCCTCGCCCAAACTCACCCGCCACGGCTTGACCCGACCGATCCCCTTGAGGTGGTGCGACCGCAACTCCCGCCACCGCAAGCCCAGCGCCGACTGGTCGACCAGCAGGTCGTGAACCTCGTCGGACACGAGCACGGTCCCCGGATTGGCCACGTTGACCAACCGGCTGGCGAGGTTGACCACGGGCCCGAAGGCGTCTCCCCACCGGGCGACGACGGGACCGTGGGCGACGGCCCCCCGCACGTCGGGCGTGAGGGGCCCGCGCCGGACGTCCGCGGTCAACCGCAGGGCGATCGACACCGCCACCGCCGGTGACGGCGTCGAGAACATGACCTCGTCCCCGATGGTCTTCACCACCCGCGCACCCTGTTGGGCCACGGTTTCGTAGGCCCGCGACTCGAATTCGCTGACCATCGCCGCCAGGTCATCCGGCTCGAGCTCTTGGCTCACCACCGTGAAGTCCACGAGGTCGACGAAGCCGATGCTCAGGTCTTGCTGCCCTCCCCCCAACTCGATCGCCGTCAGACGCCGCCGTACCGCGGCGAGAAGCTGGAGTCGGTAGAGGTATCCGACGGTGCGGGTGATGGTGACCAGGTCGATCGCGTGCAGGAGCCCTTCGGCCCGCTCCCTGGGTGTCAGGCCGGCGGCACGGGCCTCGGCGAGCTGGTCGCCGATGTCGTCGGCGCTGTCCTCGGCCAGACGGGCCAGCGATGACGAGGCGACGCGCAAGGTTTGCAGCGTCCGCTCAAACCGGAAAGGGTCCCGTATCCGGTCCCCCGCCCGCTCGATGATCTCCAGGTCGGCGTCCCCCGCCATGATCTCGCCCGGCTCCGGGTCCGGGAAACCCATCGCTCGCCACAGTTGACTCATCTGGGACGCGGTGAGGCCGGCGTGGCCGGCCAGGGCATCGAGATCCCAGTGGCCCTCGTTGGGTCGTAGGAGTCGCTCGGCGACGAGCAGCTCGAGCGTGCCGTCCGCCTCGGCCTGCGCGACCTCCTCAGCCGGAACGCCGTTGTCGGCGAGGAAGTCGTCGAGGTCGCCCACTAAGCGCCGACCATATCGAGCCGAGCGAGGGACTACGATTGGAGCGTCCGGGCTGAGCAGATGCGCGGGGTCGGTTGACCCCAGCTCGTGGCGGGAGATGTCATCCCTGTCCACGCGCGCACCCCAACTGCTAAAAGGAGCCTGATGTCAAAGGTCGCAGACCCCTCTCTCGCCGACTTCGGTCGACGCGAGATCAACCTGGCCGAGGTAGAGATGCCCGGCCTCATGGCCCTCCGCGAGGAGTACGGCGCCAGCCAACCCCTGAAAGGGGCCCGCATCAGCGGCTCGCTGCACATGACCGTGCAGACGGCCGTGCTGATCGAGACCCTGGTCGCCCTCGGCGCCGAGGTGCGGTGGGCGAGCTGCAACATCTTCTCGACCCAGGATCACGCCGCCGCCGCCATCGCCGCCGCCGGCATCGAGGTCTTCGCCTGGAAGGGCGAGACGCTCGAGGAGTACTGGTGGTGCACCGAGCAGTGCCTCCGGTGGCCCGATCCGGCCAATCCCGACGGCCAACTCGGCCCCAACATGTTGCTCGACGACGGCGGCGACGCCACCCTGCTCGTGCACCTGGGTACGGAGTGCGAGCGGGACAACAAGGTCCCCGAGCTCGGCCCCGAGGACTCCGAGGAGTACGGGATCATCCTCGCCACCCTCAACCGGACGCTGCGCGCCAATGGCAGTCTCTGGACGGACATGGGCAAGGCGATCATCGGCGTCACCGAGGAGACGACGACCGGCGTCCACCGCCTGTACCAGCGCCAGGAGCTCGGCACGCTCCTCTTCCCGGCGATCAACGTCAACGACTCCGTGACGAAGTCCAAGTTCGACAACCTGTACGGCTGCCGCCACTCGCTGATCGACGGCATCTTCAGGGCGACCGACGTGATGATCGCCGGCAAGGTGTGCGTGGTCAACGGCTACGGCGACGTCGGCAAGGGCTGCGCCCAGTCACTTCGGGGTCAAGGGGCACGGGTCATCGTCACCGAGATCGACCCGATCTGCGCCCTCCAGGCGGCCATGGAGGGCTACCAGGTCCTCACCATGGAGGACGTCATCGCCACCGCTGACATCTTCGTGGCCGCCACCGGCAACCGCGACATCATCACCGCCGAGCAGATGTCGCGCATGAAGCACAACGCCATCGTGTGCAACATCGGCCACTTCGACAACGAGATCGACATGGCCGGCCTGGCCCGCGTCCCGGGGATCACGAGGGCCAACATCAAGCCTCAGGTGGACGCGTGGGAGTTCCCGGACGGCCACGCCGTGATCGTCCTCGCCGAAGGCCGACTGGTCAACCTCGGCTGCGCCACCGGCCACCCGAGCTTCGTCATGAGCTTCAGCTTCACCAACCAGGTCCTCGCCCAGATCGAGCTGTTCACCAAGACGAGCGACTACCCGGTGGGCGTCTACGTGCTCCCGAAGCGCCTCGACGAAAAGGTGGCTCGCCTGCACCTGGACAAGCTGGGCGTGCGCCTCACGCAGATCAGCGAGCGCCAGGCGTCGTACCTCGGCGTGGAGCTCGAGGGCCCGTACAAGGCGGACAGCTACCGCTACTGATTCCAAGAGGAATGTGGCCGCGGCCGACCCGACCCACCCGCGGTTGGGTCGGCCGTCGCGCTAGCCGATGAGGGCGGTGACCCGGTCGAGGTCGGTGACGTGCTCGTGGCCGTCGGGGCTCGGGCAAAAGCCGTGGGGGTCGAGATGGATGGGTCGCACGCCGGCGCGCTCGGCGCCGGCGATGTCGGCGCACTTGGTGTCGCCCACGTGGACGGCGCGATCGGCGGACACGCCGAGTGCCTCGAGGGCAGCCAGGAAGATCCTGGGGTCGGGCTTCTCGATGCCGACGGCGCCCGAATCGAGCACGGCGGCGACGGGCACGCCCTCGCCCGGGCCTACCTGACAGATGCCGGCGGCGAGGAGCTCGGCTTCCACGGTGCCGTTGGAGTTGGAGACGATGGCGATGGCCACGCCGGTGGCGGCCAAGCGCCGAAGGGCGTCGACCGCGCCCGGGATGGGCCGCGTCCATCGAAGCGTCCGGAACTCCAGGCCGATGGCCTCGGTCACGCCAGGCAGACGGTCCGGCTCGACGCCGAGGACGCCCGTCATGCCCGCGTGGTAGGCGGGCCAGTCCGGCATGGGCCGGCCGGCGAGGGCTGAGCGGTCCATGGCCGCGATCCCCGCGTAGTGGCCACGGGCAAGGTCGTCGAGCGTCACGTCCGTCATGCCGGCGTCGCCCAGGGTGGCGAGGAGTGGCTCGGCGTCGGGAAGGATGAGCACGCCCCCGACGTCCAGGAGGACGGCGTCGACGGCGCTCACCGGGCGAGCGCCTGCTTGAGATCCTGGAGGACCGGGATGGGGCCGGGGTCGATCCCTTCCCGGGCCGAGAGCTCGAGGGCGACGACATCCCCGATCAGGACGAGATCGAAGAGCTGAGCCAGCGGCCCTGCGCCTTCGGCGCGGACCGAGACGATCTCAGCGACCACCTCGTCCATGATCTGGTCGACGAGCTCAAACCGGCGGGCGACCTGCGGATGCTCAAAGTCGTGGCGCAGGTCGACGACGGTGATGAGTTGGCGCGTCACGTCGCCCATCTGCCCCCAGCCGGTCAGCTCGTTGTGACACAACTCCGGCGAGGCGGCCGCGAACGCGGGGGATTTGGGGTTTTCGTTGACCTGGCACTTCCATCGAAGGGCGGCGGCCCGACCGAGGAGGCCGCCGCCGTAGATGAGCGGGATGGTGCGGCCGATCCGCCGGGCGATGTCGGCCGAGAGGCTCCTGTCGCCCGCCGCCGCGAGCTGGTCGCGCCGACGCGAGAGCTGCGTCACCGCGGCGTCCACCCACCCGGCGGCTCCCGATAGGAGACCCATCCGGTCCAGCACGATGAGCGGCGCCGCGGCCATGGCGCCGATGGCGGCGCGAGGGTGCGGGATGTCTTGGGGGACGCGGATGACCGGGGCGCCGGCCGACTCGGCCAGCGTCGCTAACGCGCCGCCGCCGGTGACGGCGACGAGGCGGGCGCCCCGCTCGAGAGCGGCGGTGGTCGCGCCGAGCGTCTCCTCGGTGTTGCCGCTGAACGACGACGCGAACACCAGCGTCGACGGCCCCACGAAGGCTGGCAGCTCGTAGTCCTTGCCGACGATGACCGGGACACCAAGGGCCGGCGCGGCGATGGCGGCCAACACGTCGTGGCCGATGCCACTCCCCCCCATACCGAGAGCCATGACCGCCGTCACGCCGTCGGCCGAGGGCATCCCACTCACGGCGGCGGCCGTCGCCGCGCCCCGGGCGACCTGCTCGGGCAGGGCGAACGTCACCTCCCACATGTGATTGCTATCCGGCGCGCCCCCAGGCGCGGTGACGGTCACCCTTCGAACGTGGGTTTGATGCCGTCCGCCGCCACCTTGCCCATCAGCCGCTCATGCTCAGCGTCATCGACGGTCTCAGCCTCGTCGATCAGCATGATCGGGATGCCATCTCGGATCGCGTAACGCCGCTTGAGTCGAGGGTTGTAGAGCGTCTCCTCGTCCTCCAGGTAGTAGAGCGGTCCCCGGTCCTCGGGGCACGCCAGGATCTCCAACAGCAAGGGATCGAGGGCCATGAGCGTTCTCCTAATCGCGAATGAGTGACAGTACGAGCGCGACGTGAGCGTCGCACGCGGCCTGATCGGGCGCCTCGAGGTTGAGCCGCAGGAGCGGCTCGGTGTTTGAGGGCCGAAGGTTGAACCACCAGTCGCCGAGGTCAACGGTCATCCCGTCGAGATGGTCGATCGTCGCGTCGCTGAAGTGGCCGGCGATCTTGGCCATCACGCCGGCCGGATCGGTCACAGTCGAGTTGATCTCCCCGGAGTCGGCATAGCGCTCGAACGGCTTGCGAAACACCGACAGGGGTTGCCCGGCGGCGCACAGCATCCCCAGGACGACCATCGAGGCGATGAGGCCGGAGTCGGCCCGGTAGTTGTCACGGAAGTAGTAGTGGCCCGAATGCTCGCCACCAAACACGGCGCCCGTCTCGGCCATCGTCTGCTTGATGAACGAGTGCCCGACCCGGGTCCGCACCGGGGTGCCGCCGTGCTCGCGGATGACCTCGGCGACGGCCTTGGAGCAGATCAGATTGTGGATGATCGGCCCTGGACCCGACCGGTCGAGCATGGCCGCGGCCACCATCGAGGTCGTGAGCGATCCGGACACGGGCTGGGCCTTTTCGTCGACGAGGAACACGCGGTCGGCGTCCCCGTCGAACGCCAATCCGATGTCGGCGCCCGTCTCGAGGATCCTCGCCTGGAGGTCGCGCAGGTTGGCCGGTTGGATGGGGTCGGCCGGATGGTTGGGGAAGGTGCCGTCGAGCTCGCCGAACAGGATTTCGAGCTCGAAGGGCAGCTCGGCGAAGACACGTGGCGCGACGAGGCCGCCCATCCCGTTGGCGGTGTCGGCGACGATCTTCAGCGGCCGAGCCGCGCCGATGTCACCGAGGAAGGTCCGCACGTGGGCGGCGTAGTCGTCGATCAGGTCTTGCTGGGTGACCGTGCCGGGCACGGCGGCCGGTGCGCCAGGTCCGGCGACGGCACCGGCTTTGATCTCGACGAGCCCGCTCTCCTCGCCGACCGGGCGGGCGCCCGCCAGGCACAACTTGATGCCGTTGTACTGGGCCGGGTTGTGAGATGCGGTGAACATGGCCCCCGGGGCATCAAGCTTTCCCGCCGCGTAATAGAGAAGATCGGTTGAGGCCAAACCCAACTCGACGACATCGGTACCGGCCGTCGTCACGCCGTCGATGAACGCTTGCGAAAGCTCGATGCCCGAGGGTCGCATATCGCGGCCGACCACGATTCGGCTCGAACCGGTGAAGGCGGCAAAGGCTGATCCGACCCGTCGGCAGAGGTCGGCGTCGAGCTGATCGGGCACCGTCCCCCGGATGTCGTAAGCCTTGAAGACGGCGTCGATCGCGCTCATTGCCCGGCCGAGACTACTCGGCGGCCCGATACCGTCCGGAAGAGGACCAGCGTCGGATGCGCACCAGGTCCCGCAGCATGTGGAGCGCTTCCACCGAAACTCGCACGGTCGAGCCCTCGGCGCTCGCCAACTCGACCGGCACTTCCGTCACGAGATATCAGAGCTCGGAGGCGATGACCAACAGCTCGACGTCGAAGGCGAACCCATCGACGAATCCGCGCCCGAACAGCTCTCGGGCCGCGTTGCGAAAGAACCCTTTGAGCCCGCACTGGGTGTCGCCGAAGGGCTGGCGGATAAGCATCCGCGTGACCAGGTTGAACGCCCGCCCGCTGATCTCGCGAACGCGACCTGAGCGCACGAGCGTCCGGGTGTCGATGTGATGGCGGCTGCCCACCACCATGTCCCACCCCCGCTCCACCTCATCGAGGACGCGCGCAACCTGGGCCGGCGGATAGGATAGGTCGGCGTCGGTGAACACGATCGTGGAGCCTTGGGCCGCGAGGACGCCGGCGCGGACGGCGGCGCCTTTGCCCCGGTTCACCGGCAGGCGGATCACCTGGTCGGCGCCGGCGGCGTCGGCGCGGCCTGCGGTGTCATCCGCCGAACCATCGTCGACGACGATCAGCTCGAGGCCCCCTGCGGCAGCGACCGTGGACAACGCGGCGCGAAGCGTCTCGACCGTGGTCGCAATGCGCTGCTCCTCGCCGAATGCCGGCACCACGACCGTCAGCCGCGGCCGGGAGGGATCAGGCTGATGGGGACGGATCGGTGCAGGAGTGGGCGCTGGACGGGACCGCTTCACCCGGATCCGGATGTTGCGTCCTGGTCGCCCTCATCGTCGGCGCCGTCACCGGGCCCGTCGGCGGCCGCGTCGGTGGCGACAGGCTCAGGGACCGGCACCTCGGCCGGGACGGGATCGGCTCCGGTGCGCTCCCGCCACGCCAGCGTGCCCGCGGCGACCAGGCCGCCGACGCTGAGAAGACGACCGGCGTTGTCGACGGGCGTGAACCCGTAATGGAGCTCGACGTGGGTGCTCGTCGGGACGACGACCATCAAGTTGGGCGTGACCCGCCATGGGCCGTTGGCCCCGATCGCCTGCCAGTTGGGGAAGTAGGAGGTCTTCACCAACACCGGGCTCCCATCGGCAACCGTCTGCGGATCCACGTTGAACGTGATGCGATCGTCGGTGGTCACGATGTCGCTGATCTGGGCCGGATGGACGGGGACGCGCGGCGGATCGAGAGCGGCGCCTTTGACTCGGGGCCAATTGCTCGGACCGGAGGCGGCGAGGGGCACGGCCCAACGCGACGAGTCCTGATACCAGGGGATCGAGAGGTTGTTCCAGCCCTTGCCGGTGGTCGGGACGCCTTTCATGACGGCCGGGTCGAAGGCGAGCGGCGCGACCGTGTCACTGTCGGCGACCTCGTAGATCTGCCACGTCCGCGCCTCGTTGGTCGTGGTCGCGCCCACGGTGTACTGGACCTCGTGGGATCCGGTCTGACCGACCAGGGTGAGCAAGGGATTCGGGCCCGTCGTGAGCGTCTGGGCCGCCGCCTGCGCCTCCGGTGAGATGGCCATGTAGTAGCGCACCCCGAGCAGCTGGAGATGCTCGATGCCGTCCACGATGTTGAAGTCTCGGTAGGGCAGGCCGACCATGGCGCGCGACGGGTTGACCGACAGCTCAGACTGGTCGAGGAAGTGGTATGGTACGGTCGAGGACGACTCGAAAAACAGTCCCTCCTCGCTGTTGATGCATCCCCCGGTCCACTGCGGGAGGAGCATGAGGGCCATCGGTGTCCCGAAGCGATCCTCCTCGGGCTCGTACTCCCAGAGGGCGCGGCCACAGCCGTCGGCCGCACCCACTTTGTTCATCGTCTTGATGATGTCGGTGTACTCGGGATAGGCGGACTTCTCCTGGTAGCCCGAGTAGTTCCAGTTGGCCCATCCACTCACAAAGTTGGGGTTGGCCCGCTCGGCGGCCCCGCCGATGGAATGGTGCCCCAGGACCCGGTTGAAAAACCATTGATAGTCGGGCACGGACTGCCCGACGAAGGACAGCACGAAGACAGCCACGAGCAGGGCGGCGATGATGCTGGGCCACCGGCTCGGGATCAACTCGAGCGGGGGAGGCTCGTCGTCGGGGTCTCCGCCGCCGGCGCCGCCGCGATCCGAAAGACCGGGGTCTTGTGCCCATCCGTACGCGACCCGTGGGGGCTGATCGACGGCGGGCGGCGGCGTAGGCGCGACCGGGAGGCCGGTCGGGCCGGCATCGGGCCCGTCAACTCCCCAGGTGGATCCCCGGGAGCCGGCGCCCAGGCTGGCGAGCTCCCTGCCGGCGTACTCGCGGCCTGCGTACTCCCGGTCGGGCTGCTGGACGCCGTCCTCCAGGTCATCGAGGGCGCCGTCGTACAGGGCCTCGTCGTCGACAGGTGGGGCGTCCTGGGACGGGTCGTCCCCAATGGCCGGCTCTCCGGACGTACGGGGCGACCGCCCGAGCAGCACGCCAAGGGCTTGGGCCGACTCGGCCACGCACGCCGCCGCCGCCAGGTAGAGGCTGAGATACCAGAAGGGAAGCATCCGGGCGTTCCACAAGGTTCCCTGGGGCATGAGGCGGAAGGCGGCCGCGGACCACAACGCCAGGCCACCGATCAGGAGGGTCGCCCGCCGACGTAGTGCGAGGCCGCCGAGGACGCCGGCAGCAGCCAGCGCGACGACGATCTTGAGGTGGACCGTGTAGACGCTGACCACGTTGTAGGTGGGGCAGTTGACGTTGCTGTCGGCGTGGTGGGTGTTGCACATGAAAGGAAACAAGCCCTTCATGAACGCCGTCGTGCGCGTCCATCCCATGTCGTTGGAGTAGCCGAGCCGCATGGCAAATGGCAGCAGCCAAAAGCCGGTGATCGCCAGCCCGACCGCGCCGATCAGCAGGCCGACGGCCAGTCGGCGGCGGGTGGGTTGGAGGAGCCAGACCAGCGCCCCGCCGGCGATGGCGAAGAAGGTCGGCAGCAGGTGGCAAAAGAGGGTCGCGGCGAGGAGCCCGGCCGCCAGCCAGCGGTACTTGCCGGTCTCCAGCGAGTACGCGAACACCCCGATGAAGAGCAGGGCGAAGCAAAGGGATATCTCGAAGGCAAACTCGCCGGCCAGCGTCGAGGCGATGTTGCCGCCGTAGATCGTCCAGTACCGATCAAACAGATACGGGACCATGGCGACGGCGAGGAGCGGCGGCCCGGGAAACTTCATCCTGGTCAGTCGGCCCATCACGTAGGCCGACACGGGCAGCAACACGCATCCCGAGACCGAGACGAGCTTGAAGGCGATGTCGTAGGGGATCACGTAGCTCAGCAGGGCGATGACGACGTAGGGACCGGGGAAGTAGAAGGTCAGGGCCGGGAAGCCGTCGTACCAGGCCGGGGCCCAGCCGGAGATCCGCCCGTGCGGGAAGAGATGGCTCTTGAGGTACTGCGGCGCCCAGACGTGCGCCCCCATGTCCCCGCCGGCCGTCAGGGTGCGCAGGAACAGCTTGCTCGGATGCAGGGCCACGAACACAAACAGCGTGCAACCGACGAGGACCAAGCCGGTGATGACCAGCTCCGCCCACTCATCGATTCGCCGTGGTCGGGTAGCCCAATCAGCGAGACGCGTCATTCCCTGTCCGTGCGAGTTGTCGTGGTCGCCGCAGCGTACCGCCGGTCGTCGCCATACAACCTGACAGGACCTACCGGGACAGGGCGATCGCCACGACGGTGATGCCGTTGAAGGTCATGTGGGCGACGATCCCCGGCCCCAGACGCCCGGTCCGCCAGGCCAAGGTTCCGACCACCCCGCCGAAGAACGCCAGCGGGATGATCGCCTCGATGGGATTGGACCCGAGGTGGGCAAAACCGAAGGCGACCGACGTCAGCGCCAACCCCCCCACACCACCGAGGTAGCGCTGGAGGATGGGCTGTGAGAGCCCGCGAAAGAAGATCTCCTCGGCGATCGGCGCTCCGATCGCGGCGGCGACCGCACCCACGTAGAAGCTGGCGCTCAGGCCCTGGTGGGTGGGTCCGAAGAGCTGTTGGGCCTCGTGTCCGAGGTTGGCGTGGTCGCCGAGATTGGCGATCACCACGCTGTAGACGGCCACGCCGCCGTAGGAGAGGAGGCCGCCCAGGACGCCAAGCCCGATGTCGGCCGGCCCGCCGAAACGCAAACCGATGTCGGTCGCCAGCCGGCCTGTTCCGCGTGTGCGGCTCAGCCAGATCGGAACTCCGATGAAGCCGGCCCATAGGCCGATGAAGCTCGCCGCCGTGTAGAAGGAGTCGTTGGTCTTGGCGCCGGCCCCGGTGACCAGGCCGACGAGGAGAATGGCAAGAGCTGTACCACCCAAGTAGGCGGCCAGGATGGCCCCGACCCCGCCGAGGGGACGAGCCGGACGGCCCGTGCCTGATACGTCCTCGGGGCCGCCTGTTACCGGCGTTCGGCCCACAGACACTGCATTAGCCTACCCATCGACCGGGGCACGTTCCCCGACAGCGGTAGGGGTTGGCCCGACGCTGCCCGTACCATGGAGCCATGAGCCGCGTGCCCCCTGACCTGCGCCGCCAGGGCAACGAGCGCCAGCCCGGCTCAGGCCCGAAGACGCCCGACTCGGGCTGGCGGGTCGCCATCATCGTTGTGATCGGCTTGCTGCTCGCCGCCCTTTTCCTGCCGCTGCTGCTCGGGAGCCACTCGGCCAAGTCGCTGACCTACGACGACTTCGAGTCCGAGGTGGTGGGGAGGGCGATCGCCACCGCCAACATCAACAACAGCACAGGCCAGATCACCGGCAAGTTCGTCAGTGGCGGGTCCTACAAGGTCACGGGCCCCAACCCGGCCGGCGGCAGCGCCACGACCGACGAGGCCAGCCTGCTCGCCCACGGTGTGCGGGTCAGCTACCACGTCCCGTCCAACAACGAGCTCGACGATCTCCTGCCTGTCCTTTTGCTGATCGCCGCCATGGTCGGCATCTACATCTGGTTCGGGAGGCGGGCGCAGGGCCAGATGAGCGGGCTCATGTCGATCGGCCGCAGTCGGGCCAAGGTGTACACGACCGAGCGGCCCAAGACGACCTTCGCCGACGTGGCCGGCTACGAGGGAGTCAAGAGCGAGATCAACGAAGTCGTCGACTTCTTGAAGTTGCCGGCGCGCTTCAAAGAGATCGGCGCGCGGATCCCCAAGGGCGTGCTGCTGGTCGGGCCTCCGGGGACCGGCAAGACCTTGATTGCCCGGGCGGTGGCCGGCGAGGCGGGCGTGCCGTTCATCTCCGTGACCGGCTCCGACTTCATGGAGATGTTCGTGGGCGTCGGCGCGGCGCGGGTGCGCGACCTGTTCCAGACGGCGCGCAAGCAGGCACCCGCCATCATCTTCATCGACGAGATCGACTCCATCGGTCGCAAGCGCGGCGCCGGGCTCGGCGGCGGTCACGACGAGAGGGAGCAGACCCTCAACCAGATGCTGGCGGAGATGGACGGCTTCGAGACGACCGAGGGCATCGTGATGATGGCCGCCACCAACCGGCCCGACATCTTGGACCCCGCCCTGCTCCGCCCGGGAAGGTTCGATCGATCAATCGTCGTCCCCCTCCCCGACCTCGAGGAGCGCAAGCCGATCCTCATGGTCCACTGCAAGGACAAGCGGATCGCCGCCGACGTCGACATCGACACCCTCGCACGGGGGACGCCCGGGATGAGCGGCGCCGAGCTGTCCAACCTGGTCAACGAGGCGGCCCTCCATGCCGTCCGACGAGGCAGCGAGTGGATCCACATGGAGGATTTCGAGGCGGCGCGCGACCGCATTCTGATGGGCCAGCGCCGCGAGTCCATGGCGTTGAGCGACGACGAAAAGGAGCGGGTGGCGTTCCACGAGGGCGGCCACGCCGTCCTCGCCTACGTCCTGCCCCACGCCGACCCCGTCCACAAGGTGACGATCCTGCCGACCGGCATGGCGCTGGGCGTCACCCAGCAGCTGCCCGCCGAGGAGCGCCACATCTACCCGCGCGATTACATCGAGGACGCCCTCGCCGTGCGGATGGGCGGGCGTGTCGCCGAGCTGCTGGTCTACGGCGACCTGTCGACGGGCGCCAACAACGACCTGGTCGGCAACACCGAATTGGCCCGCAAGATGGTGCGGGAGTGGGGCATGAGCGACCGGGTCGGGCCGATGGCCTGGGGATCGCAGGGCGCCGTGTTTTTGGGCGATGACCTCATGCACAGCCGTGACTACAGCGACGAGACCTCACGGGTCATCGACGAAGAGGTCGGGCGGATCCTCCGGCAGGCCGAGGACCGGGCGACGTCGGTGCTGCGGGCCAACCGGGCCGGGCTCGACGCCGTCGCCGCCGCCCTGTTGGAGTCGGAGACGATCGACGGCGCCACCGTTGGCCGGTTGGTCGACCAGGGTGCGGTGCGCAACGGCGCCGCCGCTCCGGGGTTTACCGGTCCGGCCGGGCTCGGGGACGGCGACCCACCGCAGACGGGCGCCAACGGCAACCTGTCGTCGCCCACCAACGGCGCCAACGGAGCCGCTCCCTCTTGGCCCAGCCCCAGCGCGGCCGACCTCGCCGGCGCTCCTGACGCGCCGCCCGGTCCCGGCACGACCTGAGCGCGCCGGGCGAGGTGTCACGAGGGCATCTCAGCCGTGTCACGATCATTCGCAACTGGCGCCAGTTGCGAGTGATTGTGCCATCGACGAGCCGGGCCGCCAGCCGAGCCGCGGCCGCCAGCCGAGCCGGGCCGCCAGCCGAGCCGCGGCCCACCCCGACGAGGCGCGGCCCACCCCGAGCGGAGCCCGCCTTAGGCCAGGTCGGGTCGTCCCAGATGAGGCTCAGGCGTGGAGCCCGGCTCGCGCGCCTCGGCCACGGCGCCTACCAGGTCGGTGAAGTTGGGCGTGCCGACGAAGGAGACCTGCACGACACCGGCGGCGTCGGCCACCAGCACCAGCGGCACGTCCTCGATCCCGTAGCGGGAGTGAAGGTCCTTGTGCTCCTGCCAGGGCAGCTCGGCGTAGGCGACCTGGTCGCTCTCCAGCAGACGAGCCTTGGCCGTCGCCCGGGCGCACGACTCGCAGGTCGCCGAGGTCCAGACGACGACGAGCCAGGGCCGCTCGGGCCCCGGGAAGTCGGCGCGGTCCAGTTGGGCGGGGATGGGCACCTTGGACTGCGTCGGCGGCGCCGGTCGGCGTCGGTTGAGAACGAAGGCGACGACCGACGCGAGCAGGACAAGCCCACCGGCGATGAGGACACGTTCCACGACTCCAACTATGCCGCCGCCTCAGTCCTTCGTTGCCACCTGGTTGGGCACCACATTCATCTTGGGCTCGTAGGCGGCGACGACCACCTCGCGGCCTTCGCGGGCAAGCCGGGCGGCGAGATCCTCCCGACAGCTCGGGCACGGACCCCAGTACGTCGCCTGGGTGGGCTCGCCGCACCGGGGGCATCCGAAGACGAGGGGGCCCACGGGTGCGTCACCGGTGGCCGATCGGCCCTCCAGAAACATCGACTCGTCGTCACTCATGGAGACCCCCCTGTGCGTGCGGTGGATACGTCGGACGCGCCGGGGAGAGAAGACGACGCGGCCGCGCTCGCTATCCCGATCGAGTCCGACATGCCGGGTGCACCGACGATGTAGAGGGCCCGCTCGGCGACGATGGGCACGTCGGATGTGACGTCGAGGATGAGTACTCCCTGCGGAGCGAACTTGTTGATCTGGATGGCCATCCGGCCGCCGGCAGGGACGGTGACGCCGCCCGGCAGGGAGTCGGCGACGCCCATCCCCGAGGCCGTGACTGTTACTCGCGCCGGCGTGCGGCCGGGATCCAACAGGACCAGCCATTCGTCAGCACCGGAGATGTCCGAGCCGGCCGGGAACGTCCACTCCTTGGCGGACCGGGGACTACCGAAGCTGTCACCCACCCCGGCGTGGGTGGAAGGCGGCCCGGCGTCGATCGTGCGCTCGGCGACGACAGGCACCCCGTTGGTCGAGGTGAGCTCCCACGCCTGGGCGACCCCCGGCGGGATGCGGGTCTGCTGTGAGACGTCGAGGCTGATCTCGTCGTCGGGCGGGACGGTGAGTGTGAAGGGGTCGGCCGACCCTTCGGCGAGGATGGGGGCGAGTTGGACCTGTGCTTGGGCGGCGCCCGGGTTGTAGACGTCGAATTGCTCGTCGACGCCCGGACCTGTCGTGCCGTCCGGGTAGTACCAGAGCCGGCCCGGCGCCGTCGCGCCCAGGGTGAGGGACAGCCCGTGGGGCGACGAGCCGGATTGGAGCTGGAGCTTGTCGACGATCAGGCGGCCGGCTCGGACGGTCACGGTGGCGGCAACAGAGCCTCGGATCCGCACCTGTGCGCCCACGTCCACCACGTTGAAGCCACCGCCGGGCACCACGATGCCCTGCAACAAGTCAGGGCTGCTCGGCCCGAGGTCGGTGGCGAAGGTGAGGTCGGCGATGGCCACCTGTGGGTAGGGGTTGTACAGGGAGAGCAGCTCGGTGGCGTCTTGGTCGGTGCGACCGGCGGCGAAGTACCAACGGCCCGACGAGCTGGTCGCGCAGGGGGCAATGCTTTGTCCGAGGGGCCCGGTGACGAGCTGCTCGACCGCGCCGGCGGTCCCGTCGAGGGAGACGGTGGCGGCGGCATATGGACCGGGCGCCAACTGTTCGAGCTTGTAGGTCACCCGGGTGTAGGGCTGGATGACGGCGTTTTGCACGACCGGCGCGCCAACGGCAGGGATGATCGTGACCGTCCCCGTGATGATGGCGCCGGAGGGGTTGGCAACAACGATCCGACCCAGGGCGGCACTCTGCGGCGTGGCCTCGAGAGCCGGGCAGAACCACGTCGACGACATGACCCCTGGCGCGGCAAGGGAGGGGATGCTCGGCTGGGGCGCGGGGGCGGCGGCCGCGGCGCCGCTCCCGATGAAGTGGTCGCCGATCAGTCCGGCGATCAGGACCGCCGCCAGCAGGACGACGACGCCGACTCGGCGGACCGAGGACGCGGCCACCCGCGCGGCACCCACCTGCTCGTCGCCGTCCTCGACGCTGGCCATCACACCCCGACCTCGACCAGCTCGCGGGCGGGCTCCGGCGGCGGGCCGGCCTCAGCACGGGGCGGTCGCGCCACTCGACGCCGGCGGCCGAAGGAGACATGCACGGCCAGCCCCCACAACCCGACTTGGATCAGCAGCGCGAGCTGCCAGAAGATCGGAGTGTCGTAGTGGATCGAGCCCTTGCCGCCCCCGGTCGTGCTGAACAGGTTGGCCGACCCGAACACCCCGACGCGCGACCCCGACGAGCCATGCGGCGAAAGATGCCAGTGGGACGAGGGCGCCTCAGCCAACTCGATCGAGGAGCCGCTCGGTACGACACCGCCGAACGACGTCGGCGGGTGCACGTCGCCCAGCACCGGTTGGGCGGTCGCACCGAGGTTGGCGGTCCGAGCCAGGCGCGGATCGTCGAGCCGACCGGCGGCCACCACGCCCTCATCTCCGACGAGCGACACGATCGGTGCCCAGGCATCGTTTTGGTAGACGGTCATCGCCGTCGACCGATCGACCTGCTCGATGTCGGTTTGGGAGTCGAGACCGGCCGCCAGGTCGAGCGGCGGGGGCACCAGGCCGGACGCTGACTCATCGAGCGGGGCCGGCAGGTTGACGAGGATCACGTACCGCACCCCCATCGGCGCCAACAGGTGCCCGACTTCGGTCGTGCTGCCCTCGCGCACCAAGGTGACGGCCTGCCCGAGGAGCCGGGTCGCGCCCCGGCTGGTGCCCGGCCAGCTGTCGGTGACGTCCGGCGCACCATCGACGGAGGTGGCGTAGTCAAGCCCGTCGGCGAGTCGCCAACCGGCGATCGGAAGCACGCCGGGCCGACCGATCCACAGCACCCGGAAGTCGCCGTCGACTCGTTTCGGTGGAAGCCACGACAGGACGGCGTCGAAGCCGGTTGAGGGCTGATCCCACCGACCGTTGATGCTGGCCGCGAGGACGGGGAGGCAGGCGATGACGGCGGCGGCAGCGGCGATGCCCGACGCCGCTTGGCGCCACCCGAAGTTGAAGCCGGCGAGGTCGACGTCGAAGGCGGCCATCCCGAGGCCGGCCGAAAGGGCGAGGGCGACGGCGGCGGGCGCCAGCATGACTTCGGCGGGCGGCCACCCGATCCCGAGGGCGCCGTGTTGGGCCGCCCACGCCAGCCCGAAAAAGGCCAGGGCGACGGTCCACAGCCGGATGGCCCACCCGGCCCGCCAGTCCCGCCCGACGACGAGCGGCAGAGCGGCGGCGACGAGGAGGGCGTAGCCGGGAAGGCCTCCGCCGATCGGTCCGGTGTCGAAGCGAAGGAGCGACGGCAGGCGCAACGCTTGGCCGGTCGCTGCACTTCTGGAGAATGTGGCCCATTCGCCGTTGGGCGGTAGCCACTCCCAACTCCAGGGGAGAAGCAGGACGACCGCACCGACGGCCGCGGCGGCGGCCACGAAGGCAGCCCGGATGCCACTCCGCCAAGGTCCGGCGAGCGCAGTGCCCAACGCCAGGGCCAGCCCGGTTAGGACGGCGATGACCAACAGGCTCGGCTCGAAGGCGCCGGCTACGGCGAGGAGAAGGGCGAGGCCGGCGATACGGCGCGCCGTCGTGGTGAAGAGCCTGGGCCGCCCGAGGACGGGCGGGACCTCGTCGAATGGCGTAAGCCCGGTGACGCGGAGCAGCACAAGCAGCAACCAGGGCAGGAGGGCATAGGCGACGAGACCGCTCCAACGACCGGAGGCGAGGGCGTCGTACGGGAGAGGCACGATGAGGTAGGCGATGAGGGCGACGACGGTGGCGCGCCGCGACTCGAACGGTCGCGAGAGGCGGGCTACTCCGATCAGGCCGACCGGCAGGAGGCCGAGCACGACGACGTGTTGGAGGACGGTGGTGTGACCGAGCATCACGACGCCGGCAATGGTCATCAACGCGAAGGCCGTCGGCGCCGCCGCCGCCGTGCCCAAACCGGTGGCCCGCCAGCCCGACGTGGCCGTACGAGCCAACACGCCGAGCGCGGGCCAGGGCGCTATGCCACCAAGGGTCGGCAACGTTCCGGTGATCAAGTGACGGCTGCCGTAGACGAGGACCACCACTGCCGCCACCCACGCCATCACCGTGAGGCGCCGGCCGTCCACCCAGCTCCTCCCCGGTGCGTCGTCGCGCGTCAACGGATCGCGCAACGCGTAGAGCAGCCGGGCGGAGCCGCCGTTGTGAAGAGAGGCAATGTCACGGTCCGGCACCCGCCGGATGCGGTGGGCGGCGGCCCGTCGCCGCCGGATGGCCCCGGACTGTCGCAGGATGACCGACCACGGGCGCACGACACCGGCGACGCGATCGCGCTGATGGGTCCAAACCAGCACCAGGACTTCGGCACCGGTCACCATCAACAGGGCGGCGAGGTGCATGACAGCCCTGATCCGGCCGTAGTCGCTGGCGACGGCGCGAAGGCGAGCGTCCACGCGGGCATCGTCGAGGGCGTCGGCGTCAGGACCACGAAGCGGGGCGACAGCCGGCGCCGTCGCGGTGGCGGTGCCTAACGCCGCCTCTCGGGGCGATCCTGCGAGGGCTCCTCGAAGCCGGCGACCGTGGCGGGAGGGACGGACCGCGACCTCCCAGCCTCCGCTGTCGCCCGACCACGTGTCGTCGTTCTGGTCACGCTCGGCCTCTCGGCGCGCTCGCCGCGTCGCGTGGTGGGCGCTGGCTGCGGCCAGCCGTTCGGCGTCGACTGACATCGACTCCGGTTGATCCCAGGCACTCAAGTCCCACGGAGCGCCGACGTCGCTGTCATGGCGGGCCCCGGCTGAGCCCGGGTCGCCGGACTCGGGGTCGCCGGACTCCGGGTCGCCGGACTCCGGGTCGCCGGACTCCGGTGCCTCCGGCAGGGCGGGCCACTCCGAGTCGCCCGGGCCGGGCCAGACTGCCTCGGCGTCCACCACATCCGCATCGGCTCCCTCGCCAGGGTCGACCGCCCACGCCGGTGCCGATATCCACCCGAGAGCCATGGCCTCGGCGTCTGCCTCGGCGTCATCGCCGGTGGCCCGCAGTCCTCCGCCGAGCATTCGCTGGCCCGACTCGGTCGCCTCGAGGTGTCGCACCACGGCCGCCGGGGCCGCGACGACCCGGGCGCCGGCTAGGTGTGCTCGCCACCCGAGGTCGAGGTCCTCGCCGAGGGGCCCGTAGCCGGGATCGAATCCCCCGAGCGTGCTGAAGAGGTCGGCGCGCACCAGCGAGCACGGCGACGGCGCGAAGAACACGTCTCGCACGGCGTCGTGCTGCTCCTGATCGAGCTCGCCCCGCTCGACCAAGGGGACGGGCACCCCGAAGCGGTCGGCAGCCATGCCCACGGCGAGCAGGCGGTCCGGGGTGAACCATCCGACCAGCTTGGGGGCGATGACCCCGGCGTTGGACCGGAAGGCTTCTTCGACCATCAGCCGGACGGCGCGCTGATCGAGGACGACGTCGTCGTGGCAGAAGACGAAGTGCGAGGCCCCTTCGACGACGCTCAACACCTCGTTGGCGGCGGTGCCGAACCCGCGACGGCGCCGTACCCGCCGCACGTACGCACCGGGCATCACCGCAGCAACCCGGCCCGTCGGGTCTTCGGCACTGTCGGCGTCGACGACCAGGACTGACAGGCCGGGGTAGTCCTGGGCGGCCAGCGAGGCCAGGCACTCCTCGAGCCACCAGCCCGGATCAGAGGTGACGACAACGGCGACGACGGCGGGGGCGACCTCTTCGGGGACCGTGCCCGCGTCTTCCGGCGCGGGGGTGGTCATCGCAGCCATCGGGATTTTGAGACTAGCTGTCGAGGTCCGCCCACCGGGGGACGTGCTCCCCAAAAGTGCTTGCAACTGTTTATCAATCGGCGTATAGTTGCTAGCAGGTCAGCAAGACCGAAACCGCCCCCAAATCATTCGAGGAGAACCCACCGCATGGCTGTTACCGACACTCTGAAGGATGCTGCGTACGTCGGCATCGGGTTCGGCGTTCTGGGGTTCCAGAAGGCTCAGGTGCGCCGCCAGGAGCTCATCAAGCAGCTCGGCGACCAGCGGGCTCAGATCGAGGCGCAGGTCGCCGAAGGACGTAAGACCGTGACGTCGTTGGCCTCCCAGCTCGAGGACTATGTCGCCCCCGTCCGCACCCAGGTCGAGTCCGCCCTCCCGGTGTCAGTGCAGGATCTCGTGAAGCAGGCCCGTACGACGATCTCGGCCCAGGAGAAGGCCGTGCGCACCCGCCTTGGCCTCGTCGGCGCCGCCTGACGACAAGCCCAACCTTTCGGCTGTTTGGCCCCCCGGACAGTCGGACCCGCCCCTCGGGGCGGAGCAGGACCCGGCCCACCTCCCCCCGGTGAGCCGGGTCCTTGCGCGTCCGGCGACCGCCGAGACCGAAGCTGCTACCCGAGCGCCTTGTCGAGCTCGGTCAGGACGTCGTCCCCGACGGCCGACGGACCGCCGAACAACAGGCCTGCCTTCACCGACGCTGGGATCGTCGACAAGTAGCCGGCCAGGTCGGAGGGAAGCGCCCCGCAGCCCGGCACCAACAGCAGAGGGCCTTTCGACGCGGCCATGCGCGGCCCGCCGGTAAGGGCGTCGGCGAAGGCCGCGCCGGTGGCGAATCCGGCCGCCGGCGGGGACGGGAAAAACGTGGAGGCGACGTCGATCGCCGTCGCGTAGCGGTCGGAACCTGTCACGGCCGTCGCTGAGGGGTCGGCTTGGGCGGCAGGACCGCCGATGGCGTAGTGGGTCCCGGCGTGGCCGGCCAGGTAGGCGGCGGTGGCGGACGCCTGCGCCGCACCATCCGTCAGCAGGATCGCACCGCCGGCCGCCGCCGCGGCCGGGCCCGCAGCCAACCCGTCCGGGAAGTTGAGGCCGGTGACTTCAAAAACCGTCGTCGGGTTGCCGAGAGCGCCGGCGACGGCGACAGCGGTGCCAAACCGGTCGGTGCCGTCCAGCCTGGTCACGGCGAACCCGTCCGATCTCAGCTTTGAGTCGACCGAGGTGGACACCGCCGAGGTCCCGCCGAGCACGTAGACGGTGCGCAACGGCAACAGGACCCGTTTGATCTCGGCCTCGACGAGCGGGTCCAACCCGGAGGGATTGGTGATGAGGAGCGGACCGTCCTTGGCACCCGCCAGCGGGCCGCCGGCGAGGGCGTCGGGAAATGCCGCGTTGGAGGCGAGAACGACGGCTCCGGCCGAGTCGCGCTTGGGGAACTCTGACTGGCTGACGGTGACGCCGGTCGCATCCCGATTGGCCCCGTCCAACCGCCGCACCACCCCGGTCGGCGCGGTCGCTGCCGCGGCCGGGAGGCACGCCGGGGCGACCGTCGAAAGGTTGCCGGTGTGCTGCGCATCGTGATGAAACATGGGCCACCCCATGGCGCCGAGTTGCCCGCCGGCGACTCGCCACTCCTGCACGACACCCGTCCCGTTGGGTTGCGTCCCGGCGACCGTGATGTCCACACCGCCGCCGGGGTCGTCGGTCACGAGCGGCGTGTTTTGGAAGCCGACCTGGCCGATGTCGAGCCCCCCGATCTGCCGGGCCGTCTTGCCGTCGTAGACGAACACGCCGGCTCCTGTCGGCACGAGCAGATCCTGGGTGCCGTCGCCGTTGAGGTCGGCGGTGCTGATGCCGCCGATGACCACGCCGCCGCCCGAGGCAACACCGGCCCAGTTGGGGAGCGGATTGCCGGCGGCGTCGAGCACCCACACGAGCCCGGAGTTGGGGTCGCTCACTGACCCTGAGGTGCCTTCGATGATGTCGGGCTGGCCCGTGCCGTCGACGTCGGCGAGGGCGGGTGCGGCCTGGGTCACGCCCCCGAGGTCCTTCTTCCACTTGAGCTGGCCGCCCGCGTTGAGAACGAAGATGTAGTCCGAGTCGGTCGCCCCGCCGTGCATCTGCCAGAAGTTGCCGGTACCGAAGACGATCGACAACCCAGTCCCGTCGAGACTGCCGATGGCCGGTGACGAGCGCACCTGCTCGTCCGTGTTGTACTGCCACAGGAGTTGGCCCGTGCCCGTGATGGCGCGCATCTCCCCGCCCTGATGGCTGCCGACACCGGGCGAGGCGTCACCGCCCATGACGATGTCCGGGAGGCCGGCGCCTTGCAGGTTGGCGAGCGCCGGGGTCGAGAAGACGGTGTCGTCGGTGAAGAATGGCCACCCAGGGTTCATCTGCCCGTTGATGGCGTTGTAGGACGGGCTTTGCAACCCGAGCGCACCGATGGTCGCGTCGGGCTGACCGTTGCTCGTCGTATCGCCGATCACGAAGCTCGAATGGAAGGGCTGGTTGTCGCAGTCGGCGTCGGTGCCGATGTTGTGCCACCGCACCGCCCCCGTGTACTCAAAGGAGTACGTCCCGCCGCCCGAGCAGAAGTCCGCCTCGGTCGACGCCGCGATCCCGCTGCCGATGAAGATCTGATCGTGGCCATTGCCGTCGACGTCTGCCGCCGCCGCGGTCGAGCTGATCCCATCGGTGGTCTGGACCGGCCATCCGGGCTCGTCGGCGCCGGTCGCCGCGTCGAAGGCGTACACCTTGCCGTCCACGCCGCCGACGACGTCCGCCGACGTTGTCAGCATCGCCGGGGTCACTGACGACTCGAGGAATGTGACCCCGGGGAGGGTCCGGCTCCATACCAATTGCAGGTTGAGCTGTGCCGGGGCAGCTGCCGCAGCCGACCCGGAGCTCAAGCTGGGCAGTAGAACCATGCCGACGAGCAGACCGGCGGCCAGGGCGGACGCCAACCGCGTCCGACTCAGGACGCGGGCAGCTCCGTACTCCACCATGCAAGGACATCGGCAAGGGTCTGCTGAAGTGTGAATTGGCGGTCCCATCCCGTGGCCGCCACAAGGCGCCCGTTGTCGCCGCAGAGGATGGGGACTTCGACGGGCCGTACCCGGGCAGGGTCCACCTCGAGGCGGATGTCGGTGCCCGCCAGACCGAGAAGGAGATGGGCGATCTCCTCGATGGCCACGGCCTGCCCGGAGCAGATGTTGTAGACGGCCCCGGGGACACCCGACTGGGCGAGCAGTCGGTAGGCCCGCACGACGTCGCGCACGTCGGTGAAGTCGCGCTGCGGGGTGAGGTTGCCGACTTCGATCACGCCGGCGCCGCCACCTGCGCGCGCCTTGGCGATCTGGTGGGCAAGGGAGGAGACCACGAAGGTGTCAGCCTGACCGGGCCCGATGTGATTGAAGGCCCGCACTCGGATGACGGGGAGGCCGTGGGCGAGGAAGGCCTGAAGACCCAAAAACTCGGCGGCCACCTTGCTGGCCGCGTACGGGCTCACCGGTCGCAGCGGCGAATCCTCCGTAAGGGGAAGTTCAGCCGGCCCGACCTGGCCGTACACCTCGGCCGAGCAGACCAGGATCACCCGTGGCGACACGGCGAGCTGCCGCGCGGACTCGAGCAGGTTGAGCGTCCCGACCGCGTTGACCTCGAACGTCTGACGCGGCGCGCCCCACGACTCTCCGACGTTGGTGATGGCGGCCAGGTGGTAGATGACCTCGGGAGAGGCCGAGACGACTGCGTCGCGCAGCGCGTCGGGCTCGGTGATATCCACCTCGGGTGCGCTGACCTCATCGCCCGCGTCCCCCAGATGACGCTGCAGCCACTGGCCGACGAAGCCGGCCCCGCCGGTGACGAACGCGCGCACTGACGGAAACCTAGGTCGGTCGAGTCCCGTGCCTGGACCAGGCAGCCCCGGTGGGTAAGACGGCTCGATAGACGTCGACGTGGGCTTGAGCAGAAGCCTCCCAGGTGTAGCGGGCCGCCAGCGCCCGACCTTTGGCCCGGCGGCCGGCCAGCTGGGAGTCGCCGCGGACCATCATGTCGAGAGCTCCGGCCAGGGCTTCGGTGTCCCCCGACGCGACAAGCAGCGCGGCGTCACCGACGACCTCCTCCATCACCGACCCCTTGGTCGTCACCAGAGGCGCCTCGCAGGCGAGCGCCTCGAGCGCAGGAAGGCCAAACCCCTCCTCCGACGAGGTGTATGCCACCGCCGCGGCGCGACGGAGGAGGGCAGGGACGGCGCTGTCGGGGATGTAGCCGGTGCGGACGACGCGATCGCCGTGGCGAGCGGCGGTGATGGCCGCCTCGACGGCCTCGACGCCCCAGCCCGGCGTCCCGGCCAGTACGAGGCGCAGGTCGGGATGGGCGCCGGCCATGCGATCGAACGCCTGCACCAGCCGATCGACCGACTTGCGAGGCTCGAGCGTCCCGACGAAGGCGACGAACGGTCCCCGCACGCCGTAGGCCGCGAGGACCGCAGCATCGGCCGCGTCGGCTGCCTCGCCCGGCGGGGCCGGACGAAAGCGATCGTGATCCACGCCGTGGGGCACGACGTGGACGGGTACGTGCACGGGCACGCACTCCCGCAACCGGCGGGCGGTGTGCTCGCTGACGCAGATCAGCGCGGCGGCGTGGTGAGCCGCGACCTTGATCGCCCGCCTGAAGACAGGGACCTTCGCTCGCTCGTGCCACTCCGGATGATCGAAGAACGTCAGGTCGTGAATGGTGACCACGCGAGGCAGGCGGGCCAGCTCCGGCATCGTGTAGTGGGGTGCGTGATGCACATCGACGGGCTGGCGTCGGAGTAGAAGTGGTAGACCCGTCTGCTCCCAGGCGAGGCGCGTGGGGCGATGTTGCGGAGCTGCGGCCACGACGTGTGCCCGCGGCGCCACGATCTCCCAACGGCCATCGTCCCCGTGCCGGCAGACGAGGGTGAGCGTCACATCGGAGCGCTGGGCCAGTGTCCTCGCCAGCGCCAACGTGTACTGGCCGGCGCCGACCGGTCGGGCCGGGACGGCGCTGACGTCGAGCGCCAACCGCACGGTCGCCTTGTCGCCGTCGGTCATGCCAGCCTCTCCCACACTTCGACATGGCGGCGGGCCGTCGTCTCCCACGTGAGCTCGCCGACTCGTCGGAGGCCGGCTGTCACCAACTCCGAGCGGCGGCGATCGTCGGCGGCCGCGGCGACGAGCCCGGCGGCGATGGCGTCGACATCGAAGGGGTCGACCTCGAGAGCGGCGCCGGCCGTCGACGGCATGGGGCTGGCCACCACCGGCGTGCCGCTGCCCATGGCCTCGACCGGTGGCAAACCCCAGCCCTCGACCAATGGGACGTAGGCGACGCAACGGGCCCCGGCGTACAGGGCGACCAAGACGGGATCGCTGACCACACCTGCCAGCTTGACGCCCGGCGCCGGCGAGAGCGCGGTCCCCCACCCCTCGGGGCCGACGACGACGAGCGGCCATGGCTCGGGAAGGGCGTCCCGGGCGAAGGTGTATGCCTCCGCCAGCCGCGCCAGATTCTTGCGAGGTTCGAGGGTGGAGACGGACAGCAAGTAGGGGGTGGTGACGCCCAACCGGCTGAGCAACGACGAGGCGCCGACCGGATCGCCTGCGGGGAGATGGTCGGCTCCCTCCGCGATCACCACCACCCGGTCGGTCGCCGCACCGGCCTCGCGCAACAGCGCGGCCGTCCTCTCTGCCGGTGTCACGAGGACGGCGGCCTGACGCAGAGCCCGCTCCAGCGCCGCTTCATGCCAACGGCGGCCGCGGGGCGGGAACGTGTCCGGCACCTCGCGCCACAACACGTCGTGGACCATGACGGCGACCGGCGCCGGCCCACCCAGCGGTGCCGCCAACGACGTGGCGTGGACGACGGATGCGTCAGTGACGAGCCCGCGGCCGAGGCCCCGGTCCCACAGGCGCGACAACAACGGGCCGGGCAGGGGTGACGAGCGGACTGGCCATCCCCACACCCCCAGTGGGTCGGGGCCGCCGGGAGCCCGGCTGGCGGCCAACGTCACCCGCGGGGCATCGGCGCCCATGGTTCGCAGGCCTCCCAACAGACCGCGGGCGTACGTCGCGATGCCGCTCGCCGGCCGTCCCCGCAGTTGGTCGACGCAGAGGATCACGCCGCGCTCATCCACCGGCCGCGTCCCGGTACAAGTCGACCAAACCCTGGGCGCAGCGCTCCCACGTGAAGCTGGTCGACCGGACGCGCCCGGCGACCACGAGCGCGCTCGCCCGCTCCGGGCTGTCCAGCACCGCCGCCAGACCTGCGGCGAAGGCGTCGACGTCGCCGACGGGCGTCAGGACTGCGGCATCACCGCACACCTCGGGTATCGCGCCCGCCGCGGTCGCGACCACGGGTACGCCGGCGGCCATGGCCTCGAGGGGCGGCAGGCCGAAGCCCTCATACCGAGACGGGAACGCCAATACCGCGGCCCCCTCCAACAACTGGCGCCGGGTCGCATCGTCCACGTAGCCGGTCCGCGTGATGCGATCCCCGTGCCGCGCCTCGGCAATGGCCGCCGTGAGGGCGTCGGCTCCCCAGCCGTCGGAGCCGGCGATGACCAGGCGCAGGTCCGACCGGTCACCAGCCAGCTGATCGAAGGCTCGCACCAGGACGGGAAGATCCTTGCGGGGCTCGACCGTGCCCACGGCCAGGACGTACCGCGAGAGGCCTCGGGGAGGCACCGCCACGGGCGCCGCCACCGTGGGAGGCTGGCCGTGCGCCACCGCCCGCACGCGATCAGGATCGGCTCCGAAGGCCTCGCACACTTCGCCGGCCACAAAGGCTGAAGGGGTGTGCACCCAAGCCCCGGTCTGAAGGGCCCGCCTGATCAGCGCGGGATAGCGCAGAGAGGTCGGGGTGCACAACTCCGGGTATCGGACGCATGTGAGGTCGTGCACGGTGACCACCCGGCTGGCCCGACGGGCCGGCGGGACGACGAAGTTGGTCCCGTGGACGATGTCCATGGGCTCGTCGTTGTCCATGATCCACTCCACCGGTACGAGGTCGGAGTGCGCCCACAACCGCAGGAGAGGGGCCGCCGGCACAGACCAGCCCGACGTGACACCGACGGGCAGGACTTCACGTAGCAACGACCGCCCCCGCCAACTCAACGCGTAGCCGTACATCGAGGTGTCGTCCCTCGCCACCAGGGCTTCGAGCGCGCCCGCCGTGAACGCGCCGACCCCCGCGACGGGCCCCAGGAGGGCCGTCGCGTCGAGGGCGATGCGCACCGGCGCACGGTAGACGACGCCCGGCGACACCATTGGTTGCCGGGTCGCGGGAGGAGCGCCGAGTAACCTGATGGGCCTCATGGGCACCGCCTCGTCAGAGCTCCGGACCACGGGAGCGAAGGTCACATTCCGGTCGCGGTTGGCCGACATCGTCGACTATCGGGAGCTCCTGCTCAACCTGGTCCGCAAAGAGCTCAAGGTCCGCTACAAAAACAGCGCCCTCGGCTTCCTGTGGTCACTGCTCAACCCGGCTGTGACGATCGGCGTCTTCTACGTCATCTTCACCCTGGTCTTCCACAACGCCATCCCCGACTTCGTCCTCTTCCTCATGTCGTCAGTGTTGGTGTGGAACATGTTCCAAAACGGCACGACGGCCGCCGTCGGCTCCGTGGTCGGCAACGCCCCGCTGGTCAAGAAGGTGTGGTTTCCCCGCGAGATCCTGCCCTTGGCCGCGGTCGGCGCCGCGTTGGTGGACTTCACGCTTCAGACCAGCGTGCTCATCATCGCCTTCGCCGCCTTCCGCTGGCGGGTCGGCTGGGGCTACATGCCCCTCATCCCGGCCGCCCTGATCGTGGCCCTGCTCTTCACGTCGGCCTGTGCGATCTGGCTGGCCGCCGTCAACGTCAAGTACCGAGACATGCAGCACTTCTTGAGCATCGCCATCATGGTGTGGTTTTGGGCGACGCCGATCATCTACGGATTTCAGACGATCGGCGTTCCGCTCAATCGACACGGGTTCGGGTGGCTGCCCTACCTCAACCCCTACACGATCATCTGCATGTCGTTCCAACGGGCCTTGTACAACCGGACCAACGTGTTCACCGGCAAGTGCACGACCCCGCCCGGGCAGCCCCTCTGTGTTCGCCCGATCCAGAAGCTGCTGCCCCCCCACGGCGAGCTGTGGTACCTCGGCATGCTTGCGCTCATGGGTTTGGTGTCGGTCGTGCTCCTGATCGGCGCCTCCCACGTCTTCCGCCGCTCCGAGGGCGACTTCGCCGAGGAGCTGTAAGTGGCCGCGGCCATCGAGATCGAGCACGTCTCCAAGCGCTTCCGGCTGTACCACGAGAAGTTCACCAGCCTCAAAGAACGCCTCCTCCATTGGGGCAAGATCCCCTACGAGGACTTCTGGGCCCTCCAGGACATCGAGCTACGGGTCGAGAAGGGCGAGTCGATCGGCCTGCTCGGCCACAACGGGTCGGGCAAGTCGACGCTCCTCAAGTGCATCGCCGGCATCCTGCGGCCGACCGAGGGCGAGATCCGCAGCGCCGGCCGCATGGCCGCGCTGCTGGAGTTGGGGGCCGGCTTCCAACCCGACCTCTCGGGGCGAGAAAACATCTACCTCAACGCCTCCATCCTCGGGATGAAGCGAGCCGAGATCGACAAGCGCTTCGACGCCATCGTGAGCTTCGCCGGGGAGCAGGTCGAGCGCATGATCGACAACCAGGTCAAGTACTACTCATCAGGCATGTACGTGCGCCTCGGGTTTGCCGTCGCCATCAACGTCGACCCGGAGATCCTCCTCGTCGACGAGGTGCTGGCGGTGGGCGACGAGGACTTCCAGCGCAAGTGCCTCGACCGTGTCAAAGAGTTCCAGGAGGATGGCGGCACCCTGGTCGTCGTCACCCACTCCCCCGATATGGTCCGCCAGGTCTGCCGCACTCGACCACGGCGTGATGATCGAGGTCGGTGACCCCAACGATGTCATCCGCACGTTCCGCGAGCGCTTGATGACCGGCGTGTACTCGGCCGGTGACGTGGGCAACCCCGACATGGTCAAGGGCGAGCTGTCGCCCTTGTGGCACCGAGTGGAGATCACAGCCGTCGAGGTCGTCTACCCCAACCCCGACGAGCAGGTCGTACATCCGGGCGAGCCGTTGGAGTTTCGCATCGGCTACCACGCCGGCCAGGGGCAGGTCACCGACATCGTGGCCGGCATCGCCCTGTACAGCTCGATGGGCCAGATGATCTACGGGACCAACAGTCATCTCATGCACCAAGACCTCGATCCCGTTGACGGCGACGGCTCCATCACCTTCTCGATCCGCGAAATGCCGTTGCTCGACGGGACCTATCGCATGACCGTGGGTCTGCACAACGTCGGCGGGCTGCAGTACGACCATTGGGAACAACAGGTGCCGTTCCAGATCGCCGCCCCGGGTCGCGACGTCGGCATCGTCCGCCTCGACACCAAGATCATCGTCGAGCCCAACGGCGTCGTCGGTGGGCACGGACCCGTCTTCCGCCCCAAGGCCCCCCGGCCGGACGTGCGGTTATGACCGAGATCGATCTCGTCCGTCTGCAGTCGGAGATCAATGCGGAGGTCAAGAAGCGCCGAGCGGCTGGTGACTTCCCGCTCGGTCTCGAACGCGAGCTCGACTCCATGTTTGCTCGCTACGCCCCCGCCGGCACAGGGGATGACTTCGGCGAAGTCATGATCCAGGCAGAGACGTTGAGCTTCGTCCACGCCGACATCCCGACGGCGTCGCGCATCGCCCCACTGGTGCCGGTCAAGAAGATGCTGCGCAAGCTCATGGCGTGGTACATGCGCTTCCTCGCCCAGCAGGTCACGGCCTTCGCCGGCGCCATTACTCGCGCCGTACGACTGCTCGGTCAGCGCGTCGACACGCTCGAGTCGGTGACCGTCCTCGCCGGTCGGCGCACGCTCAGCGAGGTTCGCGAGCGGCGCGCCAGCCCCGATCTCGACGACTGGACCGACCTCGTCGTGAGCGAGACAGTCGGCGCTCCGGGTCGGGTCCTCCACGCCGAGTGCGGCCGCGGCGCCCTGCTGGCGGCGGCCATCGCAGCCGGCGCCGATGCCTACGGGGTCGAGCCGGTCGACGCCCTCGCGACCGACGCTGCGGGCGCCGGCCTCGACGTGCGAGCCGACGACGCCCTTGCCCATCTGCAGGCCCTCCCCAGCGGTGCGCTCGGCGGGTTGATCCTGTCCGGTTGCGTCGACGCCCTGCCCCTCGGCGAGGTGCTGGAGTTGGCCGACCGGGCCGCCGCCGTTGTCACCAGCGGCGGGGTGGTGATCGTGCTGTCCGGCGGGCCGTCCGCGTGGAGCGACGGCCTCGATCCGGTCATCGCCGACCTGACGCCGGGCCGACCGTTGCGTCCCCAAACGTGGTCACACCTCCTCGGCCAGCGTGGCTTTTGCACGCCCCGCATCGTCCTGGCGTCGTCCGGCCCGCCGCCCCTCCAAGAGGTACCCACCACGACGGATGGGGCATCGGTCATCAACGCCAACGTTGCTCGGCTCAACCAACTGTTGTTCAGCCCCGGGTACGCCGTCATCGCCCGCCAACCCTGACCGTGGTCGCCGTCCACCAGGTGCTCCCGGTGTTCGCGGCGCGCGACGCCAGCGGCAACCACGCGGTGGCCATCCGCAACGCCATGAGGGTGATGGGCATCACGTCGGAGATCTTCGCCGGGGAGGTCGAGCCGGGCGCGCGCCACGGTGCGCGAACGGTGCGCGACGTCAGACCCGACCGCCTGGCGGCCGTCGAACCCACCGTGTGGATGTACCACTGCTCTACCGGCTCGTCGGTCGCCGACTGGTGGGCAGGCGTCCCCGGCGTCAAGGTGCTCGACTACCACAACATCACGCCATCGGAGCTGCTCGGTCCGTGGGAGCCGTACGTCGGGGTCGAGGTCGATCGAGGTCGGGCTCAGGTCGCCGCCCTGGCCGCCGTCGCCGACGCCGCCATCGCCGACTCGAGCTACAACGCCGCCGAGCTCATCAGCCTTGGGTACGAGTCGGTGACCGTGGTCCCGATCCTGCTCGACACCGATCATCTCGCCGACGAAGGCGTGGACGACGCCGCGCTCACCTCGCTGCGGAAGCGTAAACGCGGCGCCGAGTGGCTCTTCGTCAGCCGGCTCCTCCCCCACAAGGCCCAACACGACCTGATCAAGGCGTTCGCCGCCTATCGACTCGCCTACGATCCCGACGCGCACCTCTCCCTCGTCGGTCGGGTCGGATCGGCCCGCTACGCCGAGGCCCTCACCGACTTCATCGAAGACCTCGGTCTGGTCGAGGCCATCGACGTCACTGGCTCGGTTTCCGACGGTGAGCTCGGGGCCCGCTACCGCATCGCCGACGTCTACGTCTCGACGTCTGAGCACGAGGGCTTCGGCGTGCCGCTGCTCGAGGCCATGGCGCACGACCTTCCGGTGGTGGCCTACTCCTGCACGGCGATCCCCGAGACGGTCGGGAAGGCCGCCCTCCTGCTCGACGACAAAAGCCCGACGACCGTGGCGGCCGCCGTGCATCGGGTGATCACGGATGTCGCCCTGCGCGACGCCCTCGTCGACGCCGGAAGGCGTCGCTTGGTCGAGGTGGGCCTGCCGGCCTCCACCGAGCAACTCCGCCGGGCCATCGCCGCGACACTCGCGAGAGCCGGCATCAGCGGCCCGCCCGCGCTGGCGGCGCGCTGACCCGCATGCCGACGCTGCACCAGTTCACCGGCACCCTCGACGGCGGCGCGACCGGCGCCCACCTCATCGAGATCCAGCGCACGATGCGGGCGGCCGGCTGGGAGAGCGAGGTCTTTTGCCAAGCCACGAAGCCGCCCTACGAGGGCGGCGGTCATCACTTCACCGAGTACGGCAAGTCCGTGGCCGCCCACCCCGACGATGTCGTCTTCTACCACACCGCCATTGGGTCGATCGTGGCCGACTGGCTCATTGCGCAACGCTTACGAAGGCTCATTCCCTATTACCACAACATCACCCCGCCGGCGTGGTTCGAGGGGTGGGAACCCAACCTGACCTACGGCCTCGGATGGGGCCGGGCCCAGCTGCGTCAACTGGCGCGCCGCACCCGTTTTGGCCTGGCGGTATCGGCATTCAACGCGCGCGAACTGCACGACGCCGGAGTACGGCGCACCGCCGTGCTGCCCATCCTTTTGACCCCGGAATCGATCGGTGGGGAGCCCGACGCTCGGCTGGTCGATCGGGTGCTCGCGACGGGGGGCACCCGCTGGGTCTTCGTCGGCCGCATCGCACCCAACAAGGGACATCACCATCTCATCACTGCTCTGGCCGCGTATCGACACCTCTATGACCCCGAAGCCACGCTGACACTCGTCGGCGGCACTTCATCGCCCAACTATGAGGCCGCCCTGCATCGGCTGGTGGCCGATCTCGAGCTGACCGACGCCGTGATCTTCACCGGCCAGATCAGTGACGGCGAGCGCAACGCTTATTACGCGACGGCCGACGTGTTCGTCTGTCTGTCGGCCCACGAAGGCTTCCTCGTCCCGCTGTTGGAGGCATGGCGTCACCGCGTGCCGATCGTCGCGTTTGACGCCGCCGCCGTGCCCGAGACGCTCGGTGACGCCGGCCTGCTGGTCTCCAGTACGTCGTGCCTGCCCGTCGCCGCCGCCGTGGCTCGCGTCTGCAGCGACCCGATGGTGGCCGACGCCTTGCGCGACGCCGGCACTCGTCGCCTCGACCTCTTCGCGCCGGAGCGCACCCGCGCTCGCCTCATGGCGCTGGCCGAGGGGCTGGCGGCCGGTGATGCCGATGCGGTCGGGTTGCCGTGGGGACGATGAGAGGCGAGCCATGAAGCCAGAGTCATGAGGATCGCGTACGTCATCGTGCGCTACGGCCCCGACATCCATGGGGGAGCGGAGCAGGGTGCCCGCATGCTGGCCGAGGGCCTGGCCGCGCGCGCGGGCTGGTCCGTCGATGTGTACACGACGTGCGCCATCGAATCGACGACGTGGGCCGACGAGATGACACCGGGGACCAGTGACATCAACGGCGTCAGCGTCCACCGGTACAAGTCGGTCAGCGGTCGTGATCCCGGTTTCGATGCCTTCTCGGGACCGATCATGCGCGACCCGGCCCGGGCGTCGCGCGCCGACCAGTTGCGATGGTTTGAGCTTCAGGGGCCGGTCTGCCCTGGCGCCGTGGACGCCGCCGCAGCCAGTCCCGCCGATCTGGTGATCTTCTACCCCTACCTCTATTGGCCGACCGTGCACGGAGTACCCGCCGTCGGCGACCGCGCCGTCATGCATCCGGCGGCGCACGACGAGCAAGAGCTCCGCATCCCGCTGTTCAAGGAGGTGTTCGGCGGCGTGAGCGGTCTGGTCTTCCAGACCGAGGTCGAACGCCGCCTCACCGAGCACCTCTTCCCGGAGGTCATCTCGACGCCGCACTTGCACCTGGGCCTGGGCGTGGACGAGCAGCCCGGAGACCCCACCGCGTTCCTCCGTACGTGGCACCTGGAGGACACGCCGTTCGTGCTGTACGTCGGACGAGTCGATGACGGCAAAGGGTGCAGCCTGCTGGCCCGCCTGTTTCGGACGTACAAGATGCGCCGCCGCGGGCCGCTCAAGCTGGTGATGGCCGGCCATGTCGTCAATCCGCCTCCGGCCCACCCCGACATCATCGTCACCGGTGATGTCGATGAGGCGGCCAAGTGGGGCGCCCTGCGGAGTGCGCTGGCGTTGGTGCACCCCTCGGCCCACGAAGCATTCAGCATCGTCCTCATGGAGGCCTGGACGGCGGGACTTCCCGTGATGGTCAACGGCCGGTGCGCGGCGATGGTGGAAAACGTCCGGCGCTCCCGCGCCGGCCTCATCTTCTCCGATTACGCCCACTTCGAGGTGAGCCTCGACCGGCTGGTCAGCCAGCCGGAGCTGCGCGCAGAGATGGGCAGGGTCGGACGCTCGTATGTGCAATCCCACTTTGGTTGGGAGGGCTTGCTCGATCGCTACACGGCCTTCCTTGAACGCGTGGGCTCAACGGCCTCGCGGCCACATTCCACTACTGTCGGCGAGTCGTGAACCCTTCCGACCACTCGGAGGTCGACCAGCTCATTGACGAGTTGCGCGCTCGTGTTGTCGAGCGCCGCAAGGCCGGCTTCTACCCCGAGGGGCTCGAGGAGGAGTTGGGTGAGCACTTTCGCCACATCGTCGCCCACCGGCGGGCCAGCAACCTCGACCCCGTGCGGGAGAGTCTCGAGTTGCTCGACCGGCGCGGGGCCTTTGGCCGCAGCCGGATCGCGCTGACGACCAGCATCCCGGGAGGACAGTTCGCCCATCGGGCCATCGGCAAGGCCGTCTCGCGGCAGACGACCGGCATCCTGCAACAGCTCCAAGAGTTCGGCGACGCCACCCGGCAGGTGTTCGTCAAACTCGTCGACGCCCTCGAGGACCCCTACGGCCACGTCCACATCGACATGGTTGGACAACTCGACGCCCTGTGGGAGCGCGTCGCCGCCTGGGAGCGCGGGCCGGTCGAGTCGGCCGCCGCCCTCGCCGACCTCCGCCGCCGGGTCGAAGAGCTCGAGGCGCGCGAGCAGGCGCGCCGGTTCACGCCCAGCTACACCGCCGACGCCTTCGAGACCGCGTTCCGCGGCTCGGCCGAGGATCTCAAGGATCGCTACCAAGAGGTGGCCGCCGCCTTCGTCGAGCACTCACCGGTCCTCGACATCGGCTGCGGGCGAGGCGAATTCATCGAGTTGCTCAAGGCCCTCGACGTCAAGGCCAGCGGTGTCGAGATCGACCCGCTCTTGGTGAGCGAGGGCAAGGCGGCCGGACTCGACATCGCCGAGGGTGACGGCATCCGTCACCTGGCCGGCCTGAAAGATCGCTCGCTCGGCGGCATCGTGCTGCTTCAGGTGGTCGAGCACCTCACCACCCAAGGCGTCATCGATCTCGTGGCCATCGCCAAGCACAAGCTGCGCAAGGGCGGCATGATCCTCGTCGAGACCGTCAACCCGCAGTCGCTGTACACCTTCGCCCACTCGTTCTACCTTGACCCGACGCACGGCAATCCCGTGCACCCCGCCTATCTCACGTTCCTGTTCGAGCAGGCGAGATGGCGGGAGGTCGAGATCATGTGGCGATCACCGCCGCCCTCGGACGACGTCCTCGAAGTCGAAGAGGGGATCAGCGAGACGGCGGCCGCCAACATCAAGCGGCTCAACCAGCTGCTGTTCGCCCCTCAGGACTACGCACTCGTGGCCTACCGGTAGGGCCGTTGCAGCTTCACCAGATCTTGGTTTCGGCCACGCCGAGCGACGCCATCACCAACTCGGTCTTCGAGTTGCGCAAGCTTCTCCGCCAGATCGGACCGTCGGAGATCTTCGCCCGCCACGTGCACCCCGACCTCGCCGACGAGGTGATCGAGCTGTCCAAGTACTTCCGGGTGGCGTCGCATCATCCGAGCGACGACGTGCTCCTCTACCACGCGTCGATCGGCGAGCCTTCGGTCTACGAGTTCATCACCCAACGCCGCGAGCGCCTCGTGCTCGTGTATCACAACATCGCGCCGGCCGCGGCCTTCGAGCCCTACGATCCCGCCTTCGCCCAACTGCTCACCGACGGCCGCCACAACCTGGCGGCCCTCAAGGATCAGGTGACGATGGCGCTGTGCGACTCGGAGTACAACGCCGCGGAGCTGGTCGCCCTTGGGTACGCCGACGTGCGGGTCAGCCGTCTCATCGTCGACCCGCGCGCCCTCGTTGACATGGCCTCGGACGAGGAGACCACCGAGCACGTCAACATCGCTGTCGAGGGACCGATGGCGTTGTTCGTCGGCCAGTTGCTCCCGCACAAGCGTGTCGACCTGCTGGTGGAGGCCTTCCACATCCTCTCCACCTACCTGCTCCCCGAGGCCAACCTCGTGATCGCCGGAAGCCCGCGGCTGCCGCGGTTCGCGGCGGCGTTCGAGCAGCAGATCGCCGAGCTCGGCCTCTCCCGCATCCGTCTTACCGGCGCCATCCCGGCGCGGGAGCTGCGATCGCTGTATCAGCGCGCCGACTTGTGGGTCACGGCCAGCGACCACGAGGGGTTCCTCGTCCCGCTGCTGGAGGCCATGAGCTTCGAGGTGCCGATCGTCGCTCGCGGGACGGCGGCAATCCCCGAGACGCTGGGCGGCGCCGGCCTCCTCCTCGATCCCTCGGACGGCCCGCTCATGATGGCCGAAGCCTGGTGCGAAGTGATCGACAACGAGTCGTTGCGGGCTGACCTGATCGCCCGCGGCAAGTCCCGCCTCGACGACTTCACCCCCGAGTCCGCCCGCGTCCAGGTCCTTGAGCACTTGGCCTCGATCCTGTAGATGCGCCTCCTCTTTGTGGTCCAGCGGTACGGCCTTGAGGTCGCCGGAGGCGCCGAAGCGGCGTGTCGCGACCTGGCGTGGCGTCTCGCGGCGCGGGGCCACGACGTAGAGGTGGTCACCAGCTGCGCCTTGAGCTACGTCGACTGGGCCAACCATTTCCCGGAGGGAGACACCGTCATCGACGGAGTCACCGTCCACCGCTTCCCGGTGAGTCGACCGCGCGAGGATCGGTTTTTTGGTCCTCTGCACGCCCGCACCATCTGGAACCATCGGGTCAAGCCGCTCTTCATGCAAGAAGAATGGATGCGCGCGCAAGGCCCCTACCTACCCGCCATCGGACCGTGGCTCGAGGAGCGGGCCGGCGGCTTCGATGTCGTCATCTTCGTGGGCTACCTGTACGCGACGGCGTGGCTCGGTCTGCCGATCGCCGCCGGCCTGGCACCCACCATTTTCCTGCCCGCGGCCCACGACGAGCCGACCCTGTGGCTACAGGTGTTCGATATGGAGTTCCGGCTGCCGACCGCCTTCGCCTTCCTCACCGAGGACGAGCAAGAGCTCGTCGAGCGCCGCTTTCGCGTCGAGCGACCGTCATCGATCATCGGCATGGGAGTCGATCTCGACGCCGTTGGAGACGAGCAACGCTTCCGAGACACCTATGACCTCGGGGACCGGCCCTACCTGCTCTACGTCGGTCGGCTGGATCCGGGCAAGGGCACCGACGAGCTCCACGATCACTTCGTCGCCTACAAAGGGCGTCATCCGTCCGATCTTGCCCTGGTCGTTGTCGGCGATCCCGTCAAGCCCCTCCCGCCGCACCCGGACATCATCACGACGGGCTTCGTCCCCGAGCAGGTCAAGGTGGACGCCATCGCCGGCTGCCTGATGCTGGTGATGCCCAGCTACTTCGAGAGCTTCTCGATCATCCTCGCCGAGGCCTGGGCCCAGTCGAAGCCGGCCATCGTCAACGGCTACTGCGAGGTGCTCCTCGGCCAGGCCCGCCGCAGCGGCGGTGGCATCCCCTATCGAGGCTTCGCCGAGTTTGAGACGGTGATCGAGATGCTGCTCCCCGACGCCCAACTGCGGTGGGAGTTGGGATTCCGCGGCCACCGCTATGTCGCCTCCCGCTACCAATGGGACGACGTCCTCGACCACTTCGAGGTGCTCTGCCAAACCGCTTCACACCTCTACCGCCAGGCGATCCCGCCCACCGCGGGCGCTCGTCCGTCCTGGGACTTGTGAGGGATCGACCGATAGTCGTCATGTGGCCAATACCATTTACCGCATGACCGCCCTGGGTGACGGCCGCCGTCACGCGGTCAGCGGGCCGCCCGTCGGCATCAGCTCCGACTCCTGGCAGGGCCCTTGAGACGACGTTGGACGCTGGCGCTGGTCGTCGGCGTGATCGCTCTGGCGCTCCCTTTGGCCTCGCGCGCGCTGGCTTCGGCCAGCTCGTCCGGCGAGGTCTTGTCCGTCGGCGGCGCGTCCACGGTGACACTCACCGGTCACGGGTTTGGGCACGGTCGCGGCATGGGTCAATACGGGGCGCTCGGGTACGCCCTCAACGAAAACTGGACCTACGAGCAGATCTTGAACCACTTCTACGGTGACACCGTCGAAGCGACCGCCCCTCCCGGGACGATCATGACGGTCGACATGACCGCTGAGGACGGCCAGCAGACGATCGTCGCCCAGTCCAACGGCATGCTCACCGTCCCATCGGTGGCCGCCGTGAAGTGCGCGACGGGCGCCCCGTGCGCCGTACGTCTCGCCCGCACCGGGTCGCAGACCTGGCAGGTCTCGCAGAGCACGGCCTGCAACGGTGGGCCGACGGGCTGGAAGGTGGTCGCATCCAATGTGATCGGGGCATCGGTCCCAGTCACATCGACAGCCGAGACGACCCAGGATCCCGCCGACATGTTGGAGCTGTGCGAGGCCGCCGGCACGCAATGGTTGCGCGGTGACATCTGGGCCGTTGATACCGGAAGCGGCCAAGCGACGGTCAACCATCTGCCGCTCGAGAGCTACGTCCAAGGCGTGGTCCCCAACGAGTCCCCGACATCGTGGGGCTCGCTCGGCGGCGGAGCCGGCGAGCAGGCCCTCATGGCCCAAGCGGTCGCCGCCCGCTCGTACGCTCTGGCCGACAACTACAACGCCTACGCCAAGACATGCGACACGACTACGTGCCAGGTCTACGGCGGTCGAGGCTTCCAGCCCAACGGCGGCAGCTTCACCGATCGGGAGGGCACCGCCACCTTCGCCAATAGCGACCAGGCGACCGCGGCCACGGCCGGCGAGATCCGCGACTTCGCGTCCGGCGGTGGCGGGGCGGCGGGGACGGTGGCTCTGACCGAGTTCAGTTCGTCGACGGGTGGGTACTCGGCGGGCGGCAGGTTCCCCGCCGTCGTCGATGCAGGTGACTCCGTGAGCGACAACCCCAACCACACCTGGAGCCTCCAGATCCCCGTTGCGAGCATCGAGTCGACCTATGGCGCCGGGATGGGTCCGCTCACCTCGCTCGACGTCACCAGCCGCAACGGGTACGGCGATCTTGGTGGGCGGGTCCTGTCGCTGACCATGAACTTCGCCAACGGGTCGGCCACCGACACGGGCAACGGTTTCGCCGCCAGCTTCGGGCTCCTGTCCAACTGGTTTGCGTTCGTCAGCGCCGGTGCCGCTTCCGGCGGGAGCGCCGGGAGCCCGCCGCCCCCCGCCCCGACCGCGCCAGCCGGACCGGTGACGGTTGGCTACCACGTGCTGACCGGCAACGGCACGGTCACGCCCTTCAACGGCGCACCCATGTACGGATCGCTCAATGCCGCATCTCTCGGCCTCAATGCTGTCAGCCTCGGCGAGACCCCGGGTGGTTATGACATGTTGGTCAGCAACGGTGGGGTCTACGCCTTCGGCGCGGCCAACTGGTTTGGCTCGTTGCGCGGCAAAGGCCTCAACGCCCCCCCCTTCGAGCTCACGACGACGCCCGATGGCAACGGCTACTGGATCCTCGCTTCCGACGGTGGTGTCTTCAGCTTCGGCGACGCCGCCTTCCACGGGTCGACCGGCGGCATGCGGCTCAACAAGCCGATCGTGGGAATGGCGACCACGCCCGATGGGGGCGGCTATTGGCTGGTCGCGTCGGACGGAGGCATCTTCTGTTTCGGCGATGCCCAGTTCCACGGATCGACCGGCAGCATGCACCTCACCGTGCCCATCGTGAGCATGACCCCGACACCCGATGGTGGCGGCTATTGGCTGCTGGACGCCGACGGCGGGATCTACACCTTCGGCGACGCCGCCTACGAAGGCAGCCTTCCCAGCATCCACGTCGCCCAGCACGCCGCCGCCTTCACCGCCGTCTCGACCGCCGGGTATCTGGTGGCGACCACCGGCGGGGATATCTACGGCTTCAACACCGTGGCCGGGGGCCGAGCGGGCGGCGGAGCGCCAGCCGTGGACTCCGCCGGCTCCGAGCCTGTCGCCATCACCCCCGCCCGCTCCTGAGGGCAAGCCGGCTGGGTCGACGCCGCGCCGCGGGAAGAAGAAGCCGTGGAGGGCCAGCGAAGGTGCGCCGGCCGGCCTGCACGTCGGTCATATTCCTCTGCTGCTGCTCCTATGGGCTATGTCACGTGACGAAACCCTATGGACCCCCACCGACCGCTATGCGTGTCGCCCGACCGCATGCGTCAGGCGCGCGTGAGGTGCCGGTACACGCCGTCCGGCGATGCGCCCATCCCGGCGCGAGCGGGCCGGTAGCCTCCCCGCAGTGATCACCGTGTTGGCCGGCGGCGTCGGCGCGGCCCGCTTCCTCGCCGGCCTCACCGCCATCGTCGACCCGACGTCGGTGACGGCCGTCGTCAACACCGGCGACGACGTCGAGATGCACGGCCTGTGGATCTCTCCCGACCTCGACACCGTCACCTACACCCTCGCCGACGCCATCAACACCGAGACCGGGTGGGGTCTCACGGGCGAGACGTGGGAGGCCATGGGCGCCCTCCGACGCTACGAGCCGGGCCGGCCGGCCGGCTCGCAGGCGGGGGCCACATGGTTCGGCCTCGGCGACCGGGACCTGGCGACCCACCTATATCGCACGGGTCGGCTCGACGAGGGCGCCACACTGTCCGTCGCCACCGCCGAGATCGTCGCCGCCTGGGCTGTCGGCGTGCGGCTCCTGCCCATGTCCGACGACCCGGTGCAGACGATGGTGACCATCCGCGAACCTGATCGACTCGTCGAGATCGGATTCCAGGATTACTTCGTGGGCCACCACCATTCCGTTCCCGTCGCTTCGCTCCGCTTCGCGGGCGTGACGGCGGCGACCCCTGCGCCCGGCGTTCTCGAGGCCATCCAAGAGTCGTCCATCGTCGTCGTGTGCCCCTCCAATCCGCTGGTGTCGATCGGCCCGATCCGGGCCGTGCCCGGCATCGAGGCCGCGCTCGTGGCCCGGCGGTCGTCGGTCGTGGCCGTGTCGCCCATCGTCGCCGGCGCCGCCGTCAAAGGGCCGGCCGACCACATGCTCGTCGAGCTCGGCCACGAGTCCTCTGTCGTCGGCGTTGCTCGCCTCTACGCACCGATCGCCGCAACGCTCGTGATCGACTCGGCTGACGCCGCCCTCGCCGCCGCCGTCGAGGCGGAGGGCATGGCCTGCATCGTGGCGCCGACGATCATGAGCGGACGTTCGGAGGCCGCGGCGTTGGCTGGCATCGTTTTGGAGGTCGTCGCATGATCGAGCTCATCCCGGTGACCGGCATCGGCGAGGTCGAGCCCGGCCACGTCCTGGCCGACGTCATCGCCGAAGCCGTCGGCGATCTTCTGCGTGACGGCGACGTGGTCGTCGTCACGCAGAAGATTGTCTCCAAGGCGGAGGGGCGGCTGATCGATGTCGACCCCGACGATCCCCTCTCGCACAAGGCGGCCGTCGAGGCTGAGGCCGTGCGGATCCTGCGCCGGCGCGGCGATCTGATCATGACCGAGACCCGCCACGGTTTCGTCTGCGCCAACTCGGGCGTCGATCTCTCCAACGTCGCCCGCGGGCAGGCGGCGCTGTTGCCCCTCGACAGCGACCGGTCGGCCCGACGGATCCGCGACGGCCTCCGAGCCAAGCTGGACGTGACCGTGGGCGTGGTCGTCAGCGACACCTTCGGGCGGGCGTGGCGACGGGGCGTGACCGACGTAGCCATCGGCGTCGCCGGGGTCGCCGGCGTCGTCGATCTGCGGGGCACCCAGGACGCCTACGGGCGGACTCTCATGGTCACCGAGGTCTGCGTCGCCGATGAGATCGCGGGCGCCGCCGAGCTGGTGATGGGCAAGAGCACCGGTGTGCCCGTCGCCATCGTTCGGGGCGTCGAGCCGACCTGGCTGCGGGATGGCTCGGTGGCGGAGGAGATCGTCCGGCCCTACGCCGAGGACCTCTTCCGCTGACGCCACATTTCGAGGGCCATCAGCTGAGCCTCGCCAACATGGCGGCACGGAGGACAGCCTCGATGCCCTCGGGCAGGCTGGTCCAGGGGCGCCAGCCGAGCTCTGCGGCGGCGCGGGCGGGGTCGAGCGTGACGTGGCGAGGTTCGGCGGGCCGAGCGGCAGCTTGACGCAGGCCGAGCGCCGGGCCTCGCCGCACGGCGGCGACGACCGAGGTGCGACCCTCCCCGAGAGCCCCCGGAGCCTCGGGGGCGGGCGGCGTGGCATCCGGCGGCCCCGGCCCGACGGGCGTCGGCGCGCCCACATCCGGGGTGAGGAGGGGGGTCGGGGGATCGGCGACCGCCGGAGGCGCCACCTCGACCTCCTCCTCGGGCAGGCCCAGCTCGACGACCAGCTTGGCGGCCAGGCCGACCATCAACGGGTGCAACTCGACGAGGGCCGTCGGCTGCCCCGTGGAGACGTTGAGCATCATGCCGTCGCCGGCGTCGGCGGCGCGGGCCAAGGCATCCACCACGTCGTCGATGTACACGAAGTCGCGCGTCTGACGCCCGTCGCCAAACACCGTGCATGCGCGGCCCCCGACCAGGCAGTCGGCCCACGCGGCGATGACACCGCCCGTCGCTCGCGGACCGTAGACGGTGCCCAACACCAGGCTGGTGAAGACCAGCCCGTCGAGCGACGCCGCGGCGACGAGGTAGGCGTCGACGGCGTGCTTGGCGATGCCGTGCGGCGAGAGCGGCCGTCGACCGCGGGACTCAGGAGCGGGTGGCTCGCCGGCCAGCTCGCCGTACACGGCTGCCGAGGAGGTCACGATCATCTTGCGCGTCCCGGCAGCCCGGACGCCCTCGACGACCATGAGGGTGGCCACGATGTTGACGAGGGCATCGGCCGTCGGGCTGGTCACGCTGGAGTCGAGGTCGGTCTGGGCGGCGAGATGCCAGACGACCTCCGGCTGACGCCGGGCGATCAGCTCGGCCACGTCCGTCGACCGCACGTCGAGCTGATGGAAGGTCAGATCGCGCCCGGCACTCGCTCGGGCATCAGCGAGGTTGAACAGCGAGCCAGTCGACAGGTTGTCGACCACATCGACCGTGTGGCCCTCGGCGAGCAGACGCTCCACGAGGGCGGCGCCCACGAACCCCGCGCCCCCGGTGACCAGCGTGTGCACCAGGACTCCCCTGCCGACCTATCGACCTATCCGGCCAGGCGGGCGCCTGCGTGATGGCTCCCGGCCTCGACGGTCACTCCGGCGCCCACCATGGTCACGTCCCGCAACTGGGCACCGGCGCCGACGCGGACGCCTGGGCCCACGATGCTGTCGGTCACCTCGGCGCCCTCACCTAGCTGGGCGCCGGGCAACAGGACTGAGCGAGCAACGACGGCAGCCCGACCGACGGTGGCGCCGGCGCCGACTACCGCTCCCGCGACGGATGCGCCGTCGACGACGACAGCGCCGTCACCGATGAGCGAACCCGACACCTTGCCTTGCACCGTCGGCGCCCCGAGCGTCCAGACGCCCGCGCTCACCTCGACGGCGCCGGGGGCGGGTGGGCCCGGGCGGATCCCGCTCAGCAGATCGAAGTTGGATGCGAGATAGCGCTCTGGGGTGCCGACGTCGAGCCAGTAGCCCGTCGCCGGCATGGCATACAAGCTGCCGGCGGCGACCATGGCGGGGAAGGTCTCCCGCTCCACGTTGACCCGCCCTTCCGGGGCGATCCGATCAAGGACGGACGGCTCCAGGACGTAGGTGCCGGCGTTGATCAAGTTGGTCGGCGCCGTCCCGGGTGCCGGCTTCTCGATGAACGCCTCCACTCGGTCGTCGGCCGACGTGGGCACGACGCCGAAGCTCGAAGGGTCCTCCACGGGGGTCAGGGAGATGGTGCCTTCGGCGCCGTGCGAGCGATGGAATGCCACCAGCGCAGTGATGTCGAGGTCGGTCAGCACGTCGCCGTTGAAGACCAGGAACGTGCCGTCCACGCCCGCTTGCGTCGCCGCGAACCGGATGGCCCCCGCGGTGTCCAACGGCTGAGCCTCGACCACATAGGTCAACGAGGCGCCCGCGCATCGATTGTCCGGGTAGGCGGCCGTGAACGCGTCCGGCCGGTAGCCGAGCGACAGGACCACGTCGGTCACGCCGTGCGCCGACAGGTGGGCCACGACCCGCTCGATCATCGACACCTCGGCGACGGGCAGCATCTGCTTCGGCGTCGTGTAGGTCAGAGGCCGGAGCCGCGTCCCTTCGCCCCCGACGAGGACGATCCCCTTCATGGAGCCGTGGTCGTTGCCGTCGTGTTGGAGGGGGCCGTGGTCGGGGGGGCCGTGGTCGGGGGGGTCGGAGTGACCGTGGGTGTGGCCGTCAACTCGCCCTGCTCGAGCGGGTCGGAAGGGACGTGGGAGTTGCCCGTCACGAAGCCCAGATCGAGGTAGTCGCCGTTGCGCAGCTTCCAGGTAGCCGGATCGCCTTTTTGCACGGCGCCCTGGACGGTGAGCTGCACTTTGCCGGGCTGACCGTTGGGGCATTTGTCACCGTTGTGCCAGTCGCGGGTGTCCTCTGCGGCCTGCGGGTCACCGCCGATCTTGATGTACTGCAACTCGTTGGAGGAGACCTTGAACGTCTCGTGTCGGGCCGCCGCCACCGCGTTGACAAAGAAGCCCAGCGTGGCGTTGCTGCCCGACGCGCGCGGCGTGTAGGGCCTGATGTCGATGACGCCGTCGCCCACGGTGTCGATGCCGTCGACCGACTCGAAGAGGGGCACGACCGGCGCGAAGTGGTCACAGATGTAAACGCTGAACGTGGAGTGCCAGTTGTCGCTGTTGAGCTTCGGGGCGGCCGCCGTCTTCGACGCTGCGGCCTGACCTCGGTTGAGCTCCTCGTTGCGACTGAAGGCCACGAGAAACAGCCCGAGCACAACGATCGCCGCCAGCGTGGCGTACCAACCGAGCGACTGGCTGGTCCCAGGCGTCCGTCCCCCACCCGTCGTGGCGGCGCGCGCCACCTTCTTTTGCGATGAAGCTCTACCCACGGCGACCCAAGCTAGCGGACGGCCGAAGCGCCCTCCCAGCCAGCCGGGCCCACAACACGACCGTTCGCAGGCCCAATCCCACGGCGACGACGGGGAATATGGCCCGGTCGCGCGGGGGCGCTGTCCGCCATCCGAACCGAAGGAGGGAACGATGGTGGGCAAGAACCATCCGGTACGGCGCCGATGCCCGCGACGCCCCCTCGAGGTGCACCACGCGCCCGCCCGGCTCGTAGACGACCTCCCATCCGAGGTGGTGGAGCCGCCAGCACAGGTCGACGTCCTCGCTGAACATGAAGTAGCGCTCGTCGAAGCCGCCGACCGACTCCCACGCCTCGCGCCGGACGGCGAAGCACGCGCCCGACACCCAATCGACGGGTCCGGCGGCCGTGGCCTCGCTACGCAGATAGCGCCGGCTCCAAGGGTTGGCCGTGGTGATGAGTCCCACAAAACCGTGGCCGGCGGCATCGGCCAGGGAGGGGAACGTCCGGGCCGAGGGATACCGGGTCCCGTCCGGCTGATCGATGCGAGGGCCGGCAACGGCGGCGCGTTCGCCGGCGAGTGCGCCGACCAAGGCGGCGACGGTCCCCGCGCCGACCACAAGGTCGGCGTTGCAAACCAGGATCGTCGACCCGCGCGTCCGGGCGACGCCGGCGTTGACGGCCGCGCCGTAGCCGCGGTTGGTCGGGAGCGGCACCCAGATGGCAGCCGGATCGGCCGTGGCCAATCGGCTCCCGCAGTCGTCCCCCGACGCGCTGTCGACGACGACGACGTCGGCGACGCCTTCGGCTCGGAGGCTGGCGACACACGCGACCGTCAACTCGGCGGTGCGATAGTTGACGACGACCGCGCTGACCTCGCCGGGGGCGCCCCTCACACTCGGACGAAGCGGTACTTGATCAAGGCCGTGAGGGCGCCGATCCCGTCCCGCCAGGTGATCTTCTTGCCCTCGTCGAACTCGCGGCCGCTGTAGGAGATCGGCACCTCGTAGATGCGATACCCGCGGCGGAGGACCTTGGCGGTGATCTCCGGTTCGAAGTCAAACCGGTTGCTCTGCACCGTGATCCCCTGGAGGACCGTGCGGTCGAAGAGCTTGTAGCACGTCTCCATGTCGGAGATCGTCGTGTTGTACAAGATGTTGGTGATCAACGAGAGGAGCCGGTTGCCCATCCAGTGCAGAAACAGCATGTTTTTGCGCTCGCCGGTGAAGCGGCTCCCGTAGACCACATCGGCCTTGCGGCGCAAGAGCGGCGCCAGCAGCCGGGGCCAGTCTTCCGGGTCGTATTCGAGGTCGGCGTCCTGGATGAGGACCAGGTCACCACGTGCCATCTCGAGGCCGGTGCGGATGGCCGCGCCCTTGCCCTGGTTGACGTCATGGCGCAGGACGCGAACGGTGGAGTCACCCAAGGCGGCGAGGACCTTGTCGCTGCCGTCGCTCGACCCGTCGTCGACGACGACGATCTCCAGATCCATGGGGAGCTCGACGGCGCGCATCCGCCGCAGGATCTCGGCCAGGGTCGTGCGCTCGTTGTAGACCGGCACGATGACGGAGAGGAGCTTGTAGGTGCGGTCTCCCGGGAAGGCGGGAAGGTCAGGCTGGTCCACGGAGGTCAGATCTTGGTCCGGAACCACGCGATGGTGCGAGCCAGCCCCTCACGGAGCTCGATCTCGGGCTCCCAACCAAGCAAGGTCTTGGCCAGGGTGATGTCGGGCCGACGCTTGGTGGGATCGTCGACGGGGAGCGGCTCATAGATCACCGTTGACGCCGAACCGGTGAGCTCGAGGACGAGGTCGGCGAGCTCCGTCATGGTGAACTCGCTGGGGTTGCCGATGTTGACGGGCCCGAGATAGTCGGAATCGAGCAGGGCGAGGAAGCCGCGAATCTCGTCGGCGACGTAGCAAAACGAGCGGGTCTGGCTGCCGTTGCCATACATGGTGATGGGCTTGCCCAAGAGGGCCTGGACGATGAAGTTGGACACGACCCGACCGTCGTTGGGTCGCATGCGCTCGCCATAGACGTTGAAGATCCGCACGATCCTCGTGTCCAAACCGTGCTGGCGCTGGTAGGCCATGGTCATCGCCTCTGAGAAGCGCTTGGCCTCGTCATACACACCGCGGGGCCCGACGGAGTTGACGTTGCCCCAGTAGGTCTCGACCTGAGGGTGCACCTGCGGCTCGCCGTAGATCTCGCTGGTGGACGCCAGGAAAAACTTGGCCCCTTTGGCTTTGGCCAACCCCAACAGGTTGTGGGTGCCGAGGCTCCCAACCTTCATCGTCTGGATGGGCAACTCCAGATAGTCGACGACGGAGGCGGGGCTGGCAAGATGCATGACGGCGTGGACGTCACCGTCCACGGTGACGTGTTCGCTGACGTTGTGACGGATGAACGAGAAGCGAGGGTCGCCGAGCAACTCGGCAATATTCTCCTCGACGCCCGTCACCAGATTGTCGATGCAGACGACTTCATCGCCGCGAGCGAGCAGCGCTCGGCACAGCGAGGAGCCGAGGAAGCCCGCCCCCCCACTCACCACGACTCTCATGAGGTGGGTCTCACGACCGTCCGACCCCGTGATAGGCGAAGCCTCGCCGCCGCATGGCCGCGGGGTCGAGCAGGTTGCGGCAGTCGACGACGACGGGCGCAGCAAGGAGCTCCTTGACCTTGCCGAAGTCGAGCCAGCGAAACTCGTCCCACTCCGTCAGGACGACGACCACGTCGGCCTCCTCGCATGCTTGGTACGGCTCGTCGCACAACGTGATGCCGGCGAGGCGATCGTCGCCGGCGGCGCGGCGGCGGTCGACCATCGGGTCGAAGGCCCTGACCTGGGCGCCCCGAGCGCGGAGGTGGTGGATCACTTCGAGGGCCGGCGAGTCGCGAATGTCATCGGTCAGCGCCTTGAACGTGAGACCCCAGACGGCGACCGTTCGACCGTCGAGCACGCCGCCGGCGACGGCGCCCTGGATCTTGTCGGCGATGCGCGAGTACTGCTCGACGTTGACGGCGATCACCCCCTCGAGCAGGCCGAAGTCGTAGCCGGCGTCCTCGGCGATGCGGACGAGGGCCCGCGTGTCCTTGGGGAAGCACGAGCCGCCCCAGCCCGGACCGGGGCGGAGGAACTCAAAGCCGATTCGCTTGTCGTAGCCCATCCCCATCACGACCTCACGCACGTCGGCGCCGACGACCTCGCACAGGTTGGCGATGGCGTTGACGTAGCTGATCTTGGTGGCCAGGAAGGCGTTGGAGGCGTACTTGATCAGCTCGGCTGAGGGCGGGTCGGTGACGAGGATCGGGGCGTGAATTCGTTCGTACAGCGCGGCGACGCGCGACGCCTCGGCGGCGTCGTCGGATCCGATGACGATGCGATCGGGGTTGAGGCAGTCGTGCACGGCCGAGCCCTCCCGGAGGAACTCGGGATTGGAGACCACGGCGACGTCGCCACGGCCGAGAGACCGCTGCACCATGCGCGTCGAGCCGACGGGCACCGTTGACTTGTTGATCACCACGCTGCCGGATTCGAGAAGCGGACCGAGTCGTTCGGCCTCGGCCTGGATGTAGGACAGGTCGGCGGCACCGTCCTCCCCCTGCGGCGTGGGCAGACAGAGGAAGACGAATTCGGCCCCGGCGACGGCGCGCTCGCTGCCGAGCACGAAGTGGAGGCGACCGCTGTCGAGGCCGCCGCGGACCAGCTCTTCGAGGCCGACCTCGAAGATGGGGATGTCACCTCGGGACAGGCGCGCCACCTTCTCCTCCACCACGTCGGCGCAGACGACCTGGTGTCCGATGTGCGCCAGGTACGCCCCCGTCGTCAGGCCGACGTATCCGGTCCCGATCACCGCGATTCGGCTCATTGCAGTAGCTCCTTGACCAAGTGTTGGATGGGCTCGCGGTGATCCGCGAGGAGGGGTATGCCCTGGAGCCGCAGGGCGGCGTTGTCGAGCACGGAGTAGGCGGGGCGGGGTGCGGGGCGGGGCGGGTCGAGCTCGGCCGTCGTGATCGGGATCACCCTGTCGACATCGGCTCCCGCCAGCTCGAACGTGAGCCTGGCCAACTCATACCAGGTGGTCGCCCCTTGGTTGGTGGCGTGGAAGACGCCGGGGAGACGGCTGACGGCGATCGTCCGGACGAGCTGGGCCAGATCGGCTGTGAAGGTCGGGCAGCCCCACTGGTCGTTGACGACTCGGACCTCGGTGGGCCCGGCGGGGCCGGCCGCGCCGGCCGCGCCGGCGCCGGCCGCGCCGGCCGCGCCGGCTCCGGCCGCGCCGGCTCCGGCCAGGCGGAGCATGGTGCGCACGAAGTTGGGGCCGCCCGCTCCGCAGAGCCATGAGGTGCGGACGATCGACGCGCCGGGTAGCAGGGCTTGGATCTCCCGTTCGCCGCCCAGCTTGGAGCGCCCGTAGACGGAGAGGGGATTGACGTGGTCCCATTCGGTGTAAGGCGTCGTCGCCGTGCCGTCGAAGACGTAGTCGGTCGAGACGGCGCAGAGGTGCGCGCCGGCCAGTCGGCAGGCTTCGGCCACGTGCCGGCTACCCAGGGCGTTGACCTTCCACGCTCGATCGAGGTCGCTCTCGCAGGCGTCGACGGCGGTCCACGCCGCCGCGTGGATCACGATGTCGGGTTGCAGCGAGGTGATGGCGCCGAGCACCTCGTCGCGGTCGCCGACGTCCAGACCGCGGTGGTCGGCGGCGATGATGTCGTCCCGGCCTGGATCACAGGCGGCCACCAGGTCTTGCCCGAGCTGGCCGCCGGCGCCGGTGATGAGGATCTTCACGAGCCGGCCTTGATCTTGGTGGCCCGGCCCGCCTTCAGCGGCTCCCACCAGGCTCGGTGCGATCGGTACCACTCGACGGTCTCGACCAGCGCCTCGTCGACATCCCGACTCGGCTTCCATCCAAGGGCCCTGATCCGGCGATCGTCGACCGAATAGCGCCGGTCGTGGCCGAGCCGGTCGGCCACCGGCTCGATCATCGACTCGTCCTGTCCGAGGAGGGCGAGGATCCGGGTGGTGAGCTCTAGGTTGGAGAGCTCGTGCTCGGCGCCTCCACCAATGTTGTAGATGCTGCCGACCTCGCCGTCGCGAAGGACACGGTCGACGGCTTGGCAGTTGTCGGCGACGAAGATCCAGTCCCTCACGTTGAGCCCGTCGCCGTACAGCGGGACGGGCGCACCGTCGAGGAGGTTGGTCACGAACAGCGGGATCAGCTTCTCGGGGTACTGCCAGGGGCCGAAGTTGTTGGAGGACCGGGTGACGATGACGGGCAGCCCAAACGTCGAATGGTACGAGAGGGCGATCAGGTCACTCGCAGCCTTCGACGCCGAGTACGGCGAGCGAGGATCGAGGCGGTCGCTCTCCGCTGACGAGCCCTCGGGGACGGACCCATAGACCTCGTCGGTGCTCACGTGCACCACCCGGGTGACGCCCGCCTCGAGAGCGCATCGCATGACCGTGTTGGTGCCGGAGCAGTTGGTCGTGATGAACACATCCGGGCCGGCGATGGAGTTGTCCACGTGGCTCTCGGCGGCGAAGTGGGCCACCGCGTCCACGCCGTCCATCACGGCGCGGGTGGCCATCGGGTCGGTGATGTCGCCGAGCACGAAGGTGAAGCGCGGGTCATCCTCCAGGTCGGCCAGGGTGGACCGGTTGCCGGCGTAGGTGAGGGCGTCGTACACGACGATCTCATCGTCGGACGTGCCCAGCAGATGACGCACGAAGTTGGAGCCGATGAATCCTGCGCCACCGGTGACGAGCACGCGCATCACACCACGGTAGTGGAGGGGGCGCAGGGCCTGGGTCTTGCCCTCCTCCGTGTCCAGCGCGTCCAATGCCTCCAACGTTGGAGGCAGATACGGGGAATATGTCCCAGGATCTTCCTCCAACGTCGGAGACACATTTCCGTCTCGTGCTACTTGATAGACTTTCATGCTCGGGCGCCACGTCCCGGCCCGGCGCGCGCCCCGCCCTTTAGGCCAGCTCGACCTCGCTGTCGTCGCCCAGCATCAGGCGGGAGGCGACCGGCTGACCGGTGCTGCGGTGCACGGTGACGTGTTTGCCGACCAGCGAGTCGACGATGCGGCCGCCGTCACTGATCGAGCTGTCGGCGCAGACGACGGAGTGCTCGAGGTCGGTCCGGATGATCTCGCAGTCGTGATCGACGGCCGTGAACGGGCCGATGAAGCTGTCCACTATCCGAGTCCCGGATCCGATGGTGGTCGGCCCGCGGACCGTGGAGCGGACGACGGAGGCGCCCTCCTCGATGACGACCCGCCCCTCGATCCGGCTCTCTTCGTCGACGTCGCCGTCGATCCGAGCCGACAGGGTCTCGAGCACCAGGCGGTTGGCCTCGAGCAGGGGCGTGCGCTTGCCTGTGTCGATCCACCATCCCGTCAGCCGCTGGGCGAGGACAGGGTGTCCCTGGTCGATGAGCCATTGGATGGCGTCGGTGATCTCCAGCTCGCCTCGCGCCGAGGGTTGGATGGCGGCGACCGCCTCGTGGACGCGCCGGTCGAAGATGTAGACGCCGACGAGGGCCAGATCGGAGGGCGGGTCGACCGGCTTCTCGACGAGGCGCACCACGTGGCCGGCGTCGTCCAACTCGGCGACCCCGAATTGGCGGGGGTCGGAGACGGCGATCAACTGGATCTGGGCCGCCGGAGGCCCTTCGGGAACGGTGGAAAGCTCCGGTTGGGCGGCGGTGCGTCCCGAACGCTCCCATTGCGAAACGCAGGCGCTGACGCTCTGCTCCAGCATGTTGTCGCCGAGATACATCACGAAGTCGTCGTCGCCGAGGTAGTCCCGGGCGATCAGCACGCAATGGGCCAACCCAAGCGGGGCCGACTGCGGGATGTAGGTGATCTCGATCCCCCACCTACTGCCATCCCCGGCGGCGGCCTCGATCTCGGCGGCGGTGTCGCCCACCACCATGCCGATCTCTTTGATGCCGGCGGCGACCATCGACTCGATGCCGTAGAACAGGATCGGTTTGTTGGCCACGGGCACCAACTGCTTGGCCGTCGTATGCGTGATCGGTCGTAGGCGGGAGCCGGTGCCGCCCGCCGTGATCAGCGCCTTCACGGTGTGCCACCGTAGCGGCCGGTCATCGACCCGACGCGACTGGGTTCAGCAGCCGGATCCCGGCGGGGGCGGATCGTTGCCGTGAAGGCCCGGGAAGGGTGGCTGTACGGGAGCAGCCGGCGCCTGTGGGGCGACCGTCGTCGCCGGGGACGCGCCTGGGGTCCCCGCAGGGGCCGTGACGCCGGTGTACGCCGAGCCGGTGATGAAGATGAGCGTCCCGGTGCTCAGGGTCGGGTCCGCCATGAGTTGGGCGCCACCCATGATGGCGCTGCGGAGCTCGTTGGCCGAGGCGGCGTCCTGGGGGGCGTAGCGGATGACCGGCGTCGTGTAGTCGTAGTTGTCGGCGGCTCCCGTGCCACTGATGGACGCTTGGAAGCCTTGGGCCTGGAGAGCGGCAACCGCGCTGCGAGCTTCGCCCGCCCGACCGCTGCCGTTGAGCACGCCGACGTTGATGGTCGACGGCGCGACAGGTGCCGACGTGGAGGCCGACGTGGACGACGGCGAGGCAGTGCCCTCCCACGTGGCGATGACGCCGGGCGCCAACGTCTTGTCGAGCAATAAGACGTCGGCACCGCCGATGTCGGCGGCGTTGGTGGGCAGGGTGGCCGCCGGCAACGACGACGGGTTGAAGGTCCGGTACCGGCGGGCCAACCTGAGTATTTCGGCCTGGCTGAAGCCGGAGTCGATGGTGAGGTTGCTCACCACGCCGCCGACGACACCGTTGAGACGGGAGACGCTCAGGATGCCGGTGGCTTCAGCCTTGGCGATGATCTTCTTGACGAAAAGCTGCTGGCGCCGGATGCGCGCCAGGTCGCTCTCTCCCTCGAAGTACCACTCGCCGTTTTGCTCGTACTGAAGGTGACGGGTCCGCACGAGCGACAGGGCCTGGTCTCCGTCGAGGTTGTAACAGCCGAGGGTGGTGATGTTGAGGCCGGAGTCGTTGACGCCGTTGTCGTTGTCACGCACCGGCTCCGGGTACCAGAACTTCACGCCGCCCAGGGCGTTGACGACTTGACGAAAGCTGTCGAAGTCCATGTCGACGTAGTGGTTGATGGGGATGCCGAGGTCGTCCTGAATGGTGCGCACCAGCAGGTCGGGGCCGTTGTTGAAGGCGGCGTTGATGCGCTGCGTCCCCATGCCTTGGATGGGGACCCAGAGGTCGCGGGGGATGGAGAGGAGCGACGCCGTGCCGGCGGCCGGATCGAGGTGGACGATCATGATCGTGTCGCTGCGCGCACCGCCCACCGCGTCGCCGCCGAATTCGCCACCATCGGTGAGGCCGGTCCGCGTGTCGGAGCCGACGACGAGGATGTTCATGGGCGGATCGCTGCCTCCGCCGGCGGCGGTCGGCCCGATCGAGATACCGGCTATGGAGACCCGGTGGATCTGGCCAAACCGGTAGGAGACGTACCCGTAGATCGATCCGGCCACGATGACGCAGACGGCGACGAAAACGTTGAGCCCGATGAGCAGCCGACGTGGCCACCGACGGCGTCGCAAGGGCGGGCGGGAGGGAGGGGGCGCACCGGGGTTGACGCGCCGGGGCGTCACTGTCGGTGCAGCCATCTGCACCAAAATACTAGACGGCGGAAAACCTAGACGGCCAAAGACCTAGACAGGCAGACCGAGCTGGCGGGCGATGACGAGCCGCTGGATCTCGCTCGTCCCTTCGCCGATCTCGAGGATCTTGGCGTCGCGGTAGAAGCGGGCCACGGGGGTCTCGTCCATGAACCCGTAGCCACCGAATATCTGTGTCGCCTCCCGCGTGGCCGTCACCGCCGCTTCCGTGGAGAAGACCTTGGCCATGGCTGCCGCTTGCTTGAACGGCCGCCCCTGGTCCTTCAGCCACGCTGCTTTGTAGAGCAGCGCCCGCGCCGCCTCGACGGAGACGGCGAGGTCGGCGCACTTGAAGGCGACGGCTTGATAGCGCCCGATGGGTCCGCCGAATGCCTGCCGTTGGTTGGCGTAGGCGAGCGACTCGTCCAGGCACGCCTGGGCCAGCCCAACGGCGAGGGCGCTGATGGCGATGCGACCCTCGTCGAGGATGGCGAGGAACTGGCGGAAGCCGGCGCCCCGCTCCCCCAACAGATTGGACACGGGCACCCGGGCCCCTTCGAAGCGCAGCCCGTGGGTGTCGGATGCGTGCCAACCCATCTTGCGGTAGGGCGGCTCGACGATGAAGCCGGGAGTGCCCGCGGGCACGACGATGGCCGAGACCTCCCCCGGCGCGGTGAGCGCGGTAACGGTCACGACCGACGTCATGGGGGTGCCCGAGTTGGTGATGAACGCCTTGGCCCCGTCGATCACCCACTCCCCTCCCTCGACCTGGGCCCGCGTACGGGTGGCGCCGGCATCCGATCCGGCGTCGGGCTCGGTGAGTCCGAAGGCGCCCAATGTCTTGCCCGCGCACAGGTCGGGCAACCACGTCTGGCGCTGCTCTTCCGTCCCGAATCGGAAGATGGGGTTGGCGCCCAGGCCGACGCCGGCCGACAGGGTGATGGCCATCGACGAGTCGACTCGCCCGAGCTCTTCGATGGCGATGCACAACGTGGTGAAGTCGGCGCCCGACCCGCCGTACTCCTCGGGGAAGGGCAGCCCAAAGAGCCCGAGCTCGCCCATGGCCCGCACCACGTCGACGGGGAAGGTGTGCTCGGCGTCCCACCGCTCGGCGTGGGGGGCGATCTCGCTTTGGGCGAAGTCCCGCACCACCTTGCGGAACGAGTCTTGTTCGGAGGTCGGATCGAAGTCCATTGTCACGCCATGCTAGGGATCGGTCACGACCTCGGGGAATATGGCCGCGTCGCGACCCGCCTCCTCCCGCTCGTCGAGGGAACGTCGTGCCGCGGCATGCACGGACTGGGGTCGGAGCACCCCGACGAAATCCCCGTTGTCGTCGTCGACGGCCACAACCGCGCCTGGTGCGTCGAGGATGGCGACGAGGGCGTCGCGCAGGGGTACGCCGACCCGGATCCGCGGCAGCGCGGCCACCTCGCTCGGCGGCGCCGACGGCTCGGCGTCGGAAGCTTTGAGGGCGACAACGGCCAAGCGGCGCAGGCTGCGGTCCCGACCGACGAAGTCGGCGACGAACTCGTTGGCCGGCGAGCCGAGGACCTCGCCCGGGGTGGCGTACTGCTCGAGATGTCCACCTTCGCTGAGCAAGGCGATGCGGTCGCCGAGCAGGACGGCTTCCTCGAGATCGTGGGTGACGAGCACGACGGTTTTGCGGACGCGGCGTTGCAGGTCCCCAAACTCGGCTTGCAACCGATGACGGGTGATCGGGTCGATGGCTCCGAAGGGCTCGTCCATCAGCAACAGCGGCGGGTCGGCGCCGAGGGCGCGAGCGACACCGACGCGCTGACGTTGACCGCCGGACAGCTGGTGGGGCCAGCGCCGACCGTAGGTCGCGGGGTCGAGCCCGACCAGCTCGAGGAGCTCGTCGACGCGGTCGTGGATGCGTGCCTTGGACCACCCGAGCAGTCGGGGCACGGTCGCAACGTTGTCGGCCACGTTGAGGTGGGGAAACAACCCGACGTGCTGGATGACGTAGCCCATGCGGCGACGCAACTCGACGGGTGCGAGGTCGGTGACGTTTTCGCCGTCGAGCCAGATCGTGCCGGACGTTGGTTCGATGAGCCTGTTGATCATCCGCAGCGTCGTGCTCTTGCCGCTGCCCGAGGGCCCAATAAGGGCACAGACCTCGCCGGAGAGGACCTCGAGGCTGAGCGCGTCCACGGCGGGCGGTCCGGACCCGTACCGCTTCGTGAGCGCCTCGAGGGCGATCATCTGTCGAACGCTAGCCTCCGGGGATGCTGCTGGCCGGCCAGCCGTGGATCAAGTGGAGCTGGGTGCGCACCCACCTGCACGTGATCCGCCACGACGTCTGGGAGCACCTGTTGCTCACCTTGATCGCCGTCGGGATCGGGCTGGCGATCACCTTCGTGCTGACGCTGTTGGCCCGGGCGTGGCGACCCCTCCAGGGCCCGCTGTTGGCCTTGTGCGGGACGCTGTACGCCATCCCGTCGATCGCCCTGTTTGCCCTGCTCGTCCCCTTCACCGGGTTCACGACGACGACCGCCGAGATCGGGCTCGTCGGCTACACCCTGCTCATCCTGTTGCGCAATCTGCTGGCCGGCTTGGACGCCGTGCCCGAGGAGGTCCGCGATGCCGCGGCCGGGATGGGGTTCAGCCGGTGGCGGGTGTTCACCCGGGTCGAGCTGCCGTTGGCGCTGCCGGCGCTCTTTGCCGGGATACGTCTGGCAACCGTCACCACCATCGGCCTGGTCACCGTGACCGTCGTCATCGGCGAGGGCGGGCTGGGCGAGATGCTCTACGACGGGTTCAACCGCACGTTCCGGACGGAGGAGCTGGTTGCGACTGTGCTCGTCGTCGCCCTCGCCCTCGCTGCCGACCTGCTCCTCGTCGGCGTGGAGCGGCTGATGACCCCGTGGGCCCGCCGAGGTACGACGTGACGAGTCGTGTGACGCCGAGCTCGATCTACGACTGGTTTACGTCGAGCGCCAATTGGCGCGGCCGCGACGGCATCCCGCATCGGCTCGCCGAACACCTCTCGATCTGCGGCGTGTCGCTGCTGGTCGCCCTGATCGTCGCGCTGCCCATCGGCATCGCCCTCGGTCACCTGCGGCGGGGCGGGATCTTCGCCCAAAACGTGGCCAACCTCGGTCGAGCCATCCCGAGCCTGGCCATCCTCATCATCGCCGTGCCCTTCGTCGGGATCGGGGCCCGCCCGGCCGAGCTGGCCTTGACCGTCCTCGCCATACCTCCGCTGCTGACCAACACCTACGTAGGGATGATCGGCATCGACGCCGACGTGCGTGACGCCGCCCGCGGCCTGGGGATGACCGGGTGGCAGACGGTCCGTCGCGCCGAGCTGCCGTTGGCGGCGCCACTGATCTTGACCGGCCTTCGCACCGCCGCCTTCCAGGTTGTCGCCACCGCGACGCTGGCCGCCCTCGTCGCGTCGGGCGGCCTGGGCCGCTTCATCATCGACGGGCTGGCCGTGCGCGACAACGTCGAGGTGGTGTGTGGTTCCCTGCTCGTCGTCGCGCTCGCGGTTAGCGTCGAGGTCCTGATCGCCGGCTTGCAACGGGTGCTCGTCGCCGCACCGCTCCGCCATCCAAACCGCTCGACCATTGACCAACTGGAGGAACCCAATGCACCAGTTCTCAACCTCACGCCCTAGGCGTCTCACCGTGCTCGGCCTCGCCGTGCTGACCGTCACCGCCGCAGCGTGTAGCAGCACCAACTCGAGCAGCGCGAGCACCTCGAGCAGCGCCGCCGCGCCGACGACGATCGCCTCGGCCGGCACCATCGCGTCGCACCTGGTGTTGGGCGGTGCGCCCGAATGCCCGCAGCGACCGTTCTGCATCCCCGGCCTCGCCAAGGTCTACGGGATCACGTTCAAGGACTTCAAGTCCCTCGACAGCGACGGCCCCCTCACCTATCAGGCGCTCATCAGCGGCCAGATCGACGTGGCCCTCGTCTACAGCTCGGACGCCCAGATCCTGTCCGACAACCTTGTGGCCCTTACCGACGACAAGCATCTGCAAAACGCCGACTACGTCGTGCCCGTCATCCGCAGCGCCAAGGACACCCCCGCCGTCGCCGCCGTCGTCAACGCCGTGTCGGCCGACCTCACAACGGCCCAGCTCGTGGGTCTCAACAAGGCGGTGTCGGTCGACCAGGAGGATCCCCAGGCCGCGGCCGACGCGTGGCTCAAGACCAACAATCTGGCCACGCCGTCGACCAATGCGTCCGGTGTGACCATGACGGTCGCCGGCTTCAACTTCCCGGAGAGCAACGTGCTCGCCTACCTCTACGGTGACGCCCTCAAAGACGCAGGCGCCACCATCACCATCAAGGACGATCTCGGCACCCGGGAGACGTTGGAGCCCGGTTTGGCGTCGGGTCAGATCGACTTCCTGCCCGAGTATGCGGCCTCGGCCTTGCTGTATCTCAACCCGCAGGCCAACGTGACCGGCGAGACCGTCACCCAGGTCGTCGCTCAGCTCACGACCGCCCTCGCGGCCAAGGACATCAGCGTCCTGACCGCTACTCAGGCGCTTGACACCAACGCCTTCGCCGTGACCCAGGCGACGGCCACCAAGTACGACCTCCACGACATGAGCGACCTGGCCAAGCCCTTCCCGGGCTGAGCGCTCGCGGGGGACGTGACGCATGTCATGTTGACCCTTTGAGCGATCAGGCCCATGCTCTCTTTGCGGCTCGGATTCACGGGTTGCACAAAGGGATCACCGCCAGTCAACGGCGCCTGACGGTGTGCCTTTGGTCACGTTCGTGCCCACGGCGAACTTCCCCGTCTCGGAGCGAGGACTGTCCAGCCGAAGCGTCCGGCGTGTGTAGGACGCGCTCGTTGCGGAACCGGGCGCGTCACACACGCCGGACGTGCACGACGTCTCCGACCTCGACTCGCACAACGAGGTCCGGCCCGCTCGAGACGAGCAGAGCGCCGCTGTCGTCGACACCGACGGCCGTGCCGGCGACCACCACGTCGCCCGGCTGCTCGACTCGCACCTCGCCGCCGATGGTCACACACCGCGAGCGGTACTCGGTCAACAGCTCGAGCGGGCCGCTCTGGAGGAGCTCGGCGTAGCGCGGCGTCAACTCCCCAAGGATGAGGCTCAACAAAGCGTCGCGCTCGACCGGGGCGCCGACCAGGTCTTCGAGATCGACGGCAACGGCCGCCAGCTCGTCGGGCCGGTCAGGCGGGCGGTGGATGTTGAGGCCGAGGCCGACCACCACGGCGGCCACATTCCCCGAAGTCGAAGCCGCCACTTCGGCAAGGATGCCGCCCAGCTTGCGCCCATCCGAGACCAGATCGTTGGGCCACTTGAGTCCCGGCGTGAAGCCGGCCGATGCGCACGCCGCCGCCGCCGCGCACCCCACGGCCATCACCGCGAAGTGGGCGACCTCCGGGGGTGGGCGCAGCAGGACCGACATCAACAGGGCGGTCCCGTGCGGCGCCACCCACGTCCGCCCGAGGCGGCCGCGACCCGCCGTCTGATGGTCGGCGACGACGACCAGACCTTCGGGCTCACCGGCTGCCGCGGCCGCGAGGGCGTCGCCGTTGGTCGAGGCGGTGACCCCGACGGGGCGGACCCGCCACGCTGACCCAAAGCCTGACCCAAAGCCTGACCCAAAGCCTGACCCAAAGCGTGGACCGAAGCCTGACCCGAAGCCCGGACCGCTGCTCGGCTGGGCTGGCTCCACGGCGGAACGATAGGTTGCCTGCCGTGCTCAGCAAGGTTCTCATCGCCAACCGTGGGGAGATCGCCGTCCGGGTCATCCGGACCTGCCGCGAGCTCGGCATCGCCACCGTCGCCGTCTACTCCGAGCTCGACCGGGAAGCGCTGCATGTGCGGCTGGCCGACGAGGCCTACGCGCTGGGCGGTCAGACGGCGGCCGAGAGCTATCTCAACACGCCCGCCATCCTCGACGCCATCGCTCGGAGCGGAGCCGACGGTGTGCATCCCGGCTATGGGTTCTTCAGCGAAAACACCGACTTCGCGCGGGCGATCGCCTCGCAGGGAGTGGCGTTCATCGGGCCGCCGCCGGAGGCGATCGAAGTGATGGGCGACAAGGTGAGCTCCCGCAAGGCGGCCGCCGCCGCCGGCGTGGCGGGCGTGCCGGGGACGACGGAGTTCCTGGCCGGGCCGGAGGATGTCATCGCCTTCGGCGAGGAGTTCGGATGGCCGGTTGCCATCAAGGCTGCCTACGGCGGGGGCGGCCGGGGCATGAAGGTCGTGCCCGACGCGTCCAAGGCCGCCGAGCTTTTGGAGTCGGCACAGCGGGAAGCCAAGGCCGCTTTCGGCCGCGACGAGGCCTACCTGGAGCGCTACCTCACGTGGCCCCGCCACATCGAGATGCAGATCTTCACCGATACCCACGGCGGCGCCGTGTGGCTGGGCGAGCGCGACTGTTCGTCCCAGCGCCGCCACCAGAAGTTGATCGAGGAAAGCCCGGCGCCCCTCTTCCCCAACGACGTGCGCGAGGCGATGGGCGCGGCCGCCGTCAACGTGGCGCTGGCGTGCGGCTACGTCAACGCGGGGACCGTGGAGTTCCTCTACCAGGACGGCGATTTCTTCTTCCTGGAGATGAACACAAGGCTCCAGGTCGAGCATCCCGTCACCGAGATGGTCACGGGCCTCGACCTCGTCGAGCTGCAATTGCGCATCGCGTCGGGCGAGCCGATCGGGTTCACGCAGGCCGACGTGGCGGGGATGCGACGGGGGCACGCCGTCGAGGTGCGGATCAACGCCGAGGATCCGTCGGGCGGCCGCTTCTTGCCGTCACCGGGGACGATCAGCAGGTTCCGCCGGCCCGACGGCTTCGGGACGCGGGTGGACGCCGGCTACGAGGAGGGCGACACCGTCAGCCAGTACTACGACAACCTTGTCGCCAAGTACGTGACGTGGGGCCCGGATCGCGAGGCCGCCCGCCGCCGCATGATCCGGGCGCTCGAGGAGACCGAGATCGAGGGCGTCAAGACGACGATCCCCGCCGATCTGGCCATTCTGCGCCATCCCGATTTCATCGCCGGCGAGCACTCGACCAACTGGGTCGAGGAGAAGCTCGACCTGTCCGGCCTCACCGTGCCGAGCAGCCCCGCAGCGGCGGCCCCCGCGGCCTCCGACACAGAGGCTCCCCGCGTGCAGCGTGACGTCGACGTGGAAGTCGACGGCCGCCGCTATCACGTCAAGCTGTGGGTGCCCGACGTGGCGCCGACCGTGGTCTCGACAAGCGGGGCGGGCGCGGCGCCGAGAGCGGTGCGGGCCAAGCCGACGGCCGCGCACGGCGCCAGCGCGGCGGGAGGCTCGGGCAACGTCACCGTGCCCATGCAGGGGACGATCATCAAGGTGCTCGTCGCGGTGGGCGACGAGGTCGAGGTCGGTCAGACGGTCGCCATCCTCGAGGCCATGAAGATGGAAAACGCCGTGCCCGCCGAGAAGGCGGGCAAGGTCACCGCCGTCAAGGTCACGCCGGGCAGCACCGTCGGAGCCGGCGACACCGTCGTCACCATCGACTAGCGACCCGGGTGACGGCCTCCGGTAGGAGCACTACCGTCGTGCCATGCCCGTCGCCACCGATGCCAAGTCCGCCGCCGCATCTACCGTCGCTGCCGCCGAGGACGTGCTCATCGGCTTGAGCCACCGGATCCACGCCCACCCGGAGATCAACTTCGAGGAGGAGCTGGCCGCCAACTGGGTCGCGACGGTCCTCGCCGACGCAGGGTTCGCGGTAGAGACGGGCGTGGCTGACCTCCCGACCGCCTTCGTGGCCACGATCGGCAGCGGACCGCTCACGGTCGGGATCTGCGCCGAGTACGACGCCCTACCGGGGATCGGCCACGCCTGCGGCCACAACATCATCGCCGCGGCGGCGACAGGCGCCGGCCTGGCCCTCGCTCCGCTCGCCGACGATCTCGGACTCACCGTGAAGGTGTTTGGCACGCCCGCGGAGGAGGGCGGCGGGGGCAAGATCTTGATGCTCCAGCGGGGCGTATTCGAAGGCGTCCACGCCGCCATGATGGTCCACCCCTCCCCCATCGAACGCGAGACCATGGCCTGCCTGGCCGTCTCCCACACCCACGTCCGCTACACCGGCAAGTCGGCCCACGCGTCGGCGTGGCCGGAGCAGGGGATCAACGCCGCCGACGCCCTGACCGTCGCCCAGGTCGGCATCGGCCTGCTGCGCCAGCACGTGCCCTCGGCGAGCCGCATCCACGGGATCGTGACCCACGGCGGCGACGCCCCCAACGTGGTGCCGGAGGCCACGTCGGGCGTGTGGCTGGTACGGGCCCCGACCCTCGCCGAGCTCGCCGTCCTCGAGCCCCGAGTCCGGGCGTGCTGGGAGGCCGGTGCCCTGGCGACCGGCTGCACGCTCGAGACCGAGCCGGTCGGCCCGCCGTATTCGGAGATGCGCTACGACATCGAGATGGCAGCCAGCTACCGGGCCAACGCCACGGCGCTGGGACGCACGTTCATCGACCTGCCCAAAGACCTGGCCGATCGCACCGCGGGATCGACCGACATGGCCAACATCAGCCTGGCCATCCCGACCATCCACCCCATGCTGGGCCTCGACTGCCTGCCCGCCTCCAATCATCAGCCCGACTTCACCGCCGCCTGCGCCACGACCGTGGCCGACAAGGCGACGGTCGAGGGGGCGACGGCCATGGCCTGGACGTGTGTGGACATGGCCACCGACCAGGCCCAGCGCGCCCGTCTCCTGGCCGGCGAGCGCCGCGACACCTGACCTTCTTTGGGCGGCGCCGCGACCCGACCCCACCGAAGGGCTACGCCGCGTGCTGCGCGGCCCAGCCGAGCAGGCGCTCGACCGGCCAGGTGTTGACCACCCGCTCGGCGTCGACGCCGCACTCGACGGCCCGGGCGCACCCGTAGGGCTGCCAGTCGAGTTGACCCGGAGCGTGGGCGTCGGTGTCGATGCTGACCAGGCATTCCCACTCCAGCGCCGCCGTCAGCAGGCGCCGGGGCGGGTCGAGCCGCTCCGGCCGGCAGTTGATCTCGACGGCCGTCCCCGTCGCCGCGCAGGCGGCGAAGACCATGTCGGCGTCGAACGTCGACTCGGGGCGCCCCTTGCCCACCACCAGGCGGCCGGTGCAGTGACCCAGGATGTCGACGTGCGGGGAAGCGACGGCCGCGACCATGCGCCGGGTCATGTCCGCCGCCGGCATGCGCAGCTTGGAGTGGACGCTCGCCACGACCACGTCCAGGCGGGCCAGGATGTCATCGTCGGCGTCCAGGCTCCCGTCTTCGAGGATGTCGACCTCCATCCCCGTCAGGAGGCGGAAAGGCGCCAGCGAGTCATTGACCTCGGCGACGACGTCGAGCTGGCGGAGAAGCCGCTCCCGGTTGAGGCCGTGCGCCACCGTGAGACGCGCCGAGTGATCGGTCAGGACGAGGTAGTCATGTCCGAGGCCCAAGGCGGTGGTGGCCATCTCGACGATCGGGCTGCCTCCGTCTGACCAGTCGGAGTGGCTGTGGCAGTCGCCGCGCAGGGCGGCCCGCAACTCCCCACCCCCGACGGCGAGCGGGGTGGCCTCCTCCTCGAGCTTGGCCAGGTACGCAGGCACGTCGCCGGCCAGGGCCTCGCTGATGACCTGAGCCGTGGTGTCACCGACGCCGTGGAGCGTCTTGAGCTCGCCACCCGCCGCCAGCGCGGCAACGGCCGCCGGGCCGGCCTCGTCGACCGACGCTGCCGCCGTCCGGAAGGCGCGAACCCGGTAGGTCGGGGCCTGGGTCCGCTCGAGCAGGAAGGCGATGCGCCGCAGCGACGCCGCCGGGCCGAGCGCCAACTCAGCTGGGCTGGCAGGTCGACGGCGAGTTGGAGTGGCCGTTGGCCATGCCGGCTTTCAGGCTTGCCGAGCTGCCGTTGACCGAGAATGCGAGGTCACCGAGAAGATGGAGCTCGCCCACGTAGCCCGTGCTGCTGCTCGTCGAGCCGGACCCGTTGCCGGTGATGGTGAAGACTCCGCCCTTGGCCGTCTGGCCCGCGTGCCCGAGCGCGACCGCGGCGAACGACAACGACTCGGTGCCGCCGCCCGCCAGCGGCCAGGACACGCTCGCCGAGATGGTGCCGTCGCAGGAGCCGTTGCCGTCGGTACCCGACGCCAATTGCACGTCGGCGTCCAAGCTGCCTTCCAGAGATGTGCCACCCAGATCGATGACGATCGGTCCGCTGACGTTATCGATGTCGCCGGAGGAGGCGACGTGCAGTCCATCGCTCACCAGCTCGGCGGACGGGATGGACATGGCCGGGCCCGGCACCACCGGTGCCACCCAGGTCGATCGGGGAGCGACCGTCGTCGTCGACGGCGTGGTCGGGATCGTGGTCGGAGCGACCGTCGGCGCCACGACCACGACGGTGGTGGGGAGGGCCGCCGGCGCCAACGAGCCATCGGCGGCGCCGGTTTGGATCTGCACCGTGTTGCGCGTCGGGGGTGCCGGCGACGACATGGCCCCCGTCAGGGCCGGTAGTCCGACGGCGACGGAGACGGCGGCCACCGCGATCAGCGACGTGGCCGCTGGCGCGATGCGGGCCGGGACGGTCATGACCTCCGGGGACATCTGCGACACGTTGGGGGCGACCTGCTGGGCCGTCTCCAATCCGCCCCGCACGCCGCGGCGGACGAAGGCGACGACGGTGGCCCCCGTCAGCGTGGACGCCGACACCAATTGGCGCAACGCCGCCCGCGCCCGGTGGACTCTGGCGCGGGCGTTTTGCTCGGAGATCCCGGTCCGCGATGCCACGTCGGCGTACCCGAGATCCAAGACGTCGCGCAGGATCAGCACCTCGCGATAGTTGGCGGGAAGTCGGTCTACGGCGTCCCGCACGATCTGGACATCGTCGACGGGCCCGGCCGCCCGCTCCTCGACGGACGCGGTGACCTCGCGCCGTGACGACAAGCGGAGATGGGCGACATCGGCTCGCCGACGCCGGTTGCCCTCGTCGACGCACACGTTGGTGACAATGCGGTGGAGCCACGCTCCGAGGTAGTAGTCGCCGTCGAAGCGCGCCAGGGCCCGGTAGGCCCGAACGAGGGCCTCCTGGACGGCATCCTCGGCGGCGTAGTGGTCGCCCAGGGAGCGGAAGGCCTGCGCGTACAGCTGGGGGTAGTAGTTGCGCACGATGGCCTGGAACGCTTCCGGATCCCCCGACTTGTGGGCCTCGACGAGCCGCCGCGCCGACAGCTGGGGGGATTCGGGGACGGCGTCGCTCGCCGGACTCGCGGCGGAGAGGGACAGGGAGACGCCGCCATCGCCCGCCGACGACGGCGTCATGGCCAGGCCAGACACGTCCGTAGCCTACCGGCTATCCGGACGGCCCGGGCGGCACTTCGGACGCGAGAGACCCCCGACTCCGTGGAGCCGGGGGTCTCTCTCAGATTGCTTCTACGCGGCGGGTCTCATCGACCAGCCTGTTGGCTGTCTGACTGATCAGTCAGGCACCGACGCCGGGGCACAGACCGTGCCGTCGTTGTTGGTGCAGGCGGCAAACGCCGCGCCGTTCTCTTGGGTCCATGTCCCACCGGGGGCCACGACACCGGCGATGGTGTCGCTGGCAGCGGAGGCCGATGCGAACGGCATCTCCACTGTGTCACCACCGGCGATGATGGTGAACGCTGCAGCGGCCGGGGCGAAGACGGCGACCCCGTTGCTGTTTTGGACGAAGAAGGCGATCGGGGCAACGGCCGTAACCGCCTCATTGAAGGTGTAGTCCACCACGTCCAGGCCTGGGCCAACGGTTGCGCTGATCAGCACGGGGCCTGCAGTCGGACCGGCGCCGAGGGTGACGGCGACCGGTGCCGAGCTGACGGCCTGCACCAGTGCGACGGCCGGGGCAGCGCTCGTCGTAAGGGTGGCTGTGGCCAGCGTCGTGGCGATCGCCACGGCACCGAGGACCTCGGCTGGGGCGGTCGTCGCGTTGAGCGTGCCGAACGTGGCTGCCACGACGTTGGGTGACCCACCCGGCGCGAGCGCCGTTGCAAACGATGGGGTCGTCGCCGCGGTGTACAGCTTGAACTCGGCAGGGAACGCCGAGGTCACGGTGACCGGCTGGTTGAACGTGTAGAGGAAGATGTTGCTCTGCGGTGCCGACTCCGTGACTCCCGTCAGGGTGGGGCCAAGCGTCGATCCAGGAGCGCCTTGCGCCACCGGGCCGGTCACACCCCCCTCAGGGTTGGGAGCGCCGCCGGCGGCGGACAAGACGCCACCGGAACCGACGCCATACCAGTAAGCCGCCGAGACGACGACACCTGCCGCGAAGCAGGCGTCAACGCTGTTGGAGCCGGCCGGCGCTGCAGCGACGCCCGTGGCGGCGATCGGAAGCCCGTTGGCTGCCCCGTTGTACAGGACGAACGAAGCGGGCGCCGGTGCAGCGGACAGACCCTCATCGAACTGGTACGTGACGCCAGAGCCGCTTGCGCAGACGCTCGGGTTGTCGTACGTGGCCTTCACAAGCTGGGGACCGCTCACCTGACCGGAACCGCTGGCCGGGTTGACAGCAGCGCCGGACAGCAGCGCCGAGCCGAGCGGGTTCGCCGTGGCGACGAGGTTGTTGCTCAACGCCGCACCGGCGAGCCCGGAGGGGGCCGTGTTGCCGACCGTTGCCAAGGTGAAGGTTGCCGGGTTACCGGAAGCCACCGTGAACGAGCAGTCCACGGCGTTGGGGTTGGGGTCGTTGCCGCAGTTGAAGGCGGGGACCGTATTGCCAGCGGCGCCGTTGGTGAACCCGAAGAGGCCGTAGTCAGCGGTGGTGACGCCGCCGACAGCCTTGTCGAACACGTACTGAACCGTGCTCGACAGTCCGTTGCTGAAGCCGTTGGAGGTGATGGAAGCGGAGATCAGGTCCGGACCATTGGACGACGGGGGCGCACCCAGACCGCTCGCACCACCTGGGGAGATCCCAGGACCGGGCGTGACAGCGGGGATCGCCGGGGCACCTGCGCAGATGGCAAGGGCCGTGACGGTCGCGGGCGTGATGGCGTTGCTGCCACCGAAGATGGTGCCGGCCGACAGGGTTGCGGCGTTGGTCTCTGCGTACGAGCAGGCGAACTCCGGGGTCGTCGGGTTGAGCGTCAACAGGATCGGCGTCGAGCGGATACCGGCATAGGCACCGCCGGCGAGGGCGTCAGACGAGAACCCGGCAGGCGTGCCCGGGGGCAGCGTCGTGTCGGTGTCGAAGCCGTTGGCGACGTCCATCAACGTGCTGTTGAAGTTTTGGTTGCTGATCTCGTACTGGGCCAGCAGCTGCGATGTCTGCGAGCGGTCCGAACCAGCCTCGACGGCCAGGATGTTGATGCCAGGAAGGCCCGTGTACTGCGACGGGTTGATGGCGCTCGAACCACCCAGGACGATGAGGTTGGTGATGTGCTCATCGGCGATGATGGTCTGGGCCTCAGCCGACAGGGTTGGCTGCGACCCGTCCGTCAGGATGATCGGGTAGTGCTTGGCGAAGGCCAGCGAACCACCGGACAGCGCGTCCGGGAAGTTGTCGCCGGTCGCCAGGATGCCGGTGCTGACGCTGGTGGGCGCGCCAGGCGACATGACGATCGCCTCGTCGGTGCCAAACCGGTCGCCGCCGGCGTAGCGGGTGACCGCGAGGGGGCCGCCGCCGGGAGCGGTGGAGGTGGTGCCAGCCAGTTGGGTCTGAACGTCGTTACCGACGGCGGACGTGCCACCGACAATGATGACGTTCTTGGCGTGCAGGGTGGCGATGGCGCTCAGGGTCGACGGGGGCACGGGGGCCGACGTCGTGGTCAGGAGGACCGGAGCGTTGTCAAGGCCGGCCAGGTAGTTGGCAGCCAGGGCGTCCGGGAAGTTAAACCCGGTCGCGACGATGACGGTGTTGGCCCCGGCGGGGTACGCGGCCAGCGCCGTGGCGGCAGCCGTGTCCCAGCGGAGTGGGCCCGCAAGGGTCGTGAAGGTGAAGGTCGACGTAGCACCCGCTGCCCCAGCCGACCCCAAAAGGGCCAAACCGGCAACAGTGCCGCCGACCAGGGCTGCCGAAGTGGCTACTGCCACTCGACGCAACCACGTAGGTGAACGCAACGAAACCTCCATAGATAGGGGAAAAACCGGGTCTTTGGACCGAGTCGGGTTGGAACCCTAAACGCGCATCCGTTGTCACTGCAAGCAGCGGCGTACCGCCGGAGGACACGCGGTGCCTGGCCGGAATGCTCCGACCGGTCAGATTTGTGCCCTTCGAGACACTACAACCCCGCCGCCGCCGAGACTGTGACACCAAGATTCACAGAAAGATGACGGCCGATCACTCCGCCGCATCAGCCAAGGCCTCGGCCAGGGCGGGATGGACGAGCAGGCTTTCGACGATGTCGGTGACCTTGAGGTTGGCGGTGACGGCCAGCGCGATGACGGAGATGAGCTCGGCGGCGTGGCGCCCGACGATCGAGCCTCCCAGGACGACCCCCGTCGCAGGGTCGGAGACAATTTTGACAAATCCTCTGAAATCGCCCTCGATCAGGGCCTTGGCGCTGGCCGAGAAAGGCACCTTGGTGACGCGAATCTTGCGCCCACTGGCGAACGCCTCTGTCTCGGCGAGCCCGACGTCGGCGATCTCCGGCTCGGTGAAGATGGCCGACGCCGCCTTGTCGTAGTCGAGGTGCCGGTGCTCACGGGTGTGGAGTCCCATCACGTGCTCGGCGATCTTGCGGCCCTGCATGGCGGCGACGGATGAGAGCGGCAGCTTGCCCGACACGTCCCCGGCCACATAGATGTGGGCGACGTTGGATTGGCAGTGGTGGTTGATGGGGATGTAGCCGCCCCCGTCGACCTCGACGCCGGCGGTTTCGAGCCCGAGCCCTTCGCTGTTGGGTATCGACCCGACGGCTATCAGGGCGTGACTGGCCCGCGCCGACCGCCCGTCGTCGCAGGAGACGACCACTTCGTCGCCGTCCCGCTTGACCGCCTCGGCCCGTGCTCCCTTGTACAGCCGCATGCCCCGGCGGATGAAGTCGTCCTCGAGCGCGGCGGCGACCTCGGGATCCTTGCTCGGCAGGACCTGCTGGCGGCTGACGATCAGGGTCACCGCCGATCCGAGGGCGTTGAACATGTGGGCGAATTCGACCCCGGTGACGCCCGACCCGATCACCACGAGATGAGATGGGAGCTCCGGCGGCGGATAGGCCTGGCGTGTGGTGAGAATCCTCTCCCCGTCCGGCTCTGCCCAGGCCGGCAGCCGCGGCCGGCTGCCCGTGCAGATCAAGACGGCGTCGGCGTCGATCTCCTCGGCTCCCGACTCCGTCGAGACGAACACTTGATGGGGCCCAAGAAGCCGACCGGCGCCCATGATCATGCGCACGCCCTGGCTCTCGAGCAGGTCGGTGACATTGCGCTGAAGCCGGCCGGAGATCGCCTCGATCCGGCCGCGCAGCGCACCGAGGTCGACGGTGGGCTGGAGGGGCGACAGGCCCATGCCTGGCGCGCGCCGTGCCTGCCCGATCGCTCCGCCCGTGGCGATCATGGCCTTGGAGGGGACGCAGTCCCGTAGGTGGGCGGCGCCCCCGATGATCTCCCGCTCGATCAGGGTCACCTCGGCCCCGAGGCGCGCCGAATAGGTCGCGGCATTGACCCCAGCGGGGCCGCCCCCGATGATCACAAACCGGGTGGCTGCCACTGACGTCAGGCTACCGCCCGTCCCGGCGGGGGCCCGCCGGGACGAGGGCGATCAAAGCTATGAGGTGACCGATTGCTCGGTAGCGAGCGGTGGGTTGTTGCCGCTGGTGTCTTGGAAGCCGCCAGCACCGCCGGCGGCTGCCGTCACGTAGGCATCAGAGAATCCAGTCGTGCAGTCGAGGTCGAACTCGCACGAGAACGTCACCGTGTCAGGCGACGACGTTGAGAGGGTGCCGTCCCCATTGGCGGCGGCAATCACCCCTCCGTCGGCGTTGTACAGGACGAAGTCTTTCGGCGCGTCGGCGAGCCCGGTGTCCGTGTCCACCGTTCGGTCGAAGGTGAACACCACCGTCGACCCGGTGAGGTCCGTCTCGCCGGCCGTCAGCGTCACGCCAATCAGCTGGGGAATGTCGACCTGGTCCACGGGCGCCCCGCCGCCGGTCAGGGCGATTGCTGTCCCCCCGAAGGTGTTGGCGTTGGTGCACACGGTGACGGCTCCGTTGGCGATGGCGAAGCCGACGGCCCCGGCCACGCCGGTCTCGGTCGCCGTCGACGTGCCCGACGGGAATATCGCCGTGATGGCCGACGAGTTGCCCGAGGTCTGTCCGGTCGAGACAGAGGTCGCCGGGACCAAGGTGCCGTTGCCCTCGATGAGATCGAAGTCGCCCACGGGGCTGACGTCCTTCGCAGGCGGAGTCGTCTGACCGCCGCAGCTCGTCGCTGCGAACGGAAGCTGCTCGTTGAAGATCAGCTCGATTGCCGTCGTACTGCCACCCACTCCCGGCTCCTCCAGCGCCTCCTGGAGGACGGGCCACGTCGGCGTCGTACCACCGCTGATCACAGCTGACCCGAGCGGATTGCCGACCGTGTCGTTGGCGATGGCCTCGACCCGCCCGGTCTGGACTTCTCCCGTCGCCAGGCTGAGGTTGGCGGCGGTCCCGGCGAAGGCGACGGTGACCCCAGTCGTGGCCGTGCACGTCGGAGTCGGTGGCGCCGCCGGCGCCATGGCCGTCTGATACGAGGTGACCACGGGCTGTGTATATGCAGACGGGAAGCCGTTTTGCGCGGACTCGGAGATGGGGACCCCGTTGGCCTGGATGGTTTGGAAGACCGCACCCTTGACGACCACCGTCGGGACGCAGAACGTCGTGTCGTAGGTCGTCGTGCCGACCTTCTCCGTGAAGAAGTACAGCCCTCCGGCGGCGGTGGTCGCCGGCTGCACCTGGACGGCCTTGTCGAAGCCGAATTGCGCCGTGTAGGCGGCGGGCGCCCCGGCGGCGAGCTGCTGGCTGGCGGGATCGATGGTCATCTGCTGGCCCAGGCTGACACTTGTCAGGTCGGCGTCGTTGGTGGTGATCGGCGAGGTCGCCGTCTGGAGCACCGGACTGGTGATCGGGACCGATGTCGGGAAGTTGGCGTCGCCTGCCGTGTTGGTGACGGTCCCGGCCCGGACAGAGCCGAGGACGGCGTTGACGACGGAGCCAGGCGGGAAGAGCACCGTCCAGCTGTTGGTGGATTCGGTCGTCACGCCGGTGCCAAAGGCAAAAGCGCCGTCGGCCTGGTAGAGCCGGAAGTCGTCGGGCGACGGGACCTGGGTTGACAAGGTCTGGTTGAAGGTGAAGACCGCCGAATCGGTCGCCCCTGGGGTCGTGCCACGGGTGGCGGCAACCTTGGTGAGGCTGGCGCCGGCCAGGGCGTCGGTGTTGTCGGCCACCGTGATCGAGAAGGGGTCGGTCTGGTTGGCATTGCCATTGTTGAACGTGACGGTGAAGGTCAGCGTGCACGTCCCCACCGCTTGCGTCGTGGGGATCGTGACGGTGAAGGTCCCCGCCGTTGCGCTGAACGCGGCAACCGCGCTGTTGGTCAGGCCGCAGCCGCTGGCCACAATGGATTTGACCGTCGACGGGGAGGTGATGGTCCCGTCGAGCGTGCCACCGGGAGCGGTCGTCGTGGACGTCAGCGTGATCGTGCCGGTCGTCGTCGTCGTGGCCGTGGCGTTGCCGCCGGCGGTCTCCACGTCAGTGACGATCGCCCCCGGGAGCGGGTCGTCGCCGCCGATGGCGTAGCCGGTCGCGAGGGTGGAAGCGTGGGCGGTGGCGAAGTCGACGACCTGGCCCGGGTCGCTCACGGTGTTGGTGATCAGCGTGGGGACCTTGGTGATGCCGCCCAGCGGACCGGTCGACAGGGCATCGGCACCGCCGTAGCTCTCGTCACCCGAGGCGACATCCATGGCCGTGTCGCTGAAGCCGAAGTTGGTGATCGCATAGGCAGCGAGCAGTGATGAGGTGTCCGACCGATCCGTCCCGTTGAAGCGATTGAGCGTCGGGATCCCCATGTTGTTGATGCTCGACTCGACCGCCGACGAAACGGCGGTGGTGCCACCGAGGATCAAAACCTGCTGGATGTTGAGGTCCTTCAAGACGGTTGACGCCTCGGGAGACAGCGTGTTGGGGTCGGTCAGGATGATCGGGAAATGGTCGGCGTAGCTGATCGGAGCCGCTCCCAGCGCGTCGGGGAAATCATCGCCCGTCGCGATGAAGGCGGTGTTTTTGCCCTGGTAGGTCCCGACGGTCGCGCCACTGACGTCGATGGCCTCCATGGTGTCGTAGCGGGTGGCGCCGGCCACCCGGATCACGTTGAGGTCACCACCCGCAGAGCTGGTCGAGGTGGTGCTGGCGAGAGTCTGTTGGACGTCGCTGCCGACGGCGTCGGTGCCGCCGACGATCACGACATTTTTGACATCGAGGCTGCTGAGCGCCCCCAGCGTGGCCGGCGGCACCGGGTCGCTCGAGTTGACGAGGAGGATCGGGACGTTGGCCGAGGGGCTCCCGGCACCGGCGGCAAAGGAGGCGGACAGGGCGTCGGGATAGTTGAAGCCCGTCGCGATGATTGCCGTCGCCGCCGAGGTCATAGCCGTTGTGGCGACGACCTGGGCCGTAGCGAAGCGGTCGGCTCCAGCTAGACGGCTCAGGCTGAAGGTCGCCGTCGCACTCGATGGCTGCGCCAACGCCACGATCGGCGACGCGAGGACCGCCGCCAGTGCGGCTGCCACCCATCGACCGCGACCTCGCACAACTGTCCTCATGGAAAAACCTCCCGGAGCCCCAGCAAATGGGCGTAGCGAACCATAGCGCGGGCCGATGCTCGGCCAGCGGACACAACCGACGTCTCGCCGGCCCTGTCCAGCCATAAAAACCGAGCACCCCGGCCCCCTGTGACAGGGGACCGGGGCATCTCAGTCAAATCTCACGTCTCGGTGGAGACGTCATGCGGTCAGCTGGTGGTGACCACTGCCCCCTCCGGGTTGGGGTAGGCCGTGGTGGCCGGCGACACGGCTCCGGCGGTGTTGCCGGTGACGCCGTCGTAGTCGACGGTGGCCAAGACGACAGCGGCGAGCTGAGCGCTCGTGGCCGAGGTCGGCCCTGTCGCCATGTTGCCCTGGGCGAAGGACGCGCAAGTGGCTTGCGTGTCCGACGTCGCGAGGATCGCCGCCGGCGTGCAGGTGAGCTCCACCCCATCAGCATCGTAGAGGTGGAACGAGTTACTGGCGACGCCGAGGTTGGCAGCTTCGTCGAACGTGTAGGTGGCGGTGTAGGTCGCGACGCCAAGGCCGTTGGTCGTCGAACTGACCGTGGCCGACGCCAACTGAACGGCGTTGATCGAGCCTGCTGACGTGGTAGTCGCGGCCGAGTTGGTCGCGGGTAGCTCGTCGTCACCGTTGGTGATAGCTGCGTTGGAGTCCTCCACCGCGCCATGCGTGACGGCCACTTCGACCGTCCCGTTGGACTTGAACGTCCCGTTGGGGAAGTACAGGGCGACCTGGAGCGACGACGTCGTGCTTGACACGAGGCAACCCGATGCACCGGCGGCCGGTGTCACATTGGTGCACGAACCCGCAAGACCGACGCCAGGCACCGTTGTACCGCTCGATCCGACCAGGGTGAACAAGGACGGGTTGACGTCCGTGACGCCTTCGTCGTACGTGAAGGTGGCGACGTCCGACGCGGTGCCAGTGCCAGGCGTGAGGGTCAAGCTGGTCAGGTCGGGCGTCTGCAAACCCGAGTTACGGCTGGTGCTGGGAGCTGCTTCGTACCACGTGTTCTCCGTCCCGCCACCCGCCGACGTCTCCACTGCGTCCGGGTCGACGATGACCCGGGCAATCTGAGCCGGGGTGATCGTCATCGCCGAACTCCCGGTCGGGTTGGCGCACTCGATGGTGACCGAGTCGGTGGCAGCATCGAAGTTAGGGCTCGTGAAGCCCGTACCCGGCGTTCCGTTGCCGACGTCGCTCGCTTCCGGGGAGGCGCAGATCTCCTCCTGGTTGTTGGTGGTGCCTACGGTGAAAACACCGCCATCGGTGTTGCCGCTCGCCAGCAGCAGCGAGAAGAGGTTGGTCGCACCCGCCCCGCCGGTGACCGGATAGGCCGGCTTGTCAAACGTGACGTCGATAGCCGAGTATCCGGCGGTCGCCGCCGCCCTCGGGGTACCAATCGAGGTGATGTCCGGAGCGTCAGTGACGCCAGCCACAGGCGTGACCGTCGATGTCGAACCGATGGCCGCGTTGCCGTCGGGGTTGACGAGGTCCGTGGTGGTCGTCACGGCGCCGGTTCCCACCGTGGCCAAGGTAAGGGAGCTGGCCGAGTCAGCAACGGATCCCGGCGTTTGCTCTAGCGCGGACTCGTTGAACAACACGTTCACGGCGTCGGCGTTGGTAGACGTTGCGCACGTCCCGGTGACGCTGCAGACAGATGTACCGGCGTAGCCGGTCCCGGGAGCCGGGAGCAGATCATCGTCTGGGAAGACAAAGAAGTCGGCGGGGGCATAGGTCGCGCCGGTCAGGGACTGGCTGAAGACGTACTGCACCACTGTCCCGGCCACGTTGGTGGCGTTGGCCTGAACGGCGGTCGTCGTTGACACGATGCTCGCTGACACGAGCTGCGGAAGGTCGGTCACGGCAATTGCCGATGTCGACTGAGCGGCGGTGACGATCGTCGCCAGCGTGGCAGTCGGCAGCGGGTTGGTCCCACCGATCGAGTAGCCACCGGTCAGCGTGCCGGCGTTGGCCGTGGCGTAGGCCACGTCCGAGCCCGCGTTGGACACCGAGTCGGTAACGAGCAGCGGCGTCAAGTTGGTGCCGGCGAACGGCCCGGCGGCGAGGGCATCGACCCCGCCGTAGCTCTCGTCACCCGAGGCCACGTCCATCGACGAGTTGCTGAAGCCTTGCGTCAGCTCCCACTCAGCCAAGAGCTGGCTTGTGTTGGAGCGGTCGCTGCCCGCGAACGTCAACGAGGCCGGCGTGGCCGCGCCCAGGGCGTTGGCCGAGGCGATGGTCGCCGAGGAGACGGCGTCGGTACCACCGAGGACGATCAGCTGCTTGATCCCGAGCGTCGTGATCGTCGAAGCGGCCTCGGCGGAGAGGGCGGCCGTCGGCGTCAAGATGATCGGGATGTTCTTTGCGTAGGCGAACGGCCCGGCGCCCAGGGCATCGGGGAAGTCGTCGTCGCGCGTCAAGAAGGCGGTCTTGAGACCGCCGATGGTGCCGACCGTCGTGCCGGACGCGGTGTCGACCTGCTCGGCCGTGCCGTCACGGTCGGGACCGGCGATGCGGTTGACCGTGGTGACGCCGGGGAGGGCGGCCAGCTCAGCGGCGACATCGGCGCCGACGGCGTACGTACCACCGAGGATGGTGATGGTCGTCGGCTTCAGGGCGGCGAGCTCCGTCTGCGTCTCGGCGGGCAGCGCCCCCGAACTGTTGACCAAGAGGATCGGGGCCTTCTCGTTGCCGGCAAGGAAGTTGCCAGCCAGGGCATCGGGGAAGTTGAAGGCCGTGGCGACAAGAACATTGGTCACGGTGCCGGTGAAGGTCTTGGCGGCCAGGTCGGCCGCGGTGCCGTACCGGTCCGGGCCGGCGATGTTGGTGAAGGCGAAGGTGCTGGTCGCATTGGATGCGGTAGCGGTCGCAACCAGACCGAGGGCCCCAGCCATCGCCGCAATGCTGGCGATCGCTACTCCCTTGGTCAGTCGACGGGATCGAGGTTTCAAAACAAGCCTCCTGGCTCAGTCAATTTCCTGAATAGGCATCTGGCCTACCCCTCGTTAACGGCATTCAATCCACCTTGTAACTGATTCTTGCCCATTTCTCAGCTTGAGTGTCCCGATATGGGCGGTTCGCCAGATGCACACTCAGCGCCGGGGCTGGTATTCGCCGAACTCCCCCCGCAGCACGTCACTGACTTCGCCGAGGGTGGCCATACGACGGAGCGCCTCCCGCATGGGAGGGAGGAGGTTGTCTGTCCCCCGTGCCGCCGCGGCCACGTCGGCAAGCGCAGCCTCGACTGCACCCTGGTCGCGTTCGGCCCTCACCCGTTGGATACTATCCACTTGCGAAGCCTGGAGTGCCGGGTCGATGGGGAACACGTCACTCGGCTCGACCTCATCCTCCACAAACCGGTTGACGCCGACGATCACCTTCTCGACGTTGTCGATCCCCTTGGCGTACTCATAGGCGGCCTGCTCGATCTCATCCTGCATGTAGCCCTGCTCGATGGCTGCCACCGCCCCGCCGAGGCCGTCGATGCGCTCGAGATACTCCCAGGCCCGTCGCTCCACCTCGTCGGTCATCGACTCGACGAAGTACGAGCCGGCTAGGGGATCGACGGTGTCGATCACGCCCGACTCGTACTGGATCACCTGCTGTGTCCGGAGGGCGAGCTTGGCGGCCCGGGCCGTCGGCAGGCCGAGGGCCTCGTCGAAGCCGTTGGTGTGCAGGCTTTGCGTGCCGCCCATCACGGCGGCGAGAGCCTGAAGGGTGACCCGGATCAGGTTGGCCTCGGGCTGCTGGGCGGTGAGCGTCGAGCCGCCCGTCTGGGTGTGGAAGCGGAGCAGCTTGGACTTCTCATCCTCGGCGCCGAAGCGCTCCGTCATGATCTTGGCCCACATGCGGCGGGCCGCCCGGAACTTGGCGACCTCCTCGAAGAGGTTGTTGTGCGCGTTCCAGAAGAACGACAGCCGCGGGGCGAAGTCGTCGACCTTCATGCCGGCCGTGACGGCCGCCTCGACATAGGCAATGCCGTTGGCAAGGGTGAAGGCGATCTCCTGCACGGCGGTCGAGCCCGCCTCCCGGATGTGGTAGCCCGAGATGGAGATGGTGTTCCACTGCGGAAGGCGCTCGGTGCAGTAGGCGAAGATGTCGGTGATGATCCGCATCGACTGACGCGGGGGGTAGACGTAGGTGCCGCGAGCGACATATTCCTTCAGGATGTCGTTTTGGATCGTGCCTCCGAGCGCGGACGACGGGACCCCCTGCTCTTCGGCGACCAGTTCGTAGAGCAGCAACAAGATGGCCGCCGTCGAGTTGATGGTCATCGACGTCGTCACCTTGTCCAGAGGCATGCCGGCGAGGAGGACCCGCATGTCGGCGAGCGAGTCGATGGCCACCCCGACCTTGCCCACCTCGCCCTCCGCCCGGGGATGGTCGGAGTCGTAGCCCATCTGCGTGGGCAGGTCGAAGGCGCACGACAGGCCGGTGGAGCCGTTGGCCAACAGCAACTTCCATCGTTCGTTGGTCGCCTGCGCCGTCCCGAACCCCGAATAGGGCCGGATCGTCCACGGCCGATCCCGGCGCACACCCTTGCGCACGCCTCGCGTGTAGGGATACGAGCCCGGCACGCCCAGCTTGGTGTCGGGATCCCAGCCGTCGAGGTCAGCGGCGGTGTACACCTGCTTGATCTCGATCCCCGAGTCGGTGCGGGGGTCGCCGGGCGCCTGGTCGGTCATCGGCGTGGATCGTATGCCTTGCGGCACCGTCTCTCGACCTCGGTAGCGACCGGGAGGTGGCTGAGCCAGCCGACTGGCGTTGGCAGGCCGCCCATCCGCCTTCTTGGAATGTGGCCGGTGCGCAGTACACGATCTGCGGGTAGTAGGGGCCCATGATGTGCTGCGGCGATTGGCCTCGCCCAATCTCCTGAACGGCGGCAGTGAAAGCAGCACTCGGCAGCATGTTGCGGTAAATCACGACGCCGTCGGGGAACGTCCCGCCCCAAGGCAGCCAGGTGACGCCGTCCGCCGCCGACGCGTTCGACGGCCGGACGTCGGGGTCGGAGATGACGTAGGTGTAGTAGCCGTCACGGAGGGCGGCGTCGGCATCGGCGGCGCAGGCCACGACCCTGGTTGTGATGCTGTTCTCGCAGATCGACCAGTAGCGCAGCTGGTAGTGGCCGACGACCGACTGGCCGGCCCGTGTGTTGCGGAACGTCGGGGCCCGGCCGTGGATGACGACGAGGTCTCCGTACTGACGGGAGATGCCGGCCGTCAGGTAGGCGTTTTGGTCATTGCCGAACAACCCGTAGACCTCGTTGCCGTACGCCCGCGACCAGGTCGGCGGGTTGTGCGCACCCGGGATCGGTGGCCGGGGCACGGACGCCGGGTAGCTGGAGCCGGCGATGGCGTCGTTGAGTTGGTCCCCGGTGTCGGGCGGGTCGGTCGAGCACGCCCCGCGCACGACGTCGGCGCCGCCGCCCTCGATGGTGACCTGTGGGAGCGGCACGTCGCCTTCGAGATTGGCGGGGTTGAGGGGCACGTACACCCGGTACATGAGGACGCCGTCGGGGTCGGGCACCCCCTGGGGTGTGCTGGGAGGCGAGTACAGGGTGTTGGCCGCCGGGTGCGCCGGCTTCGGCGAGAAATCGACGGTGACCGTGTAGCGCCCCCCATACTTCGTCGACGCTCGCTCGAACGAGCTGGCGCTTCCCTTGTCCGGACCGATCTGGCTGTCGTAGATCGAGTCGAGGGCAACCGCGGCCGTGTCGTACACGTGGAAGGAGAAATATCGGCGGCGGGATAGCGCCCGCTGATGACCAGCCTGGCCCCCGGCACGGCGACATAGGGCGAGGACCAGTACGTGGCGCTCGTGTCCGGGTAGGCGAGGTTGACCGTGTCCGGGTTGGACTGGGCCGCCCAGGAGCAGGCCGGCAGCGTGGTCGCCTCGGCCCCGGAGAAGGCAATGGGAACGCACATTGCTGCCAGCAACAACGCGGCCCCCAACAGGCGCGGGAGAGACATGGACCCACATTAGAGGCAATCCCCACTTATCCCATCATATTGGTTGGGATACCGGCGACCCGATGACCGCGAGGGGTGAGGGGCGACCGGGGCACGTTCCCCAGAAGTTCGTCAGTGGCGGTGGGGCATGCAGAGGTCGTCGTACTCGGCGATGACGATCTGCTCCTTCGGCACCGAGCACGCCGGGCACTCCGGGTCCCGCCGCACCTTGAAACTGCGGAACGATGCCTCCAGCGCGTCATACGTCATCAGCCGTCCGGCCAGCGAGTCGCCGAGGCCGAGGAGGAGCTTGATGGCCTCCATCGCCTGGAGGCTGCCGATGATGCCGGGCAGCACGCCGAGCACGCCCGCCTCGGCGCACGACGGCGCCAGCTCGGCCGGCGGCGGCTCGGGCAGCAGGCAGCGGTAGCACGGGCCGACGTAGGGGTGGAAGACGCTGACCTGGCCCTCGAAGCGGAAGATGGCCCCGTAGACGACGGGGATCTCCTTGAGCAGGCTGGCGTCGTTGACGAGGTAACGGGTCGGGAAGTTGTCCGTGCCGTCCACGATCACGTCGTAGCCGTCGATGATGTCGAGCACGTTGTCGGCCCCGAGGCGGGTGTCGTAGGTGACGACGTTCACGTCGGGGTTGAGCAGCGTGAGCGTCTTCTTGGCCGAGTCGACCTTGCGGTCGCCGATGCGGTCCATGTTGTGCAGGACCTGGCGCTGGAGGTTGGAGGCGTCGACCACGTCCATGTCGATGACGCCGAGCGTGCCGACGCCGGCCGCGGCCAGGTAGAGGGCGGCGGGCGATCCGAGGCCGCCGGCGCCGAGGAGCAGCACCTTGGAATCGAGCAGCTTGAGCTGACCGACCTCCCCGACCTCAGGCAGCAGCAGGTGCCGTTGATAGCGGTTGCGCTGCTCAGGCGTCAGGCTCTGCGGCACCCGCCAGCTGCGCCCCTCGTCCTTCCAGCGGTTGAAGCCGCCGGCCACGGACACGACGTTGGTGTACCCCAGCTGGGCGAGCGTCTGAGCGGCGAACGCACTTCTCGTGCCGCCGGCGCAGTACACCACGAGCTCGGTGGCGTGGTCGGGGATGCGGCCCTCGATGTTGGTCTCGAGCTGCCCACGGGGGATGTGCACCGCCCCGGGGACGGCCCCTTGCGAGTACTCGTCCGGCTCCCGAACGTCGAGGAATATGGCCCCGTCGGCTCCGAGTCTCGTCTCCGCCGCGGCCGTGTCGACCTCGGTGATCTCGGACTTGGCCTGATTGAGAAGATCTCGGAAGCTCGCCATATGGGTTGAAACCTTAGCTCCCAGGTCGGCATTCCCGCCTTGCCGTTGTCACAGGATGCTGGGGAGGACGGTGGAGAGCGAGCCGCGCAAAACGGCGTCGGCGATCCGGTCGTACGGGGTCTCCTCCTGGTTGGCGATGATGAGGGTCGCCCCGTTGCGCTTGGCCCGCGGGACCAGCGAGGCGGCAGGGTGGACGACGAGGGTCGAGCCGGCGGCGACGAACACCTCCGCTTCGTCGGCCGCGGCCTGCGCCTTGGCGAGCACGGCGGGGTCGAGTTGCTCGCCAAACAGGATGGTCGCCGATTTGAGGATGCCCCCGCAGACTCGACAGCGCGGGTCCTCGTCGTGCTCCTGGGTGACCCGGGCGATGGCCTCGGCCATGGGCCGGCGGTCGCCGCACGTCCAACACACCGTGGAGTGCATGTTGCCGTGGAGCTCGATCGTTTTGTCGTCGGCGATGCCGGCCTTCTGATGAAGGCCGTCGACGTTCTGGGTGACGACGCTGTGGAGCCGGCCCGTGGTCTGGAGGTCGACGATGGCCCGATGGCCGGCGTTGGGCTCCGCGGTCCACGCCGGGGACGTCGTCCTCCCCCGCCATGCCCGTTTGCGTACCTCCGGATCGTCGAGATAGTCCCGCAGGGTGGCCATGCGCTCGGCCTCCGGATCCTTGGTCCATGCGCCCTGTGGACCGCGGTAGTCGGCGATCCCCGAGTCCGTCGAGATGCCGGCGCCGGTGAGCACCGTGACTCGTCCGGGGCCCGCCGCCTCCAGCCACGCCGCGGCCTTCTCGATCGCCTCGTCCACCGGCCGCAGTGTATCTCCTGTGACATTTTATCCCTTGACAATACATGAAAAGACATAGAAGCTAACAATCTCTTGAGTCAAGGAGCTGACGCCATGCCCGAAGGCCTGCACCTCGTGGATCCGTTGCCTGGGGTCCTCCTCGATGAAGGCTCCTTGCCGGTCCGGCCTTGGGCGGACGAACTGATCGACGCCCTGGGTGTCGATCCCCGGTCCAGCTACGTCGAGCGATTTTGGTTGGGCATCCTCGGGCCCTCCACGACATGGTTGTTGCGGCGGGTCGTGTCGGGGTTCGATCGCCATCCGGCCGGGTTCCCGCTCGTCCTCGCTGACACCGCCCGAGAGTTGGGGCTCGGCGACAAAGGCGGGCGGCACTCCCCCTTCGTGCGGGCGTTGGTCCGGTCGTGCCAGTTCGAGTTGGCCCGGGTGGTCGACGGCGCGTTGGAGGTCCGGCGCAAGCTGCCGCCTCTCAACCGGCGCCAGGTCGCCCGCCTCCCAGACGCGGTGCGCCTCGACCACGAGGCCTGGCAGGCCGCCCAGCTCGGCCCATCAGGTGCTTCGGCCGTGCGCGCTCGAGCCCGCGCCTTGGCGCTGACCCTCATCGATCTCAACCCCGACACCTCCGCCGTCGAGCAGCGCATGACGAGCTGGGATGTGCATCCGGCCATCGCCGGCGAAGCCACCCGGTGGGCGTGGGAACGCCACCTCGTAGCCGCCCGCGCCGCCGAGACCCAGCCCAAAAACGTTCCCGCGGGAACGTTGTAGGGTTGCCGCAGCGGGTCGTCAGGCGGACGCCCGTTTACCGAGGGAGTCCTCAATGTTGATGGACCGGCGGATCATCAATGACGGGCGCGGAGCCACTCGACGGCCACCCGCCGTGTGGTGGCCAACCCTCAGCCTTGTCGTCGTCCTCGTCCTTAGCCTCAATGCAACGGGCACAGCAGCTCGACCTCATCAGCGACAACGACACCACCGGCATCGGCCGCTCCGACCACATCCGCGGCGGGCTCGGCCGGCTCGGCGGGCGCCGGCAACTCGGGCAGCGCCAGCCACCCGACTGCCCGTCGGCGACGGCAGTCTCCCAGGCCACCGGCGTCGCCTACGCGGTAGACACGAGCGTTGGCACCGACAACTGCGGCTACACGCAGTCGGCAGACCCGCGTGCCGCGGCAATCAGCGGCGGGTGGCCGGGTCGACGGCGTCCCTCGGCCGGTTGAGTTGCACCAAGAGGTCGGCCAGCAGGCCGACCATCAGCACAAGCCCGGCGGCGATCAGGACGACGATGGTGTTGGTGGCGATCCGCCCGTACTTGGTCTCGAGGTCATAGATGACCTTGCCGATCCCCACGAGAAGCAAGGCCACGCCGACGGGGCCAAAAACGCGTAGGGGATTGTTCATCAACACCATCCGCACGACCTGAAGCAGGTAGCGCCGCGTGTCGGACCACCAGTGAAACTTCGATCGCCCCGCCCGCGGGAAATAGTCGATCGGCACGTACTGGACCGAGTACCCGTTGGCGAGGAAGGCCAGCGTGAGCGTGGTGACGCACGAAAACCCGGTCGGCAGCAGGTACAGGAACTGCACGCCGACCTCCCGCCGAAACACCCGTAGCCCCGAGTTGAGGTCGGGGATCTTGGTGTCAGTCAGGTAGGAGGCGAGGGTGCGGATGAGCCACTTGGCCGGGACACGCAACGCCCGCAGCGTCCCCTGCTCGGACGTCCGGGCCCCCACCACCTGATCGAACCCCTCGTCGAGGGTCTCGACCAGCTTGGGGATGTCCTCGTTGGGATAGGTCATGTCGCAGTCCGTCCACACGACGACCCGGCCCCGAGCGGCGTGCGTCCCGGCCTTGCGAGCCGATCCCGACCCGCGGTTGTTGAGGAAGCGGATCAGCCGGATCCCCTCGGCCTCCTCCAGCGCCTCCAGCGCCTCGCCCGAGCCGTCGTCCGAGCCGTCGTCTACAACGATGATCTCGAACGTCCGCCCGCTGGCCTCGAGCGCGGTGCGGATGCGCTTGACCTCCTCGGCCAGGTGACCCACCTCGTTGTAGACGGGCAGGATGACGCTGACCTCGAGGCCCCCATCGCCAGGCAGCGTGGCCGAGGGCCCGGAGGCGGAGCCGCCGCGCGGTCGCCTGGGGGCCTGGCTGCGCTCGGTCACGACCCGGACACGCTACCGCCCCGCCGCCGGTCGGCCGGGACATCCACGCCCGCCCCCCGCCAACCTACGAACGCGCCAGCACTCCCAAATACAGCTCGATGTGCTGAGCAGCGACCGCCGCGGGGTCATGGCGCGCCGCGGCTACGAGCGCGGCGCCGCTCGGAGCAGGCAGGCCGCGGGCGAGGCTCAAAGCGGCGGCCAACCCGGCGACATCTTCGGGGGCGACCAGCACGCCGCCCGGCACCAGACGGGTCGACCCGAGCGCCGGCGTCGACCCGATCGGCGCGCCGAGTGCTCCCGGCAGCCCGCCGGTGTGACTGGCGATCACCGGCGTACCCAATAAGACAGCCTCGACGGCGGCAAGCCCGAGGCCCTCCCGCCGGCTCGGGGCCACGAGTGCGGAGGCGGCTACGACCCGTCGGTCCCGCTCGACCGGGCTCAACGCGCCCAGGAAGTGGACGGCATCGGCGACCCCGCGATCGGCCGCCCGCCGGGCGAGGGCCTCCCGCTCCGGACCCTCGCCCACCACGTCGAGCTCCACAACCAGCCCATTGGCGGAGGCGAGCCCGACGGCGTCGATCAGCACGTCGAAACCCTTCTCCGCCGCCAGACGCCCCACGGCAACCAGGCGGACCGGTCCCGTCCGCCGCGGGGGTGGCCAGGGTCGCTTGCCCGACACGATGACGGGCATGGGTCCGACCCCGACGGCGCCCCGCGGCAAGCCGACAACCGTTGCGGCTTCTGCCGCCAGCCAGTCGGAGACGGCGACCACTGCGCCCGCCCGCCCGAAGACGTAGCGGGCCGCCCGCCGCATCGACGGCCGCCGCGCCAACCCCACGTCGCTGCCGTGCAAGGTCACCACGAACGGTCGCCGGGTCGCCGTCGCCACCGCCACCCCGCCCGGAAACCACCAGTGGGCATGGACCAGGTCGGCCCGCCACGATCGGGCCTCCGATCCCGCCACCGCCGCCATCGCCGCCAGATACGACGGCACCATCGCCGCTCCGGACCCCGAACGGGCCGCCGCCAGCAGACCGCCCCGGTAGGCGAGCACCTCACTGGCCGCCGGCCCGTACCGAAACCGCCGCACGCGGACGCCGCCGATGACCTGCGAGAGGGGCAGCCCCGGCGCGTGCGGCGCGACCACTCGCACGTCGACGCCGGCCTCGTGCTCCGCGGTGCAAAGCTGCGCGAGGAACGGCCCAGTGGGGTCCCCGTCTTCTCTGGGGAATGTGGACGTGACGTGCAAAACCCTCACGACTCTTAGGCCCGTGTCCGGGTCGGCCGCCCGAGATGGCCTCGCGTCACACGCTGGATCGCGGCGGCGACGGCCACCGCGGCCAGCATGATCACGACGGTCGCCACGCCCGGCCTCACAAGACGGGTCGTCCCCGTCGCCACCGCCGCAAAGGCGGCGAGGAGGCCGTTGCGGATGACGTCGGCCGGGCTCACCGGATCGACCCGGCGCGACCCGAAACAACCGCAACCCCCGCTCGTCCCCCGCATGATCCCGCGGATGACGACGAGGGTGAAGGCCGCCAGCGCCGCCAGCACGAGTGCCCCGCCCACGGCAGGCGCGACGATCAGGCTGGCGGCGATGGCGATCTCGGCGATGGGCACCCCGACCGCGAGGACTGGCGGGGCCGGCAACCCGAGCGTGGCGAAGGCGTCGACGGTTGCTCGGTGGCGCGCGGCCTTGGCGACGCCGGCCCATGCGAAGACGAGCGCCAGGATCACCGCGGCGATGCTTGCCGCGCCCGCCATCCCGGCTATGCGCCCCGCCCCGGCCCTGCGTCCGCCCGTCGGTCCGCCCGTCGGTCCGCCCGTCGGTCCGCCCTCGGACCAAGATCACCGTGGCGATAGGGATCGACCCGATTTGGCCGCTGATTCCTATCGCCACGGTGATCTTGGTTGAGCGGGGACGTGCCGGCGCGGCGGCTCATCGACTCTTCCGAGCCTTGGACGCCTTACCCTTGCCCGCCGCCCGCTTGGCCGCCACCCGCTCGCCCGCCACCCGCTTGGCCGCCGCGCCCTTGGCCGCCGCGGCCGGCTTGCCGGCTCGAGCCGTGGCGATCGGCGTGCGACCCGACCAGCGTGCCGCCCGGGTCGCACCCGGACGCAGCGCCACCGAGCCGGACGAGGCGAGGGTGACGAGGGTGCGCACACCCCAGCCCGTGCCGCCCGGCGTGAGGTACCCGTCGCCGGACTCGCTGCGGGCCACACCGGCCATGTCGAGGTGGGCCCAGGGCAGCCCGCCCGTGAACTCGCGAAGGAAGAGCCCGGCGATCAGGCTGCCGGCCGGGTTGGAGGCGGCGATGTTGCGAAGGTCGGCGACATCGGAGTCGATGTCCCGGCGGTATTCCTCGGGCAGGGGCAATTGCCACATGAGCTCGCCGGACCGGGCGCCGGCGTCGCGGACCTCGTCGAGCCACGCCTGGTCAGTGCCCATGACACCTGCCAACCCGCGCCCGAGCGCCGTCGCGACGGCGCCGGTGAGGGTGGCGATGTCGACGAGGGCGTCGACCTGCGCCTCGGCGGCGAGTGACAACCCGTCGGCCAGCACCAGTCGGCCCTCGGCGTCGGTGTTGAGCACCTCGACGGTCTTGCCGTTGCGAATGGTCAGCACGTCGCCAGGCTTGATGGCGGTGCCGCTTGGCATGTTTTCCGTGACGGCGCAGAGGCCGATGACCCGCACCGGCGCCCCCAGGGTGCCGATGATCGTCAACGCGGCGACGACGGCAGCCGCACCGGCCATGTCGATCTTCATGGTCATCATGCCGGCGCCTGTCTTCAGCGAGAGCCCGCCGGAGTCAAAGGTGATGCCCTTGCCGACGAAGGCGATCGTCGGCGTCGATGCCGTCGCACCCTTGGGTTCGTAGAGCAACTCGACCATGCACGGCGGCTGCTCCGAGCCGCGCGCCACACCCAGGAGTCCTCCCAGCCCGGCGGCGACGGCGCCCCCCTCATCGAGCACTGTCACCCGTAGGCCAGCCTTGGTCCCTTCGGCTTTGGCCACCTCGGCGAACCGGGTCGGCGTGAGGCTGCCGGCCGGCTCGTTGATCAGGTCGCGGGCGAGGTGCACTCCCGCCGCCACCGTCGTCCCCCGTCGCGTCCCCGCCGTCGCCGCGGCTTTGTCCGAGGCGACGAGGACGATCTCGGTGAGAGACGAGGGCCGCGGGTTGCTCTTGAACGCCGTGAACTCATAGGACGCCAGCAGCGCGCCTTCGACGATGGCCTGGGCCGCGTCGGCCACGCTGAGGCCCTCCCCGTCGGCCGGGACGACATCGAGCAGGGCAATCGCCAGCTTGCTGACGCGACCGGCGGCGCGGAGGCCGACGGCGGCGGCCTTGCGGAGTCGTTCGGCGGTCAGCCCCGCCGGCTCCCCGAGACCGACGGCGATCAGGACGCCGTCGTCGCGGCCCTGCACGACTTGCGTCTCACCCGGTCGACCGTCGAACGCCCGCCGTTCGAGATAGGCGAGGTCGAGACCGCGCGACTCGCCCACGACGCGACCGGCCAGCACGGGGACGATGACAGCGTCGACGCCGGCGGGGACGGTCGCCGCCACCTTGACCTTGACGCGGGCCGCCATCAGGCCACGACCGAGCGTGAGGTGAGGGATGCGCCGTGCTCCTGCCAGCGGGCCATCGCCCACAGCAGTGTCGACAGCCTGTTGAGGTAGGGGACGACCTTGGACTCAGGAGCGGCCGCTGTGAGCGCGAGTCGCTCGGCCCGGCGGACGATCGTCCGAGCCAGATCGAGGAGCGCAGACAGTCGGTCCTGACCGGGGATGACGAACTCGGTCGGCATGGGGAACCTCGCACCGATCCCGTCGACGGCAACCTCCAGCCGGGTCACCATGTCAGCGGTCACGAGCGTCTGGTCGGCCACGAGCTTGTGCCGGTTGGCGGCTGAAGTCGCCAGCTCAGCCATGAGCACGTACAGGTCATGTTCGACGCGGGTGAGAAGAGAGTCCACCTCCGATCCCCGCTCCACCTCCGCCCGTGCGAGTCCGACCGCGGCCTGGGCTTCGTCGACGGCGCCATTGGCCTCGACGCTGGGCGCGTCCTTGCGGACGCGGCCGCCGTAGAGGAGGCCCGTCGTCCCGTCATCGCCCTTGCGGGTGTAGAGCTGCATCCCGCCATCTTGCCCGACCCGAGTAACTCGGCACGACCCCCAGCGCCCACCGCGTATCCTGGGTCGATGCCGGGATACCTCGACGCGGTGCGTGAGCGGGTCGTCATCTTCGACGGCGCGACTGGGACCAACTTGCAGCTTCGCGACCTGTCGGCCGATGACTTCGGTGGGCCGGCGTTCGAGGGGTGCAACGAGTTGCTGGTGGCGACCAGACCGGACGTGATCGCGGACCTGCACGCGTCGTTCTTCGCTGTCGGCGTTGACATCGTCGAGACGGACAGCTTCGGGGATCTGCCGTGGGTGCTCGGCGAGTACGGGATCGCCGAGCGCACCCATGAGTTGGCGCTCACCTCCGCGCGGATCGCCCGTGGCGTCGCCGACGATTTCGCGACCGATGGCCGGCCGCGGTGGGTAGCCGGCTCGCTCGGACCGGGGACCAAGCTGGTCTCGCTCGGTCAGATCACGTTCGGCGAGTTGCGCGACGGGTACGAGGAGGCGGCGCGTGGACTGCTCGAGGGTGGGGTCGACGTCCTGCTGGTCGAGACGTGCCAGGACCTGCTGCAAATCAAGGCCGCCGTGATCGCCTGCCGGCGAGCCATGGCGTCCGCCGGCCGGGAGGTCCCGCTTCAGGTGCAGGTGACGATCGAGCAGACCGGCACCATGCTCATGGGCACCGAGATTGCCGCCGCTCTCACGACCGTCGCCGCCCTCCGACCCGACGTCGTCGGGCTCAACTGCGCCACCGGGCCCCGTGAGATGGGCGAGCACCTCCGCCATCTCTCGCAGCACTCGCCCATACCCATCTCTTGCCTCCCCAACGCCGGCCTGCCGTCGGTCGTGGACGGCAAGATGCACTACGACCTGACGCCGTCCGACCTGGCCAGCTTCCATCACCGCTTCGTGACCGAGCTCGGTATCTCGGTCGTCGGTGGTTGCTGCGGGACGACACCCGATCATCTCGCCGCCGTGGTCGAGGCCGTCGGCGGGCTGGTGCCCGCCGCGCGTCCCGCGCAGCTCGAGCCGGGCTGCGCCTCCATCTATCACCACGTGCCGTACGACCAGACGCCGTCGTTCCTGGTGGTCGGCGAGCGGACCAACGCCAACGGATCCAAGAAGTTCCGCGAGGCGATGCTCGCAACCGAGTGGGACACGTGCGTGGCGATGGGTCGCGACCAGGTGAAGGAGGGCGCCCACGTCCTCGACCTCTGCGTGGACTACACCGGTGCTGACGGCGTGGCCGACATGACCGAGCTGGCCTTCCGCTTCAACACGGCCACGACCCTGCCGGTCATGCTCGACTCGACCGAGCCGCCGGTCATCGAGGCGGGGCTCCAACGGCTGGCGGGCAAGCCCATCCTCAACTCGGTCAACCTCGAAGAGGGCGCCGATCCGGGCACCAGGCTCGACCGGTTCCTCTCGCTCGCCCGCGAGTACGGCGCCGCCGTCGTCTGCACGTGCATCGACACCGAAGGTCAGGCCCGCACGGCCGAGTGGAAGCTGCGCGCCGCCCGGGCGATCCACGACCTGGCCATCGAGCGCTATGGACTGGCACCGACCGATCTGTTGTTTGATGCCTTGGCCCTGCCGTTGTCGACGGGCATGGAGGAGAGCCGGCGGGACGGCATCGAGACCATCGAGGGCATCCGCCTGATCAAGGAGTCTCTGCCCGGCGTCGGCACCATCCTCGGCCTGTCCAATGTGAGCTTCGGCCTCAACCCCGCGGCTCGCCAGGTCCTCAACTCGGTGTTCCTCCACGAGTGCCAGCAGGCCGGACTCGACGCCGCCATCGTCCACGCCGCCCGCATCATGCCGATCAACAAGATCGACCCCGAGCACGTCAAGATCTGCCTCGACCTGATCTATGACCGGCGCGACGAGGCAGGGCGCTCGGGGACCCCCGGCGGATACGACCCGCTGCAAGCGCTCCTGGCCGCCTACGAGGGAGCCACCGCCGCCAGCAGCGGTCCCGTCGAGGATCGGACTGACTGGACCATCCAGCGCCACCTGGAGCAGCGCATCGTCGACGGCGACCGCAACGGTCTCCCGGACGATCTCGACACCGCCCTTGCCCAAGAGATACCGGCGCTGACCATCGTCAACGACATCCTGCTGGCCGGCATGAAGACGGTCGGTGAGCTCTTCGCCTCCGGCGAGATGCAGCTCCCGTTCGTCCTCCAGTCGGCCGAGACGATGAAGGCCGCCGTGGCCTATCTCGAGCCGCACATGCCGAAGGTCACGGACGGCTCCTCGAAGGGCCGGCTGGTGCTCGCCACTGTCAAGGGCGACGTCCACGACATCGGCAAAAATCTGGTCGACATCATCCTCACCAACAACGGCTATGAGGTGCACAACCTCGGTATCAAGGTCGCCCTCGCCGACATGGTCATGAAGGCCGAGGAAGTCGACGCCGACGCGATCGGCATGAGCGGCCTGCTCGTGAAGAGCACGCTCATCATGCGCGACAACCTCGCTGAGCTCAACGAGAGCGGCCACGCCGGCCGCTTCCCCGTGATCCTCGGCGGTGCCGCTCTGACGCGCACCTACGTCGAGCGCGACCTGCGCGAGGTCTACGACGGTCGCCTGTTCTATGGGAAGGACGCCTTCGAAGGCCTTCGGGTGATGGATCGGCTCAACGCCGTCAAGACCGGCGCGACGGCCGACGATCCGGCGTGGGGCCGCGAGCTCGGCGGGCGCAACCTTCCGCCCCGCCAACCCAAGCCGGTCGTCGACCCCGCGTCCTTGCCGCGGCGCGCCCCGTCGGTTGCCGATGACGTCGCCATCCCCGTCCCGCCGTTCTGGGGGGCCCAAGTGGTGCGGGGCATCTCGGTCGACGAGATCGCCGGTTACCTCAACGAGACGGCACTCTTCCGGACGCAGTGGGGCTTCCGACCGGAGGGCGGCGAGAGCGACGACGCCTTCCACCTCCGCATCAGGGCCACCCTGCGGGCGCAGCTGGACGCCGCTCGCACTGCCGGTGCGCTCGTCCCCCAGGTCGCCTATGGCTACTTCCCGGCCAACGCCGACGGCGACGACCTCGTGATCTGGACGGACACGTCGCGCTCGGCCGAGCGTGCCCGCTTCCATTACCCACGCCAGCAGGCTGAGCCGTGGCAGTGCATCTCGGACTTCTTCCGTCCCATCGAGTCGCCGTCCGTCGACGTAGCTGCGTTCCACATCGTCACCATGGGGGCCCGGGTGACCGAGGTAGCGGCCGAGCTCAAGGCTGCCGACCGCTACACCGACTACTTGTTCCTACACGGCCTGGGTGTGGAGATGACGGAGGCACTCGCCGAGCTCTGGCATGCCCGCATCCGCCAAGAGCTCGGCATCGCCGCTGAGGACGGCCCGCTCATCGACGTGCTCCGCCGTCAGCGTTACCAGGGCGGCCGCTACTCGTGGGGCTATCCGGCCTGCCCCGATCTCGAGGACAACCTCACCGTCGGCGAGCTGCTCGAGGTCGAGCGTATCGGCGTCGAGGTCTCGGAGGACACCGGCTTCCAGTACCAGCCGGAGCAGACCACTTCGGCCATCATCTGCCATCATCCCCAAGCCAAGTACTTCGTCGCCTGACCCCGGCTGACCCCGGCCGACCCTGGCTGACCCCGGCTCCGGCGGGCGCGGCGATGCCGACCACCGGGCCGACTAAAACAGGCGGCGTGCCCGTACGCTCGGCCCGGGTGGTGCTCCAAGGGCTCGCGGGGTTGGCGGCCGTCACGCTCCTCACCGGATGCCACGTGCCCGGGTTCGCGGTGCCTCACGCCGCCGACACCCAAGGCCAGCAGGCGGCCCGACTGTGGCACTGGACGGAGTTCGCCGCGCTCACCGTCGGCGTCATCGTCTGGGGGCTGATCGCCTACGTCGTCCTGCGCTATCGGAAGCGGCGCCACGGGCCCGCCGACGAGCTGCCCTCGCAGCGGGCCTACAACGTGCCGATCGAAGTCGTCTACACGGTCATCCCGGTCCTCATCATTGCTGCGCTCTTCACCTTCACGACGATGGCTCAACGCAAGATCGACGCCGTCATCAAAGACCCGGCGGTGACGGTGAATGTGACCGCGTTCCAATGGGGCTGGCGTTTCAGCTATCCGGTCGGCAACGTGACCACCATCACCGACGGCAACACGCCTCCCGAGTTGGTGATGCCCGTCGACGAGACGATGCGCATCAACCTGACGGCGACCGACGTGGTCCACGCCTTCTACGTACCCGCCTTCCTCTTCCAACGCGCCGCTGTGCCGGGCTCGCCGACAACTTTTGATCTGACACCCACTGAGCTCGGAACGTTCGCCGGCCACTGCGCGACGTTCTGCGGCATCGGCCATGCGGGCATGCTCTTCACCGTGCGAGTCGTGACCCCAGACCAGTTTGCGCAGTGGCTGGCCGCGGGCGGCGACGGACCCCCGAGCGGGAGCGGCTGATGACCACCGTCGCCGACCCGCCGCGGCCCCGGCCGCCAGCGCCCCACCCCCAACACCGTCAGGGGCTACTCGACTGGCTCACCAGCACCGACCACAAGGTGATCGGCAAGGGCTACATCTACACGTCGTTCGTCTTCTTCCTGGTCGGCGGGATCATGGCCGAGCTTCTCCGCACCCAGCTCACGTCGCCGCACAACACCCTGCTCTCCGCCGAGCAGTACGACCAGGTCTTCACCATCCACGGCACGATCATGATGTTCCTCTTCGCCACGCCGCTGGCGTTCGGCCTGGGCAACTACTTCGTCCCGCTCATGATCGGCGCGCCCGACATGAGCTTCCCCCGGATGAACGCGCTCTCCTACTGGATGTACCTGTTCGGCGGGATCACCGTCGTGTCCGGCTTCCTCACGGCCGGCGGCGCCGCCGACTTCACCTGGATCGCGTACGCGCCGCTGTCAAATGCCGTCCACTCCCCGGGCTCGGGTGCGGATCTGTGGATCATCGGCATCGGCCTGACGGGCATCAGCACCGTGCTGTCCGGGGTCAACCTGATCACCACCATCTTCACGCTGCGAGCGCCGGGCATGACCATGTTTCGGATGCCGATCTTCGTGTGGAACATGTTGGTCACCTCGACGCTGGCCATCATGGCCTTTCCCGTTTTCACGAGCGCCCTGGTCCTGCTCTTCTGCGACCGCCATCTGGGCACCCACATCTTCGACGCCAGCCACGGTGGTCTGCCGATCCTGTGGCAAAACCTGTTCTGGTTTTTCGGCCACCCCGAGGTGTACATCATCGTGCTCCCCTTCTTCGGGGTGGCCACCCAGATCTTCCCCGTCTTCAGCCGACGCCCGGTGTTCGGGTACAAGACGCTGGTGCTGGCCACCCTGACCATCGGCGGCCTGTCGGTCGGTGTCTGGGCCCACCACTTCTTCACCTACGGCGGCGTCCTACTCCCCTACTTCAGCGCCATGTCGTTGTTGATCGCGGTGCCCACGGGCATCAAGTTCTTCAACTGGATCGGCACCATGTGGGGCGGGCAACTCCGCTTCGACACACCCATGCTGTGGTCGATCGGGTTCATGGTCGTGTTCCTGCTCGGTGGCATCTCCGGAGTCATCCTCGCCATGCCCGCCCTCAACTTCGACGTGCACGACACCTACTTCGTCGTGGCCCATTTTCACTACGTGCTCTTCGCGAGCACAGTGTTCGTCGGCGCCGCCGCCGCCTATTACTGGTACCCGAAGATGACGGGCCGGATGCTGCGCGAGCGCTGGGGCAAGGTCCACTTCTGGTTGACCATGATCGGCTTCAACCTGACGTTCTTCCCGCAGCACGAGATCGGCCTGCGGGGCATGCCTCGACGGGTGGCGACGTACTCGTCGAGCCTCCATGTCACGTTCCTCAACCGCCTCTCGACGGCCGGCGCCTACCTGCTCGCCGTCTCCCTGCTCCCCTTCTTCTGGAACCTGTGGATCTCCTGGCGTGATCCGATCCCCGCCGGCGACGATCCGTGGGACGGCCAGACGCTCGAGTGGGCGACGAGCTCCCCACCGCCCCCTCACAACTTCACGTCGCTGCCTCCCATCCGCTCCGACCGGCCGTTGTGGGACCTCAAGCATCCCCCGGCGCGAGCCACCAGCTGATGCGCGTCGAGGCCTACACCTTCCTCGCCACCGCCGCGTTCATGGCCGTGATCGGGCTGACCTACTGGTTCACCAGCCACGAGCCGACGGGGACGACGCTGCTGGGCGTCGGGACCCTGCTCGGCGCCCTGCCGGGGATCGTGCTGTGGCGATGGAGTCGGCGCATGGCGCCCCGCCCTGAGGACCGGGACGACGCCGAGATCTCCGAGGGGACGGGGACGGTCGGGTCGTTCCCGGAGTCGAGCATCTGGCCCTTCGTGCTCGCCGCCGGCGTCGCGCTTGCCGGCGTCGGGCTGGTCTTCGGCCTCTGGCTGTCGCTGCCCGGCCTTCTCGTGCTCGGCATCGCCTTCGTGGGCGCCACGCTGGAGAGCCGCAGCGCCCACTGAGTCAGTCCCCGCCCGTGCCCGTAGCCGCCGGGGGCTCGGCAGCAGGGCCCGCCTCTTCGTACCCGCCGCCGGGGCCCCGCACGATCACTCCGGGAGCGCGACGCCGGCCCGCACTCGCGGCTGCCAGCTCGTTGCACAGGCGATAGGCGATGTACCCGCCGAGGACGGGCAGCACGAAGACCGCGCCGCGGAGAAACCACACGATGGAGTTCTCCGACGCGTTGACGGTCGTGGCGATGATGTCGGTCCCGCCGGCGGCGAAGAGGACGCTGTAGAAGATGATCGCCGCCACACCCATGGCCGTGCGCACGGGGGCATTGCGGGGCCGATCAAGGATGTGGTGGGTGTCACGATCCTTGGTGAAGCGCGCTTCCAACCACGGCCAGGTGAACAGCAGACCGAACGTGATACCGGGCAGCAGCACCGCCGGGAAAAACACGTTGCCGATCGAGTGGCCGAAGGCGTGAACCTCCCAGTTGGGGAAGATGCGCAGCGCCCCTTCCAGCCACCCCATGTACCAGTCGGGCTGCGACGCCGAGCTCACCTGATACGGCTGATAGGGCCCGTACAGCCACACGGGGTTGATCTGGGCCAGGCCCCCGAGGGCGGCGATGACGCCGGCGATCATGAACATGAAGCCGACGCTCTTGGCCGCGAACGTCGGCCACATAGGTACCCCGACGACGTTGGTCTCGGTGCGCCCCCTGCCGGCGAACTGCGTGTGCTTCTGGTGCCACATGATGGCGAGGTGAGAGCCGAGCAGCAGGGCGATCAGGGCGGGGACGATCAGGATGTGGATGACATAGAGGCGGGAGATGATGTCCTGCGATGGATACGGCCCGCCGAAGATCAGGAACGCCAGCCACGTCCCGCCGATGGGGATCGACTCGAGGATCGAATACATGATCCGCAGGCCGGTGCCGGACAGGAGATCGTCGGGGAGTGAGTAGCCGGCGAAGCCGTTGACCAGCCCCAGGATGAGCATCGAGACCCCGACGACCCAGTTGAGCTCGCGGGGTCGACGGAAGGCTCCCGTGAAGAAGACACGGGCCAGGTGGACGACCATCGCTCCGATGAAGACGATGGCCGCCCAGTGGTGCATCTGGCGCATGACCAGACCGGCTCGCACCTGGAACGACAGGTTGATCGTCGACTCATAGGCCTGCGACATGGACAACCCGCGCAGCGGCGCGTACGAGCCGTGATAGATCACCGGCGACAGGCTCGGGACGTAGAAGAAGGTCAGGTAGAGGCCGGTAACGAGCAGCACCACGAACGAGTACATCGCGATCTCGCCCAACATGAACGACCAGTGGTCGGGGAAGATCTTGTCCAGCGAGCGGCGGGCGAAGTCCGACGCGTGCAGTCGGTCGTCAAACCATCGGGCCGTCCGCCAGCCCGGTCCGTGCCTGACCGGCTCGCCCCCGGACGGCTCGGGAGCGTCGCTCATGACCGGTTCCAGAACGCCGGGCCGATGGGCTCCCGATAGTCGCTCTGGGCGACGACGTAGCCGTCGGCGTCGAGCATCAACGGAAGCTGCGGGAGGGCTCGCGGCGCCGGACCGAAGACGGGTCGGCAACCTTCGAGCACATCAAAAAGAGATTGGTGGCAGGGGCAGAGAAGTTGTTCGGTGCGGTGCTGGTAGAGACCCACGGGGCAGCCGGCGTGCGTGCAGACCTTGGAGAACGCGAGGTATCCGGCGGGCGACCAGCTCTCGCGACCGGGCCGGGTGACGACCGGCTCGTCGGACACCCGGATGAGCAGCGTCTGAGCGGAGGCGTCACCGGCGTGACCCTCGGGGAAGACGGTCTCGATCCCGCCGACGGCGATGTCGTCGACCTGCACCGGGTCGCCGTTGACGTCGACGGCGCGGGCGCCCGGCGTCCACGACGTGTGACTCAGCGAGTCGCCGGGGTTGGGCCCGAGGGAGCGGATCGGAAACAGCAGGGCAATGCCGAGGGCGGTGGCTGCTCCCCCGAGCAGACGGCGGAGGAAGCGGCGACGCCCGATGTCCTCGCTGCCACGTTCGAAGGTGACCGCGAAGTGCTCTCGTTCGGCAGCCGTCGAGGCGAGCGGCTCGCGGGCCTGAACAAAAGGACCGTTGGGCATCAGGTACTTGCCCCAGCCGGCGATCCCAAAGCCGATGCCGCCGAGCGTCAGCGCCAGCAGGACTCCCTCGAGTTGGGGCTGGCCGCCCAGCGCGTACAGGACGGCGAGGCCGAGGGCGGCGAGCGTGGCCACCATGAAGCCGAGGGCGATGGCTCGTTCGGTCCCGCGCAGGCGGAGCGAAGGCTCGTCACTGTCACCGTCGAGAAGGGGCGGGCCGTCAGTCATGGGCGAGCTCCTCATCGGCGGGCTCGGCGAGCTCGGCGGGCTCGGAGTCGGCGAGGTCGGCCGGCTCGGAGTCGGCGAGGTCGGCCGGCTCGGAGTCGGCGAGGTCGGCCGGCTCGGTGCGGTGACCGACCCACGTGGCGATGCCCACCGAGCCGGCGACACCGATGAGCAAACCGACGAGCCCCTCGGCGATGGGCCCGGTGTGGCCCAGGCCGGCGCCCCCTCGATCGTCGGGGTGGTGGAGGTACTCGACGTAGGTCACGATGTCGGCCACTTGGACGTCGGTGAGGGTTGTGGCGTCGAAGACCGGCATGTTTCCCGGCCCGACGCGGATGGCCTCGGCGACCTGGAGTGGGTTCGCCTTGTGCAGCGACGGTGCGAAGGCTCCGTGGGCCAGTGCCGCCCCCGCCCCGACGGCTCCGTGGCAGGCCGCGCAGTTGGTGCGAAACAGGTCACCGCCGCTGGCCAGGTCCCCACCCGCGATGTCGATCATCGGTATCGGCGGCCCGCCCGGCCACGTCGTGGTGATATAGGCGATCAGCGCCGCTCGGTCCGCAGGGTCGACGCTGACCGGCTTGCGGGGAGCCTGGCGGGTGAGGTTGGCCTCGGGCATCCGGCCCGTCGACAGGTAGAAGTCGACGGCTGCGGCGCCGACCCCGTGGAGGCTGGGTATCCCCATGCTAAGCTCACCGCCACCGTCGGCCTGGTGGCACGTCTGACATTCCTCCGAGTACAGGAACTCGCCTCGGGCGACGAGGCCGGCGGCGACGGGAGCCGGCGGCGACACTTGGGCGCGGGCCGGCTCGGACAGGCCGAGCGCCGTCGCCAGCCCGACCCCAAGCACCAAAGCGACCGGCCCGATCACGCGTCCGATCGCGCGTCCGATCACGCGTCCGAGCGACCGCCCCGGCCGCCGCGCCAGCGACATCAGCGGATGAAAAACAGCGTGACGAAGAGGCCGATCCACACCACGTCGACGAAGTGCCAGTAGTAGGTGATCACCTCGGCCACGCCGAACGATCCCGTGTCCTCAAGTTGGCCAGCGCCACCCGCGCTGCCGAGGCGCATCATCAGCCCGACCATGGCGATCAGACCGAAGAGCACGTGCAGACCGTGCAGCCCCGTCATGATGAAAAAGAGCGACCCGTAGGCGCTGGTCGACGGACTGAACGGCACCTGCGTCCACTCGACCGCCTGGTTGGCGAGGAAGATCGCACCCAGGGCGATCGTCACGGCGATGCCGCGCATCGCCGCCTGACGTTGTCCCTTGGCGAGCGCGTGCTCCGCCCACTGCATGGTGAAGCTGGAGGCGACGAGCACGAGGGTGAAGCCGGCGTCACGGGTGGTTGCCAGCTTGATGTCCGGGCCCGGCCAGGTCGTCGCCGCCGCCCGGATCGTGAAGTAGCTGGCAAACAAGCCCGCGAAGAACATGAGCTCGGACGCCAACCAGACCGTGGTCCCGACCGCGAGCATCGATGGCCTGCGGTCGCGCTGCGACCTGACATCCACTGCGATGGGAGCCGCGGCCATGGACAGCGCCAACCTACCCGCGGGCAGGCGCATTCCAAACCGCGCCGCGATGCGCGAGCGTGGGACCGACATGACCGTGCCGGTTGATCCCCGCGCCCTGCTCTTGGATTGGCAGACGCCGCCTGTGGCCGGCTCGGTTCTGGTCGCCGGCGCCGTCGCCTACGGCTGGGGCGTCGAGCGCCTGCGCCGCCGCGGTCGCTCCTGGCCGGTCGCCCGATCGGCGTCATTCGGCGGTGGCATCGTCGTGCTCATCGTGGCGCTGTGCTCGGGACTGGCCCACTACGACACGACCGTGTTCAGCCTTCACATGGTGCAGCACCTCTTGCTCGCCATGGTCGCCCCGCCGCTGCTGGCGTTGGGTGCGCCGATCACCCTGGCGCTGCAAGCGGGGTCGCGGCCACTGCAACGCCGCTTGCTCCGCGTGTTGCGCAGCAAGCCGGTCATGGCGATCACCCATCCGCTGGTGGCGTGGGTCCTCTTCGGTGGTTCGTTGGTCGCCCTCTACTTCACCCCGCTGTACTCGATCACCTTGCGCCACCCCTGGCTCCATGACCTCGTGCACATCCACTTCGTGGTGACGGGCATGTTGTTCATCTGGCCGGTCGTCGGCATCGACCCATCCCGTTGGCGCCTGCCGTACGGCGCCCGGATGCTGTACGTGTTGACGGCCCTGCCGTTCCACTCGATCGTCGGCTTGGCCCTGGCGTCGTCGCGGGCTCCCCTGTACGCGGCCCACACGCTCGCCGATCAGCAAGCCGGTGGCGGCGTGATGATGCTTGGGGGTGACCTCATCACGCTGGTGATCTTTGCGATCGTCTTCGCCCAGTGGGCTCGGGCCGACGAGCGGGAGGCGGCTCGGGCCGATGCCGCGCAAGACGCCGCTGCCGCCGCTGTGACCGCCGCCGGCGTCCCATCCTTGAACTAAGCGAGGACCGCCCTCGCCACCAGGTCGGTGCCGAAGGCGGTGAGGATGGCGAGATACAGCAGGCCGGTCGCGGCCATGACCGCCGAATAGGCCCGCTCGTCCAGCGCCTTGCGGGTCACGTAACACAGCACGATGGTGGTGATGGCGCACGCCGCCCAGAAGTACCCCATCGTCCCGCCCCAACCGTCGTTGACCCGGCCGGTGAACACGCTGACCATCCCCACCGGCCACAGCAACGAGCCCACCTCGGCCGGCCACATGATCGCCAACCAACGGACCTGCTCCAGCAGCGCCTGGCGGCCGAGCCCTGGCTGCACGAGATACCAGTGGCCGAGGAGCATGGCGTCGGTCACGGCGCCGAGGAAGGCGGCGCCCACGAGGGTGCGGACGATCGCCAACGGCAACGGTCCACCGTCGGCGTTGGCCGCGGCGATCAGTCCCACGACACCGATGATCGGAGCGATGAGATCCAAGCCCGGGGGGAACTCGCGACCCGATCGCACCAGCACCGTCTCAGCCCGGTCGATGCCCGTCATCGCCGCGACGCGCGCGCTGCGGCGCTCGGTCACCTCGCGCTGTCCGGCCACTCCAGCGCCGCGCCGCACCACGGACACGACCAGGGCGACACCCGCGGCGACAGCGACAACGACGGCGGCCACGTCGCGCACGGCGGATGGATGCCCGGCGACCGAACCCACCGCCGCCGCCCCGATCGCCATGAGGCCGAACACGCTCCGAAGCAACCAGCCATAGCCGAGCCCGACCTCTCGCCGCCGGGTCGTGACCCAACAGAACAGCAGGCCACCCGTCGCCCATTGCAAGAGCACGGTCGACCCATCGAGCCTGATCACGGGTCGTCGTGGTGCGGTTGGGGGTGCTTCACGAAATCTCGGAGAATATGGCCGCTACCGACCCGGCGTCGTGCGCCGCGCTCGCGGCCTGGCGCGCGTGGTAGCTACTGCGCGTCAGCGGCGAGGCTTCCACGTGGGGGATGCCCAAGCCCTCCCCGACCTCACGCAGCCACTCGAACGTGGCCGGCTCGACCCAGCGGGCAACGGGCAGGTGCCGCGACGTCGGTCGGAGATATTGCCCGATGGTCACGATGTCGACGCCGACCCCGCGCAGATCGGCGAGGGCGGCGACAACTTCCTCATCGGTCTCGCCCATGCCGAGGATCAGCCCGCTCTTGGTGGTCAGGCCCGCTCGCTTGGCCCGAGCCAAAACGGCGAGGCTGCGGGCGTAGGCGGCCGACGGTCTCACGGCGCGTTGCAGGCGGGCGACGGTCTCGATGTTGTGATTGAGGATCTCGGGGCGAGCGTCGAAGATGGTCGCCAGCGCGTCGGGGTCGCCTTTGCAGTCGGGGATCAAGACCTCGACCGCCGTGCCCGGGCAACGGGCATGAATGGCGCTGATCGTCGCTGCGAAGGCGGCCGCACCACCGTCGGGCAGATCGTCGCGAGCCACGGCGGTGACGACGGCGTGCGCCAGACCCATGCTCCGCACGGCCTCGGCCACCCGGTCGGGCTCGTCTGATTTGAGAGGCTCGGGATGACGGGTGTCGACCAGACAAAAGCCGCATGCCCGCGTGCATCGCTCCCCGTTGATCATGAACGTCGCCGTCCCGTCGGCCCAGCACTCGAAGATGTTGGGACAGCCGGCCTCTTCGCAGACGGTGACCAGATCGAGCGAGCGCATCGTTCGCTTGAGCCCGCGATACTCGGGGCCGAGTTGGGCCTTGACGCGCAGCCACTCGGGCTTGCGTTCGTCGATGGGCTTGGCGGTGGTGGCGTCGACGCCGGCCGCCGCCAACCGGCCGAGCAGCCGTACGGGCTGGGACGTGTCGCCTACGCCCTCGCCTTTGGTGAAAGGAGCCAGATCGTCGGGCGAGACCCGCCAGGCCACGTCGGCGCGATCGGACCCGGTCCGACCCCAGAGGGCACCAGCCCGCGCCGCCACGGCGTCGACGGCTTCGGCCATGGTGACGGACAGGCCTTCGGCGGCAAGAGACGTGACGCCAAAACCCTCGATGCCGCACGGGACGATGTGGCCAAACATGGCGAGGTCGGGATCGACGTTGAGGGCGAAACCGTGTCGGGAACGGCCACGCGAGAGGCGAATGCCGATGGCGGCGATCTTGCGGGGCCGGTCGGTATCGACGCCGATCCATACGCCGGGATAGCCGGTCATTCGCGCCGCACCGGGCAGGCCCAGGTCGGCGATGGCATCGATCAGGAGCTGCTCGATGGTGTGGACGTAGGCGGGGGTGTAGGCGAGCGCGGGCGGCCGGGCGACGGTGACGATGGGGTAGCCGACGAGTTGGCCGGGACCGTGGTAGGTGACATCGCCCCCCCGATCGGCGCGCACCAGATCAGCGCCGACCGAGACGGGGTCGACGAGGACGTGCGCGGGATCGGCCCGGAGTCCGAGCGTGTAGACCGCCGGGTGCTCCAGTAGCAGCAGGTGATCATCGGCGCTGTACTCCCAGAGGCCCCGCTGGAGAGCTAGGGCGTCCCGGTACGGGACCGATCCGAGCCACCGCACCCGGAGCACGGGGAAGCCGTCGAGGCTCAAAGCTCTTGCGACCAGTCCCGGGTCTCGAGGATGTTGCGCACCCGGTTGGCAAACGCGGCGGCGTAGGCGCCGTCGAAAGCTCGGTGGTCGAAGGTCAGGGCCAGCATGCCGACGGGGTGGATGGCGATGCCGTCCGTGCCGTCGGGCAGCTCGACCACCACGGGCTTCTTCCTGACCCCGTCCGTCGAAAGGATGGCCACTTGCGGCTGGTTGATGACCGGCGCGGTGAGGAGCGTGCCAAACGGTCCGGCGTTGGTGAGCGTGAACGTCCCGCCGGCGATGTCGTCGGCCAGGAGCCGCTTGGTCCGCGCCCGGTTGGCCAGGTCGGCGATCTCCCGCGAGAGAGCCCGGAGGCGTTTGCCGTCGGCGTCATGGACGACGGGGACCAGGAGGCCCTCGAAGTTGAGGTCCACGGCGATCCCGAGGTTGATGTAGTGGTGCACGATGAGCTCGTCGTTGCCAACGCTGGCGTTCATGTGCGGAAACTCGCCGATGGCGTCGACGACGGCGCGGGCGATGAAGGGTAGGTAGTTGAGGCTGTGGCCCTCAGCCCCCCTGAACGCCTCGCGCTGGGCCGCCCTCACCTTGTCGACGCCGACGTAGTCGACCTCGACGACGATGAGCGTGTGGGCCGAGGTCGCCTTGGACCGGACCATGTGCTCAGCGGTGATCTTGCGGATCTTGCTGAATGGGATGACCTCGTCGCGATCGCCGCCTGCCGTGACCGGGACGGCCGCCGGGGCCGGGGCGGCTGGGGCCGGGGCGACCGGGGCCGGGGCGGGAGCCGCCGCCGCGGTGGCGGCGGGCGGCGTAGCCGTGGCGCCCGAGGCCGTCGCATCGATCAGGGCAAGAACGTCGTCGCGGGTGATGCGCCCCCCGGTGCCCGTACCGGTGATGGTCGCCGGATCGAGATTGTGCTCGGCGATGAGGCGGCGCACGACCGGCGAGAGGAGACGTGCATCCTCGACGGCGGAGCCGTTGACCGCGGCAGCCACGGGGGTGGGGGCGGGAGTAGCCGGCTCGGGGGCCGGAGCAGGAGCGGGCGCTGCCGCGACAGCGACGGGAGCAGGCGGTGCCGGGGCGGGCGCGGGGGGCGGCGGGGGCGGGGGGGCCGGCGCCGGAGGTGCCTCGGCGGCGGGGGCGGAGGCGGCGGGGGCGGAGGCGGCGGGGGCGGCGGGGGCGGAGGCGGCGCCGTTGCTCGGCGCATCGCCGATCACCGCCAGCCGAGTCCCGACGTCGACGGTCTCGCCTTCGGGTACGAGGATCTCGGTGACGTAGCCGGCAGCAGCGGAGGGCACCTCCGAGTCCACCTTGTCGGTGGAGACCTCAAACAGCACCTCGTCGATCTCGATGCGATCGCCGACCTGCTTGGCCCATCTGGTGATGGTCCCCTCGGTCACGGTTTCGCCCAACTGCGGCATGGTGATATCAACCATCAGAGATGGAGCCCTCTCCCGGTGAGTGCCAACACCGCTTCGCCGAAGTTTTCCGACAGTGACGGGTGTGGCTGAATGAACTGGCCGATCTCGGCCGGCGTGGCCTCCCAGTTTACGGCGAGGTAGCCCTGGCCGAGCTGCTCGGTCACCCACGGGCCGACCATGTGGACGCCAAGGATCCGGCCGGCCTTGCCGGACGGCAGCTTTTCGGCGATCACCTTCACCAGACCCTCGGCTTCGCCGATGATCTGGGCCCGGCCGTTGTGGCTGTAGGGCATCTTTTTGGTGACGACCTCGAAGCCGGCCTTGGTCGCCTGCTCCTCGGAGAGGCCGGCGAAGGCCACCTCCGGATGGCAGTAGATGCCCCAGGGCACGCGTGAGTAGTCAACCGGGATGAGCGCCTCGCCGAGGATGTCCTTGATCACGAGGACCCCCTCGGCAAACCCGACATGAGCGAGCTGTGGGTGGGGCTGGAAGTGCGCCGTCGAGATGACGTCGCCCACCGCCCACACCCCCGGCGCTGCCGTACGGCATCGCTCGTCGACGGGCACGAAGCCTCGGCTGTCGAGCTCGATGGCCGAGCCGGGTGCGAGGAGATCCTCCGACCGCGGCCGACGACCGACGGACACGACGATGGCGTCGACGTCAACGGTCTGGCCCTCCCCGAACGACACCGTCGTCCCCGAGCCGCCCGGCCGCGGGGAGTGGCCGTTGACGGCGATGCCGGTGTGCACATCGATGCCCCGCTTCTGGAAGCTCCTGGTGACCACCTGGGCGACGTCAGGGTCACACCCGAGCAGCAGCCGGGGCATGACTTCGAGCAGCGTCACGCGGGTGCCGAGATCGGCCATCATCGAGGCGAACTCGCAACCGATGGCGCCCCCGCCGATCACCACGACGCTCTGTGGAAGCTGCTCGAGGCTGAGCACTTCGTCCGACGTCATCACGATGGTGCCGTCCACCTCGAAGCCCGGGATGGTCCGCGGCTCTGAGCCGGCGGCGAGCACGACCGACGGTGCGTGCAGCTCGGTGCCGTCGTCGACGGTGACCAGGTTGCCTGGCCCCAAAGTGCCGGTCCCGATCACGGTGGTGATCTTGCGAGCCTTCATGAGACCCTGAAGACCCTTCCAGAGGTTGTCCACCACCTTTTGCTTGCGGCCCTGGCTGACGGCGAAGTCGAGTCCGGGTTGGTCGGCGATCACGCCGAACTCCTTGGCCCCCGAGACGGCCCGGAAGACCGACGCTGTCTCCAGGAATTCCTTGGCCGGGATGCATCCCCGGTGGAGACACGTGCCACCGACCTTGGACCGCTCGACTACGGCGATCTTCAGGCCGGCGTTGGCCCCGTAAAGGGCCGACGCGTACCCACCGGGACCGCCGCCGATGACGACAACATCAAATTCCAATGCCATGGCCGTCAGCCTAATGGGGGCCGCTTGTGGTCAAAACCGGGTTGGGGCCGCTCGGTCCGCCGTGGTTTTGGTTGTGGGCGATCTGGACCAGCTGGAGCGCCCCGGCGAGGAGGATCGCCACACCGCAGAGCAAGGCGGCGATGATCAGCTTGCGGGTGCTCACCTGCTCACTATTCCCTACACTGGGGTTTCGGCGCAGGGGAGCTCGGCGATTCCGGGCTGAGAGGCGGGGGTGGAGCCCGCGACCCTCCGAAAGCCACCGGCCCGGTAATGCGGGTCAAGGGAGATGCCGTGGTCCAGCAAGACGATGCCTTCGTGGTCGCAGGCCGAACCTTCGGGTCGCGGCTCCTCCTCGGTACGGGCAAATTCCCCTCCAACAGCTCCTTGGCCGAAACGATCGTCGCGTCGGCGACGGAGTTGGTGACCGTCGCCCTCCGGCGTGTGGATCCGACCGCCGAGAGCGACATCCTCGATGCCGTCCCCGAAGCCGTCCTCGTGATGACGAATACGAGCGGGGCGATCGACGCCGACGAAGCCGTCCGGCTGGCCCGCCTGGCCCGAGCGGCGGGACTTCCGACCTGGATCAAGGTCGAGGTGACGCCCGATCCCCGCTACCTCCTGCCCGACCCCATCGAGACGCTGCGGGCGTCGGAGCGGCTCGTCGCCGACGGCTTCACCGTGCTCCCGTACTGCCCCGCCGACCCTCTCCTTTGCCACCATCTGCAAGAGGCGGGGTGCGCCACCGTCATGCCGCTCGGCTCGTGGATCGGCTCCAACCAGGGCCTGCGCACGAGAGCAGCGCTCGAGATCATCGTCGAGCAGTCGTCGGTACCGGTGATCGTCGATGCCGGTCTCGGCGCCCCGAGTCACGCGGCCGAGGCGCTCGAGCTGGGGGCCGACGCCGTGCTCGTCAACACGGCCATCGGGACCGCCATCGACCCGCCTGCGATGGGCCGGGCCTTCCGGCTGGCCGTTGAGGCAGGCCGAGCGGCCTACCGAGCGGGACTGGCGCCCGCCCGCACCCTGGCCGACGCGTCGTCCCCGCTGACCGGGTTCCTCGCGTGACCGCGGTCTTCTTGGAGTCTCGACCGACGGGCGTGCCCGCCGGTACGGCCGCGGCGGACGTGGTGGCGACACCGCTCGTCGACCTGCGCGGCGCGGTCGACCGTGCCGTGGACCGCGACGTGGACCGGGCGCTCGAGGCAGCCCGGCACGGCCACGGTTCGCGCCTGGAGGACTTCGCCGCCCTCCTCTCCCCCGTCGCCGCCGCCCGCCTCGAGGAGCTGGCCCGCGCCGCGCATGAGCTGACCATCAGGCGGTTCGGCCGGACCGTGCATCTCTTCGCGCCCCTGTACCTCTCCAACGAGTGCGTTTCCGTCTGCACCTACTGCGGGTTTTCGGCCGACAACGAGATCGCCCGGCGGACCCTCACCGTCGAGGAGGTCGTCGCCGAGGGCCAGGCACTCGTCGACCGCGGATTCCGCAGCGTGCTGCTCGTCGCCGGCGAACACGCCCGAATCGTCAGCAAGGACTATCTGGTTACCTGCGTCGAAGCGCTCGCCCCCCTGGTCCCCGCGCTGTCCGTCGAGGTGCAGGTATGGGACGTGGCGACCTACCGACGTCTCGTCGCCGCCGGCTGCGATGGGCTCGTCGTCTATCAAGAGACCTACGACGCCATGACCTACGCGACGACCCATCTCAAGGGCAAAAAACGCAACTACGACTGGCGCCTTGCCGCGCCCGACCGTGGCGCCGAGGCGGGCATGCGACGCATCGGCATCGGTGCATTGCTCGGCCTCCATGCCGACTGGCGATCGGAGGCGATCGCCGTCGCCGCCCACGCCCGGGCGCTCATCCATCGGTGGTGGCGGGTCGAGGTGTCGGTTGCGCTCCCCCGCCTCCGGCCGGCCGCCGGGGGGTACCAGCCCGTCGATCCGGTCGGCGACCGTGACTTCGTCCAGCTGTTGTGTGCCCTCCGCCTCGCCCTCCCTGACGTGGGCATCTCGATGTCGACCCGCGAGGACGCCACGTTCCGAGATCGACTGGTCCCGCTGGGTGTCACGACGATGAGTGCGGGCTCCCACACCGAGCCGGGCGGCTACGCGGAGTCGAGCGACGCCGAGCCACAGTTCGAGGTCAGCGACGACCGCTCGGTCGGCGAAGTGGCTGCCGCCCTGCGGGGCGCCGGCTATGACCCGGTCTGGAAGGACTGGCAGCGCACCTGACCGCGCCAACTGCCTCCAACGTTGGAGGCAGTTATGGGGACTATGTCGCGCTATTTTGGTGCAACGTTGGGGGGACAAATCCCGCGGGGGGGGGGGGGGGCCGGGCCGCCGGCGGGCCGGGGGGGGGGGGGGCCGCCCCGCCTTGGGCTGCATGCGGATGCCGGCGTCCAGGCGGATGCTCTCGGCGTTCATGTAGCTGTTGCTCAGCAACTCGACGGCCATGGAGGCGAACTCGGCCGCGTGGCCAAGCCGTTTCGGGAAGAGCACAGCGACGCCGAGGCGCTCCTTGAACTGCTCGGCACCTTCGCCCGACCCGTAGATCGGTGTGTCGATGAGTCCGGGGAGGATGGTGTTGACCCGCACGCCGACGGCAGCGAGGTCGCGGGCCACGGGCAGCGTCATACCCACGATGCCGCCCTTGGAGGACGAGTAGGCGGCCTGGCCGATCTGGCCGTCCTCGGCGGCGACCGACGCCGTGTTGACGACGGCGCCGCGCCCGCCGTCCTCGTTGGGTTCGTTCTGGCTCATCGCCGTCGCTGCCAAGCGGATGCAGTTGAACGTGCCGATCAGGTTGATCTCGATCACCTTGCGGTAGAGATCGAGGTCGTGGGCCGAGCTGTACTGGCCGTCCTTGCCGACGGTGCGCGCCGCCCACCCGACGCCGGCACAGTTGACCAGGGACCACAGGGGCCCAAGGGCCTTGGCCGCCTCGACAGCGGCGATGACCTGCTCGGCGTTGGCCACGTCGGTGTGGGCGAAGGTGCCGCCGAGCTCCTTGGCCAACACCTCGCCGCGATCGGCCTGAAGGTCGGCGATCACGACCTTCACTCCCCGCTTGGTGAGCAGGCGCGCCGTCGCCTCACCGAGGCCGGATGCACCACCGGTGACGATGGCAGAAGTCCCATTGAGTTCCATGGCGCCGAACCGTAGCGGCGTCGCCGGTCGGCGTCACGCCCGCCCCTGCGGCGTCAGGCCGTCACGTCAGGCGGCCGCGCCCCAGGGGATCGACATGGAGTCCTGTCGAGACCGGCAGCGGCGCCGGCGCCAGGCCGATGCACCCGAGTTGATCCGCGCCCGACAACCCAGACAACCCCGACGACGCCGCGGGCCCGCTGAAGTTGTAGAGCCAGGCCGTCACGTGCGGGCGGTGCACGCTGAGGACAAAGTGAGCCAGGCCCGACAACCTGGCGTTGAGGATGCCCGCTTCGTCGGGCGGGGAGATGCTCGACACGTAGCCGTAGATCAACCAGACGCGATGCCCGCTCGCCGTGCCGGCGAGCTCCGGCGAGCCGAGACACTCGCCGGGTGCGACGCTGTCGTAGAGGACGTAGCTGGTCCGGACGCCGGTGCTCAGCGCGTAGTACTGGGCCGACGGAGCGTCGTCGTTGTGCACCCACACCTGGTCGGTCGGCTCGACCATGGGCCGGATGGCTTGGAG
>Ga0302326_10000479_pt1 | contig 112399 bp, 84 predicted proteins | sample Palsa_T0_3_FD_202264 | JGI IMG/M metagenome (GOLD analysis project Ga0302326, IMG submission 202264) | Peat permafrost microbial communities from Stordalen Mire near Abisko, Sweden - Palsa_T0_3 | ecosystem: Environmental > Terrestrial > Soil > Palsa > Peat permafrost | place: Sweden: Abisko... | reverse complement strand
CAGATTCAACAGCACCTTATCGATCACCGCCTTGAAATCCACGGTTTCAGCGGGTCCTTCAGCCGAAGGTCCGGTCTGCGAATAGGTCAGCAGGTCCTTGAGCAGCATCTCCATCCGATGGGCGCCGCCCACGATGTATGAAATGTACTGATCGGCATTGTCGTCCAGATTCCCCGAGTATTTGCGCTGCAGCATCTGGCTGTACAGCGCGACCATGCGCAGCGGCTCCTGCAAATCGTGACTGGCCGCGTAAGCAAACTGGTTCAAATCGTCGTTGGATTGCCGCAGGGCTTTGTTGGACCGCAGCAGCTCTTGCGTGCGCTCGGCAACGCGCTGCTCCAGCGTGGCGTTCAGTTCGCGGATCGCCTCGTCCGCTCGCCGGCGCTCGGTGACATCCCGAATGGCGGAAGTGAGCAGCAGACCTTCTTGCGTTTGCAGCGGGCTCAAGCTGATCTCCGCCGGAAACTGATGGCCGCTTTTGCGGCGGGCCCACACTTCGGTCGGTGCCGCCAGCCAAGCCCGGCCGTCCACCTTCGGCGGCTTCGAGTGGCGGCTCCACTCCGGTACCAACAACCGGATATTTTGCCCAATCAACTCTTCCCGGGGAAAGGCGAACAGGATTTCGGCCTGCGAGTTCATCAAACTGATGCAGCCTTCCTCGTCGCTGATGATCATCGCGTCGGGAGCGGCCTCCAGCACCGAGCGGAACTTTTGTTCCGCTTTTCCCAAAACCTCGGCTTGGCGGCGCAGCAGCGCGGTGTTGCGGCTCAACTCCACAAATACGCCTACCTTGGACCGCAGCACCTCGGGAACGATCGGCTTGAACAGGAAGTCCACGGCGCCCAAGTCGTAGCCGCGAAATAAATGTTCGTCGCTCTTGTAGCCGGTGAGAAAGAGGATGGGCGTGTGGCGCGAGCGCTTGCGCGAACGGATCAGCTCGGCCGTCTGGAACCCGTCCATGTCCGGCATCTTCACGTCCAGCAAAATGGCCGCGAAATCGTCGTCCAGCAGATGGCGCAACGCTTGCATTCCCGACCCTGCCAGCACCAGCTCCTGACCCAGCCCATCCAGCGCCGCTTCGAGCGACACCAGATTGTCCGGCGTGTCGTCCACCAGCAGGATCTTGACACGATCCACTCCGCTCGTTCCCGGCCGTTCTCCGGTTTTGAGCTCCTGATCCATGTTAGACGGTGCTGGCTTGCCCAGCGGTTACTTCATGGCCCCGGCTGATCCAAACCCGCAGCACCGAAAAGAGTTGCTCCAGGTCGACGGGCTTTGTAACGTAGTCCGATGCCCCGGCTTCGATGCATTTGGCCCGATCGCCTTTCATCGCCTTGGCAGTCAGAGCGACGATCGGCAGCGACCGGAACTGGGGCAATTCCCGGATGGCTTTCATGGTCTCGTAACCGTCCATCTCCGGCATCATGATATCCATGAGAACAAGATCGACATCCGGCGTTTTTTTCAGTAGTTCAATCCCGGTCCGCCCGTTTTCGGCGTGCGCCACTTTCAGGTTATGATCTTCCAGCAGACTGGTGAGCGCGAAGATATTGCGGACGTCGTCGTCCACCACCAGCACCTTTTTGCCGAACAGTGTTTCGTCGGTGTCGCGCAGCTGTTCGAGAATCTTGCGCTGGTCCTCGGCCAGATCGGATTCGGCGCGATGCAGCAACAGAACGGATTCATCCAGGAGACGCTCGCGCGTTTGCACGGTTTTGACAATGCCCGCGCGTCCCAGCCGCGCCAGTTCCAGCTCTTCTTCGGGGCTGAGCAAACGGTCGCACATCAACAAAATGGGCGGCGTATAGGGTCCGGCGTGGTTTTGTATCTCCTCTACCAGAGCCATCGGCGCGATGCCATGGATCTGAAGATGGACCACGATGCCGTCCAGATATTTCTGCTCGAGCACCGCCAGCGCTTCGCCCGCAGTCGCCACTCCCATGGTTTCAAGATCGGCAGCGGCGACGGTTGCGATCATGCCGTTCCGCTCGGCTTCGTCGGCGCATACCACCAGCAGCTTCTTCACGCGCTTCTGCGCGGAATGCTGGATGGCCGCGAACGCTTCCACCAGCAGTTCATTGGTGACCGATTTTTCGAGATAGGTCATGGCTCCCAGGGCCAGGCCGCGGCGGCGGTCCTCGTCTCCGGAAATGATATGCACCGGAATGTGCCGCGTTGCCGGATCGTGTTTCAGCCGATCCAGAATGGTCCAGCCCGCCATGTCGGGAAGATTGATGTCCAGCGTGATGGCCCCGGGTTTGAACTCCCGCGCCAAAGTCATAGCGCTCGATCCGCGCAGCGCCACCAGAGTCTTCAGGCCGCGATCGTGCGCCAGATCCACCAGAATGCGCGCGAATGTAATATCATCCTCTACAATCAGAAGCGCGGCGTCGCCCGGCTGGATCAGGTTGCGATCGTCGTCGATCACCAGATCTTCCACCAGCTCTTCGGTGGCGATCGCCGTCGCGGGAAGAATCATGTCCACGCTGGCATCCGCCGTTTCTTTTACCGCCTGCTCCAAAAGGACCGGCGGCATGATTCGCAATGTTTCGCCCTTGGGCTGCGCTGCCGGCGTGACATAGGTTTGCGGCAAATACAAAGTGAATGTGCTGCCCACTCCAGGCGCGCTCTGCAACCGTATTTCACCACCCAGGAGCCGCGCCAGTTCGCGGCTGATGGAAAGCCCCAACCCGGTGCCGCCGTACTTGCGGCTGGTGGTTCCATCGGCTTGCTGGAACGCTTCGAAGATAATGCGCTGCTTTTCCGTCGCAATCCCGATGCCAGTGTCCAGCACCGAAAACGCGATCACCGATTTCGCGCGGCTCAAGATGCCATTCGACGGGCTCCAGCCCGTTGCGGCTTTGTCGATAGACAGCCGCACCGACCCCTGTTCTGTAAACTTCAGAGCGTTCGACAGGAGATTCTTGAGCACCTGCTGCAAGCGCTTGGCATCGGTATGAATGATCTCGGGCGCCAGGTTCAACCCCAGTTCCACGGTGAAGTCCAGGCCCTTGCCGTCGGCCACGTGCCGGAACGTTCGCAGGCAGAAGTCCTCCAGCTCGCTGAAGCGAATGCCGCCCACCTCGACGTCCATCTTGCCCGATTCGATCTTGCTCAGATCCAGAATGTCGCTGATCAGAGATAAAAGGTCCGTTCCGGAAGTATGAATGGTCTCGGCGAACTTCACTTGCTTGGACGTCAGGTTCTTGTCCGAGTTCTCCGAAAGCATGCGCGCCAGAATCAACAGATTGTTGAGCGGCGTCCGCAGCTCGTGGCTCATGTTGGCCAGGAACTCGCTCTTGTACTTGGAAGTGAGCGCCAACTGTTCGGCCTTTTCTTCCAGCGCCTTCTTGGCCTGCTCCACTTCGCGATTCTTGGTTTCCACCTCGGTCTTCTGCTCCGCCAGAAGCTGCGCTTTTTCCTGCAGTTCGGCGTTGGTTTTTTGCAACTGGAGCTGCTGGCTTTGCAGCTCTTCGGCCAGCGCCTGACTCTGCGTCAGAAGCTGCTCGGTGCGCATGGTGGCGCGAATGGTGTTCAGCACGATGCCGATGGATTGTGTGAGCTGATCGAGGAACGCCAGGTGAATATCGGAGAACTGTCCGAAAGAAGCCAGCTCGATGGCCGCTTTCACGTCGCCTTCAAACAGCACCGGCAACACCACGATGCTCACCGGAGCCGTGCTGCCCAGGCTGGAATTGATCCGAATGTAACCGCCCGGAAGATTCGTTACTAAGATGCGCTCCTTTTCCCGGGCGCATTGCCCAACCAAACCCTGGCCCACCTCGAACTGCAGCGGAACTTCGTTCCGCGTGTCGACCGCGTAGCCCGCCAGCAGCTTCAGCACGGTCTTGCTCTCCTGCGATTCAACAATATAGAACGTGCCGTGCTGCGCGCCCACCAGCGGCGTCAGTTCGGAAAGCAGCAGCTGGGACAAGGTCAACAGATCCCGCTGGCCCTGCATCATACCCGTGAACTTGGCGATGTTGGTTTTCAGGAAGTCCTGCTCGGTATTCTTGCGCGTGGTGGCCGCCAGGTTCACGATCATCTCGTTGAGATTGTCCTTCAGCGCCGCCACTTCGCCTAGCGCCTCCACAGCGATGGATCGCGTCAGGTCGCCCTTGGTCACGGCCGTCGCTACTTCTGCGATGGCGCGCACTTGCGTCGTGAGATTGGCCGCAAGCTGATTGACGTTGTCCGTCAAATCGCGCCAGATTCCCGCGGCGCCAGGCACGCGCGCCTGCCCGCCCAGCTTTCCTTCGATTCCGACTTCGCGCGCGACAGTGGTCACCTGATCGGCGAAGGTCGCCAGGGTGTCGATCATTCCGTTGATGGTGTCGGCCAGTTCCGCGATCTCGCCCTTGGTTTCAAGCACCAGCTTGCGTTTCAAATCGCCATTGGCCACCGCGGTGACCACCTTCGCGATTCCGCGCACCTGCGTGGTAAGATTGGCTGCCATGAAGTTGACGTTGTCCGTCAGATCCTTCCACGTGCCGGCCACGCCTTTCACCTCGGCCTGCCCGCCCAGCTTGCCGTCCGTGCCCACTTCGCGCGCCACGCGCGTCACTTCGCTGGCAAACGAATTGAGCTGATCCACCATGCGGTTGATGGTGTTCTTCAGCTCCAGAATTTCGCCCTGCACATCCACCGTGATCTTCCGCGAAAGGTCGCCATTCGCGACGGCCGTGGTCACCTGCGCGATGTTGCGGACCTGCGCGGTCAAGTTGCCGGCCATGGAGTTGACGCTGTCGGTCAAATCCTTCCACGTACCGCCCACTCCGCGCACGTTGGCCTGGCCTCCGAGCTTGCCTTCGGTTCCTACTTCGCGAGCCACGCGCGTGACCTCGCTAGCGAACGCATTCAGCTGATCCACCATGGTGTTGATGGTGTTCTTCAGCTCCAGAATTTCGCCGCGCACGTCCACCGTGATCTTGCGCGACAAATCGCCCTTGGCGACGGCCGTAGTCACCTGCGCGATGTTGCGAACCTGGTTGGTCAGATTGCCGGCCATCGAGTTGACGCTTTCCGTCAAATCCTTCCAGGTACCCGCCACGCCTTTCACTTCGGCCTGGCCGCCCAGATTGCCTTCGGTACCCACTTCGCGCGCCACGCGCGTTACTTCCGACGCGAACGAGCTCAACTGATCCACCATGGTGTTGATGGTGTTCTTGAGCTCCAGAATTTCACCGCGCGCATCCACCGTGATCTTGGTGGTTAAGTCGCCGCGCGCTACCGCGGTTGTGACGCCCGCTATGTTGCGCACCTGATTGGTCAGGTTGCTGGCCATGTAATTGACGCTGTCCGTTAAATCCTTCCACGTGCCGGCGACGCCGCGTACGTCAGCCTGTCCACCCAGCCGGCCTTCAGTGCCCACTTCGCGCGCCACGCGAGTTACTTCACTGGCGAACGCGTTAAGCTGATCCACCATGGTGTTGATGGTGTTCTTCAGCTCCAGAATTTCGCCGCGCGCGTCTACCGTGATCTTGGTCGACAAGTCGCCCTTCGCCACGCCCGTAGTCACCTGCGCGATATTGCGGACCTGCGACGTGAGATTACCGGCCATGAAGTTGACCGAGTCCGTCAGATCCTTCCACACGCCGCCGACACCGGTCACTTCAGCCTGACCGCCCAGCTTGCCTTCCGTGCCCACTTCGCGCGCGACGCGGGTTACTTCACTGGCGAATGCATTGAGCTGATCCACCATGGTGTTGATGGTATTCTTCAACTCCAGAATTTCGCCACGCACTTCCACGGTGATCTTGCGCGATAAATCGCCCTTGGCCACCGCGGTGGTTACTTCGGCGATGTTGCGCACCTGCGATGTAAGGTTGCTGGCCATGGAATTGACCGAGTCCGTCAAATCCTTCCACGTGCCCGCCACGCCATGCACGTCCGCCTGGCCGCCCAGCTTGCCTTCCGTTCCCACTTCGCGCGCGACGCGGGTCACTTCGCTCGCAAACGAGCTGAGCTGATCCACCATGGTGTTGATGGTGTTCTTCAACTCCAGAATTTCGCCGCGCACGTCTACAGTGATCTTGCGCGAAAGATCGCCCGTCGCCACCGCGGTGGTCACTTCCGCAATGTTGCGCACCTGATTGGTCAGGTTGCTGGCCATCGAATTGACGGAGTCCGTAAGATCCTTCCACGTTCCAGCCACGCCCTTCACCACTGCCTGGCCGCCCAACTTGCCTTCGGTACCTACTTCACGCGCCACGCGCGTCACTTCGCTCGCAAATCCATTGAGCTGATCCACCATGATGTTGATGGTGTTCTTCAGCTCCAGGATTTCGCCGCGTACGTCCACTGTGATCTTCCGCGAAAGGTCTCCGTTCGCTACCGCCGTCGTCACCTCAGCAATGTTGCGCACTTGGGCCGTCAGGTTGCCGGCCATCGAATTGACCGAATCGGTCAGATCCTTCCACACGCCGCCGACGCCTTTCACCTGCGCCTGGCCGCCCAGCTTGCCGTCCGTTCCCACTTCACGCGCCACGCGCGTCACTTCACTGGCGAATGAATTGAGCTGATCCACCATGGTGTTGATGGTGTTCTTCAGCTCCAGAATTTCACCGCGCGCATCCACCGTGATCTTGGTCGACAAATCGCCGCGCGCCACCGCCGTGGTTACGCCCGCGATATTGCGAACCTGATTGGTGAGGTTTCCCGCCATCGAGTTGACGCTCTCGGTCAAATCCTTCCATACGCCTCCCACGCCCTTCACCTGCGCCTGGCCGCCCAATTTGCCTTCGGTACCAACCTCGCGAGCCACGCGAGTCACTTCGCTGGCAAATGAATTGAGCTGATCGACCATCGTGTTGATGGTGTTCTTCAATTCCAGAATCTCGCCGCGCGCATCCACGGTAATTTTGGTCGAAAGATCGCCTTTGGCGACCGCCGTCGTCACGCCCGCAATATTGCGCACCTGATTGGTCAGATTGCCGGCCATCGAATTGACGCTCTCCGTCAAATCGCGCCAGGTTCCAGCCACGCCCTCCACTTCCGCCTGGCCGCCCAGCCGCCCTTCGGTTCCCACTTCGCGCGCCACGCGCGTTACTTCCGATGCGAACGAGCTCAACTGATCCACCATCGTATTGATGGTGTTCTTCAATTCCAGAATCTCGCCGCGCACCTGTACGGTAATCTTGCGCGAGAGGTCGCCCTTGGCGACGGCCGTCGTAACTTCGGCGATATTGCGAACCTGAGCCGTCAAATTACCGGCCATGGAGTTCACGGAATCCGTCAAATCCTTCCACGTTCCGCCGACGCCCGGCACGTCTGCCTGGCCGCCCAGCTTGCCCTCGGTACCCACTTCGCGCGCCACGCGCGTCACTTCCGCCGCGAAGGAGCTGAGCTGATCCACCATCGTGTTGATGGTGTTTTTCAATTGCAAGATTTCGCCGCGCGCGTCAACCGTGATGCGCGTCGACAAGTCGCCCTTGGCCACGGCCGTGGTCACTTCGGCGATGTTACGCACCTGATTGGTCAGGTTGCTCGCCATCGAGTTCACGGAATCGGTCAGATCTTTCCACGTTCCAGCCACGCCGCGCACGTCGGCCTGGCCGCCTAATCTGCCTTCGGTGCCCACTTCGCGCGCCACGCGGGTCACTTCGGCTGCGAAGGAGCTAAGCTGATCCACCATCGTGTTGATGGTGTTTTTCAACTGCAGGATTTCGCCGCGCGCGTCCACCGTGATGCGCGTCGTGAGATCGCCTTTCGCCACCGCGGTGGTCACGCCCGCGATGTTGCGCACCTGGTTGGTCAGGTTACTGGCCATCGAATTGACGCTCTCAGTCAAATCGCGCCACGTCCCGGCCACCCCCGGCACCACCGCCTGGCCGCCCAGCTTGCCTTCCGTACCCACCTCGCGTGCCACGCGAGTCACTTCGCTCGCGAACGAATTCAGCTGCTGCACCATTGTGTTCACGACGCGCGCGGTGTGCAGGAACTCGCCGCGCAACGGACGCCCGTCCACTTCGAGCGACATGTTCTGCGACAAATCGCCTTTCGCCACCGCGCCGATCACTCGAGCGACTTCGGTCGACGGCTGCACCAGGTCGCCGATCAGGCTGTTCACCGATTCCACGCAGTCCGCCCATGCCCCAGTCACGGAGCCTATGGATGCACGCTGGGTGATTTTGCCGTCTTTTCCAACCGCGCGGCTAATGCGCGCGAACTCGCTGACCATCTTCTGGTTGATCTCCAGAACGTCGTTTAGCGCATCCGCGATCTTCCCCTCAAGGCCGGTCTGGTCCACCGGCATGCGAACCGAGAAGTTCCCCCGCTTAAAGGCGATCAGCGTGCTCAGCAGCACATTGGCGTCGCGCCGGGTCTTCATCCCCCCATTGGCGACGGTCTCAGTGGCCTTTTTTGCGGTAGACTTGGTTCCATTGGCCTTGCCCTCGATCTTGGATCCATCGGACTTGGAAACGCGCGAACGGGCGCCATTCTCAAGTGTTACACCCTTCATTTGCTTGCTCCTGTGAGAGTACCCTGCTCAGATGTCCAGCTATGGCGATACTTAGTAAGACCCGATACAGACCGTCACGTTACAACAATTTTTGGAGCAATCTGTGTTTGAGATTCTCCTGGCCGAAGACAATCCCGGCGATGTTTTGCTGTTCCGCGAAGCCCTGAATAACCAAGGGCTGCGCTGTAACCTGCTGGTGGCGGCGGACGGTCAAAAGGCCATCGCTTTGCTCGGCGATGACGCCGGCAGCTATCGGCCCGACTTGATCGTGCTGGATGTGAACCTTCCGAAGGCCAATGGCGATGCCGTGCTGCGCCATGTCCGGCACCAGGCGCGGCTCATCGGCGTTCCTGTGATCATGTTGACCTCCTCCTCATCGCCTACCGATCAAGCGGCGGCCTTGAATTTGGGCGCGACCCTCTACTTGCAGAAATCATCGGATTTGAACGAACTGCTGAACCTCGGCAAGATTGTGGGAGACGTTTTGAACCGCCACCGCACCTAGGTAGCAGAGCGTGTAAGAATTGCAAAGTTGCATGGCTTTTAGTTCTGCTAAACGATTGATAATAAACACAATTTCGCTTTGGCCCTCCAACGGCAGCCGCTCCTTGTGGTTGTGAATCTCTTCGTTTCATTCTTCGAATGGTTCGGTGAACTGGGTTTGTTTTGTGCGCGGGTGGTGCGGGCCGCCTTCGGTGCTCCCTGGGAGGGCCGCGAGCTCATCCGACAGATGGATGCGATCGGCTCTAAGTCATTCCCTTTAGTGGCTTTAGCCGGAGCAGCCACGGGCGTTGTGCTGTCCCTCCAGACTCGCGATAGCCTGACTCGCTTTGGCGCCAAAGCCATGCTTCCCGCGGTAATCGCGTTTTCCCTGATCAAGGAAAGCGGTCCGGTCATTACGGGATTGATCGTCAGCGGCCGCGTGGGCGCCGGGATCGGCGCCGAGCTCGGGTCTATGCGGGTCACCGAGCAGATAGACGCCATGGAAGTTTCGGCGGTCAATCCTTACAAATTTCTGGCGTCCACGCGAGTCCTGGCGTGTTTCTTAATGCTCCCCCTGCTGACCCTGGCCGCCGACGCCTCCGGCATCTTGATGGGATGGATTTCCACGACGCTGTCGGAACCCATGACGCTTCGGCTCTTTCTGCACAACGGCTTAAAGAACGCAACGCTAAACGATTTTCTCCCCCCTACCTGCAAAACCGCGGTCTATGGCCTGATTATTGGCTTCGTTTCCTGTTTTCAAGGGATGCGGACGCGCGGTGGGACCGAGGGGGTCGGCCGGTCCGCGACCAGCTCGGTGGTGCTTTCTTCGCTGTTCATTATCCTCGCCGACGTGATTTTGGTTCGATTCATCCAGGTGTTTTTTCCCTCATGAACAAGAAAGCGCGGGACCAGGAAGCGCCGTTGGTGGTGAGCGCGCTGCATAAATCGTTCGGCTCGCAGAAAGTGCTGGATGGAGTGGATCTGACGGCGGCGAGCGGAGAAACCGTGGTTGTACTGGGGCGTAGCGGGACCGGCAAGAGCGTTTTGCTGAAGCTGATCGTGGGCCTGCTGAAGCCTGACTCCGGCTCCATTCGAATTCACGGCCAGGATATCGTGGGCCTGGGAATCGATCAATTGAACGAGGTTCGCAAGAAGATCGGATTCCTGTTTCAGCAGGCAGCGCTCTACGATTCGCTGAGCGTCGAGCAGAATGTCGAGTTTCCTTTGGTTCGTCATACCGCGCTTTCGGACGCCGAGCGCAAGAAAAAGGCCCGCGACTTGCTGGCGAGCCTCGGAATGGAGAAGGACTTGGCCAAGATGCCGTCCGACATTTCCGGCGGAATGCAAAAGCGAGTGGGTCTGGCGCGTGCCTTGGCTCTGGACCCGGATATTCTGCTTTTTGATGAGCCCACTTCGGGGTTGGATCCGATCACCGCCGCTGAAATCGGCCAGCTCGTCGTGAAGCTCAAGAAGGAAAGAAATATGACGTCCGTGGTCGTCACGCACGATGTTCACGGAGCGAAGTCCTTTGCCGATCGGATGGTCCTGCTGCGGGAGGGAAAAGTCGTGATTGACGGGACCTTCGGTCAACTGGAAAAAAGTCCGGATCCGTTCGTCGTTCAATTCTTGAAAGACGCGGCTTAGGTGAGGTTTATGTCGAAAACGTTTCGGCTTGGTTTGTTCATCGTTGCCGCTCTGGCGGTGCTGGTTACCGGAGTTTTCTTTATTGGAAGCCGGGAGTCGCTTTTCCAATCGACCTACCGGGTGAACGCCGACTTTCAGAACGTGGCCGGCCTGGCCGACGGCGCCGACGTGCGCGTGGGAGGATTGCATGAAGGCAGCGTAAAGCATATTCAGCTTCCGAACCGGCCGGACGGCAAGGTCGTGGTGAGTATGGATCTGCAGAAGGCATCGCACGATGTCCTCAAGAAGGATTCGGTCGCGGCCATCAAGTCCGACGGCCTGGTGGGCGACAAATATGTCGAGATTTCATTCGGAACAGACAGCGCGCCGGCGCTAAAGAATGGGGACACAATCGCGAGTGAGCCGAGCCTGGACATCTCCAATCTGGTCAAGAAGGCGGACCAGCTTCTGGACACCGCGCAGAGCGGAGTGCAGGATCTGAACGGGACCGCGAAAAACCTGGAGGCGATCAGCACCAAGATCAACCAGGGCAAAGGCACTGTGGGCGAACTGATCAACGACAAAGGGCTCTACCAAAAAGTCAATGCGGGAGCTACTGCGCTTGACGAAAACATGGAAGCTCTCAAGCACAATTTCCTGCTGCGCGGTTTCTTCAAGAACCGGGGTTACGAAGATGCTTCCGATCTGACAAAGAATGCCATCGCGCATCTGCCCGCAGGCGAGCCAACGAAGACCTTTGAATTCGACGGGCAAGAGATCTTTGCCAAGCCCACCGAGGCCAAGCTGAAGAACGAGAAAAAGCTGACGGAGGCCGGGGACTACTTGCAAGCCAATAAATTCGGCCTGGCCGTGGTGCTTGTCTCGGTCGGAATGAAGGGCGAAACCGATAAGGACCGGGTGTTGTCCGAAGGCCGCGCCGCTGCCATCCGCGATTATCTCGCCAAGAATTTCCGCTTGGACGACACACGCATCAAAACCATTGGCTTGGGTAAGACCAATGGAACCGCTGACGGAGGAAAGGCTGAGATCCTGGTTTATTCGGCGGGCGGGCCTTCGGAAGGCGCGGCGCTCCAGACCAAGTAGCGGCTCTATTTGACCGCCGGCGTCCAGGCGATTCTGACCACTCCCGGACGTTCCCCCAGCGTGCGAACAATCTCGGGCACTTCGGTCGATTTGAGCGAAGCTCGCCACTGCAAATGACAGGTCATTTCACTGCTGCCCGCTTCCGGGCTGTATGCCAGCGCGCAGGAAGAAATCTTGAATCCGGCCTGGAAGACAGCGGCACGAATCTCCTTTTCGTCTGGCCCGGAGGGATTCACCAGCAGCGACAGCTTCGCCTCATGGTCGCGTTTCATGCGATCTTCGGCAATTTTCAGCCCGGCCAACACCATGATTCCGATCACCGCGCCAACCGCGCCGAGAGCGATTTGGCCGCCGCCGAAACACAGCCCGAGTACGGTGACGAACCACAACGTGGCCGCCGTGGTGAGACCCACCACAAAATTGTCGCGGCGCACGATTGCACCAGCGCCAATAAATCCCATCCCCGACAGAATGCCAAGAGGCAAGCGCATCAGATCGTTCATGACGAACGAATTCGAGGGCCTTCCGGCGGTGGGCAGAAGAATGTTCACCTGAATCATCGCCAAACAGGCGGCCAACGCGACCAGAATCGTCGTTCGCAGCCCGGCCGGACGGCCATGTTCACCCCGGTCGAAGCCGATGCACCCGGCGGCCACGATGGTGCAGAGCAGCCGGATCGCAATGTCGGGCCATTCCAGATTTACTGGCACGGGAGAGGGCCACGCGCGCCTTCGGCAACGAGGCTGGCGTAGGCCGCAATGCCTTGCGCGATCGGCTCGATCCCTTGCGAAGGCTGCCTGAGAAGGCAGGAGTTTGCTCCCAGCGCGTAGGCGTTGGTTACGTCGGCGGTGTGCGGAGCCAAAGCGAACACCGGCACCGGTTTGTATCGGCGATCCGTTCGCAGCCACCGCAAGAGTTCAAAAGCCGGCTCGCGCGCGAGCTTGAGATCCAAAAGGATGACGGAGGGAGTACGTAACGCCTCAATTTCGGCGCGGCTATTCACCAGCTCCACTCGGAACTGCGGCGCCATTCTGGTCAACGCGACCTTGAGCGGAGGATCTGCCCGATCATCGTCGCCGACTAGCAGAATTAAGTTCGTCATTTGGTTAGGAGCGCAGAACTGGCGGGCTCCAACAACAACCGATAGTGATGCCGGGAGCGTTCAATAATGTGATCCGCCTGTCCCGGAAGGTTTTTTCTTAGCCACAAGACGATGGCCTCCGCGGTCGGCATCACCGCCCACGCGGGACGATAGTTCGCTTTGATCAGAATCCGCAGCGCATCCGCCTTCGGCCCAAGGATTTCGTCCATGGAACGATTGAGGGCAGTTTCCAGCGTTCCATTGGGTTGTGCCGGAACCAGGTGCGTGTGCGTGCAAAGGACGCCGTCCAGATTGCCGACCTCAAATTCCTTTCCGAAGACATCGATTGCGTAGGCGCAGTACAGGCTAAAGGAGGACTGCTCCAAGAGCCGGTTCCACAGCTGCTCCAAGCGGATCGCCGCCGCGAATTGTCGCGCCTTCCATAGGATTCCCACCATTTCGCCGTAGGCGCGCAGACCCTCGGCGCCCGGGCCCGGCCGGAGCTGGCGCATGGCGGAGCGGATGACGCCCTCAAAGCGCTGCCAATCGGGCTGTCCGGAATCCATGAACTGCCCGAGCGTCTGGTCGGCATCCCAGAAAACCAGTTGACGGCTTCCCAGGAGTGCAGGCAGGTCGGCGCCCAAGTGGTCCAGATGGCCGGAGAACAGTTCCCGATGCTCGGGCGTTACGACAACCAGCGCGCCTTCGCCGCGGCGCAGGCCTTCCCACAGATAGCGCCCGACATTGTCGGTGAGCGCTACCTCGTCAGCCTCGTACAACTGTACAAAATGACCTCGGGAATGTGGTCTTTCCAGAAGCTTTTCCCAGGGCGACACTTGGCTCTCCTAAACTTCCAATCATAGACGCCCCTGAGCATCAACTGTTACAAATTGGTTCACTATCGGGTGCGGGCTGGTAGGGCGAAGCAGAACGTGGATCCGCCGCCAGGCGTGGATTGCTCCAGCCAGATACGGCCCCCGTACTGTTCCACGACACGCTGGCAAATCGCCAACCCTATGCCGCTTCCGGGGTACCGGTCCCGGCTGTGCAGGCGCTTAAAGAGTCCGAAAATCTGCTCGGCGTATTGCGCTTCGATCCCAATCCCGTTATCGACCACGGAGAATACGCACCAGCCATCCCGTTCATCCGCTTGGACATGAACGCGAGGAACGTCCTTACCGCGATACTTGATGGCGTTGCTGATCAGGTTTTGAAACAACTGGGCAAGGCGGCCTTCATGAATGGCAACCATCGGCAACTGCCCATGGGTGACCGTGGCTCCCGTTTCCTCCAGGGCCCCCCACATGTTGTCCAAAACGTTGGCGAGGATGCGCGCCGAATCGACCGTGGGCGCGGAGCCTTCTTCATATTTCGTCGCTTTGGTGTAGGCGAGAAGATCTTCTATCAGCGCGCTCATTCGCGTGGACGCCGCCCGGATGTTCCCCAGGATCGTGGAATCATGCCCCAGCAGCCGCCCTTCGAAATTTCGTTCGATGATCTGCGCCGATAGCGAAATGGTCCGCAGCGGCTCCTGCAAGTCATGGCTGGCCGAGTAGGCGAAGACCTCGAGATCCTGGTTGGAGCGCCGCAGCTCCTCGTTGGATCGCTTGAGCTCCGCTTGCGCCCATTGAGCCTGCTCGAACAGCCGCGCATTATCCATGGCGATTGCAGCCTGGGCGGCAATACCGATAACGATGGCCTCGTGCGCCTCAGTGAATTTCCCGGGCGCGGAATGAACCAGGAAAAGGCCGCCCAGAACCTCGCCCGATCGCGCTTTCACACGCGCCGCGAGGTAGCTGCGGACCGCCAACTGGCCGTTCGGCATGCCAAACTCGGAATTCTCGCCGTAACGCGGATCCAGGGTCACGTCGTCCGAACGCAGCACACCTTCGCCCCGGAACGTGGCCGCCGGGACCTCCCTGTTCAACCAACCGAACTCCGCTCCCACCAGGGTGGTCGCAATGTCGGTCACTTCCTGGATCAGCTTTTCAAGCTCGAGTTGCGCCAGGAGCCGGGGAGCCACACGATTCAGCAGCTCGGCGGTGCGGCGAGCCTCCTGCTCCCGGCCAAGGAGCAGCGCGCGCTTTTGCTCCTCTTGTTTCCGATCACTGATGTCGCGAGCTATCTTGGATGCCCCCACAATCCGGCCGGCTGCATCATGGACCGGCGATACCGTGAGAGCGACATCGATGATCTGTCCGCTCTTTCGGCGCCGGCGCGTCTCGTAATGTTCCACGCGGAGCCCCTGCTTGATCTTGGAAAGGATCTCCGGCATTTCATCCAGACGATCGGGCGCAGCCAGGACCGAGACCGGTTTTCCTACGATTTCAGCGGCGGTGTAACCGAAAATGCGCTCCGCGCCGCTGTTCCAACTGGTCACGATCCCGCTTAAATTTTTGCTGATAATGGCGTCTTCGGAGCTCTCAACGATTGCCGCCAGATGCAGCCCGGCTATCTCAAGCCGCTTTCTTTGGGATGCCAGGGCCACGTGCGCCGCGATGGTGTTTGCTATCTCTAACTCGTCCGCCGTACATTCATGCGGCACGGCGTAGTACAGCATGAATTTTCCGATCACGCCGGCGTCCAGCGCCAGAGGCACGAACGCTATCGCGCGGATGCCCTCCCGCTGCAACACTTTCCGGTACGGTGCGAGACTCTCGTCAGCCAGAACATCGGGCACCAGCAGTGGCTGCGCATCGCGCGTTCCTCGCGGCCAGGGCGAGTGTCCTTCAACCGCCGCTTGATAGTCCGCGGAAAGACCCTTCGAGGCCTTGAACCGGATGACGCCATCGTCGTCGAATAATAGTAGAGCTGCACGATCGGCGGCGGTGGCATCCAGTAAACTCGAGAGCGTAACGTCGTAAACGTCCTCCAAAGAACCGGCCCGGCTCAGGGCCGCGAGGAGTTGATACAACGTTCTGAACCGCTCCGCCCCACTCGCCCAATGGGGGTGAGCCAGCATCGACATCGCTTTCGATCTTACCGCAAAGCCTGGTTTACATCGCTCGAATCATCCAGCAAAATCCACGTCTGGATGGAGAGCGGCAAGCTCCCGTTGGCCAGCAGATCGTCATGAAAGCGCTTCAAGGTGAAGCCGCTGCCCAGCTTGTCGCGATATCGTCCCAGCAGTTGCAGAATTTGGAACTTGCCGGTGATATAGGTCATCTTTTGCGTAGGTTCGCTAGCCGCGCCGGCGGCTTCGCCCGTAGCCGCTTCCTTATCCAGACCGCCCGCGTCCATGAAGTACTTTACGCCTTGATCGAAGGTCCAGCGTCCCGTGTGCAGGTTCACGTCCACGCCCACGCGCGCGGCGCGGTAGCGCGAAAGCCTCAGAATCTGGCCTTCCGGCGCGGAGCCCGGCGCATAGAAGCCGCGCCGCAGCAGCATTTCCTCGGTGTACAAAGCCCAGCCTTCGATGAAGACGCCATCGTCGTGGTGCCGGCGGATTTCGTCCGCCAAATGATTCGCGATTGAAATCTGCAGAAAATGGCCCGGTATTCCCTCGTGACCGAGAATTGGGCGCGGCTCCTCGATGGCTGCGCGAATGTAGAAGTTCTTGCTGTCGGGCGCGTACGTGGGAATAAAATAGAAGCCGCTGCTGTCCGGATCGTAAACGCCCGGTGGGTTCATGAAGCCGCCCGGGCTGGTTGGTTTGAACGCCTCCGGGAGCTGGCGAATATGGAATGCTCCCACGTAGTCGGGAATCGAGATCAGGTTCTGGCTGCGCAAAAAACCGAGAATGTCTTTTAAGCGGCTTTCGTAAGCCGCCAGGAACTCCTCCTCGTTGCGCGGAATATTCGGGCTGCGCGCGGGATCCGGATCGGCCATCGCGGGATTCGGAAGCAGCGCCTCCAGCCCCCGGTACCGCGCCAGCTCAGCCTCGCTCAACATGGCGAGCTGCGCCGCATCCAGCGGCAGCAGATACACGTGATGGAGCAGGTAATTGTAGTTGTCGACACCCATCGGACGGAACGCGGGCATACTGCCGAGGCGCGCTTCGAGATCGCCGGCGAAGGCGTGGACCGATTTCAGGGCCTCATCGCGCGCCTTCACGAGTTGATCGCGCTCGACAGGTGACAACTCGTCAGTCAATGTCATCAAGCTTTGCGTGAACAGCGGATCGATGTCGCGCGCCGATTCTACGGCCAATTCGGCGTACAAACGCACCGGCGCGGTTAGATTCGCTCTGCCTTGGGCCAACATCGCGGGCATGGCTCGTAAGCGCTGCTCGGCCGCCATCGCCCGATGCCGATGCGTGTCGTAGTCCTTCTTGAGCAGCGAAAAAATCGCATTGCTGCACTCATCAATGTAGGTAAGCGGGTTGGACTGCTCAGACTTCAGAACGCGGGCATCGAAGTCCGGCCGTTCCAGCTGTGCAAGAAACAGGACGCGATCGATGCGATCGTCTTTCGACCAGCCTTCGGTGTGAATGGCGCGAATGCGCTCCAGCAGCTCGTGAACGTGATGCTGGCGGGCCGCGATCGCTGCCGGCGAATAATCGGTCAGCTTGTCGTCCTGGGTGTGCAGGCCGGCGTCGCTGGTAGCAACCGGAAATTCCCGCGTCTGCCATTGGTAGTAGTCATGCGCCACCTGGCGGAGTGCCGCGGGCGAATCCTGGCCGAAAGCCGCAATGCAGATTCCGGCTAGCCAAGCGACAGCGCCGATGAATCGAGCCATGCGTATCATTATGGCGCGCTCCGCCGCCCGGTTCATATACACTCGTATGAAATGGTTTTCAGACTCGGATTGCTTATCGCGCTGAGCATCCCTCTTTCTGCCCAATATAAATATCCGTTTCAAAATCCCGATCTCGATCGCGAGGCGCGTGTCACCAACATCCTCTCGTTGATGACCCTCGACGAGAAGATCGCCGCGCTCGGGACCACCACAGCCGTCCCGCGCCTTGGAATCCCCGACGCAGGATCGTCGGAGGGACTGCACGGCCTGGTGCAGCGCTCGCTCGGCGGCCTCGGCTCTCAGAAGCCGGTGCCTACCACGCAGTTCGCCCAGGTGGTTGGCATGGCACAAACCTGGGACGCCGATCTCATCCGGAAGGCCGGAGAAACCCAGGCGGAGGAAGCTCGCTGGCTCTATAACAATCAGGACAAATATCAGCGCCGGCCGCTGATCGTGTGGGGACCGAACACCGACCTGGCGCGCGATCCCCGCTGGGGGCGCATTGACGAATCCTACGGCGAAGACGCCTTCTTCACCGGCTCCATGGCCGCCGCTTTCGCCCAAGGCATGCAGGGAGACGATCCGAAGTTTTGGCGGGCCGCATCCTTGCTGAAGCATTTCCTCGCCAATAGCAATGAGAACGGCCGCTACGGATCCAGCTCCGATTTCGATCAGCGTCTGCTGCGCGAATACTACTCGCTCCCGTTTCGCATGGCCTTTGTCAACGGCGGCGCCAGTTCCTACATGGCCTCCTACAACGCCTGGAACGGCGTTCCCATGACAGTGAACCCCATCTTGAAAGAAATCGTCGCGGGCGAGTGGGGCGTGAACGGCATCGTCTCCACCGACGCCGGCGCGGTTCACAATATGGTCACCAAACACCGCTACTTTCCGGACCTGACGCAGGCGGTGGCGGCATGCGTGAAGATCGGCGTCAACCAATTTCTGGACGGCTATAGGGACGGGCTGAACCAGGCGCTTGAGACCAAGGCGATCTCTGAAAAGGACATTGACGCAGCGCTGCGCGGCAAGTTCCGCGTGGTCCTCCGGCTCGGCTTGTTGGACCCGACCGCGGTTGTACTGTACGCTAAATCCGAATCCACCGCCGAACCCTGGCAAAGCGACGCCCATAAAGCCGTGGCGCTGCAAGTGGCCCGCGAAAGTATCGTCCTGCTGAAGAATGAAGGCCACGTGCTGCCCTTGGACCGCGCCAAAATCAAATCCATCGCCGTCTACGGTCCGCGCGCGAACAAGGTGCTGCTGGGCTTGTATAGCGGAGAGCCGCCCTACACGGTCTCGCCTCTTGATGGCCTTCGCAAGAAACTTGGCCCGAACGTCAAGATCAACATGGGCGCCGGGTTCATGACCGACATTGCAACCGCCGCCAAGTCGTCCGACGTGGCCATCGTCTTCGTCGGGAACGATCCGACTTGCAATCGCGCGTCCATCATCGCCAATTTCGACTCAGACAATTCTTTTTGTGAAACCCCCAGCGAGGGCATGGAAAATTCCGACCGAAGGTCGCTCACTCTGGAGCAGGAAGATTTGATCAAAGACGTTTACGCCGCCAATCCCCGCACCATCGTCGTGCTGCTCTCCGACTTCCCGTACGCCATCAATTGGACAAACGCGCACGTGCCGGCGATCCTCGAAATGAGCCAGAACGCCCAAGAGGCGGGCACCGCGATCGCCGATGTCCTGTTCGGCGATTACGATCCAGCCGGGCGCCTGGTGGTCACCTGGCCGCAATCGCTCGATCAACTGCCTCCCATGCGCGATTACGATCTTCGCCACGGCCGCACCTACATGTACTTCAAAGGCGATCCGCTGTTCCCGTTCGGCTATGGTTTGAGCTACACGAGCTTCCGCTACGCCAACCTGAAGACCGCCGCATCCATGCCGGCCGACGGCGCGACCACGATCAGCGTGGACGTAGAGAACACGGGCGAGCAGGCGGGTGACGAGGTAGTGCAGATGTACGTGAGGCATGAAGGATCGAAGGTGACGCGGCCTGCCAGGGAATTGCGCGGATTCGAGCGCGTCTCGCTCCAGCCGCACCAGACTAAAACAGTGCGTATGAATCTTAAGGCCGATTCGCTTGCCTACTGGGACGAGCGACCCGGACGTTTCGTTGTGGAGCAAGAGCCAATCCGCATCCTAGTGGGTGGTTCTTCGGCGGATGCGCGCCTGGAGACCGTCGTCACGATCGCTCAATAAAGGAGATGCTATGTCGCAAAAACTTTTCTGGCTATTCGGAATAACGAGCCTTGTATTCGCTCAACCGCCGCGGCCCCCCATGCGGCCTGCGCCCAAAGCCGGCGTCTGTCCTCTTCCCATCCTGCCCGCGCTGCCCACTCTCACTGAGACTGCGTTCTTTGCGAAGGCCGACGTTCCGCACGGGAAGGTGGAACAGGCGACGTACAAAAACTACGCAGGTGTCGACAAGCGAATGCATGTCTACCTGCCGCCGGATTATGCCGGCAACCTCCGCTACCCGGTGCTCTACCTGAACCACGGCGGAGGCGGCGACGACACTAGCTGGACCTCCGCCGACGATCCGAAACGCGCCGGCAGTGCCCAGTTCATCCTCGATAATCTCCTCGCCGCCGGCAAGGCCAAGCCGATGCTGATCGTGATGCCCGACACGCATGTATGCGCCAACTATGAACCATCTGCCCCAGGCAAGGACGATGCCTGCACCCAGGAATATTTGAAGGACATCATTCCTTACGTGGATAGCCACTACCGAACCAAGGCCACTCGCGACTATCGCGCGCTGGCCGGATTATCCATGGGCGGCTTCGTCGTGATGCACACCGGCTTGCCGCACCTGGATACCTTCAGCGAGCTGTTCGTCTACAGTTCTGGCCACATTAGTCCGGAAAGTCTGAAGCAGTTCGACGAGAACTTCGCGCCCCTGCTGAAGGACCCCAAAACCAACGACCTGTTCCGCGTACCGTTTTACATGGCGGCCGGTGAGACCGATATCGCATTGAACAACGGCCAGAAGGATCTCGCGCTACTGAACCAATACGGCATTCGCAATTTTTGGGTCTTGAGCACCGGCGGCCACGAATGGGCCAACTGGCGCCGATACTTGTATCAAACGGCGCAAATCATGTTTCCGGATTGCGGAGGCAATTAATGCGGCCGATCGAGCTCCTGGTCCTTACGTCCCTGGCAATGGGATCGCTCGCAGCATCTATGAACCAGCCAGTCAAGACGGCGGGCGGACTCGTTTCCGGGGTGTCCGGCAAAGATCCATCCGTCATGGCGTTCAAAGGAATCCCGTTTGCCGCACCGCCGGTGGGCGACTTGCGCTGGCGCGCTCCCAAGCCAGCCGTACCATGGCAAGGAGTTCGCAGTGGGGACAAATTCTCGGCCAGTTGCATCCAGCCCATTGTCTCGGAGCGTAAGCCGTGGACCTACGAATTCATGGCGCATGGCGAAATCAGCGAGGATTGCCTCTATCTCAACGTGTGGACCGGCGCAAAATCAGCCGCGGAAAAAAGACCCGTATTCGTGTATCTCTACGGAGGTGGTTTCTCTGAGGGATCGGGATCGGTACCGGTCTACGACGGTGAGGGCCTGGCGAAAAAGGGTCTGGTGGTGGTTACGATCAATTACCGTGTTGGTGTATTGGGATTCTTGGCTCATCCCGAGTTAACCAGCGAGTCGGAGCACAGGAGTTCGGGAAATTACGGCCTGCTCGACCAGATAGCCGCGCTCCAGTGGGTGCATGACAACATCGCCGGATTTGGCGGCGACGCGAACCGTGTGACTGTCGCCGGGCAGTCCGCCGGGGGAATGTCGGTGCACGACCTCACGGCTTCTCCGCTCGCGAAGGATTTGTTTCAACGCGCGATTGTCGAGAGCGGCGGCTCCAGCATCGACCGCGCCGGCATGCCGGGCCCTGGGACTCTAGCTGAAGCCGAAGCAGACGGACAGAAATTCGCGCAATCGAAGGGAGCCAAGTCGCTCGCGGAGCTGCGCGCCATGAGCTGGCAGCAACTGACGGAATCAGGCTCAGGCGCAGGTGCAGGTGGACCCGCCGGTCCCGGTCTGCGTTTCGCGCCGATTGTAGACGGATACTTGTTGCCGGCCCCGGTCCGCGAAATCATCGCGCAAGGAAAACAGAACGACGTCGTTACGTTGACTGGAGCGAACACCGGCGAGCTCGGTGGATTCGGACCCTCGCAAGGACCGCCCAGCCAGGACGCCCGCGATCGAGCGTTGGTCTCCATGTATCTCTGGGCCAGGGAGCGGTCCAAGACAGCCCATACCAAGGTCTACGAATATTTGTGGGACCACGCGCTGCCCGGGCCCGACGCCGGACGCTTTGGGGCGTTCCACACTTCAGAAGTTCCCTACGTCTTGAACACCTTATCTATGTCGGATCGTCCGTTCACCGATGCGGACCGGAAAATCGCCGGCATGATGTCGTCCTATTGGGCGAATTTCGCCGCGAATGGCGATCCCAATGGAAAGGGCCTGGCGCAATGGGCGCCAGTAGACGAGAAGCAGGAAATCATGGAACTGGGCGACAAGACCGGGCCAATCCCGGTGGCGAGCAGCCCGGCAAAGTTTCAGTTCTTCGAGAAGCTTCTCACTGAGCCAGGACCTTCTCCACAAGAGCAAGCTCGCTGGATTGAGCCAGGCCGGGGCGCCACGCTACCCGCGGAGCTTCAGTTCGACGACGCTCTCGGACGGCTTGGGGTGGTGAATGCGTCAGGTCCCATTGATACCAAGGGGCATCCTTTCTTTGAACCTCTGGGCGTCAACGGCCGCGCCTGCGTCACGTGCCATCAGCCCGCTTACGCCATGACGATTTCGGTGGACGCGATTCGCGAGCGCTGGAGCGCGACGCAGGGCAAGGACCCGCTGTTTGCCGCCGTCGATGGCTCCAACTGTCCCGATCTTCCGCAGGGGCAGGAAAGCTCTCACTCTCTGCTGCTCAATCGCGGGCTGATCCGGTTGGCGATTCCATGGCCGCCGGAATCTCCGTCACACCGCCCCGAGTTTTCGATTGAAGTGGTGAGCGATCCCACCGGTTGCAATACCAGCGCAACCTACGGGCTTCACAGCGCCCATCCGGCGGTGTCCGTCTTCCGCCGCCCGCGCATGGCGGCGAACTTGAAGTACGTCACGAATCCAACGCCGCAGTTCGCCCTGAAGCTCGGCGGTTTGGCGGACGTCGATCCAGAGACTGGAAAACCGGTCGGCATGAATTTCATGGCCGACGCGCGCGAGCCTACCCTCAGATCGCAAGCGCGCAATGCCGGACTTCAGCACGGAGAGACCCACGGCCCGCTGCCCGACGCGGCAGTGCAGCGCATTGTCGAGTTCGAAAGCCAGATTTATGTCGCGCAGATATTCGATCGCGGCGCAGGCAATCTGGCCGAAGCGGGCGGTCCGCCGGCCCTTGGCCCGCGCGCCATGGAACAGCATAAACCCGGAGTGCTGGGCGACAACGATTACGACCCGGTCTTCCAGTTGTTCGATGCCTGGAAACACCCCGCGACGGAATCCGCACAGGCCGAATTCCGGGCATCGGTCGCTCGCGGCAACGACATCTTCATGTTCCGGCAATTCTGGTTGCGGGATGCCACGCACATCAACTCCATCGGCTTGGGAAATCCGCTCAAGAGAACTTGCGCCACCTGTCACAATGCGCAAATGACCGGCCAGGATCTTGCGGCCGGCTGGGTCGATCTCGGCACCACCAACTATCCCACCTGGACCGAGCCGCCGCTCTATAGCGAGTCCCGCGAACTGCCAGTCTTCAAGATTACGTGCGATAAGGATGCCCCTCCGCATCCCTATCTGGGCCGCGTCATTTACACCAGCGATCCCGGACGCGCCCTGATTTCGGGTCGATGCGTGGATGTCGGATCCATCGTCATGCAGCAATTTCGCGGGCTCGCCGCGCGCGCTCCCTACTTTTCAAATGGCTCTATGAAGTCGCTCCGAGAGCTGGTCGATTTCTACGATCGCCGCTTCGACATGAAGCTGGCCGAGCAGGAAAAGCAGGACCTGGTGAATTTTCTGGGGGTTCTCTGATGCGTTTCCCGATCCAGTCTCTTCTGATCCTGATCGTCGCCCTGCCAGCTCTCGCTCAGCAAAAAAGTTTCGTTGCGTGCCCCGTCGTGCGTGACACCAAAACCGTTCCCTGCTTCCTTGCCGACTATCAAGGCGAAACGTACTTCCTCGGAATCCAGCAAGACATCACGGCCGACTTTTATCCTCCGCAGTTGTTGCATCAGGTGCTGGTGGAAGGCGCCGTCGCCCCCGGACCGCGCGTTTGCGGAGGGATTCCGTTGAAGCCCGTGCACGTCTCGGTGCTTCCCGAATTGGATCGCGCGTGCAACACCATCTTGCCGGCCGAACCTGGTATCGATGCCCCGCCCTCCAAGCGCCCTGCCGGACCATCCACGCGTCTGGCCCCTGTATCCACCGCTGCCGTCCCGCCCAAGAAGCCGGAGCCTCCTTTTCTGGAGCGCGAGTTTGTCATTCAATACGATTTCGACAGCGACTTTCTGTTTGCCCGCAATACGCGGCAGCTTACCGACATCGCCGAGTATGCCCGCGTTTCCAAAGCGCAAACGGTTGAGGTAGTCGGCTATCGTGCGGCCACGCTGCTTTCGAGCGGAAGTCTGTTGACCGAAAAAGCCAACGTGTCGAAGCTGCGTGCCGAACGGGTCGCTGAGGTCTTGAGAGGACTCGGCGCGGCGGCGTCGACAGTTCGTTGGATCTCTGAAGCCACCGCAGCCAATGGCGCAGCGGACTTCGAGAATCGCCGGGTCGTGGTACGTGTCTCACCATGAACCTGCGCCACGCGATCCGCGCCCTGCGCTCCAATCCCGGATTCGCCGCCGTGGCCATCCTCTCGCTGGCGCTCGGAATTGGCGCGAATACCGTCATCTTCAGCCTGATCGATTCGGTGATTCTCAAGACGCTGCCTGTCAGCCATCCCGAGCAGCTGCTCCAGGTGACGATTACCGTCAATCCGTTTTTCAGTAATCCAGTTTGGGAGCTGCTTCGTGAACGCCAAGATGTATTTTCCGGGATTTTTGCCTATAGCGTCAGACGGTTTAACCTGGCGACCGGAGGCGAGGCGCGCTACGCGCAAGGAAATTTCGTATCAGGCCAGTTTTTTGACACGCTGGGACTGCGCGCCATCATCGGCCGGACGCTTACGGTGGCCGACGATCAGCGCGGCTGCGCTGGAACCGCTGTGCTCAGCTACGGTTTCTGGCACAGGGAATACGGAGGCCGCAGCAATGTCACGGGCAAGAGCATTTCGCTCGACGATCACCCCTTCGAAATTGTGGGCGTACTTGGGCCTGGATTCACGGGCGTCGACGTCGGCATCGATAGCGATCTTTACATACCCCTCTGCGCTGATAAAATCATTCGCGTGGAAGGCAGCTTGCTGGATGAGCGCCGGGCCGTGTGGCTCCGAGTCATCGGCCGTCCGAAGCCGGGCATTTCCGCGAGCCAGGCCCAGGCGCGACTCAGGACATTGGCGAGCCCGATTTTCGAAGCGACGCTGCCTCCCGATCTGAGTTCGGGGGATCGCGATAGCTATCGCAAGCGTACGTTCGACATGCAGATGGCTGCCAACGGACTCTCCTTTCTTCGCCAGGATTACCAGCAGTCGCTGATGGTGCTGATGGCGATCGTCGGAGTAGTGCTGCTGATCGCCTGCGCTAACGTGGCGAATCTTCTGCTGGCGCGCAACGCGGCCCGGCAGAGAGAGATCGCGATTCGCATGGCCCTCGGATCGGGGCGTTGGCGGCTCATCCGCCAGCTGCTCACCGAGAGCATGCTGTTGTCTCTCACCGGCGCGGCACTCGGAATTTTATTCGCGCACTGGGGCACGCGGCTGCTGGTGGCGTTTATTTCTTCGGGCCAGCACACTGGGGGCGAGCACACAGTGTTTTTGGATCTCAGCATCGATTACCGCGTCCTGGCATTCACGGCCGGCGTAGCCATCCTCACCGGCCTATTGTTCGGTCTTGCACCGGCGTGGAACGGAACGCGCGTGGATCCGCAATCGGCCATGAAAGCTAATGCGCGCGGAACCATCGAAGGCTCGAAGTTCGGGCTTGGCAAGGCGCTAGTGGTTGTTCAGGTGGCGCTGTCGCTGGTCCTGGTGGTTGGCGCGGGATTGATGCTTACGACGTTCTTCCGGCTCGAAACACTCGACCCTGGTTTTGAGCGCGACCACGTCTTGCTAGTGGGTGTGGTTCTGCCCAACGGACAATATTCGCCGGCGCGCCGCAGTGCGATTTTCGGGGAAATGCTGGAACATCTGCGCGCGCTGCCCAGCGTCCGCTCCGCCAGTGCTTCGGGGGAAACGCCGATCAACGGCAGCATCGACGCCTGGTATTTGCAGTTCGACGGCTACACTTCGAAAGGCAAAGAAGACACTCTGGTCTATGACAATTCGGTGAGCGACCGGTTCTTCGAAACGCTGGGCACCGATCTTCTAGCGGGACGCGATTTCAACTCGCACGACGCCCTCGAATCGCCCAGAGTGGCCATTGTCAACCAGAGCACAGCAAAGAAGTTCTTCGCCGGACAAAATCCCATCGGCAAGCACTTTCGGCCGGAGGAAGCCGACAAGCTGGGCGGTCCAGTCCAAATCATCGGCGTGGTCAAAGATGCGAAATACGTCGCGCTGCGGGAAGACAATCACCCCATCGCCTACCTGCCGGCGAGCCAGAACGCAAACCCAGACCAATCCATCACGTTCGAACTGCGTGCCGCCGCGGCTTCGCCCAGCAGCCTGATCTCTGCCGTGAAGTCCTCCATCGCCGATGTCAATCGCGACGCATCTTTAAACTTCACCACGCTGGCCCTTCAGGTGGACGAGTCGCTGTCGCGCGAACGTCTGCTCGCCACGCTCTCGGGATTCTTTGGAGGGCTCGCCCTGCTCCTCGCCATGATTGGGCTCTATGGTGTGATGTCGTACATCGTGACGCGGCGGCGCACTGAAATCGGGATCCGCATGGCGCTCGGCGCCGAACCCGCTCGCGTACTCCGCATGGTGATGGGTGAAGTGGGGCTCTTAATCGGCGCTGGTCTCGCGCTCGGGCTTGCCGTGTCCCTGGCGACCACGAAGCTCGTGGCGAGTTTCCTCTACGGCCTGACGCCGCGCGATCCTGTGACCCTTTCGATCGCCGTTGGGCTTTTGGCAGTTGCAGCATCTCTGGCCGGCTATCTGCAAGCCCATCGAGCCTCGCGCCTGGAGCCATTGACGGCTCTGCGCGAGGAATAAACCACTAGGCCATGAAAAATACGCCGCTCGAAGACATCACGGTCCTCGATTTGACCACCGCGCTGGCCGGCCCTTTCGCCACGCTGCTGCTCGCCGGGCTCGGGGCCAAGGTTATCAAGATCGAAAACCCCATCGGCGGAGGCGATACCTGCCGCTCCAATGCTCCCTACCTGGGCTCCGAAGGCGGGACCCTGGCTCGACGCCATGCGGACGACATTTCCGTCTCCGCTCTCAACCGGCTTCGCAACAAATTGGGAATCACGCTCAACCTGAAGCATCCCGAAGCGCGCAGCGTCTATTCCGACCTGGTCAGGACCGCCGACGTCATCGTCGAAAATTTCAGCCGCGGCACGCTCGATCGCCTGGGCGCCGGCTATCCATTTGCGAAGGAAGTAAATCCGCGCATCGTCTATTGCTCCATCACCGGATTCGGGAGCGAAGGCGAACCGGGCACCGGCAAAGCCATGGACGCCATCATCCAGGCGCTCAGCGGCGTCATGCTGACTTCCGGTGGACCCGGCGATCCTCCGGTCCGCATCGGCGTGCCCTTCGCGGATCTCAACGCGCCGCTGTTTGGAGTGATCGGCGTGCTCGCCGCCATTCATCAGGCGCAACGCACCGGCTTCGGCCAGCACGTGGATGTCTCCATGCTCGGCGTCATGACCATGATGGTGTCGGGCGAGCCCTTCGATCTGCTGGAGCGCTGCGGCGTCCCGCAACGAACCGGCCTCACCGTGCCGCGCCTCGCGCCGTTCGGAATGTATCGGACCAGCGACGGCTACGTCTCCATCTGCGCGCCCACCGAAGCCTTCGCTCACTCGCTGTTTCGCGCCATCGGCCGGCCGGACCTGACAACCGATCCGCGCTTCGCCCTGCGCGATGACCGCGTGATCAATGTGTCGGAAGTGGATGCCATCGTCGAAGCCTTCACCTGTTCCAGAACCAGCGCCGAAGTCATCGCGGCCCTGGATGAACAGGGCGTCCCGGCCGCCGAAGTACGCGACCCCAAGGATGCCGTGCGCGATCCGCGCGTCGTGTCCCGCGGCGAAACCGTCCCGCTGACTCATCCCAAATACGGTGCCGTGGAGGATGTCTATGGAATGGGCATGCCAATCAAATTCTCCCGCGCCGAAGCTGGATTCGATCAGCCTCCGCCCGGCTTGGGCGAGCACAATCGCGCCGTTTATTGCGACTTGCTCGGTTATTCCGCGGAGCGTTTCGAAGAGTTGAAAACGAAGCGGGTGATCTAGAGCGTGTCCGCGATCGCGACGCTCAGCAAGGTCTACACGGAGCGCGCGATCCCCCTCCGCCGCGACATGCCCATCGTCGGCGTGACGTCCAATACCGTGCCCTGGGAATTGTTGCGGGCCGCCGGATTGCACCCCGTTCTCCTCAGCCCGCGCCGCCCTCACACGCCGCGCGCCGATCGTTATATGGAGGACGTTTTCAGCGCGCGCATGAAAGCGGTATTCGACCTGCTGCTTTCTCACGATGCAGCGTCCCTCAGCGCTGTTATCATTCCCCGAACCTCAGAGCAAGAACACAAACTCTACCTCTATCTGCGCGAGGTCGTTCGCTTTGGCGCGGAACACGCCCCCGAGCCGATTCTCTATAACCTGCTGCACGCAAGGTCGCCCGAAGCCGAAGCTTACGGACTGGAGCGAACTCGAGTTCTTATGACGACGCTGGAGCGGCTGAGCGGCGAAAGCATCCAGCCCGAGGCTCTCTCGGCAGCCATCGCTGAAGGGAACGCTGGGCGCCAGGCCATCCGCGGGCTTTTGCAGCAGCGCGAATGTTCGGCCCCCAGGCTGCCCGGAGCAGATGCGCTGGCGCTCATAGGAGCCTGGTATTTCATGGATCGGTCCGAGTACGCGCCGCTGGCGCAAGAAGCGCTACGGGAAATCCAAACTCGGCCGCCGCTCCAAGGGCCAAGGGTTCTGATCAAGGGCTCGCCTCAGGACTGGCTTGATTTCTGCGCGGCCATCGAGGCGCAGGGCGCAATTGTAGTCGCCGAAGACGACTGGTGGGGCTCGCGCGCCGCTGGTCAGGACATCGACATAACGATCGATCCTATCCAAGCCATTTTCGAGAAATACTATCTCGATGCTCCCAGCCCCCGCGTGTTCCCTTCCGAGATTGCCGACGCTTGGTTTCATGGCAAGGCATCGGACGTGGATGGCGTGATTTTCTATCTGCCGCCCGACGACGACGTCATCGGTTGGGATTATCCACGCCTGCGCGGCCATCTGGACGAACGCGCGATCCCGCATCTGCTGGTCCGCGAGGAGTCCTCCGATCGGATCGCTGCATTTATTCAGAGGCTCTCACATGGGTGACAAATATGGCTGAAAAACAATTGGAATGCACGGTTCGCGCCGCCGCGTATCAGAAGGCCTGGTTCGCCCAACTTCGCGAGGATGTTTTTGAAAGGCAGAAACCCTACGCCATCGTGCAGGCCGATATGCCGCTCGAACTGTTCCATGCCATGGACGTTCCGGTGGTGAGCAATCAGTGGTGGGCCGCCATGGTCTCGGCGAAACGGCTCGCGCCTCTCTATCTGGACAACCTCAACGCACTGGGCTACCACGATGGCTTGTGCCGTTATTGCAGCCTCTCACTCGCGTCCACGCTGGCGTCCACCATCGCCGGAGATCCCCCGCAAGCGCCTTGGGGCGGCCTTCCAAAGCCCGCGCTGCTTTCCGCCAGGCTCACGTGCGATTGCATCCAGCGTGTTTTCGAAATCTGGGCCGCCAAGTTCGGCAGTCCCTTCGTTCCTCTGGATGCTCCAGGCGCGTCTGAACTTCCCCCACGCTGGTGGGAATGGAGCCGTTACCGCTGGAACGAACTTTTCGAAGGCCATCGGCTGGATTTCATGGTGGCCCAGTTTCGTTCGCTGATCGGGGCTCTCGAACGAATTACCGGAAGCACATTCGACGTGCAGCGCTTGCGCACACTTATGGAAGGCGTCAACCAACAGGAGCAATATTTCGAGGAGGTGCGCGAGATGATTTGCAGCGCTCCAAAGGCGCCCGTTCGAATGCATGAGCAGGTGAGTAATGTGATGGCGGCCCAGTGGCTGCGCGGCAGCGAATGGGCCATCGCGCACGCTCGTGCGTTTCGAGACGAAGTGAAGCAGCGCGTGGAATCCGGCATCGCGGCCTGTCCCTCCGAGCGCCTGCGCCTCATGTGGATCGGCGCCGGCCTATGGCACGATACCGATTTCTACACCGCCTTCGAAGAACGCTTCGGCGCAGTGTTCGTGTGGTCCATGTACCTGGCTTTTGGCCCGGACGGCTACATCCGCTATGGCCTGGACGATCCGCTGCGGGCGCTGGCCAGCCGCACCGTCAGTTTCAACGAGCAGCTCCACAATCCTCCCTGGGCCAACGAATGGATTGTCGATCAAGCTAAACGGCACCGTATCGACGCCGCCCTGGTGCTCGAACCTCTCGGGACGCGGCCGTCAGGCACCGGCAACCTCTTCATCGAACGGGCCCTTGAAGCGGCCGGTATCCCTGTTCTCCCGATTGTCGCGGACATGGTGGACGCGCGCGGCTGGGACGGCCTAGAAATGCGCCGCAAGGTGAGTCAATTTCTTGAAGAGATTGGTTCCAGCGCCGTGCGGGAGCGCGCATAATGCCGCAGAAATGCGATTTCGATCAGAGATACGATTACGCCGCCGGCCACGAAGTACCATCCGGCCGTGAACCCTCCCGTGCGATCGCGCAGGATTCCCAACACCTGCGGTCCAACGTATCCGAAAAGTCCTCCACCCAGCCCCACCACACCCATCACCGGCCCGATCTCGCTTCTTCCAACGACATCCGCGGCCAGCGCGAAGATCTGATTCGTCGCGCACAGGCCGAGCGAGATCACCAGCGCGGTGGCCACGCGAAACACCAGCAGGTTCGGCGTCATCATCGCGAAGCAGGATGGAACCAGCAGCACAGCCAGGCCAATCATCATGTCCCAACGGTCAAACTTGTCGCACAAATAACCGAACAGAAGATTGGCGAAGATGGCGACAATGTAACTCGTGCTGATCACATAGGCGCTCTCCAGGGCGCTCAGTTGGAAGGTGGTCTTCACCGCCGACGGCACGAAGAACGTTGCGCTGAATCCTCCCATGTTGATCAGGCCCAGAAGGATCATGCTCCACACCACGGGCGTGCGGAATGCACTCCTGCTTGGCGCGGATGGACCGTGTCCGTAAAACGAGCCCTGGACGGCGCCCGCCGCGGGCTTGTAAACCAACCAGAAAACGGCCGCGCCCACCAGTGCCATTCCGGCGAACCCGATAATCCCGCCGCGCCATCCGAGGGGCTCCGCGATGATGGTGCCGAACGGCGCGCCGATCACCGACGCAAGCGATGCCATGGCGCCCAGAATTCCCATCGCCGTGCTGCGAAAGTCGGGCGGCGCCACCAGCGCAATCGACGCCATGACGCAAACGAACGCCACTCGATATCCGATCAGCCACACGGCGCGAGCGCCCAAGGCCCATTCGTACGTGGAGGCCTGGCTAAGCAGTAAAAGTCCCAGTGCAACGCCCAACAGTCCGCCCGTGAGCGCGGGTTTTTCTCCCACGCGCTTGGCCAGAATTCCCGCCGGCACGCTCACGGCCATCGCCACCAGACCGTAGAGCCCTGTGAACAGCCCGATCTCGGAGTAGCTGATGCCGAAAGTTTTCTGGATCGCGGGCAGGAGCGGCGAGAAGCCCAGGCTCGACATTTGGATCGCCATCATCGCGACAATGGTGGCGGCGAAGGAAGCTATCCAGCTCCTGCGTTGCTCGGGCACAGGCTCCATCCTACACGCAAGCGAACGACGCCATGCAGCCGTGCCGGGAGCTTATGAGGAATTGGTAGCGCTAAAGGGAATCGAACCCTTATTTAAGCCTTGAGAGGGCTCCGTCCTAACCGTTAGACGATAGCGCCATCGCTAGAACTCCTCCCATTATACTCGCCGGGCAGCCTTGCCCTCCACCCTGGTAAAATGAAACTTCGCTCGCGACCCGCTGCTGGTTCTCGCCGAGCCGACGGAAGGTAAACGATTCAAAATGATTTCAGCGACACAGCTACGTCCGGGCATGGTGATCAAGTTCAACAACGAACTTTACTCCATCTTCAAAATGGAGCACCGCACCCCAGGTAATCTTCGCGGCTTTGTCCAGGTCAAGATGCGCAGCTTGCGCAGCGGAACGATGACTGAACACCGCTTCTCGTCGGAAGATCGCGTGGACCGCGCGGCGCTCGAAGAGATCGAAATGGAATATCTGTACGACGACGGCGAATACTACTACTTCATGAACACCGAGAACTTCGAGCAGATGCACCTGACGCGCGACATTCTCGGCGATGCGGTGGAATACCTGGTTCCGCAGCTCAAGGTCAACGTCGAGTTCTATGAAGGCAAAGCCATGAGCGTGGAATTGCCGCCCACCGTGGACCTCACCGTGGTGGAAACCGAGCCCGGCCTCAAGGGCGCTTCCGTGTCGAACGTCACCAAGGCGGCGAAGCTGGAAACCGGGCTGGTGGTGCAGGTCCCGCCCTTTATTAATGAAGGCGAAAAGGTCCGCGTCAACACCGCGGAAGGCACCTACCAGGAACGCGCGTAGAAAACGCCGGAGGTGTCACGCGGCTGGGAGCTCGCGCAAAGCATAGCTGGTGCTTCGGCCTCCTTCCTCGCCACGCGCCAGAATTCCGCGCTCCACCAGGCTGAGAATATCCCGTAACGCTGTGTCATGCGAGCACCCGGTGAGCTTGCTGTATTTCGATGTCGTCAGCTTCCCTTCGAACCCATCGAGCAAGCGATTCACAACCTTGCGCTGGCGTTCGTTCAACGGTTCTGCGGCGAATGTTTCCCAGAAGCGGGCCTTAGCTAAAATCGATTTGAGATTGATCTGAGCGCCGTCAATGGCGCGGCCCAGGCATCCGAGAAACCAATCCATCCATTCTGAAATGTCGAGCGATTTCTCGCTCTGGGTTAGCTCCAGGATGTCGTAGTAGGCGTTGCGCTCCTGCCGGATTTGTGCCGACATACTATAGAAGCGCTGCGGGCTGCCTTCGGATCGCGCCAGCGCCATATCGGTAATCGCGCGCGCGATTCGTCCATTTCCATCTTCAAAAGGATGTAGGGTCACGAACCACAGGTGCGCCAGCGCGGCCTTCACCACCGCGTCGCCCTGGGCGGGCGCGTTGAACCATTTGAGAAACGTTTTCATTTCTCCTGGGACCAGCGCCGCAGCCGGCGCTTCAAAGTGAACCTTCTCGCGGTGCTCCGGTCCCGAGACCACTTGCATGGGACCTGTACTGTCGTCGCGCCAGTGGCCGGTTTTGATCTTGCGCATGCCGCTCCACCCGGTTGGAAACAGTGCTGCCTGCCAGCCGAATAGCCGGGCCGTCGTCAGCGGCTGGTCATACTGGCGCGTGGCGTCCAGCGTCATTTCGACGACGCCTTCCACGTTGCGGTCCGCCGGTTTTAACGCGCCAATATCCACGCCGAGCTTGCGCGCGATCGATGAGCGGACCTGCTCGGCGTCCAACTGCTCTCCTTCGATTTCACTACTCTTGATCACATCGGAAGTAAGAGTTTGGAGAATCGCTTCTGTACGGAGACGGAAACCGAGCGCTTCCATGTGTCCGATCAGCCGGCCTTGCTGGAGGCGCACTGCGGCCAAGGTTTCGGCCAGCCGTTCCCGATCCCATTGGAGCTGAGGCCAGTCCGGAAGATCGTGAATGTACATTCGACGCATGTTCTGCGTATATTGTAGCGCTCAATCACCGCATGAAGCAAAGCCTATTCTACGAAATTCGTGCGTTGATTAGGCGGCCTATTCACCGCATCCTATAGTCTGCACCCGTGTTATCAATCATTTGGGCAGCACCCTGGTTCCGGCTCTGAAAAGCTGCTATTCTGAATTTGTCCTTGTAGAGGAGCGGAGACCATCAGTAGCCGGTCGCGCAGTTCCGGGAGTTTCGGAGCGTCGGCGAAAGGGGTCGCAGCAATTTTCCGCCGAAATCGGCCGTGGCACTCCCGCCCGGCGCGATTGGGAGGCCAGGCTAAACCCTGCCCACTGTCATCCGGATCTGATTAGAGATTTACGGATGGAGCGCTACTGGGAAGCACGCAATGAGAATGCGTGTCCTTCCTGCCTCCACCCGCCTCAAATTTATGAACGTTTTTGAACTAACGCGCGCGCTGGTGGATGTTGAATCCATCACCGACAACGAAGAGCAGATGGGCCATGTGCTGCTGGCTCATCTGTCGGAGCTGGCTGCGCGGTTTGGCGGGCACGCCGAGCTGATGCCGGTGGCGCCGCGGCGCGATAATGTTTTCGCCTGGTGGGGCGAACCAAACGTCACCCTCTCCACGCACATTGATACGGTGCCGCCCTTCTACGCTTCGCGCGAAGACGACCAATACATTTGGGGACGCGGTGCGTGCGATACCAAAGGCATCATCGCGGCCATGCTGTTTGCCGTGCGCGAGCTCCTGGAAGCCGGCCAGAGAAACATCGCGCTGCTGTTTGTGGTGGGCGAGGAGCGCAACAGCGCGGGCGCGCTGGCCGCGGCGAAGGATCCGCGAGGATCCAAGATCATCATCAACGGCGAACCCACCGAGAACAAGCTGGCGCTGGGATCCAAAGGCGCGCTGCGTTTCGAGCTGATCGCCAGCGGCCGCATGGCGCACTCGGCTTATCCCGAGCTGGGTGAATCGGCCATCGAGAAGTTATTGGATGCGCTCCAGGACGTCCGCCAGGTTCCGTTGCCGGTCGACAAAATCCTGGGAGCGAGCACGCTAAACATTGGAACCATCGCGGGAGGCCGCGCTCCCAACGTCATTCCGGATCGCGCGCAAGCCGAACTGTTTATCCGCCTGGTGGACTCGGGCGATTCCACGCGCGCCCGAATCCGGGACGCGGTGGGGGACAAGGCGGAAGTTCGCGAAGTGCTATTCACGCCCGCGGCTCACCTGGGCTCGCTGCCGGGATTCGAGACGACCATCGTCTCCTTCACCACCGATATTCCTGGGTTTGGCGGCGTCTGGGGCAAGCCTTACCTGATTGGGCCCGGCTCCATTCACGTGGCGCATACCTCCGAGGAACGAATTCCCAAGCAGCAACTTCTCGAAGCAATACAAATCTACAAGCGAATGGTCAAGCAACTCTCATGAGCGAAAACAGAATCCCCGTTGGAATTTTAGGAGCCACCGGGATGGTTGGGCAGCACTTCGTGAAGTTCTTGCAGAATCATCCATGGTTTGAAGTCGCGTGGCTGGGCGCGAGCGATCGCTCGGCCGGCAAGCCCTATCGCGAAGCCACTAGCTGGAGGCTGAACGGCGCCATGCCCGAGAGCATTCAGCACCTCAAGGTTGAAGAGTGCAAGCCTGGCAACGCACCGCGTTTGGTCTTTTCGGCCATGGATGCTTCGGTGGCTACGGAAATCGAACGCGAATTTGCGCAAGCCGGGCACGTGATCGTTTCCAACTCGCGCAATCATCGCATGGAGCCGGATGTCCCGCTGCTGATTCCGGAAATAAATCCCGATCATCTGAAGATCATTCCGTACCAGCAACGCAAGCGCGGATGGAAGGGGCAGATCGCAACCAATCCGAATTGTTCCACCATGGTGCTCGCGATGGCGCTGGCTCCCTTGAAGCCGTTCGGCATCACGCGCGTGCTTGCCGCCACCATGCAGGCCATCTCGGGCGCCGGATATCCGGGAGTCGCATCCATGGACATCAACGCCAATGTGATTCCGTTTGTCGGCGGCGAAGAGGAAAAAATGCAGCAGGAGACGCAGAAGATCCTGGGCGAATTCGCCGGTGAAACCCTTCGGCCGCTGAATGCCAAAGTGAGCGCGCACTGCAATCGCGTTCCAGTGGTGGATGGGCACACCGTGGTTGTCAGCGTCGAGTTCGAACGCAAGCCATCCCAGGACGAAATCCTCCGGGCTTTGGTCGATTATCGCGGCATTCCGCAGGAACGCGAGCTTCCAAGCGCTCCCGCGCAGCCCGTCATTTATATGGAGGAGCCGGATCGGCCTCAGCCTCGCCGAGACGCGGAGCGCGAGCGCGGCATGGCAACCTTCGTCGGAAGGCTTCGGGTATGCCCGGTGCTGGATTACAAGTTTGTCGCGCTGAGTCACAACACGATTCGCGGCGCGGCCGGCGCTGCGGTGCTGAATGCCGAGCTGATGTATTCGGAGGGCCTGCTGGACTAATGATTGTCATGAAATTCGGCGGCACCTCCGTCGAATCGGCCGAGGCCATCCAGCGCGTCACCGGAATCGTTAAATCCCGGCTCGACCGGAGACCCATTGTGGTTGTCTCCGCGATGGGCAAAACCACCAATCGTCTGCTTAAAATCGCCGATCTCGCGGTCGGCGGCCAGCGCGACGAGGCGCTGCGCGAGCTGATCTGGCTGCGTGATTTTCATCTCCGCGAATCGGGCATGGAGCGGACCGTCGACGAACATTTTCAGGAGCTCACGGAGCTGGTGAAGGGCCTGGCGGTGTTGGGCGAGCTGACTCCGCGCTCCATCGACGCGATCTCCAGCTTCGGCGAGCGATTGTCGAGCTTGATCGTCGCGAATTATTTCCAGCACCACGGGCTCAACGCCGTGCATGTGGATTCGCGCAAGGTGATTGTCACCGATCATCGGCATACGCAGGCCGTTCCGCTGTACGAGCAGACCTATGCGAAGCTTGCGGCGGCCATTCCTCCGCTCGCCAAACAGCAAGTGGTCGTGATGGGCGGGTTCATTGGGTCCACCGAGAACGGCGTCGCTACCACGCTGGGCCGCGGCGGGTCCGACTTTACGGCATCCATCGTGGGCGCGGGCGTGGGCGCCGAAGAGATCCAGATTTGGACGGACGTGGATGGCATGCTGACCGCCGATCCGAATATCATCCCGAATGCGCGCCGCGTGAAAGTGATTTCCTTCACCGAAGCCGCCGAGCTGGCGTATTTCGGAGCGAAAGTCTTGCATCCCGCCACCGTGATGCCGGCCATCGACCGCAACATCCCCGTTTTTATTCTCAATTCGCGCCGGCCGGAAGTGGAGGGTACGCGCATTCAATCCACACCGATCCTGAGCAGAAACATCATCAAATCGATCGCTTGCAAGGGCCACGTGCTGGTGCTCAAGATACAGTCCACGCGGATGTTCATGGCGCACGGTTTTATGCGGCGCATTTTCGATGTTTTCGATCGCAATCAGACCTCGGTGGATATGGTGGCCACGTCGGAAGTCAGCGTTTCGATGACGCTCGATCAAACCGATCGGGTGGAAGCGATTGTCGCGGAATTGCGTGAGTTCGCCGAGGTTTGGGTGGAAGAGAATCAGGGTATGATCTGCATTGTGGGCGAAAACATCGGCGAGATGCCCGGCGTCGCAGCCCGTGTATTCAGCGCGCTGGGAAGCATCAACGTCCGCATGGTGTCCCAAGGCGCTTCGGCCCTGAACTTGGGATTTGTGGTGGCGGGCGCCGATCTCACGGCCGCTGTCCAAGCCCTGCACACGGAGTTCTTCACCGACCTCGACCCGGCGGTGTTCGATGCCTAAGCTCGCTATCGTCGGCTATGGGAAGATGGGGCGCCTCATCGATCAACTCGCGCCCGAGTACGGTTTCGAAGTCAGCGCGCGAGTGGATGTGGGTCGCGACGAATCGCTGGATGGCGCTGACGTAGCGGTGGAGTTCTCCGTGCCGGCCGCGGTGCTCGGCAACATTGAGAAAGCCGCGTCACTACGCGTTCCCATCGTGATTGGCACCACGGCCTGGTCCGATCATCTGTCCGAAGCTAGGGCGCTGATCGCGGCGAATAAGAGCGCGCTGGTGTGGAGTCCGAATTTTTCGGTGGGCGTCAACGTCTTTACACGCTTGGTTTCGGAAGCTGCGCGCTTGCTCGCGACCGAGAAAGAATACGGCGCGTGGGCCTGGGAGATCCATCACAGCACCAAGAAAGACGCGCCTTCGGGCACGTTGATCCAGCTGGTGGATCGAATGAAGGCCGCCGGTTACGCTCGCAATATCGACACTGCATCCAGCCGCGCGGGGGCGCACCCAGGCACGCACGAAATCGGCTTCGATTCTCCCGCCGACACCATCACCCTGCGCCACACCGCGCGCAGCCGGGAAGGATTCGCTCGGGGCGCTTTGAAAGCGGCACAATGGATTATCGGGCGCGAAGGATTTTACGAATTCAGCGAAGTTCTCTTTGGAGGTTGACATGCTGTTTCAGGGCTGCGGCACCGCAATGGTTACTCCGTTCCGCAAGGACGGCTCTCTGGACGAGCAGACGCTTCGCTCGCTGGTGAAGCGCCAGATCGAGGAAGGCATCAATTTCCTGGTGCCGTGCGGGACTTCGGGCGAAAGCCCCACGCTCACTCACCAGGAACATTTGCGCGTGGTCGAGATCACGCTCGAGGAAGCCAAGGGCCGCGTGCCGGTGCTGGCGGGCGCGGGAGGGTACAACACGGCCGAGGTGATCGATCTCGCGAAAGAGATCAAGGCCCTGGGCGCCGACGGGATTCTCTCGGTCACGCCGTATTACAACAAGCCCACGCAGGAAGGTTTGTACCAGCACTACAAAGCGATCGCATCGGCCGTCAAGCTTCCTATCATCGTGTATAGCGTGCAAGGCCGCACTGGCGTGAACGTCGAGCCCGCCACGCTGAAACGCCTGTCGGAGATCGATTATGTCGTCGGAGTGAAAGAAGCGTCCGGCAATATCAGCCAGATGGCGCAGGTGGTTCAGCAAGTGCCCTCCGATTTCGCGGTGTTGTGCGGCGACGATTCGATCGCGATTCCGCTCATCGCGCTGGGCGGTCATGGCGTGGTCTCGGTGGTCTCAAACGAGATTCCGCGCGAGTTCACCAGGCTCACGCAACTGGCGCTGGCCAACGATTTCGCGGGCGCGCGCAAACTGCAGCGTCAATACCTGCCGCTGATGGAAGTGAACTTCGTTGAATCGAATCCGATTCCAATGAAGGCGGCAATGGCGCTCATGGGTTTGCTGGAGCCGGTCTGGCGATTGCCCTTGTGCCCGCCCAGCGCGGCCAATCTCGCAAAAATCGAAAAAGTGGTCGAAGCCCTCGGTCTTCTGACTGGGCGGAGCGTGCATGCGGGTTGAGATCGAGGAGCTGTTCGATGAAAAGCCCTCCGTCTATACCGATCATCATTTTCAACTCTTCCAACAATTCAAAAAGGCGCTCAATTCCGGCGAGGTTCGCGCGGCGCAGCCTGACGACGCCACGAAAACTGGCTGGCGCGTGAACGCCTGGGTGAAAAAAGGCATTCTGCTCGGCTTTCGCATGGGCGCGGTGGTGGATATGTCGATCAGCTCCACGCGGCAGCCCTGGTTCGATAAAGCCACGTTTCCGGTGCAGCGCTTCACGGCCGATCGCGGAATTCGCATTGTTCCCGGTGGATCGAGCATTCGCGATGGTTGCTTCATCGGCCGCGGCGTGACGTGCATGCCGCCGATGTACATCAATACCGGAAGCTGGGTGGGTGACGGCTCGATGATCGATTCGCACGCGCTAGTGGGCAGTTGCGCGCAGGTTGGTTCGAATTGTCATATCTCGGCGGCGGCGCAGGTGGGAGGAGTGCTGGAGCCGGTGGGCGCGCTTCCAGTCATCATCGAAGATGAAGTACTGATGGGCGGCAACACCGGCGTATACGAAGGCACGGTAGTGAAGCGGCGCGCGGTGCTCGGCTCCGGCGTCATTTTGAACCGTTCCACGCCGGTGTATGACGTGGTGCGCGGCCAGATCTACCGGGCTAGCGACGAGGATCCGCTGGTGATTCCCGAAGACGCGGTTGTAGTGGCCGGGTCGCGCGCGATTACATCCGGGCCGGGGCTCGATTGGGGCCTGTCGTTATACACGCCGGTGATCGTCAAGTATCGCGATTCGAAGACCGACACTAAGATTCAACTCGAGCACTTGCTGAGATAATCGAGCGTTGCGCGGGCGGTTTTCTCCCAACTAAAATCAGCGGCGCGGCGTTGCGCGGGCTCGGTGGAAAGTTTGCCCGAGGCCAGTAGCAGCAGTGCGTCGCGAATCTCGCGGTCGCTGGCCGGATCGAAGAAGTGAACGGTGGAACGTGCGATCTCGCGCAGCGGCGGAATGTCGGAGCACGCCACCGGAACACCCGCGGCCATGGCTTCCAGCACCGGCATGCCGAAGCCTTCGAAAGTGGATGGATAAATGAAACCGAGCGCGCCGCGATAGAGCTCATACAATTGCTCTCGAGGAAGCCAGCCGGTGAGTTCTACCGACTCCGAGGCCAGGCTCTCGATTTGCCGGGCTGCGAATCCGCGCACTCCGGTGAGCACCAGCCGGGGAGCGACATTGTTCTGCGCACGGGTCTGCGCATGCACGCGCAACAACCGCTGCAGGTTCTTATGCGGATGTGTGGTGGACACACACAATAAGTAATTCCCAGGCTCGCGGCGCTCTGCGATCCGGAAGAACTCGCGTTCCACGCCATGGTGAATTACTTGTGCCGAGCGGCCGTAGTAGCGTTCGAGATCGTCGGCGGTGGCTTGGGAAACGGCGATCAATCCGCGCGAGCGCCGAACCGCTGACCACAGGAACAAATTCCAGAACGGAAGATCGAACCAGCGAAAGTATTCCGGATGGCGCTTGTGCTGGAGATCGTGAAATACCGTCACCATCGGGCGGGCGCATGCGAGCGGCGCAGTGAAACCCGGATTCAGCAAGACATGAACGCGATGCTTGCGAATCACGAACGGCAGAACGAGCTGTTCCCAAAGCATTCTCGCCGGCCGGAACGCCGCATGGACAGGCTGCGGCGCAGGCGCGAAGTTGGGCCGATCGGGAACCAGGTCGGCGCCCGTTTCGCGATTGGTAAACACGACGTATTGATTCTCCGCGTCGATTTCGGAAAGCGCTCGCAGCAGATTGCGCAGATAGATCTCGGTGCCGCCCACGCCTCCGGGAATGAGGTACAAGGCGTTGACGCCGATGCGAATCATCTGTCGTTACGATTCACTGGCGACCCATACGAGCCAGGGCCTCGCGCGCCGGTTGGTTGTCTGGATCGAGCGCCAACACGTGCCGGTAATCCGCGAGAGCCTGTGCCGGGTTTCCTTGAATACTATGAATGTTCCCGAGGTAGAAATAGGTCATGGCGAAGTTCGGATTTAGTTCCTGGGCCTTCTCAAGCGCGGCCAACGCCTCCGGATATTTGCCCATCTTGCCGAATTCCATGCCGATCTGTGAGTAGAGGTGGGCGCTTGGCCGACGCGCGGCGCCTTGTTGCAGCTTCGCAATTGCCTGCTGCGTGTTTCCGGCGCAGTCGTACGCCAGCGCCCAATCCAGCAGCAAATCCTCGCGGGGACGTTGGAGCGTCGCGGTTTTTTGGTATTGATCCACTGCATCGCTACAGGCGTCGGCTTGATATTCGACGTAGGCCAGTTGGAAACTGGGCCGGTATTTCGCGGGAGATTTCGAGACGGTATCTTTCCAGATATCGATCGCATTACTCCACAGCAAATTCCTCTGGTAGGTGAGCGCGCCTTCCACGATCAGGACCAGAGCGAGCGCGGTAACTAGAACGTTCCGCGAAACCTTCCAGCGCCTGAGAAATTCGAGAATAATGAATAGGAGGCCGATGAACGGAAGATACATGCGGCGCTCGGCCATGGGATCGCGAATGGGTACCAGGGAAGAAGTAGGGGCGAGCAGAATCAGCCAGACGAACCAGCCGTAGGAGGCGAGCGGGAAACGGCGGCGGTAGATCCAGGCGAGCACGCTGACGATGAGCAACCCGGCCAAGGCGAAGATGGCGCCGTGTGCCGCTATGTTGCGCGAAATCTGGATATCCGGGTCCAGGTTTTGACCCAAGGGAATGAAAAACAGGCGAATGTAGTCCCAGATGACGCGGCACTCGGTGAAGAAATACTGAGCCCAAGTGAGGTCGCGCATCTCGAATCCGGCGGTGGGATTGTGGCGCAGAATGGCGAAGATCCGCACGGATGCCAGGCCGACTCCGATCGCGATGGGAACGTAGAGTTTCCAGTTGCGCCAAATCAGCGACGCAGAGAATTCAAAGTTCCAGTAGTAGTCCGTGAGAATGAAGATCGCCGGAAGCACCGCTGTGTGCTCTTTGGAAAGGCCTGCCGCGGCGAACAGCAGCAGGACGCAAAGAATGCGCGGTATGGATAGTGCGGCGGTCCGGCGATACAGAAACACGACGAACGCCGCTAGAACAAAGAACACGCTGAGCGTTTCCGACCGGCTGGCGACATAACTGACGGATTCGGTCTGCACCGGATGCAACAGGAAGAGTCCGGCGGCGAAAAAGGAGAGAATCCGGGCGTTTACTTGTTCGAGGCTCACCCAGCTCAAAATCTTACGAACCGCCAGAAAAATCAGAATTGCGTTGAAGAAGTGCAAAAACAGATTGACGACGTGGTAACCAAAGGTGCTCTCGGCGCCGGATTGCTGGAAGTTCAGCCAAAAACTGAACATCAGCAACGGCCGCATCTGGCGCAGCCAGCCCATCAGAGGGATGCGGGCGGCGTCGGGGACCATGTAAGTAAGGTGCATGTCGTCCAGAAGGAACGGGCCGCGGAGCGCGGGCCAATAGATTTCGAAGGCCGCGATGAGCGCGATCGCGAGACTCGCTCCGTAGATCCAAAGCAGAGGATTCGACTGCGATTCCACGGTGGCGACGGCGACCGCCGGACGTTTCGATTTCTTGCCTTTGTTACTCTTCATTGGAACTGGGGCGCGAACGGAGCGGGGAGCTAAGCTGAGAATCGGGCAGCCGGCTTTGCAATTGAAATTCGACAATCGCGATGCGCTGGGCCATGGCAATGTTGGCGTCTTTCAAATCGGAGATGACTACCGACAGGCGGTAAATCACGATCACAAAGACACAGAAGATCAACAGCAGTAGAGCCAGCGGAGGATCCGCGAGGCCGAGTTGGCTCGCGATCCAGGTGAGCGCCCAGGACGACCGCGAGAGCGCCAGCAGAATCACAGCCGCGGCCAGCCAGCTCACCGAATACTCAACGCGGATGTGCGAGCGTCGCACCGAGAATAGCACCAAAGCCATAAGAAGAAGGCTCAAGACAGTGGTTACATTGAGCAGACGTTGCATCGCTTCCGGTCCTCTTCGGCTTATTCCTTTCTTCGGCGGCCTTCAAACTTCAGGACGTTGATGAACACTCCCAGCAGTACGTGGAAGATGTAGTACAACGATTTTACCGCGGTGATCGTGCTGCGGCCGGTCCTGCGAGGACGCATGCGGCAGGGCACTTCCTGGAACTGGAAGCGCTTGCGCTGTAACACCACCAGCGCTTCGATTTCCGGATATTCCAGAGGAAAGCTGCCGGTGAAAACCTGCAGAGCTGCCCGGTTCACGCCAACGAACCCGGAGGTGGGATCGCGCACTGGTTTGCCCAGAATGGGCCGCAGCATGGAGCGAAAGAACCAGATCCCGATGGCGCGCACGTAGCTGGTGTGCGCTCCGTTGCCGTCGTGAAACCGGGACCCGATCACCATGTGGCAGCCGGTCTCGCGGAGCGCCTTCAGCAGATCGGGAATGTACTTGGGATCGTGCTGGCCGTCGCCATCCACGCGGATGACATACTCGTATCCAAGTTCGTAGGCGAGTTTGTATCCCGCCTGGACACCACCGCCGAGTCCCAAATGATACGGCAAGCGCAGGACGTTGGCGCCGGCCGCGCGGGCGCTTTGGTCCGTGCCGTCGGTGGAGGCATCGTCGACAACCAGAATAGGAACGCCCGGCATGACGCCGCGCACTTCGTGGACTACGCCGGCGATGGCGCCAATCTCATTAAAGGCGGGAATCAGAATCAACAACTGATGTGTCGTGGCGGCTGGCTTCACAACGCGGCCACCTGGCGGGGACGGATGGAGAAGCGATGCATGAGGCGGCGGAACTGTCTGGAGCTGAGCCTGCGCTTCATGCGGCGGCGTTGACGCCAGACTCCCGGGAATCGCGCCAGCAATTCCAGATGGGCACGCAAAACATACCAGGGTAAGCGAGCCAGGCTGCCGCCTTCGCGTTGGAATTGGGCGGCCTTCCCGCGCCCTCGTAGCGCATAGACAAAATGCCAGAAGTAGCGCGACATGGCGTAGAACGGCACCAGCAGCAGATCGGGCAGCGGAAAGTTCTTGAAGATCACGAAGAGGCGGTTGCGCTCCACATAGTAGGCTTTCAGCGTGGACGCCTTCCCCGCGGAATGCGAGTAGCGATGGTCAACCACGGCGTCCGGAACGTAAAAGCATTCCCACGCGGCCCAGCGTGCGCGAAGCCCGAGGTCGGTGTCCTCGCAATATAGGAAAAAGCTTTCATCGAAGAGGCCGATTTCGTCCAGCATTTCGCGGCGATACAAAGCCGCGGAGCCGCTGGGCAGGAGGGCCTCTTCCTTGCGCGCGTATGCCGCGGGAGCTTCCGAATGGCCGCGCTGCTTGCTGCTTCCATCCAGGCACAGGAGCATACCGGCGGAATCCAGAAGGCCACTGTCCGCGAGCCGGACTTGCGAAGCGCACATGCCGATGTCAGGCCGATGCTCAACCGCGGACAGCAGGGCTTCCAGCCAACCGGGATGCGCGATAGCGTCGTCATTCAAGACCGCGAGAAAAGGCGCTTGCGATTGATGGAAGGCCTGGTTCACGGCCGCTCCGAAGCCGACGTTGCGATCGTTCGCGATGACGCGCGCATCCTGGCGCGGATTCACCTGACGCCCTCCGCTGTTATCGACCACGATCACGTCAAAGTCGCGAAATGTCTGGCGTTGCAAAGAGGCGAGGCATTCGTCAAGAGATTCGTCCGCGGCCAAAGTAGGGACAACCACGGTCACCGTTGGGTGGATTTGGCCGGGTGCCATTTTTGGTCGCGCGAAGCCGTCAAGCCCCAAGCCGATACATACGATAGGATAGTGGCTTGCACAGACATTTACTATACATTCTCGTGGCTGGTAGCGTCCTGGCGCAAACGCCGGCGCACCTTGGTGAAATCCATCTGGGCGAAATTCACCAGCTCACCAATGGCGGCGAAAACGCCGAAGCGTACTGGTCGCCGGATGGCCGGCGAATTATTTTCCAATCCACGCGCGACAAGCTGGAATGCGATCAGATTTTCATCATGAATCGGGATGGGTCCGACCAGCACATGGTGTCGACCGGCAAGGGCCGCACCACTTGCGGATATTTTCTGCCGGACAACAAGCACATTCTATATGCGTCGACGCATGAGGCCGGGGATGCGTGTCCGGCGGCGGCCGATCGCAGCAAAGGCTACGTCTGGGCCGTGTATCCGACCTACAAAATCTATCTGGCAACCGATGACGGCAAGATTCTGAAGACGCTGGCGGGAGCGCCGGGATACAACGCCGAGGGAACGGTGAATTTCAAAAGCGGCCGGATCGTTTACACCTCGCTGGAATCGGGCGATTTGGATTTGTGGACCATGAAGCCCGACGGATCGGACAAGAAGCAGGTCACCAAAACCGATGGGTACGACGGTGGTCCGGTGTTTTCGCGCGATGGAAAGAAACTGGTGTGGCGCGCCAATCATCCGTTGACGCCCGAGACCGAAAAGCGCTATCACGATCTGCTGAAGGAGAACCTGACGTCCCCGATGAAGATGGAGTTGTTCGTCGCGGACGGCGATGGGAAGAACACGCGGCAGATCACGAATTTTGGATGCGCGAGTTTTGCGCCGACCTTCACACCGGATGGAAAGAAGATTCTGTTCGCGTCGAACAAGCATAATTGCGACGGGCGGAAGTTCGAGCTGTACCTGATCAACGCCGATGGGACCGGCCTGGAGCAAGTCACGGATTTCGGCGGGTTCACGGCCTTTCCCGAGTTCGCGCCTGATGGCAAGACGATTGTGTTCGCGTCGGACAAGGGCGCCAAGACGCCGTACGAGTTCAATATCTTTACTGCGGATTGGAAGTGAGGATCGGTCTTGCCATTTTCGGCGTAGTATTTGTGACCCTGGCCGACGCTCCAGCCAAGCTCAGCCGCGAGGACGCGCAAAAGATGAAGAGCCCGGTGGCGCATTCCAAAAAGTCGATTGACCGGGGCCGCGCGGTTTTCCTGCAGAATTGCACCAGCTGTCACGGCGAGAACGGCAAGGCGGAAGGATCGCTGATCGCGGATGCAACCGATCTAACCACCCCGAGCCTCTACAAGAGCGGGGCCTCAGAAGGTGAGATTTTCCGCAGCATTCGCGATGGCGCGGGCGATCAGATGCCGGCCTTCAAGTCGCAGCTCGCGAGCGAAACCGATATCTGGAATCTGGTAAACTTCATCCGCAGCCTGTGGCCGGAGTCGATGCGACCCCCACTTCAAGACGACAAGTAGGCAGGAGGAGATTCGCATGAGCGAAAAAACGAACCCCGAAGTTCAAAAAACGAATGCCGGCGCCACGAACGAGCCCGAGTCCCGCCCATCCCGCCGAGGCCTGTTTTCTTCCATTGGAGCGGGCGCGGTTGCGGCCGCGATCGTGAATCCGGGCAAGATTTTCGCCGCTACGCCACCTCCCATTCCCTCGATTCGTATTCCCAAGGACATCACCGACAGCTTGGCCGAGAGCACCCGATTGGGATCCTTCGATGCCAAGGGCGGAATGACGGGCGCGGAGGTGTTCGCGAAGTCGTGCAAAGACGAAGATCTCGCAGCGCTGTTTTGCTGTCCAGGCAATTATCAGATCATCAACGCGATTTCGGCCGCGGGTATTCCAGCTTTTGGCGGCCGTTCCGAAGGGTCGATGACATCGGCGGCGGATGGCTTTTCGCGCTGCACCGGCGAAGTTACGGCATGCTCAGGCACCGAAGGCCCGGGCTTCACCAACATGATCATGAATATCGCGGTAGCGCACCGCGCGCGCACGCCACTGCTGGTGCTGGCGAGCAACGTGACCATCGCCACCGACGATCGCGAGTATTTCATCCAAACCGGCTATCAGCAGCCGACCACCGAGGGGTTGAAGAAATACGGCAAGCGGTTGATTGCGCCGGATCGCATCCATGAGTACACCGCGTACGCGTTTCGAAATTTGAAAACGGGCGTGCCGGGGCCGGTACATCTGGATTTTCCGGGTGAAATCTACAACCATCGCTTCAACGCGGAGTCGGAAGTGAAGGAGTACTACAGCAAAGAGAAATACCGCACCGAATCGCGGCCGCACCCGGCGCCGAAGGATTTGGCGCAAGCGGTGGACATGATCAATCGCGCGGAGCGTCCCGTGATCGTTGCCGGCCACGGCGTATTTTTCCGCAAGGCTTGGGAGCCGCTGCTGGCGGCGGCGGAGAAGAACGACATCGCAGTGGTGACTTCCGGCCCCATGCGCGGGCATTTTCCGGATGAGCATCGTTTGTCGGCGAGCTTATCGCCCGACGCGTTCCTGAGCGCCGATCTGGTGGTGTTCGTGGGCCAGTACAGCATGCCCAGCAAGACGGAGCGGTGGCGCTTCAGCCCGGATGCCAAGGCGATCCGCGTGAATCCAACCGGAGAAGATCTGGGGCGCAACTGGCCGCTTGATTTGGGCATCGTCGCAGATGAAGGAGCTTTCCTGGAGGGACTCGCGAGCGATCTGCCGCGGAAAAAGCGTGATGCCTGGGTGGGCGAACTCGCGGCGGCGCGCCAGAAATATGAGAAGGGACTTCTGGATGAATACGAACAAGGCGTGAAGCACAGCCAGGCTACCAACACGCTGCATCACGCGGTGGTGTGCAAGGAAGTTCACGATTTTCTGTATAAGGGCAGCCTCGATCCGAAGCAGACCGTGACTGGCTGGGGCGGTTGGACCATCGGCAATTGCGGTGCCCGGTGGCTGCGGGCATATCGGCCGGGACAAGAGGTGAACTGCCCGTATCAATATTCGGCGGTCGGCCCGGATCTCGCGATGATGATCGGCGCGGGGGCGGCCGTGCAATTAGGCGTCGGTCCGCAGGCGCCCTACAAAGGCGCGCCGGTGCTGGTGATCACGAGCGACGCGGGCATTACCTACAGCATGTTCGAACTGGACACGGCGGCGAAATACAAGATCCCGGTGATTTGCATCGTGTACAACAACAACGCCTGGGGTATGTGGCCAAGCGCGGTGGGAACGCCGCGATCGATGCACATGTATCTGTTCCAGGAGAATCTGCGTTACGACAAAATGGCGGAGGGGCTGGGCGCGCGCGGCGAATATGTGCGCACGCAAGAAGAATTCCGCAAGGCTCTGAAAACCAGCTACGAGGTGGCGGCCAAGGATCGCGTTTCGACACTGATCAACGTGCAAGCCTTGAAGGACTTCACGTCCGGCAAAGATTATCCCCCGGGGAACATCATTAATCCCGAACCGGGCGTGGGAGCGCTTGCCCACTAAGAATTCACCCGTCACGCTCGTCACCGGGATTCTGGAAGGCTATGCCGAAAAGGCCGTTTTCCGGGGCTTCAGCGCGCATCCGAAGCGCGGCGGCAAAGCCGTGTACAAGATGGTGTGGCACTTCGATCGGCCTTTCGAGTTACTGCTGGACGTCCCTCGAAAAACCCTGCGATTTCCGGCCGTGCTGCCAGGCGTACCCGCACGCTCCGCGATGTACCGCGAGTTGCGAGCTTTCTTGCAGGCCAGGCAAACGGACGCTCTGCCCGAACATCGGCGTGTAAATCCCGCGAAGGCGCGCGTCACGTCGAGCACCGCGCGAGGCATCGTTTCGGTGCAGCTGACTGTGAAAGACGGCGATTTTGATTACGCGACGCGCAAGATCATCCATATTGTCCATGAGATCTTCATGGCATTTTTAGTGGATGGTCCGTATTACGAATATATGGTGGAGCAACTCGGCCTGGATCCGGATCGCTACTGAACCGCGCGCCTGAGCAAGCGGATATTTCGCACTTCAATCCTCATCGGCTCGCCAATGTGGAGCTGAATACCAATCAAGCCATCCATCTTGCGGTTCGTCGTGTCATCGTCGATCAGCATGCTCATCACCCGGCCATTCAGAACCTGAAGCAAGATATTGCCACGCGCGACGATCTGATATAGATTCCACCCCTGCGCATGAATCGCACTTTTAAACTCCGCTTCGCTTCCGAGCGAGCCGAGCACCACCGGCTTGGAGCCGGCCTCTACGCGAGCTGCCTGCCCACGTAGCGCCAAAAATCCGCGTCCGCGCTCTTCGTAAATTTGCCCCGTATACTGCTGCGCGGCGTCGATATCGGCCTGATAACCCTGCATGGCCCAGCGGATGTCGGGAAGCTCCGAGCTTCGATATTGAATGCCGCTGTTTCCACCGGTCAGCCGATATTCGGCGTCGAGTTCGAAATCGCCTGGCGCGCCGTCACGCCAAATCAGAAACGTGTTCTGCTTCGGCATCAGCCCGGGCTTGGTCTCGCCGACGATTGCGCCGTTCTCTACTCGCCAGAATGCAGGATCGCCGTCCCAACCTGCAAGGCTTTTACCGTCGAAGATCGCTTGCGCCGAGGCTAATTGCGCCGCCACAAACAACAGCGCCACACTCATGCATAGCGCGGGCTTACGGTTGTGGAATGCCCAAGCCAAACGCATAGAGCATACCATCCTCGGTACCCACGTAAATGCGGCCGCCGCCGACAGCGAAAGCGCTGAAGTGCGAGAACCCCTGCATCGTATCCCCGCTAGTAAACAACACGTCGCCCGTGGCCGCGTCCAACGCGTAGAGAATCGCGTGTCCGGCTTTGGACTTACGATCTTCCACGTTCAACAGATTGCCGCTGGGTCCGAACTGTACCGGCGAATCGCCATCGGATAACGCGAAGACCACTCCATTCGCGATGATCGCGGGCGTCGGCACCGACATGTTGAGCGAGTTCCAGGCCGGCGTAAGAACCGGCTTGCCGGCTTGCTCTTCCACTTTGAAAGCCATCAGGCTGCCGTCGGGGGTGTCGCCATGCTGCAGCGCGAACTTAGTCGCGGAGGTTGGAGGACCCCAGGCGGGCGCATATAACCAGCGAGTTCCGGCCGCGTCTTCCCAGGTGGAGAACGCGCCCCAGAAACCCTTTCCCGCAAAATTGACTTCTTCGTTCGCAAATAGGGGACTGCGATACAGCGGCTCGCGGTGATCCGGTCCGCCGAGCGCCTTGGTGTCCAGCAGAAAAATCACGCCTTCCTTGCCGCTCGCGGCCGCCAGTTCCCAGTTCTTGAAAGTGAACACGGTGGGGCCGATGCTCCCCATGTCCAGATCCTTCCTGGTGACCCAGGTGCGGTTGCGCGGCGTGAAATAATCGGCCACCTTCAGATCCTGGGACGTCAATGCGATCACCGAATCCGCCATCTGGTGCTTCTCCGGATCGAACGGTCCGTCGCCAGTCTCGACAATGACCCTGCCGTCGGACGTAACGGCGGCGCCAGCGCGTCCCCAAATGCCGGCGCCATTTGTGCCGGCCTCGAAATAGGCGACCTTGCGATCGTCGCTGCTCAGATCCATGGCGTAGACGCCCGACCTCACGCCATTGCAATTCTGCGAGACGGTGGTGTAAAGCTGGCCGTTCACCAGATTCATGCTCCACGATTTGGCGAACGCCGGAACGAAGGGAGCAGGCGGGATAACGTCTTCGCCGCTCACCAGGTTGAAGGCGTGCAATTTGCCGTCGCTGGCGAGCACGTAGAGCGCTTGGCCGAATCCCGGCGCCGCGCTTCCAGGAGCGCGCGGAACTGGACCGATGACGGGAGTGGCAGTAAGCCCATTGGGGCAGAGCCAGCTATCGCGGCGCTGGGGAGTGCCTGCGGCGGCGAGTGTCTTCTCCCAAAAGATTTTCCCGGTATCGCCATCGATTACGAACACTCTGTTGGATGCGCCCGCAACGATCACCAGGTCCTTGACGCCCCTGGGAGTCGCGACATTTGCGCGGACTAACGGCGCGGTCAGGTTGCTCAGGGCCTTCGGCTCGCTCTGAAGCTTCATGCTCCATTCGAGCTTCAGATGCTTGACGCTTTCGAGTGTAAGATCACTCTCGCCCTTGTTCCATCCGGTACGCTGAGGGTCCGCGCCGAAGGTGGTCCAACTCCCGCGGCCCGGTTGCGCCTGACAAGTGAGCTGCAATGCCAGCCAGGCCGACATCAGTATCGCAAATTTCATCGGCGCGGTTAGTGTATATCCCGCCGAGTAGCGGTGTCAAACGAAAGATACTTGAAACCCTCTAACAACACGAGGTTTATTGCATGCAACGGAATTCATAAAATCGATACTGAAATTTCACTTTCGTCTTGACGCGAAGATAGAAATCTAATATGCTCGAAAAAGTTTTGTATTTGTAATTGATACGTGGTATCACTGCCACGCGAGGTTGGTCAGTTTCTCAACGTGTGAGGAGACCTGTGTATGCGCTCAGCGTTTGTAGCTGCTAGTTCAGTTCTTTTATTCCTCTGTCTGCTGCGTGCGCCTGTGGCATTTGGCCAGGGCGGCACCGGCACCATCACTGGCACCATCACCGATCCGGCTGGAGCGGTCGTCGCTAATGCGACCGTGGAGGCCAAGAACGCTGAGACGGGAGTGGTTTATTCCGGGGCGTCGACCGCCGCGGGGAATTATGCCATCCCCAACTTGCCGGTCGGTACCTACGAATTGACGGTGAGAGTGGCCGGGTTCAAGACCTACAACCACACCAATCTCGCTATCGCTGCCACGCAGGTTCTGAAGCAAGACGTCGCTCTGGAAGTTGGCGCGGCCTCGGAGTCGGTAACTGTTGAAGCCCAAGCGTCGCTGCTGCAAACCGAAACCGGCGACGTAGCCCATAACGTGACGCTCGAGCAAATGGACGATCTTCCCCTGTTGGGCATCGGAACAGTGAACTCCGGCACCTCGGGCTACCGCAATCCGTACAACACACTTCTCACGCTTCCCGGCGTGAGTAATTACAACAGCAGCGGATTGTTCACGATCAACGGATTGGGCGGGTCGATACCGGGCAACCCCTACGTCAACCAATTGGGTGAAACCATGCGTATCGAGGGCCAGGACGCAACCTCGCGTATTTTCGGAACCTACGATTATACGCAGATGGCGCAGCCGAACACCGACGCCGTTCAGGAAATCGCCTACCAGACCAGCAACTACGCCCCCGAATACGGACAGGCCGGCACCGTGGTCATCAACATGACCATGAAATCCGGGACCAATCAATATCACGGTACCGGCTTCGAATATTTCGTCAATGAAGACCTCAACGCCTCCGATCCGTTTACCGAGAACACGACTGGCACAGGACTTTACAGGCCGCTCAACCGCCGCAACGATTTCGGAGGCACCCTGGGCGGGCCAGTGATCATTCCCAAACTCTATAACGGGAAAAACAAAACCTTCTTCTTCTTCGCCTATGAGCAGTTTCTGGAAGGTACGTCCTACGACTTCACCGACACGGTCCCAACCGCCGCTATGCGAATGGGCAACTTCTCGGCGATCTCACCGAATGGGAATTGCAGCCTGTGCGCGGCCTACGGAATTCCGACCACATCATTTGGCAACGACGCTCTGGGCCATCCGATGTACGCAAATGAGATCTACAATCCCGCCACGCGCGGCACCACCGCCGGTGGCCTGGGATATGCCGAGCCGTTTCCAAACAATGTCATTCCCGCCAGCATGCTGAGTCCCAGCTCTCTGGCGTTTCTCGCGCTGTTCCCCCAACCGACCAACTCCAATCTGGTCGGCAACTATAGCGGCCTGATTCATGGCGGAAGATACTCAGCCATCCCGTCCATTAAGATTGATGAAATTCTCACCGACAAGGACAAGCTGTCGTTCTATTGGTCCAGGAACAACACCGAAAGCCAGATCTCCTATCCTCTTGGGAACGCCGATGGTCTGCCGGAAGAGATTGGCGGATATCGCGGTACGTTCATTCCCACCTGGACAACGCGGCTGAACTACGACCGCACGATATCGCCGACCGTCCTGCTGCACTTGGGCGTGGGCTACCTTCACACCAGTTTCAGCGACAAAGCGCCCTTCTTGAAATTCGATCCCTCCGCATTCGATCTCTCCGGCTTTGTCCAGGACCGCCAGTTTCCGAGTTTGACGGGATTGTGCGGGCAGGTGGTCGGCCTCCCTGGCGCTCCCGTCGGCTGCATCAACGGCACCACAACTTACTTCGGAGTGCCGTTCTCAGGTTTTGGCGGCATGCAGAATGTCGGAACATCTGGTCAAATCCAGTCGCAAAACTACGAAGAGAAGCCCAGCTTCAACGCCAATACCACTTGGGTCAAGGGCGTCCACACGTTTAAGTTTGGCGCGGAGATGTATCTGGAGCAGATCTACGACGGCACCTACTCCGGCGTTACCCTGGATGCTGTCGGACCCACCGGTATTCCTAGCTCAACCGCGGAGCCGTTTACTCCGACATTTAGTTTCAATGGATATAACCAAGGCTTCGGCTTCGCCAGTTTCCTGCTCGGCGACTATGCTTCCTCCGTGCAGACTCCCAATGAGTTTTATCGTTTGGGAAGCCAGCAGTGGGGCGTGTTCGCGCAGGACTCCTGGAAAGTCACCCGCAACCTGACCGTCACGTACGGCGTGCGATGGGATTACGCAACTCCAGAGAAGGAGCAATATGGCCGCTTGGGCCAGTTCGACCCCACGTTGCCGAATCCCAGCGCCAACGGTCGTCCCGGTGCAACGCAATTCGCCAGCACCTGCAACTGCCCCTTCTATCAATCCGCTTATCCCTTTGCGCTTGGGCCGCGGCTCGGCGTGGCCTATCAGCTTACGCCCAAAACCGTATTCCGCGGCGGATGGGGATTTACGTACCAATATGTTGCCAGCGCAGCCGGCGCCACGATCGGAACTCCCGGTATCTATCCTCTCTCCGGCGTCAACCCCTACGTCAACATTTCGACTCCGGGCTCAATTCCGACGCCTACTTGGCCCACCACCAACCCGGGCGTGTTCCCGGTTCCGGGGACTGTCGGGAACCCCCTCGTGGTGCTAAACCAAGACCCCTATGCTCCCGATCAGAACGAAAACCGGCCGCCCCGTATCAACCAATTCAGCTTCGGCATCCAGCAGGAAATCACCCCGAATTTCATCATGGAAGCGTCCTACGTGGGCAACCGCGCCGTCTGGTTGGGCAACGGCCCTCTAGGCACCATCGGCGGCACCGGCGTCAATTCCTCGGGCAGCGCTCAAATTTCGGAACAAACGTACGCTGACTATGGCTTCTACCCTTACCCGGGAACGGGCCCTTGTTCCGGCGGCACCGGCGTTTGCAAAAGCACAAGCTACAACAATTACGCCGATTACCTGCTGACGCTTCAGCCGCTGAACAGCGGTGCGGTGCAGGCCAGGCTCAGCAAGTCCGGGCACCCAGGCTTCACGCCCTATGCCAGCTTCCCCGCGTTCGATTCACTCACGGACGCCCTTTACCCGTTCCCGCAGTTCGGCGGCCTGGTAGATTCCAACTCCCCAACCGGTGCTTCCAAGTACGACTCCTTGCAACTCAAGGCAACCAAGCGCTTCTCGCACGGGTTGCAAGCGGGAGGCACGTATACCTGGGGGCAGGGTTTCGTGCGACCCTCGCGCCAGAACTTCTTTGACCCCCAGAGCGCTGAGTGGGAGCTGCAACAAATCCCAATTCAGGATCTGAACTTCAACGCCATTTACACCGTTCCTAAGGCGCAGTTCATTCCTAAATATCTCCAGTACGCGGCCAAGGATTGGCAGGTTGGCTGGTTCGCGAATTACCAGAGCGGCCAGTTCCTGCAGCCCCCGTCCAGCCCCACGCTGAATTTCCTGCAGAGCGAGGATATCCGGGTTCCGGGCCAGCCCTTCTATACGCCCGGCGTAGACATCAACAACCAGAGCACCTATAGTCCCTATTACACGCAGGTGCTGAATCCGAAAGCCTGGGAGCCATGCCCCGCCGGCGGGGTTTGCGCGTCAACGGCGGTATACTACCGGGATTTCCGCGGCCCGCGCACACCGACCGAAAACGCCAACATTGGCCGTAATTTCCGGTTTGGCCCGGAAGGCAAGTTCAACCTCTACATTCGCGCGGAGTTCGTCAACATCTTCAACCGGACGCTGATGCCCACTCCGGTCACATCGAATCCGCAAAACGGGGCGGTGAAGGGCGCGGGGAACGGCACCATCTATACCGGCGGATTCGGAGTCATCGACGCCTACAACTCGCCCGGCACCTATTACAATACCGCCGCCTCGCCGCTACCCTGCAACTTCTGTCTGCAGGGCCGCACGGGTACTCTAGTCGCCCGCTTCTCTTTCTGATGTACTGATGTAGTGCGCCGTTTTCGGGGTCTCCCGGTACTTCTCTCCACCGCGCTCGGCTTGCTCGCGGCAAGCCGGGCGTTCATCCCTTATGCGAGCGTAAAGCCGATCCTTGCGGAGGACCGCGACCGGCTGCCCGCCGTGCTGAAGAACGTAAACGAAGCGGGGTGGCTCGCCTGGACCCGCCGCCAGGACTTGAGCATTCGCTCCCGTCTTCAGCAGGGCGAGTTGGACTCCATGGTGAATCTTCTGCTCTACGGCGCCTCCTTCACCACCGAGCCGCGGATCAAGATGGAGGCCATCACGGAGGCTTCCAAGGCCGGGATTTTGCGGGCGCGCGTGGACGATCTGGTTGCGGGCGTCCGCAGTCCGGGCGACAACGAGCGGCTCATTTTTCTCCAGCGGCTGCTGCGAAGCCAGGGTGTCGACCCTTCCGAAGATCCCAAGAAGACTGGTGTCTTCATCCTCCAAAATCTCCAGCGTGTGGTTCAGGAACGCATCGCTTTGGATCACGCCTCTCACGCCAAGGAAGACGATCCTTTGGACCGATCCTCTCTCTTTCGCGATCGGGGGCTTTCGCTCGACACCGGCATCATCCCCGATTTCTCCATCGAACAGACCCTGCGCGATCTGAAGCAACGCGGGGTGCTGCGCGAAGGCCAGGTGGCTCGCGTGGCCGTGATTGGGCCAGGCCTGGATTTTATCGACAAAAACGAAGAATCCGCCTACGACTATTACCCCCCGCAAACTCTGCAGCCGTTTGCCTTGTACGATTCTCTGCTCCGGCTTGGCCTCGCGAAAGCCAACGGCGTATCCATAACTCCCGGCCCGGCTGCGGTGTCGATTTTTGACATCAGCTCCCGAGTGATTGAGCATATCCAACGCGCTCGCGAACGCGCCGCAAAGGGTGTTGGCTATGCCATCCAATTGCCGCGCGACATCGCGCGCCTTTGGCCGCCCGAGCTCATCGGATACTGGAACTCGCTTGGCGATCGGGTGGGAACCTCGATTGCGCCCATCGCTCCTCCGCGGATCTTCGAAGGGCTGGAGACACGCGCGGTGGTCATCCGTCCGGACGTGGTCCTGGCTTGTGAGCCCATCGATCTCAATATCGTTCTCGAACGCCTCAATCTGGCTGCTGCGGACCGCTTCGATCTGATTGTTGGTACGAACATTTTTGTCTACTACGACGCTTTCGAGCAGAGCCTGGCATTGGAGAACGCAGGAGCCATGCTGAAGCCCGGGGGTCTCTTGCTGACCAACGACCGGCTGCCGGCGGTCCCCGGGGGTTCCATGCGGCTGGCCGGCATGACCATCGTGCCCTACGACACTCCCGGCCTGAGCGCCCGTCAAGCCGTCGGGTGGTATCAAAGGCAATAGCGCATGACGTGCTGGTACGAGATATGATGAAAAATATGAATCGAGCCGCAATCCTAATCACTTTTCTCGCCGCGTCGTTGAGCTTCGTGCAAGCCCAAGATCTGCCGGCAGGCAAGGGCAAGGATTTAGTGGAGAACACTTGCGGAAGCTGTCACGGCCTGGATGTCGTGGTTGCGCAGCACGCGACCAAAGACGGGTGGGCGTCGATCGTCGATTACATGGTTTCGCGCGGAGCGACAGGAACACCGGAAGAGATCTCGACCATCGTCGATTACCTTGCCAAGAATTTCCCGGCCGCCAAACTCAACGTGAACAAGGCCACGGCCATGGATCTGCAATCGCAGCTTGAGCTGACCCCGAAGGACGCCGAGGCGATCGTCAAATATCGGACCGATCACGGCGACTTCAAGGATTGGGACGCCCTGTCCAAAGTCCCCGGCATCGACACGGCAAAGCTGACGGCAAAGAAAGACAGCATCGCCTTTACCGACTAGGTTCCAATTATGACCAGGCGAGACGCTCTCAAAGCCGGTGCCGCAGCGGCTCTGATGCCAGCGACCGTCCGCGCCGCCGCTTCCGCAGGTCGCTTAAAACAGTCTCTCGCGCGCTGGTGCTACGACAAAATCGAAATCGACGATTTGTGCCGGGCCGCGGCGGACATGGGAATTACCGGCATGGATCTGGTGGCCCCCAAGGATTGGCCGGTGCTGCGCAAGTACGGCATCACGCCAGCCATGGTGCAGGGCGCGGGCACTTTCTCCGACGGCTGGAACAACAAAGCGAATCACGACAAGCTGGAGGAACAGGCGCGCACCAGCATTGTCCGGGCCGCCGACGCCAAGGTTCCCAACGTCATCACGCTATTCGGCGCGCGGCGCGGGATGAGCGATCAGGAAGGCATCGACAATTGCATCACCGGCCTCAATCGTGTGAAGAAGTTCGCCGAGGATCACGGCGTCACGCTTTGTATCGAGCTGCTCAACAGCAAAGTGGATCACAAGGACTATCAGGGCGACCACACTAGTTTCGGCGTGGCCGTGGTGAAGGCGGTGGATTCACCGCGCGTGAAGCTTTTGTACGACGCCTACCATATGCAGATCATGGAAGGCGACTTGATCCGCACTATTCGCGACAATATCCAGTACATCGCGCACTTTCACGTCGCCGGCGTTCCGGGCCGCCATGAGATTGACGACACGCAGGAAGTGCAATGGCGAACGGTGGCGAAAGCGATCGCCGATCTGAATTTCCCGGGCTACATCGCGCACGAATTCGTGCCGACGCGCGATCCGCTGGCATCGCTGAAACAGGCCGTCCAACTGCTCGCCCTATGATGTGGCGCACGCACTCCTGCGTGCCGCGTTCACACTCGTCTGAACGTCTGGCCTACTTCAACGCCATCGTCCGCCAACCCGCCGCATACTCTTCACGCGCGGTTTTGGCATACGGCACGGGACTCACCACGGCGCGGATTTCCGTCTGCTTGTGGCGCTCCACGGTGGCTTTCTTCGTCCCGCCGTTTTCTTCGCCCCAAATCAGGGTGACCTCGGTGCCAATTTCGACGTCGTGCTCGACAATCCCGAGCGAAAGCATCGACCCTTCGTTGTAGCTGTACCCGCTGAACATCGAAAGGCCGGCCAGTTTCCCCCCGATCAAGAGCTGGTCGTAGGAAGCGGATGCGTAGTTCGATAACGGCAGGTCGATGTATTTATAGCGCTGCTCGATGGGCCCGAACATGGACCGCTGCACCTTCGCGACATCGTCAGCGTTCCAGGCGAGAGTCACTTTCTTGCGCTGCGGCTCTTTGGAAATCTTCTCCAGCGCTTCGCGCCCGATGAAATCGTGGTCGAACTTCACGAAAGGTCCATAGCCCATCTCATACGGAGTCACGTAATAATCCGCGATGTTGCTCGAAACGTAGCTTCCGCCCAGAGAGCCGGTGCCCTCGTAGCTCGCGGCCGGCAGCCACTGCCGGTAGGCCTTCATCTTCTCGCCCGTATAAACGGCCGGGAGAGGCGAAGGAATCCAGCCTGACTCCAGCGTGTTGGTGGCATAAGCTCGAGCGCCAACCTGTGTCAGGCCGAAGTCCTTGCCCGCTTCCACAATCACGCCACGGATTTCCTCGCGCTCCTCGTATGGACCCCATATCTCCAGTCCCGGAGCGCCGGCCATGCCGTGCCGCAGGGCGCGGACCTTCCGTCCCCCGATGTTGATGTAGCCCATATCGAAAAACTTGATCTCCGGCGGCGGCCCGCCGTTCAGTTTCTCGATCACCTTCCACGCGTTGGGACCTTGGATCTGATAGCGGTAACAGGTGCGAATCACGGCCTTTCCGCCCGGATTGGAAGGCGACCGGTCGTCCTTTTGCGTAGTCACGTTGAATCCGCCCGTTTCGGCCTGGAATTGGATCCAGTTTGCAGCCGGCGCGCGCCCCACAAACACCAGCTTGTTGGGCTCCAGGTGGAACAGAATTCCGTCGCCAATGACGTGACCGTCATAGCTGCAAGGCGCCAGCTGCTTGGCTCTGTCCACGGGGAACTTCGCGAAACTGTTGAACCCGAGATAAGAAGCCAGCTTCACCGCGTCGGGCCCTTCCATGTATACGTTGGCCATGTGATGGGATTGATCGAAGAGAACGCAAGTCTCTCGCCAAGCGCGTTGTTCATCCCGCCAGTTCGAGTATTCGGAGGGAACCACCGGATAGACATAAGCGCCTATTTGCGAATTACGCAGAAGGTCAACGGGGTTCTTAGTCTTGAGCAAATCTTCCAGGCTTTGGCTCACAGCGTGAATTCCTTTCAATTGAGGAGACTTTCGCCGCCTCTTCAAGCGCAAACGGGTAGTTTATCACAAGCCTTATTTGATGGAGTGGGCGGGAGTGAACTCGGGGACGATGACCAGCAGATCGTAACCATAGATGACGCGCTCCATGTCGGGATCCACAGTACCGAGCTTCTGAAAACGCAGGCTGCGAAGGTCGTACAGAGTCCAGGCGTTTGGAAACTGATTGTCCACCACCGGTTTCAACCAGTGGTAGTCATCGTCCTCCGTCATGACGAACGGCTCAAGCTTCATGGGCCGATTGTACCCGCCATAAGTCGCGTGGGTGCCCTTGGCGCCAAGAATGCAGATGTGGAGCGATGAACTGCCCTGTCCGTCGGCCATCTCGGCGATGTAGTTGCCCAGATCTCGCTGGTGAAGAGGGTTGATGCCTTTGTAGAGGTGCCAATCGCCGAACTTGAGGAGCACCCTCGGACGCTGGGAATTTGAGGATGCTGCGTCAAAGTCCCGTCGAAAGTTCTGCTTCAGCAGGCGCGCTCTCTGGCTGTTCGATTCGGGCGAACCTTGCATGTTCTTCAGATAAATTTCGTGGCTTTCGACCAACTCATGAAATAGCTCATTCGCCGCGGCATTCCCTTCGCGTTTGAGGATCGCGGCGCCTTCAGAAAGCTCGCTATCTGGGGCGGCAAACAAGAACACCTTGGTCGGGTCGCCGGTCTCCTTCGCGAGCCCGGCATCCTTCTGCTCTTCGGCCTTCATGCGGGTGAGAGCGGCCGTTGCCGCCGGGCCTGGACGCGTCGCCAGAATCTGATCCAGCAGCCATCCGGCGGAGCCCATTAACTCTTGATCGAGGCCCCAGAGCTGGAATTTCGGATTGCGAGAAGCCTCGGCGCAGTGCTCCACCAAATCGTTTTCTTCCCGCACATTCAGGAAGGCGACGCTATCCGGATACCGATCGGTAAGCGCAACCATGCGAGCAAGCCGATCGGTCTTGCCAAGCGACGCCGCGACCATTTTCGCCGCTTGCGGACCAGCTTCGACCGCCATTGCCGTTAGCCCTTGCGGAGCCATTGCATCGCATACCGCCCTTGCGAACTGAGGAATTTCGTGCGTGATATGGTCCTCTCCGATCAGGACGTATTGCGCGCCGGAAATCGCCTTCTCGAGTATGGGAGCAGCGCCGCCGGCCAGCTTTCCTCCTTCGATCCGAAGGTCGTAGCGAGCTTCGTCGAGCTTCTGCTCGAACGTTGACTGAGGCAGGGCGGACTGCGGGAGCGCGGGGAGCGTGAGACAAAGTCCGACGAGCAGGAAGCGAATCATGAACTTCGAACTACTATACGCCGAACACCGCGCGGGTGTTCGATATAATAGCGCTGCCAATGAAGATCGACCTCTTTAATCACTTTTTTCCGCCTCGTTACGCGCGCGACATCATCGAGGCTGGGCTCGCGGGCAAAGACATGGGCAAGCGCGTGAGGAATGTGCCGACCATTGCGGACCTCGACGCCCGGTTTCGCGTGATGGACGAATTCGGCGAGTATTGCCAGTTTCTTACGCTGCCGGCGCCGCCGATGGAAACCATGGCCGGGCCGGACAAATCGCCCGAGTTCGCGCGCATCGCCAATGACGGATTGGCCGAGCTGGTGGCGAGATACCCCGATCGCTTCATCGGATTCGCCGCGTCTTTGCCACTGAACAACGTCGATGCGTCGCTGAGAGAAATCGACCGGTCGGTGTCGGAACTCAATGCGCGAGGCTTTCAGATCTACACCAATGTCGCAGGTAAACCGCTGGACTCGCCGGAGTTCGCGCCATTGTTTGAGGATGCGGCGCGCCGTGACCTCACCATCTGGATGCATCCGGCGCGGGGCGCCGACTTTCCGGACTACAAGACCGAAGCCAAATCCAAATATGAAATCTGGTGGACCTTCGGATGGCCCTATGAAACCAGTGCCGCGATGTCGCGCATCGTGTTTTCCGGCATGTTCGATCGCTTTCCGAATCTTAAAATTGTCACGCATCACATGGGCGGGATGATTCCGTATTTTGAGGGACGCGTTGGCTATGGCTGGGACGTGCTGGGCTCGCGCACGACGGATGAAGATTATGTGTCGCTGCTGGAGAGGATGCCGAAGCGGCCGATTGAATATTTCCGCAACTTCTACGCTGACACGGCCCTGTTTGGCGGGCAGGCTGCCACCAGGTGCGGTCTGGATTTCTTCGGCGTGGAGCATGCGGTGTTCGCGTCCGACGTGCCCTTCGAGCCGGAGCCGGGTCTCTACATTCGCGAGACCATCCGCTGCATCGAAGCGCTGGACATCAGTGCCGCCGACAAGCAAATGATTTACGAGGGAAACGCGCGCCGCCTGTTGAAGCTGGACTAATGTGGCGCACGCAGTCCTGCGTGCCGCGTTCACACTTGTGTGAACGATCTTACTTCGCCTTTTTCTGCTTCTGTTGGCCGACGCGGATCTTGAAGGTCTGCTGCTTGGCTTCCTGAAACGCCTTGTGATCGTGGCGCGCCACGGCATCACTGAGGTAACCGTCCACGTTGGCGTCCTTGGGCAGAACAGCCATGATGGTGAAGGGCTCGTTGCAGGTGGGGCAGAACGGCCGGAACCGTTTCACATTTGGAATTGCCATACGAATCCAGAATATCACAGGCATCCAGCCTGGAGACACGCTAGAGTACCAGTTATGTTTTCAAGCGCGGTCGCGGAAAACGCCAAGCAGTCCATCAAAACCGCGATTGCCGGCGTCATTGCGATGTACGTCACCGGGCTCTTCCACCTGCCGCAGGGATACTGGGCCGCCATCAGCGCGCTCATTGTCATGCAGTCGAACGTGGGCGCCACGCTCAGCGCTTCGAGAACCCGGCTGGCGGGGACCGCTGTGGGCGCGGTGGTTGGCGGCGCGTTTACGGCTATGCTGGGCAACAACCTCCTTGATTTCGGACTGGCGGTCACGGTCGCGTTCTTCTTATGCTTTGTCCTGCGGCTGCCGGACAGCCAGCGGCTGTCAACCGTGACCGTAGCGATCATCATGCTGATTGGACCGGCCGCGGCTCCCTGGATGGTCGCGCTGCATCGTTTTATTGAGGTATCGCTTGGGATTCTGATCGCGTTAGTCATTTCCTTGACGCTGTGGCCGAATCACGCACGCCGTAGTCTGCGGGAGGGACTGGCCGGCGCGGTGTTGAAACTGGGCGAGTTATACCAAGCCGTCATGAGTACCGACCGGCGGACTGCCGGCTCGTTGGAGGCTTTGAACGCGCAGGTCTCGGACGCGTTTCTCAAAAATGCCGGATTGCTCGAAAATGCTCTGCAGGAAGCATTTGGGTCACTGCGCGAACGCGAGTCGGTGGCGTTGCTGGCCGCTCAGGTGGAGCGAATCCGGCTGGCGGTGGAATCGGTGGAAGTTGCGCTTCGGGACGGCGCAGCGGACATTTATCCGCGAAGATTCGATACCGAGTGGGAGCAAGTGCGCACAGGCGCCGCGGCGGCTTTCGGGTCGCTTGCAAACAGTATCCGCACCGGCAAATTGGAATCGCCGTGGCCGGATTTGTTGGCGCCTGTCTGCGAGTTGGATGCAAAAGCCGCTGTGGCGCGGAAATCGGGTGCGACGGCCAGCTATCCGCTGGACGAAATTCTGCGCTTCTACTCGCAACTCCTCGGTTCCCGGACCTTGGCGCAGGAGTTGGAAGTGGCGCGGGCACTGGTCGCCTCCCGCTTCGTGTCCAAATAGCGGAGATCTTCTTGCAGCTGTTCGCACGTAGGTTAGATGAGAAATCTGGCTTCGAGAGGCGCCAGGATCGCGATCCTGAGCCAGATCCCCTGGTTGGCTTACGCGCATGATCTCCGCCTGGTCCAGAGCGGCATCCCAACCGCGCCCACATTCGAGCAGGAGACACAGGCTGGGTCGGCCAAGAGCTATTCCTGGCGCAATCGAAAAATCGAAGCCAAACTTGATGTGGAAGGCGGCATCTCCTTTCGATTCAACGGCGGACGCGAGCTAGGGATTACGTTCCCAGGCGCCAAACCAGGGGCCAAACCGCAGGGGGAAGCAGCGTCCTACCCGGTTTCCTACTATCGTGGCTCGCCCCGAAACTGGCATTCGGCCATTCGTTGGGAGCGGGTACGCTATCGGGAGATCTTTCCCGGTATCGACCTCGTCCTCCGCACTAAGGCAGGCCAACTGGAGTTCGTTTTTGAAATTCACCCCAGAGCCGAACCCGGCGAAATCAAGATTCGATACCACGGCGCCGCAGTCCACTTGAACCAAAACGGAGATTTGATCATCGGCACGGAACGCGAGCAGATCCAGCAGCCTCGCGCGCTCGCTTTTCAGGAAGACGGCGTCGAAGTGCTATGCAGGTACCAGCTGGACCATGACAACGTCACTGTGCGCTTGGGGCGGTACGATTCGAGGCGCACGTTAACCATCGATCCAGTTCTGAACTTCAGCACCTACATCGGAGGTCCGGGGTTCGACGCGGTCAACGCTCTGGCCGTAGATTGGGAGGGAAATATTTATGCTACTGGCGTGACTTCCTCCAGCAGTCTCCTTTCGGGGAACACGCAGCCCGTCCGCGCGACCCGCGAAGTGTGGGTCGCCGAACTGAACGGCGCCGGGAATGAGTTACTCTACCTGACCTACATTGGCGGCGGCGGAAATGATGCAGGACTGGGGATCGCCGTCGACTCCTCGGGGAACGCGTATGTCACGGGAACCACCACTTCCCCGGATTTTCCGACCACCGGTGGAGCGTTCTCCACTCTGTACACCGGGACACAGGAAGCATTCGTCGCCAAGTTCGCCCCCGGCGGTGGAGTTCAATATTCCACCTATCTGGGGGGCGGTTCGGACGCCGGATTCGCGATTGCCGTGGATGCTACCGGCGCCGTGTATGTGGCCGGCCAGACCGGATCCGTGGACTTTCCCACCACGGCGGGAACGACCCAGCCCTCCTATGAAGGCGGCCTCTCGGATTGCTTCGTTTCCAAGCTCAACGCCGCTGGAGCTTCGCTAGTTTACTCCACCTATTTAGGTGGCGCGGGGCTGGATCTATGCAGTGGGATCGCCATTGACGCCTCGAGCGATGCCTACGTCACGGGAACCACGTACTCCACAAATTTCCCGCTCCAGATGGCTCTGCAAAGCAATCTTAAGGGAACGGCCAGCGCGTTTGTGGCAGAAATCAACCCAACCGGATCGGCGCTCGCGTACTCCACCTACTTGGGCGGCTCGGTGTTGGACAACGGAAACGCGATCGCGGTGGACTCGTTCGGGTCTGCTTACATTGCGGGTACAACCGCTTCTCCCGACTTTCCAACCACGGCCGGCGCGGCGCAGACGGTCCTGGCAGGCATGTACAACGCTTTTGTTTCCAAGCTCACGCCGGGTGGAAATGGGCTAAGCTATTCCACTCTGGTCGGAGGGTCCGGCAGCGACAGTGCCACGGCAATTGCGCTCGACAACTCCGGGCAAGCAGTTGTCGGCGGATTCACGACATCCGCCAACTTTCCAGTCGCCAACGCCATCCAGTCCGTCTTTCAGCTCACTCGGGATGCCTTCGTGACCGTCCTGAGCGCCGGCGGGTCCAGCCTTGTGTTTTCGAGCTATTTCGGGGGAGACGGCGACAATCGTGCTTTCGCGGTTGCGGAAGTGCCGCCCAACAATCTAGCTCTCGGCGGGATGACCGACGCCACGAACTTTCCCCCGGTTGCAGCTCTTCAGAGTGCTTTCGGAGGAACGTACGATGGATTCCTGCTCAGCGCGCAATACGAGGGCGCCCAACCCGTGGCTCTGGCGTTTTTTGCACTGAAGCCCTGCCGGGTCATCGACACGCGGGCGAGCAAAGGTTTCAGCAGCCCTTTTGGCGCTCCGTCCTTAGCGGCGGGAGTGGGACGCAGCTTCCCGATTCCGGAAAGCTCGTGCAATGTACCGGCGGTCGCGCAGGCCTATTCGTTCAACATCACGGTCGTGCCGCCCGGAGTGCTGGATTATTTGACGGCGTGGCCCACGGGACAGACCACACCGAGGGTATCGACATTGAACGCTGTCCTCGGCCAGATTTTGGCCAACGCGGCACTCGTGCCTGCGGGAACCAGCGGTGCAATCAGCCTGTTCGCCAGCAACGACACCGATGTGATTGTCGACATCGACGGCTACTTCGCGCCGCCCCTGGCTCCCCCGGCGCTGGCATTTTACCCAGCGACACCATGCCGTGTCGTGGATACGCGGTCGGATTCCAAAAGCGGCCTGACAGGAGCCTTCGGTCCGCCTCAAATGGCTGCGCTTTCCACCCGCAGCTTCCCCATCCCCGCCACTGCCTGCAATCTGCCGCCGTCGGCGGAAGCCTACTCGTTCAACGTAACCGTGGTGCCGCCCGGCCTGTTGGATTACTTGACCATCTGGGCGGCGGGGCAACCCATGCCGGTGGTGTCCACGTTGAACGACGTGAGCGGCGCGCTGGTGGCTAATGCGGCTCTCGTGCCCGCGGGCGCCAGCGGGGCGGTGGACGTCTACGTGCCGCAGGCCACGGATTTGATTATCGACACCGATGGCTATTTCGCTGCGCCGGGGAGCCCGGGCGCGCTGTATTTCTTTCCCTTAACGCCCTGCCGGGTGGTGGATACCCGCGCGGTAGGCGGAAGTGGCTTTACGGGGGCGCTGGGCCCGCCGCAGATGCCGGCCGGCTCGACTCGCAGTTTCCCCGCGCTCTCAAGCGCCTGCGGAATTCCAGCGACGGCGCAAGCCTATTCGTTGAACTTTACCGTGGTGCCCCCGGGAGCCTTGAACTATCTATCAACCTGGCCCACCGGGCAGGCCAAGCCAGTGGTCTCGACACTGAACGACATCAGCGGAACGGTTATAGCCAACGCCGCGATCGTTCCGGCAGGCACCGGCGGAGCTATTAGCGTATTTGTGTACGACGCGACGGATCTGATCATCGACATTGACGGCTATTTTGCGCCATAGACGGGAGGTATTTTTGGAATATACTGAAAGGGCTGTCGCCAGCCCAACGACAATTTGGCAAACAGCCCGATCCCTTGCGGTACGCGTACCGCCGGTGGGGCGGATTGTCTTGCACAATGAACAACTCCTTCGGGAGACCGCCGAACTAAGGAGCCTGCTTTCCGAGGCTGAACAAATCCCACCGGATACAACTTCAATTCTTGACGTATATGTTTCAACCCCTCCTAGTAAAGAAGCGTCATTTCGTATTTTTGACGGCGCTTGGTCGTCTTATGTCCCGGGGTTCGGTCCTGGTGGCGCGCCCCTGTTTGATGACGAACGGATCCGGCGGTTTGAGCAGCAGTGCGGCGGGTTTCAGGGCAAACGCATCCTAGAACTGGGACCGCTGGAAGGCGGCCACACTTACATGCTGTCCCGGGCGGGCGCGGCTTCAGTCACGGCGATCGAGTCCAATACCATTGCATTCCTCAAATGCCTCATCGTGCAAAACGCTCTCAAGTTCGACGCAGAGTTTTATCCTCGGAGATTTCCGGCCCTACCTCGATATCTGCACCGGCACGTTTGACCTGGTGGTTGCAAGCGGAGTGCTCTATCACATGACTGAGCCGGTTAAGCTATTGTAGGATATGGTTAAGGTATCCCGCGCGATCGGCGTTTGGACACATTATTACGACCCGGATGTCATTCTCAAGCGCGATGATCTGAAAGATAGATTCGACAGCGCCGCGCGCGTGCAACACATCGGCGGCCGCGGGATACTCTCCTATAAACAGCGCTATCTGAATGCCCTTAAGTCGAAAGGTTTTTGCGGGGGTTCCGCGCCCACCAGCTACTGGCTGACCAAGGAAAGCAGTCTCGGCGTTCTTTCCGATTTCGGCTTTCAGGTGGTAATCGGACAGGACTGCAAGGACCACCCCAACGGGCCGGCCCTGACGTTCTTCGCTTCCCGCTGAGGTTGGCGGAACATTTTTGCCCAGCCTTCTTGCGTAAGATAACACTTGGCGCTCCGGCAAATAGTAAAATCCCTGGCGATACGCGTACCGTTGGTGGGCCCAATGATTTTGCATAATGAACGGCTCGGCCGGGAGAACGCCAACCTGAGAGACTGGCTCGCCGCGGCGGAGCGAAAACTGTCGGATGCAACTTCAATTCTTGACGCATACGTGCCGTCTGCTCCGAGCAGAGAAGCGGCATTTCGGATTTTTGACGGCTTGTGGTCGTGTAGCGTTCCGGGCTACGGCCTGGGTAGCGTGACCCAGTTTGACGACGACCGTATTCGCTGGTTGGAGCGGCAGTGCGGCGGTTTCAAGGGTAAACGCATACTGGAGCTGGGATCGCTGGAAGGCGGCCACACCTACATGCTGTCTCAAGGGGGAGCGGCTAGCATCACTTCCATCGAAGCGAACACAAATGCATTCCTCAAATGCCTCATCGTGCAAAACGCTCTCAAGTTCGACGCGGATTTTATGCTCGGGGATTTCCGGCCCTACCTCGAGACCTGCAACGACACGTATGACCTGCTGGTTGCCAGCGGCGTGCTGTACCACATGACGGAGCCGGTAAAGCTGCTGCAGGACATGGCCAAAGTATCGAGATCCATCTATATTTGGACTCATTATTACGACCCCGATATCATTCTCAAGCGAGACGATCTAAAAAAGAAATTCGAGAGCAATCCGCGCGTGCAACATTTTGGCAGCCGTGAAGTAGTCTCCTATCAGCAGAGCTATCAGGAGGCTCTCCAATGGAAAGGTTTTTGCGGCGGTTCCGCGCCGACCAGCTACTGGATGACTAAGGAAAGCATACTAGGAGTTCTTTCCGATCTCGGCTTTCAGGTTGTGATCGGACGCAACTTCCAGCATCCGAACGGTCCCGCCATGATGCTGTTTGCGTCCCGCTGACCGGCAGCTATGAATCCGGATTGGGACGGCCCAGCAACCGAGCTGCCGCCCACCGCAGCGGCTTGGTCCAGCGCCATGAATAGGAAGATTGGAAATCCGCTAGTTGCCGCCGCCGTGCTTGATCGAGCGACGTGATGCTTGCGGCGAGCGAATCGCGCTCTTCGCTCAGTCTTACTACCTCGTTCTGAAGATGAGAAATCGCCGTCTCCGGCACAATGAGGTGCTGCTCGCCCGACGCTAAGCTTTGGCTCGGCGCGGTTGACGCGAGCAGGCCGGTATTGACGGAGTCCATCAGGCCGCTTATTTGTGTATCGGCCATGAGGGAAATGTCCACACGAAGCGGCTGGGCCGATTGCTCGCGGGGCAGGGCTGGAAGGATAAGCTGTGGGTCGAAACCAAAACTGAAACAGCGCAAACAGTTCTCCGTGGACAGCACATAGATGTCCCCGGCTAGTTTTATCTCATGGAAGCCGCCAGCCTCGCTTGCGCGCCAAAGGAGATTGCCGTCAGCCGCATTGCGAACCTGAATCTCCCCTATTTCGAAGACGGCCGGCTTCTGGACTGGATCGATTCGGATCGGCCCCTGGCTGCCATTCGGCAGGTCGAAGGTCAGCCGTTCCCAGTGCCCGGTTCGCAGGGGCGCACGGAAGGCCGCGGCCTCCCCATACCCGGGCGGAATGAAAGGATACACAGTTACCGACAGCGCGCTGTGCAAGCTCTGTTGCGCTGCCAATCCAAGGCCGTATTCCAAGTGGTCGGACAAAAGCACGTAATAACGCCGAAGCTTCTCCTCGGAACACGAATCTGGCGTGAAAAGATCGCGAAAAAATGGCTGATCAGATAAAGGCGCCCCAGGCACGCGGACGACTCCCAGACCCGAATGATGATGGAACTCGAAGCTTTCGAAGCGGGCCGATATCTCTTCCCAAAACTTCCAAACGCCAAAATCCTTACCGCGGCCCACGATGTCGTGGAGCAGGATAATGCCGCCTGGCTTGACCTTCGGCAACCAACTGTGGAACTCCTGTGAAACGGCCTGGTAGGTATGCAGCCCGTCGATGTGAAGCAGGTCGATGCTTCGCTCGTCGAAACTTGAGAGCGCCTCCTCGAACGTGCATCGAAGGAGCGTGGAAAACGAGGAGTAATTCGTCCGGTTATAGGCGTCGACTTCGTCAAAGACTTCCTCGGCATAGAACCCCGAATGCCGATCGCCCTTCCATGTGTCGACCGCGTAGCAGCGGCACGGAACTTCGTTCTCCAGGACGGCCTGGCAGAAGCTAAAATAGGATTCGCCATAATGGGTTCCCAGTTCAACCACTCGGGACGGACGTAGAAATGCGACCAGATCGTAGGCAAATGGAAGGTGTCTGGACCAATTTGCGATGCCGCCAGTTGCATATCTTCGGGGAATGAACCGGGATGCGGGAGTCTGGAGGAAGCTCGAAGAATCTAGTTCCACGATAGAGCCGGCATGGCAGCGCGGAAAGCAGCTACCTCTGATACCCTAAACAATATACCAGGGAAGCACGCCGCTGTTGTTAGCGAGTAAACTGCGCGCGTGATGTCAAAACTGGGCTGGCGTTTGCAATTGTGATGGAAGGCATTAGAACCCGGTTGCTGCGAGCAAAGACGTCCCATGGAGTATCTGCATCGTACATCGATGCACTCCTTCCTCGCTCGATTCAAGGATGGGCCAGCGTGGGCGGGCGCGGCAGGCAGCGGCTGTTTATCGAGCGAGCGGGTCATCCACAAGCGACCATAATCGCCGATGGCAACCGGCCGGATCTTGTCGCGGCCGGCGTCGATTCGGCAGCCGGCTTTCGGTATCAATTTGAACCGGCGCTGCGGGATGGGGAAGAGATCGCGGTCCGCTACGAGAATGGCAAGCACGTTTCCGGATCTCCAGTCCGGTATCGAGAGCGCCACTTCGGTGATGTAAGCGACCTCGACGAAGTAACTACCCGGGCCCAAATTGCATCCTTCGCGTTGCACGGTTCAGGCATTGAGATCGGCGCGCTGCATCGTCCTCTTGCGACGCCTCCGGGCGTCCAGGTGTGCTACGTGGACCGTCAGAACAAGGCGGATTTGTGTAAACATTATCCCGAGCTGGCCGTTCTTCCGATTGTCGAGCCGGATATTATCGACGACGGCGAAACATTGGGAAAGATAGGCGACGAATCGCAGGACTTTGTTATCGCCAGCCATTTCATCGAGCACTGCGAGGATCCCATCGGCGCGATCAAGTCCTGGTCTCGGGTGCTTCGGCCGAAAGGCGTCCTATTCGTGGTGGTTCCGGATCGCGCGGCGTACTTTGACAAGGATCGCCCGCTGACGACCATTGAACACCTGGTGCAAGACCACGAGCTGGGTTCGCTCGTAAGCCGCAAGGCCCACTACCTGGAATTTACGGAGCTTGTGAACAAAAAGGCTGGACGCGAGGCATACGCTCAGGCGGCCGATCTTGACAGCGCCAGCTACAGCATCCACTTTCATGTGTGGACGGCGGAAAGCTTTCTGGAGACGACCGGCTTCGCGATCCGGAAATATGAGCTGCCTTTGCGGCTTAGCTTGGCTCTTCACCATCGCGGGGAGCTAATTGCTGTTTTTCGGAAGCACTAGCGGCGTTCGAGCGGACGCTTTTCGCGCGCCACTCCATAATAGGCTTAGCCACGGTTCTGATTGGCGCTGTTAATCTCCAGGATAAAGAGCGGCGCAATTCCTGGACTTCGCGATGAAGAAGTTGATTTTCCGACTGCAGCTCGGGATATATGTTCTCCAAGCGGAGGGCGCCGCCCCGGAATAGCGTCGGGGGTGGACCGTGACGGAGCGCGTCTTGAAAAATCTCGTAAAGCTCGCCGGCGCGAATGGGTTTTTCCAGAACGCAGGACTCCAGCGCCGGCGCCCAGGATTCGACTGCAACTTTGTCGATATGGCGCTCCTGCCGGATGAGGCGCGATTGTTCCCCCATGAGCCGCCAGCCTTCGCGGTATTGAAACTCCAGCGCCTCCATCCACGCGGAATAGGTGTTCTCTACAACCATCCCGCCGGTTTGCAAAGCGGAATCGGTGTAAGGAGGCGAGGAGCTATAAACCGCCGGATGGCCATAGCCGCCGAACAGGAGAATTTTGAGGTCGGACTTGCCGGCAACGAAGTCCATCGTCTCCTGGTCCGCTGAAGTTTCCAGCGGGGCGATGCCTATACTCGGTGGCGCCGTTTCCAAAAATCGCAGATTCTCATCGAAGTCAATTTGTCCCAGCACAACCTGATGACGAAAGATCGTTCCTTTCAAAACGTCCTTGCCGATCAAAATCAACGGCAGACCATACTTGCAGGAAAAATCCTCGACGGCCTGAACCACAGCTTCCCGGCTGTCGCTCAGCGCTGCGATATCGCTCTGAATCCAGATTAGTTGAGAAGGCTGTTGGGGAATGCGGGGCTCGGAAGGAAAAGGTAATGCATTGGGCGTTATGTAGGACCGGCTAGCCAGTTCCAGTCCCGAATATTTCTCCAGCAGGCGGACCAGCCGGGGATTGGGCATGGTGACCACGGCGGCGCGCTCAAGCCCCTCGATCACCGCGGTTTCAGTGGGCTCGGAGCGATAAACCGCCCTGGCCAACAGGTTGTCGTCGACATCCTGCAGGAATGGAATGCCCGCGCCGGAAAGAGCCCGGCAGAGATAATCGGGAAGGCTGCGCTGCAGGATGATGGCGTTCAGAGGGAGATTGTTGTCCGGCAGTCCCTCTAAGAACGGCGTAGTGTCAAGGACCCTGGAAATTCGACCGGCGCGTTGGAGTGACCGCAGGGTATTACCGATCCGCAATTCAAACAGGGCGCCAGCACCCGGCGTAACGGTCAATATGTTACCAATCGATTTACCAGCGGCCCCGTTGTTTTTACGAACCACGCAGTTGGGCGAAGCCATCGCTACGGGGCGCTTGCGCAGATGCTGCCCGCATACGTCCAACAGCCGACTCATAGACGCGTTCGGCGCGAACTCTTCGGCGGCCAGACGGCCTGCATTGCCGGAGAGCTCCCGCACCAAAGCGTGACCGCCCGCGACCAGTTCGTTCACCGCGCCGCAGAGGGCGGAGGCATCGCCCGGAGGCAAGGTCCAGCCGGCCCCATATTGGCGGATCAGCCCGGATAGCGTGGAGTAATTGTTATAGATTACTGGCGTTGCGGTGGACAGGAAATGAACGGCACTGCCGGTGATCGCCAACTCCCGCTCGATGGTTTGCTCCATCAGCTCAACTCCGCACCAAGCCGTGGCGAGGACCGCGGATAATTCCTCGGCCGACGCGTAGCCGTGATACTTTACGCTGGGGTGAGATTGGAGATCGTGAATAAGCCGCCGCGCCTCATCCGCATTCGGCACTCCCGCGTGGGGCGCGCCAAAAATGTGCAGCACGGCGCCCTCGATCCGATCCAATATCTCAACCAGCGAATACAAGGCGGCGCGCGGATTCTGCCAGGGATAAAAGCCACTGGAGTAAACCATGCTGAGCCGCGGCGATGGATTGCGCGCCGCCACGGGTATATCAAATGAGCAGGGGCAAACCAGAGCGTTAATGTCGCGCAGGCTGAAGCCTGCCAGCGAGCAATAAGCGGCCCAGAAGTATTTCTGCCGTTCCGAGACGGTGAGAATGTAATCAACGAAGCGGAGCTTGCCGGCCATCTCGCGACAACGTGCTTCGAGGTGTTCTCCGTCGCGCATAGCCGTTTCATAGTCGCTGGACTCCACCAGGAACGACTCGAATTGCACCGGTCCGCACAGGTCGGCGATATGGACAATATCCCGGGCAAAGCGCCGCACCGTCCGGAACATATTTACGTTGCAATACACCGCGATTTCGGGCTGCACCCGGTTCAGAACGATGTCGGGTTCGAAGAATCGCTCACAGCACCACAGTTCCTCGGCCGTAAACTCTGCAAGAATTCGCGCGCCATGCTGCTGGAAAAGATTATGGTGGAGCGGGAAACTGAAAGTAACTTTATGGCCGGCCTTTTGCAGCGCCGAGACGATCTGCCGGCTCCGATTTCCTCCAGCCGTGCGCGGCAATCCAGGATACGCGAGGAAATCGGAAGCGAAAACGTGGATCGAGCGGACGATATCACTGCGCATGAGCCAAGTATTTTAGCCAACCGGGAAGCAGCAAACAATCATAACATTCACACCATACCCCTGGTATCCGCGAAGCGCGCGGATTCCTCACGGAAGCGATCGAGCATGGTCCTGGTCTCATTGTTTCCCTTCGCTTCGGTTTCCAGGATCGTATTGTGCCGATGAATACGGTAGCCGGTCAAGAAGCGCCGAATATATGCGGGACGGCCGAGCAGCATGGCCCGCAACGCGAAATCCCAATCGTGCACGTAACGGTAAGGACGAAACCCTCCGAGACGGGTATGCAGGCTCTTGCGAAAAACCATATTGCTGGTTGTGATCAAGTGGTTCTGCTCATACAACAATTCCATGAATCGCCGCTCCGCTAACATCCTCAGCAGTTCCAGAGACGGCCGAAACGGCGTCCAGGAATCCAGGGGTCCGCGTTTCGCGCCCGTGAGCGCGCCGCGTTCATCGATGAGCAATAGGTTGCCGAACGCGAAGTCGCAGTCTGGGAATTCAGGGTGGCGGACGATGGCTTCGAAGCGTCCCGACACAAAAACGTCGTCGGAATTGAGCACTGCGACCCACTCGCAGCGGGCCAGTGCCACGAGTTCATTCAGACGCTCGGGAGCGCCCCGGTTGCCGCGGGAAGGAGGCGTCAAATCGCGCACGCGTCCGGAATGCGCCGCAGCCATCTCGACGGCAATTTTGTGCGACCCGTCCTGGGAGCCATCGTCGATCACCAGGATTTCGTGCACCAGGGGAGAACGCAGCGCAGACCAGATGGCTTGCCTGACGAATTTCGCGTGATTGTAGATCGGGATAACTACCGAGAACATAGGAAATGCGTAAGCGGATTCAAGCCGAATGTGACAACGTCGGGGTTTTGCTCCAAGTACTCGGAGGTGTCAAACCAAGGGTTCGGATCGCGGCCCTCGGCAATGCCGGGCGCGAGGTAATGTGCCAGCGGGTTGAGGCGGCCTGCGCGAACATCGGGGTTCTGCTCCAGATAAAAGCTGCTGTCGAAATGCGGGTGTGGATCCCGGCCCTCGTATGCACCGGTCCTCAGATAATGAATCAGCGGGTTGACGGCTGAACGGGCTACGTCGGGATTACAGCGGGTGTAAAAATTTAGGTCGAAAAGTTCGTTGGGGTTTTTCCCTTCACTCGCCCCGCACACCAAGAAGTGGAGCAACGGGGTGGTCCGTGCCCACGCCACATCGCGATGCCGGTCTCGATAGTAACGCTCATCCAAAAGGCCGCTGGCGCGAATTTGCGGCCCAAACCTTATCCACTGAGCCAATCCGACAAATCGAGCCTTTGGCGATCCGTGTCCGAAGCTGGCGAGCAATCCGGTGACGGCCTGCAGCGCCTCGATCCCCCAGCGCAATGGAGCGGTCAGCCGCCAGGACCAAGAGCGATGCAACGCCTGGATGGCATGTCTATTCTCGGCGACCTCTCGCGTAGTTCGGCGCACGTAGTCCTGTAGCCTCGCCATTGCGAGTTCAGCGGCGTCTTCCAGGTGGGTTGCCGGCTCGCCCCTGCCAGGGACAGTGTTCAGGTAAAGCATGGCGTCTACCGAGCGGTTCAGCAAAAGCCGGAGGCGATCGAGATCCGAGCCGACGGGCGGCGCGGGAGGGGAGGCAGCGCACTGCTTGACTGCCCAGGCAAGGCTATCTATGTGACGCACGCCGCTGTAGCGCGGCGACTCGAAGTATTGCGGCAACTCGGGCGAAACTCCGTGCAGGATTACGATGCCGCCCAATTTGACAAACGGCGACCAATGCGAGAGATCGTTGTGAAGTGCGTCGTGGTCCGCAGTGGCGTTGATGAACAGGATATCGATTGCGACGTCGCAGTCGGCTACGGCCGCATTCACAATGTGCGCCAACCGGCAGCGGCGAAGATTTTGGCCGTCGGCGGGCTGCATAGAAAATAGCCGCGGATTCGTCTTGCCGCGAAGTCCCGCCGCCAAAAATAATGAAGACTTTTCCTGGCTTCCGCCCAGCTCAACAATTACAGGATCGATAGAAGGCGTCCGTGCTCGCGCTAATTGAAAGAGCAAGTTCGACTCGTTTTCAGTGAGCTGGCCTGGAATTCGATGCGCCAGGATCATCCATTGCCAGCAATCCGGATATTTCAGCTTCAGGTTCGACCGATACGAGTTCACAAGTTCATCTTCAATAGTAGCCGCTTAGGTTCCGGCTAGAATAGTCTGATTGTGCTGACATCACTTGCAGGCCGATCCGTCATCGTGACGGGCGCAAGCAAAGGGATCGGAAAAGGAATTGCGCGCGTCTTCGCCGGCAAGGGCGCCAAGGTTTTGCTGGCGTCTCGCGATCTGGCCCAGGGCGAGGCCACGGCCGCTGAGATCCGTTCCTCGATGGGCGGTGCGGGAGGAATCGCGAGCGCTGTAGCGGCCGATGTTTCGCGGCCCGAGGATTGCGGACGAATGGCGGCGACGGCGATCGAGCGCCACGGCGGCATCGACATCGTCTGTTGCAACGCTGGAGTTTTTCCATCAGCCCGGCTCGGAGAAATGACCGTCACTGATTGGGATCAGGTGCTGGACATCAATCTCAAAGGCACGTTTTTGACGGTGAACGCCTGCCTTCCGGGACTGAAAGCGCGCGGCAAGGGGCGCATTATCCTTACGTCATCCATTACCGGACCGATCACCGGATATCCCGGCTGGAGCCACTATGCGGCCAGCAAGGCGGGGCAACTGGGGTTCATGCGCACCGCGGCGATCGAACTGGCGCCACACAATATCACGGTAAACGCGGTGTTGCCGGGGAACATTCTCACGGAGGGCATCGATGCGCTGGGGCCCGAGTATGTCGCGGGAATGACATCGGCGATTCCGCAGCGGCGGCTCGGCTCGGTGGAGGACATCGCCTACGCGGCGCTGTTTCTCGCGAGCGACGAAGCGGGGTACATCACCGGACAAACGATCGTGGTGGATGGAGGGCAAGTGCTCCCCGAGTCTCCCGCGGCGCTCGAAAATTTATATCCTTAGCCTCGGGAGATCCCTAGCAGATCGTCCACCGCGCGGTACGCTTCATCGATCGCGGCGTCGGTGTACGCATAGGCCGCGGCGTCCGCGTTTGCGATTGCTATTCTTCCGAAGGGCTGGCGCGCCACAACGCAGGGCTGCTCGCCGCCATCCAGCCAGAAGGGGTCCCACAAAGAATTGTATTCGTACGCATAGCCGTGCGGCCAGCGATTTACGGTGATGGCGGCGATATCCCGCGCGGGATCGAATCCGTGGCTCGAAAGAGCGCGAGCAAATTGATCGCGAATGTTGCGCTCGAAAGTTTCGAACGTCGTGCCGTACAATTCAATACGGCCGGCGCGATGTTGATCGCGCGCGGGAAGTCCGGGATGGCAGGGCGTCTTCATCAGGTGTACGACGATGGGTTCGTCGGGCGTGCGGGGACATTTGTAATCACCCATGGTCACCGCCAGATCCAGCTGGACGGCCTCGAAATAGCTGCCGGGCGCATATACCGAGTTGACGCCCGCTTTCTGAAACGAGGTCCAGTTGTTGAGCACGACGTTGGTGTAGACGATCGGCACTTTGGTGGCCGATGCCAGCGCGGCGCGTTGACGCTGGGACAGCTCATCGCTGAGATACGGAATCATCTGGTGCCAGCACGCCAAAATGCAGCGTCCCGCGCGCACCGACTGCAATTTTCCGTCCTTCACATAAGCCACTTCAACTTCTTTCGCGGTGTCGACATCGCCCAAATGCCGCACGCGCGCCACGGTGCTATTGAGGCGGATACGAGTATTGGAAGAGGCCTCGTCCAGGCGCGCATAATCGGCGCGGGCCGTCACAACGTCGTCGACCGTATTTCCCGGAATTGCCGCCGGCAGCATCTTCCGCACCAGCAAGCGGGCTATAGAGGCGTTGCCATCGGGGAAATGAAACCAGTACTTCTCGGCTTCTTCGTTCTGAATGGAATCGTGACTGATGCCGGGGCCGGGATCGGAGCCAAGGTCCAGTCCCTGAAAGCCGGGAAGCCCGAAGCCCCAAGCGTCTTGCGCCGAGACCGCATCGATGCCCACGCCGAAGTAGGCGTGCGGGCGCGTCTGAAAATATTTCGCTACCGATGGATCAGCGCCCATGATTTCGGTGAGGTACTTGGCGTAGCTGATGCGCGCCAGGCGAGCTTTCTTTTCCGATGGCGACAAGCCGGGCATGTAATCCTTGGCGGCCTCATAGATGCGTTGAATGTCCTGCTTGGCCGGGGCCGACATGGGCGCCTTTTCGTGAAACTCTTTCCAGTGCGTTTCAGAAGTGCCGGGATCGCCAAAATCGGCGTCCTTCTCCGGCTTGGGATCGGGCAGCAGCACGTCAGAGCTGAAGGTTTCCTTGTCGAAGAAAACGCCAGGGCCCATGCCCAGCGAAGAATAGAGCTTGGTGTCCCTCACACGCGCGTCGGCTTTTACATCGATGCCCAAATCATCGATGACGCTCTTTGCGATGGGGCTGTAGGGGCTAGGGCTTTCGATCGCGTAGGTGCCGCCGTAGCCCAGCAGCGTGCGGCCGTTGACATCGAACTCGTTGCGTTTGGCGTGGCCGCCGAAATCGTCTAAAACATCCAGGATCAGAATGCGCGCGCTGTCGCCCGCGGCTTTTCGGTAGAAATAGGCGGCGCTCAATCCGCTGATGCCTCCGCCGACGATCACCAGGTCGTAGCGCTCACCGGTATCGGATGGTTTATCGGCGTGGGCGTTCCAAAAAGTATGATCGCGCAGCGAGTGAGCGGTGGTGAATGATCCGGGGTAGAGGCCGCGCATTCCGGTGAGCGAAGGCGGATAGTACGTGGGCGGCTGCTGACCGGCTGCGGATTTTGATCCAAGTACGGATGCGCCGATTGCGACTGCCACGCCATTCAGGAAATCCCGCCGCTTGATGGGGCGGTCCATTCCAAGTTCACGATCTCGAGAGTTCATAAAATTGGTTTAGTCGGTTTCATTCGGCAGGACACCTAAATTGCCAGGGATTGCCCGAACCAATGAAGGCGCCCGCGCGATCCAAATGGTGGACCACGCAAAACCAATCAAGAGCAACGCTACATACAGGTACGGCAAATAAGAGTACGGCGCGGCGGGAACCGGATAAAGGTTGCCCAGCAGGGCTGCTCCCATCGCGAGAATCGCCAGCACGGAAATACAGACGGCCTGGGGCGTCAAACAGCCTCGCGAGCGCAGGAACAAGGGCGCAGCCGCGGAGACCAGAATATACGTGGTGACGAAACCGAATGTTGCGAGAGTGCCGATCAGTCCATAGATGTCGAACAGATTCCGCCCTTGCAGCATCATGATTCCGGCAGGCAAAAAGGCCGCGATGGAACTCAGCAGCACGGCGCGATGCGGAGTTTGATTGGCTTGGTGCGCCTCGCCCAGCACGGAATGCAGCGCGCCATTCCGTCCCATGAGAAAGAGCACCCGGGCAGCCGCGGTGATGCACGCCAGAAAGCAGGAGAAGAAGCTCAGCACCGCGCCAAGATCGGTGAGGGTACCCACCCAAGCGGGGAATCCGGCCTTTTGCGCGAGCAGGTGCAAAGGCGCGACACTATCGCCCAGACTTTGTGCCTCGCCTCGAAACCCCAACACTTCCGCATACGCGCACAAGAAGAAGAACACGCCGGCCAGGATCGCACTCCACTTCACCGCCCGCGGGATGCTGGTCAACGGATTTCGGGCTTCCGAGCCGAGCGACGTCGCGCTTTCGAATCCCACCGAGCTGAATATCGCGAGCACCAGTCCCAGGCGAAGCTTCTCCGGCGTGACGCCTTGGAGCGTGAGCTGCCCCATGTCAAGATGCCATCCGTGCTTGATGATAATGCTGAACGCGATGACAGAAATCAGAGCCACCGATGCCGCTTCCAGCCACAGCATGAGCCGCGCGGAGATTTGCACATCACGATAGGCCAAATAGCACGCGATCAGCATGACCATCGCAGTTAATAAAAGCGGATAACCTTGAACGCCGAAGCGATCCCGCAGGATGACGTTCGCGTAATTCGTTACGCCAGCGCCGACAGCCGATGCTGTGCCGACATAAGCAATCAATAAGGCCCACCCCGCCAAAACACCCCAGCGCGGATGCATGTGGTCGGTAATGTAGGTGTACAAAGAGCCGGGCGAGGACGAAATCCTGGCGAATTGATTCACGTTAAGCGCCACCAGCAGAACGCCGAGGGTGGAAATGAGAAAAGCGATTGCGACGCCTTGTCCCGCCAGCCCGAATACGAGAGGAATGGTCATCACGGGCGCGCCGGTGGGTGCGATGAGAGCGACGGATTGGGCCAAAGTTTCGCTCGGCGATAGTGAGCCGGACTTCAGTCCGTAAGAGGTGGAGGCTGGAGACTCTGGCGCGGACGGGGCGGCGGGGTTTACCAACCTTACCGAAGTATTGCCAAGTTCCATCCACTTATACTAGCATCAGATTTAAGCGAACCGCGCCAGCTTCGCGACCACAATTCCAGACAGCCAGAGAGGCGGCGACATGGCCATACCAACTGAAATCGGTGACATTGCGGAGCAAGTAACGGCTCCGCACCCGAAGCACCCACTGGATCCGCTGTATTCCACCGAACTTGAAGACGTGGTACGAATCCTCGGGCGGGAAAAGCACCTAGGCGACGACGTTCGGATTGCGTCGATCAACTTGATCGAGCCCGCGAAGAGTTTCGTCGAGAAACACAAGCCCGGGAGCTCGTTCGAACGGAAGGCGCTGGCTATTCTCCTGAACCGCGGCACGCGCACGTCGCACGAAGTGGTGGTGGATCTGGTTAGCAAGTCGGTTTCGTTGGTCACGCCGCTTCCGAGCGGTGTCCAGCCTTCGGTCATGCTGGACGAATTCAGCGAGTGTGAGCAGGCAGTCAGGCGCTCGCCTCTATTCCAAGCAGCATTGAAGAAGCGCGGCGTCACGGACCCCGATCTGGTGATGGTGGAGCCTTGGTCGGCTGGCATGTACGGCACCGAAGTGCCAGAAGACAAGGGGGTGCGGAGACTGCGGGCGCTGTGTTTCGTGCGATCGGAGCCGAGGGACAACGGCTACGCGCGGCCAATGGACAGCATGGTGATGGTTGTGGATCTCTACAAAATGGAGGTGATCCGCATCGAGGAATACCCGATCGCGCCGCTGCCGCCCGAGCCAGGAAATTGGGCGCGCGAGTACATTCCCAACATGCGCACGGATCTGAAACCGGTCGATATTGTGCAGCCGGAAGGCCCCAGCTTCACGGTGGAAGGCAACCAGGTAGAGTGGCAGAAATGGAAGTTCCGGGTGGGCTTCACATCGCGTGAAGGCTTGGTGCTGCACACCATCAGCTACAACGACGATGGCGTGGAGCGGCCAATTTTGTATCGTGCTTCGATTTGCGAGATGGTGGTTCCATACGGCGATCCGGGCGAGCAGTATTATCGCAAGAACGCCTTTGACATCGGCGAATACGGGCTGGGGATGCTGGCTAACTCACTGGCGCTGGGTTGCGATTGTCTGGGCGTGATCCATTACTTCGATTTTCCGCTGGTGGACAGCCACGGCACCGTGACTCCGCTGAAGAACGCGGTCTGCCTGCATGAGGAAGACTTCGGCATTCTGTGGAAACACACGGATTGGCGCACCGGGCAATCCGAGGTTCGGAGGTCGCGGCGATTGTCGGTTTCCTTCATTGCCACCGTCGGGAATTACGAATACGGATTCTATTGGTACTTTTACCAGGACGGATCCGTTCAATGCGAAATCAAGCTGACCGGTATCATGAACACAACCGCGCTAGCGCCGGGCGAGACATCGCGGTATGGCATGGAAATCGCTCCGGGGTTGAACGCGCCATTTCATCAGCACATTTTTGCGGCCCGGCTGGTGCCGAGCGTGGATGGTCCGAACAACTCGGTGGTCGAGGTGAACAGTCTCGGCGTGCCCACCGGCCCAAACAATCCGCATGGAAATGCGTTCGTAGCCGAAGAGACCCTGCTTGCGACAGAGAAGGAAGCGCAGCGTCGAGTGAATTCGGCCAGCGCACGTTTCTGGCGCGTCGTGAACCCGAGCAAGAAGAATCGGCTTGGACGGCCGGTGGGCTATCGTTTGGTTCCGGGCGAAAACTGCCCACCGCTGGTGCAGCCGGATGCAGCGGTAATGCGCCGGGCCGGTTTCACGGCGAATAGCGTCTGGGTGACTCCCTACAATCCGAAGGAGCGGTACGCAGCCGGGGAGTATCCGAATCAGCACCCAACCGGCGACGGCTTGCCGAACTGGACCAAGGCGAATCGCAACGTGGACGATACCGAGATCGCGCTGTGGTATGTCTTCGGCCATAATCACGTGCCGCGTCCGGAAGACTGGCCGGTGATGCCGGTTGCGATGCTCGGATTCCAATTTCGACCGGATGGATTTTTCGAGCGCAGCCCGGCGATGGATGTGCCTCCGCCCCCGGCGAAAGAGCACTGCTGCCACTAACATAACCGGCGGGAACCTCGGCAGCTTTATCGCGCTACGATATTAGTAGTAGAGATGACTAAAGCCACTATTTCATCGAAGGGGCATATCGCCATTCCCAAGGCTGTGCGCGAGAGACTCAACTTAAAGGCCGGAACAGAAGTATTAATCGACGTTCAGGGCGAAGCTCTGGTCATGACACGGTTTGTGCGAAACCACCCGCACTGGCGCACCATGCGTGGGATGTTCCACGGCGCAAATCTTCTCAAGGATCTGACTGATGACCGCGCCGCCGAAATCCTCCACGATAGCGCCCGCGTCCAAGGTCGTTGACGCTTGGGCGATGATTACCTGGCTCCTTGACCAGGCCTCCGCACCCGCCGTCGAATCGTTCCTGCAGCAAGCCGAGGCCGGCAATCTCAACCTCGTCATGAGTTGGATGAATGTTGGCGAGGTGTACTACATTGTTTTCAAGCGGCACGGTCGGGATTCAGCCGAGGAATTCCTGAGCCGCTTGTCATCTCTACCCCTTCAACTGGTGCTTCCAGACCAGGATGGAATTCTGGCTGCCGCGAAGGTCAAGGCCACCCATCCGGTCGCATTTGGCGACGCCTTTGCGATTGCCCTCGCGCAGTCCCAGAACGGAAGCGTCATCACAGGGGACGATGAAATCCGACAATGCAGTCTCGTGCCGGTCGATTGGATCGGCGCTTAAACCACGAATCCTAAGCGATGGCTGGCTTGCGGCGCGTGCCCGGCGTGGCTTGCTCGAAAGCGTTAGCAAGTTGCAACACGCTCCACTCGTCGCGATGCCGGCCGACAATTTGCAGACCGACCGGCAGGCCGCCTTCGGTGAAGCCGCAGGGCATCGAGATCGACGGATTCTCGAGCGCTGAAATCAGCATGCAGGTCTTCATCCACTCGATATAGTTCGGCAATTTGACGCCCGCGATTTCGGTGGGGTACGGCTGGGTCACATCGAAGGGCAGCACCTGCGTGGAGGGCGCGATGAAGTATTCGTACTTCTCCTGAAAGATGCGCATGTTGTCCCAGGCCTTGCTGCGCAGGGTATGCGCATGCGCAATGTCAGCGCCGGTGAGCCTGGAGCCACGCTCGGCTTCCCATTGGATGGTGTCCTTCACCAGGTCGCGATGCAGCCGGATATTTTCCGACTGCGAGGTGGCGTAGCCCCAGGCGCGCAAAGTATCGTAGGATTCGTAGGCGCCGGTCCAATCCGGCTCGGCTTCTTCCACGATGCAGCCAAGGCTTTCGAAAACCTTGCGCTGTGCATTCACCAAACTGAGAACTCGCGGGTCGAAGGGAATCCCGCCCATGTCCTTGAACCAGGCGACGCGAACGCCCTTGAAGTTGCGTTCCAGATTGGCCGCGAAGCGCGAGCCGGGCTCGGTAATCGAAATAGGACAGCGCGGATCGGGCCCAGCCATCACGCTGAGCAACAGAGCTACATCGGGAACGTTGCGCGCCATTGGGCCGGAAACAGCGATTGTGGACCAGGCATCTCCGCTGGCGGTGTGCGCCACGCGGCCGGGCGCGGTGCGGAATCCGACGACGCTGCAAAACGCGGCTGGATTGCGCAGAGAGCCGCCGCTGTCGCTGCCGTCGGCAATTGGAATCAGGCCGCACGCCAGGCTCACGGCAGCCCCGCCGCTACTGCCCCCGCAGGTCTTGGTCAGATCGTAGGGATTCCTGGTGGCGCCAAACACCGCATTGAAAGTCTGCGAGCCCGCGCCGAATTCCGGCGTGTTGGTTTTGCCGATGCAGATTGCACCGGCTTTTCTGATACTCTCCACGATGATCGCGTCGTGCTTCGGCACGTTGTCCTTGAAAATTCGCGAGCCGAAAGTAGTGCGGATGCCGGCCGTCTCCACCAGATCTTTATGCGCGATGGGCAGCCCGTGCAATGGCCCGAGTGCCGCGCCGCGAGCTTGCGCTTCGTCAGCTTTGCGGGCGTGGTCGATGGCCTGTTCCGCCACGAGCGTAACAATCGCATTGACCTTAGGATTGACTCGCGCGATTTGCTTGAGGTGAGCGTCCAAGGTCTCGCGCGCGCTCAGTTTCTTGCGGCGGATCTGTTCCGCCATTTCGGTTGCGGTGAGGAAACAGATCGCGTCGGCGCCCTCCGCGGCGAGCAATTGGGTGGCTGCCACGGCTCCCAACAATTGCGCGGCTTCGCGCCGAGTGACACGCAGGTCAGGCAGTGGATCGGACATGCTGCGAGTTTATCGTTCCACGTAGATGTGTTGCAATGGGCAAATATGTGCGTGCCCAAGGCTTTCTGATGATCCAGCGGCGAGGCTCCGATTTATCGTAACCTTGTCTAATATATGAAACGATTGTTTTCGCTCCTGGCATTTTTTGCGGCGGTTGCAAACGCGGGCACGTTGTATTTGCCGGCCTATCCGAACGCAATCCTGGTGTTCGATGAGTCCAAAGGACAGATCGTGGATCGCATTCCGCTGGTTACCGGCACGCCCATGTCGATACGTATGGCCCAGGATCACAAGAAGATCTACGTTACGACCATCGACCACAACGGCATCGAAGTGATTGACGTCGCCACGCGCAAGGTGATCAATCATTTTGAGCTAAACACCGCCACCAAGCAATACCGCTTTCGGGGAGGCGCCGTGGACCCGGAAGGCAAACTTTTCTACACCGTGACCAGGGAGATCGACAAACTACCGGAGCACTTTGACGTGGCAAAACCCAAGTACACGGTGATCGATCTTACGCAGCAGAAGATCGTGAAAACCGAGGGCATGCCGGCCGAGGATGAGCAGGGTAACCGCATGTCCTTTGAAGTTTCTCCCGATGGAAAGTATCTGTACCAGTTCGGTCCGAAGATCAAAATTCTTCAGACTTCAGACTTCAAGGTGGTCGACACGTTGGACCTGGCGGCGCCGGATTTCGACGGCATGGAGAATGTTCGGCTGGGCGGCGACTTGGATTTGATCAGCCAGCCGGGGATGCATACGTCAATCTTCAACTCGGCCGATCCTATCGTTCACAACCGCGTGTTCGGTCTGGCGCGCTTAAATCTAACAACACGGCAAGTAGACTACGATCCGATCGGTCCCGCCCCGAGCGGCATGCGAGGCCTGCAGGTAACGCCCGACAAGAAGTTCGCCTACACGATCGTATCCAATGGCGCCAACGGAAACAGGGTCTGCGAGTTTTGGAAATTCGATTTGACCAGCGATCACGTGACTCAGAGAGCCGAAGTTCCTTGCCGGACGCGCTTCAACCTCGGCATGTCCAGTAACGGTGAGAAGCTCTACATTTACGGGGCTGGTTTTGACATCGAGGTTTATGACACCGCCACGTTCAAACTGGAGAAGACGTGGGATCTCAATAACGACGTGACAGGCGGACTCGCTGTTCTGCCGTAAATCGCTCCCTCACGGTCGCGGCTCGGAACGATCGTAGAGAATTCGGCCTCCGACAATGGTCATGTCAACTTTCAAGGCCAGCAGCTTGTCCGGCGAGATGCTCAACGGATCTTCCGGTAGCACGATCATATCCGCCAGCTTGCCGGCCTCGAGTGTGCCCTTGAGCTTCTCTTCGCGCGTCAAGAAAGCGCCGCTGCGCGTGTACATCGTGATTGCATCTTTGATGCTGACGGCCTCGCCTGGCCCGTAGACTTTGCCGCTTTCGCCCTTGCGGGTGACCGCCGCGTAAAGTCCGACCATGGGGCCGATCGGGAGATTGTCGCTGCCGAACGCCATGAAGATTCCCTTCTTGATGGGAGTGGTCAGGGCGTTGTTGGTGGCCAGGCGCTTGCCTTCCAGGGTTTCGGTATAGCGGCCCTCGAGATTGTACGTGAAGTTGGGCTGCTGCGCGATGAGGATCTTATCCTTCACCATCAGATCCATGGTCCGTTCGGGCGGAAGCACGGTGAAGTGGCAGAGATAATGCCGGTGATCGTTGCGCGGGTAGTCGTGCAGTACGGTGTTGAGCGAATCCACGGTCATAGCGATAGCTGCGTCGCCGATGGCATGAATCCCGAACTGCCAGCCGAGCTTGTGGCCCTCCTCGATGTTGGCGTGAATTTGCTCCGGGGTGAAGAACGCGCGGCCGCGGAATCCCGGCTGCCCTTTATAATCGACCAGCGACCATGCGGTTGGACCCGTGAAGCCTCCATCGGCGGCCATTTCTCCGATCGAACCCACGCGTAGCCGGTCGTTACCGTCGCCGGTCTGTTTTCCGAACTCCTTCAGCTTCGCCGCGCCAGCCTTGGCTTCTCCCGCCGGCGATGGATAACCGACCTGAACGGATGCGCGCGGCAGTTCCGCGCCGTGCTTTTCATAGAGAAGCTCCCACTCCGCGTACGAGCCGGCGACGTCCGGTTGAACCGACGACCCAGCCTCGATGACGCTGGTGATGCCGAGCTTGAGCTGCTCTCGAACGTTTTCGAGCAAGCTGTCGCGCACCTCCGCCGGTTTGTCCGGAGGAACCAACCGCATATAGAGATCGTTTCGCTCGCGGATCACGCCGTTCGGAGCGCCATCGGCGTCTTTTTCGATGAGGCCGCGTGGTGGATCGGGCGTGGCCTTGTTGATGTCGGCCGCTTCCAGAGCCTTGCTATTGCCCACTGAGCTGTGGCCGCCGGCGCGCACCAGCACCACTGGATTGTTCGGCGCCGCGGCATCCAGATCGCCGCGCAGGGGCTTCTTCTGTTCGGTGAAATGATATTCGTCCCAGCCGGCGCCGGTGATCCATTCGCCAGGCCCCAGCTCCTTGGCTTTTTCGCTGACCTGCTGCTTCAGCTCCGCAAGCGAAGTGGTATCGTTCAAATCAATATAGCGGCGAGAATGGCCGGCCAGGTGGATGTGCGTGTCCATGAATCCCGGCAATACGGTGCGGCCGCCAAGATCGATGGAGCGCGCGGCTGCATACCGATTGCGAAGCTCGTTGCCGCCTACAGCGAGGATGCGCCCATCTTTGATCGCGATAGCCTGGCGAATCGAAAAAAGGTCGTCCACGGTGACAATTTTTCCGTTGAACAAAACCAGATCGGCCGCGGCACCTTGCGCCTGCAACCGCGATACCATGCCCAGCGATGCGGCGCCCGCCGCGCCCAGGAATTGGCGTCGATTCATCGATGCACCTCGCAATCTCCTATCAACCTTACAATAACCGTACAAGCTTCCGCCATAGTGCTAACATCGTTTTCTGCCTGTGAAGATCGCGATTATCGACAGCGGCATTCATCCCGGCCATCCGCACGTGGGCCAAATCGCCGGCGCCGTCGAGATCACGCTCGCGGGCGAAAGGCCAGATGCGATCGATCGGCTGGGGCACGGAACCGCAGTCGCGGGCGCTATTCGTGAAAAAGCGCCGGACGCCGAGCTGTACGCCGTCAAGGTGTTTGACCGCAGGCTGACGGCCAATATAGGCGTGATTCTTCGCGCGCTCGAGTGGTGCCGCGATCACCATATGGACCTGGTGAATTTGAGCTTGGGCACGGAGAATCCAGCGCACCGCGACGGCTTCCTCCGCATTCTCGACAAGGATTTGTTGGTGGTGAGCGCGGCCAGCGCACTGCCCGGCAACTTGCCGGAAGTCATCGGCGTGGCTCCCGATCGGGATTGCCCGCGCGACGTTTTTCGCTATCATGACGGAATGTTCCACGCGTCTCCCTATCCGCGGCCAATTCCGGGCGTGCCCGTGGCTCGCAACCTTCAAGGGGTGAGCTTCGCCGTGGCAAACATGACCGGCCTGACCGCGCGCACGTTGAAAAGCAGCTCGCGAGCGGCGATTCGAGAGGCGTTGATTGCGCAGGCGGAAGATTCGGTTCTGAGGGGCAACGCTTGAGATTCGTATTCAGTATTCTGGGACTCTCGGTCTTCTCCATGTCCACGCTATACCCGCAAGTGCTCGGCCGGAATTACGGCCGCTCCATCGTCATTAGCCAGCAAGGAATCGCGGCCACCAGCCAGGTGCTGGCATCGCAGACCGGAGCGCAGATCCTGGCTCGCGGCGGTTCGGCCGTGGATGCGGCCATCGCGGCGAACGCGGTTCTTGGCGTTACGGAGCCGATGATGACTGGATTGGGCGGAGATCTTTTCGTCATGTACTGGGACGCGAAGACGGGGAAACTGACCGGTCTGAATGCGTCGGGACCCGCGCCGCGCGCACTTTCTCCCGCATTACTCGCTCAGCACGACATCAAGAGCATGCCGCAAAATGGCATTCACAGCGTAACGGTTCCCGGCGCGGTCGAGGGTTGGTATCGAATGCACCACCGCTTCGGCAAGCTTCCTTGGAAGGACCTGTTCCAGGATGCAATCGCGTTCGCCGAGCAGGGATTTCCAGTCTATGAAGGCGCCCGTGAGGTGTGGGCTTCGCCGGAAGTTGTGAAAGCCCTGGAGGCCAATGCGGAATCGAAGCGCGTGTTCCTTCCTGGCGGAAAGGCGCCACGCACGGGCGAGCTGTTCAGGAATCCCGAGATGGCGCGCGCGTTTCGTTTGGTTGCCGACGAAGGCCCGGAGGCGTTCTACAAGGGTGCAATCGCAACCGCGATCGTGAAAACTTCGGAACACCTGGGAGGCACGATGACCGCGCAGGATCTGGCGTCGTATTCATCCGAGTGGGTGGAACCGCTGTCCATCGACTATCGCGGCTGGCGCGTCTACGAACTTCCACCGAACGGCCAGGGCATGGCGGCGCTGGAGATGCTCAACATTATGGAGACTTCCCTGCCCTCGCCGCTGGGCGCATTCAGCGCGCCGGAGCTGCACAAGCGCATCGAGGCGATGAAGCTGGCGTACTCGGATGTTCACGCGTACGTAGCGGACCCCCGGGTGCATGATGTGCCCGTGGATCAACTTCTTTCAAAAGAGTACGCCCGTAAGCGCGCCGCCCAGATCGATCCCAACCACGCCAACTGCGAAGTGAAGGCCGGCGATCCGGTTGGCAGCAATACGACGTATTTGACGGTGGTCGACAAAGACGGCAACATTGCCAGTTGGATTCAAAGCCTCTATTCCGCGTTCGGTTCGAAGGTGACGGTGGAAGGGATGGGTTTCAGCCTGCAAAATCGCGGCGGGAGTTTTAATCTGGATCCTAAACATCCCAACGTGCTGGCGGGCGGCAAGCGGCCGTTTCACACCATTATCCCGGCGTTTATGGAGAAGGGCGACGAGCACATGGGCTTTGGCATTATGGGAGGCGCGGTGCAACCGATGGCCCATGCGCAGTTCGTTTCCAATTACGTCGACTACGGCATGACGCTGCAGGAAGCGTTGGAAGCCCCTCGCTTCTTCAAGAGCAATGCCCCGGGTTGCGACGTCTATATCGAATCGCGAGTGCCCGAACAGACACTACAGCAATTGTCCGAGCGCGGCCACGAGATCCGAATTGGGCGCGAATACGTGGAGACCATGGGCCGCGGCCAGGCTATTCTGCACAACACAAAGACCGGGACGAATTATGCGGCCTCCGATCCGCGCGCCGACGGGGCTGCCATACCGGAACCGCTGCGGCGCTAGGATCGCCGGCCCGGCTGCTATACTCAGAAGGCAATCAAATCAGCCGCCCGCCGAGGGCCACCTAGAGACCTCCTTGTCCAAGGCTTCTTCGAACTCACATTCCAAAATCATGGATCGCAAGAAGGAAGCGGCGCATTCCGCGAGGAAAGTCGGAGAAGCGTTGAAGGTTGGCGCTGTGGCCGAGCGCTTGGGCGTGTCCGCCTCCATGGTGCGATCGTGGGAAAAGTTGGGGCTGGCCAGCCCCGCGCGGAGCCAAAGCAAGTACCGGCTCTATACCAACGACGACTTGCGGGTTCTGCGGCGCGCCATTTATTTGCGACGGGTACAAGGGCTGAACGCACCCGCGATCCTGAATCAGCTGAAACAAGAGGGGCTGCTCGATCATCGCGACGCGGGGCCGGCGGATGAGCAGTCGTCCATCGGCCCGCGTTTTCGCAAGCTGCGTCTGCAGCGCGGAGAATCGCTCGCGACGGTGGCCAGCGCGGTGGGCGTGTCGATCGGATTCCTCAGCAACCTGGAACGGTCCCAGAGCGGCGCATCCATTGCCATTATGCGCAAGCTGGCGCAGTATTATGGCCTCAATATTCTGGATCTCTTCAATCCCATCGACGGCACCGGACCGTTGGTGCGGCCACGGGATCGCAAGAGTCTGGAAGGCGGTCCGGGCGTTCGTATGGAGCTGCTGGCATCCGGGAAAATTACGATGGAACCGCACCTGTTTCGCGTTGCCCCGGGAGCAGGCAGCGGGGAATCCTACTCGCACGAAGGCGAAGAGTTTCTTTATTTAGTGCGCGGCAGGCTGGACATCGTCCTGGCCGGCGAGGAGTTCCAGCTTCGAGCGGGCGACAGTTTCTATTTCACCAGTAAGACTCAGCATCGCTGGTCCAATCCCGGAAAGACAGAGACGCTCATTCTCTGGATCAATACGCCGCCTACTTTTTGACAGCGAACGGCGATCTACTTTGCGAGTGCGGGGACCAGCGCGCCCTCGATCAATCCGCGTTCCCGAACCATTGCGTAGGTGTCGTCGAGCGCCAGCGCAAATCTCCCCAACATCAGATCGATTTCAGCTTCGTTGATGATGAGCGGCGGGCAAAAGGCAATGGAATCACCCAATGCGCGCAGTATCAGCCCATGCTGATGAGCGCGTTTGGCAAGAAACGGACCCACGGCTTCGGCGGGATCGAAGGGGGTTTTCTTAGCTTTGTCGCGCACCAGTTCCACCGCGCCGACCAGCCCGATTCCACGAACCTCGCCGACCAGGGGATGATTCGCGACGCGCCGCAATCCGGCTTGCATTCTCGGCGCCATGCGGCGCACGTGAGAGAGTATCTCGTCTTTCTCGTAAATGTTCAGCGTCTCCAGAGCGACCGCCGATGTTACCGGATGCCCGCTATAGGTAAAGCCGTGACTGAACACGCCGATTTTTTCGGATTGCTTCACTAGCGCGCCGTAAATTGCTTCAGAGATCATGACCGCGCCGATCGGCATGTAGCCCGATGACAGCGCCTTGGCACAAGTGATCATGTCGGGCTTCAGACCGTAGGTAATGGTTCCCCACATCTCGCCGGTACGGCCGAAACCGCAAATAACTTCGTCCGCAATGAGCAGCACGTCGTATTTTCGTAAAACAGCCTGGATTTTCTCCCAATAAGTCGCGGGCGGCAGCAGAACGCCCCCGGCACCCATGATGGGCTCGGCAATAAACGCTGCTACAGTGTCGGGACCTTCGCTCAAGATGCGTTGCTCCAGCGCATCGGCCATTCGACTGGCAAAGGCTTCTTCGGTTTCACCCGGGAGCCCGAAGCGATAGAAATGCGGGCACTCCACATGCAGAATTTTGTCGATGGGCAGGTCGAAATCGCGATGATTGTTTGCGAGCCCGGTAAGGCTGGCGCTGGCCACAGTTACGCCGTGATATGCCTTGGTACGGCTGATAATCTTCTTCTTGTTCGGACGTCCCAGGGCATTGTTGTAATACCAGACCAACTTGACGACAGTATCGTTGGCTTCAGAGCCCGAGTTCACGAAAAACACCTTGCTCATCGGAACCGGCGCAATACTCAGGAGTTTTTCCGCGAGTTCGATACCAATATCGGTCGCTTTATGAGCAAACGTGTGATAAAAAGGCAGCTTTAGCATCTGGCGGTAGGCAGCTTCAGCCAAGCGCTTCTCCGAAAATCCCAGGCTGACGCACCACAGCCCGGCGAGTCCCTCGAGATACATCTTGCCGTCTTCACCGCGGACGAAAACTCCATCGCCTTCGGTGATCACCAGCGGACCGTCGGTCTCGTGCGCTTTCAGATTCGTGTAGGGGTGTATCGTGGTTGCGATATCACGGCTAGCTGAATTGGTTTTTGGCATAGGGTTGTTCCCCATAGCCTAGCATAAACCTTGCACGAAAATGAACAAGGTTGTGAGAAACGGGGAACCGCTTGCTCAAGCGCGCGGCTCGGCAAAGACTGCCTGTGACCTCCGCAGCGTCTTCCATTTTCTGCGCAGCGCCCGATTCCAATACATCAGCAGTCCTGTTACCGCTAACAGTGGGATGGCAAGCCCGGCGGCGGCCCAGACGATCTTCACGCCCAGCCCCCAATAGGTGCCGAAATGCAATGGGACCTGCGACCAGACGATCCAATCGCCCAGGCTTTTGTTCACTCCGTAGCGCCAAGTGGAAATATACTCGCCGCTATACGGATTGAAGTATACGGTGTCGACATATTCGCGGCCGACGCTGTTGCCGCGGCGCATCAGTATACCGAGCGGGGCTCTCCGGCCATAAGGGAAGGCAACGCCACCTAGCGTGGCGCCAGGGTCAGCCGCGTATGCGCGAGCGATGAACACGCGGAGATCGGGTTCGGGAGCGCTGCTCTCAGGCGTGACGCTGATGGCTGGAGGACGAGCGGTGATCACGGGGGAAATCGAATTCACAAACTGAAAGATCTGCCGGGGCCACCCGAAATAAATGCCGCTAACAGCCCAGAAAGACGCGATCAGAATAGTCCAGAATCCGACAACAACGTGCAGGTCGAAGTTGATCCGACGCCAATTTCTGCGGAAGTCGACCATTAGCGCGCGCTTCCAATTTCGTATTCCAGGCCACCAAATCACCAATCCGGTGGCGTTCAGCAGCAGCAGAAACGCAGCGCCGATTCCGTTCAACATACGACCCTGGCCCCGGCTTCGAATCAGCAAGCTCACGTGGAGTTCGTCAACTACCTCCAGCGAGTTGGATCCTCGCGGAAATTCGCCGAGAACTTTGCCATCCGTTGGCCTGCATGCCACCGTGATCTGGCGACGCCCTTGCAGGACTGCGACGAAGGTAGCGTCGTTTTCAGAAGGCGTTTCCACCGAAACGATGCGATAGCGCTGGTAAGCCGCTCTTAGATTCTCCACGACGGTTGCCACGTCCGCGAGCGCCCCCATAGCCCGGCTATCTTGCCAAGGCTTCAGCCCACAAAACCTTTCCAACTCGGGACGAAAGACCAGAATCGATCCTGTGATTCCGATTACGACCATGTAAAGAGTGAGAATGATCCCGACCCAAAGATGGATCTGGAAATTCAGCCGGCGAACCCAGAGTTGCTGAGGCCTATGAAAATAACGCTGGAGCCACGCCACTTCGCACCATCAGTAGCGCGAAAAGATTTGCCTGGAATGCATGGAACGAGCCGACGGACCGCCGGGGACGGTGTCCTGCTCGCTGGTCAGAGTTTTGCCATCCGCTGAGACCGTGAGCTTGCCGGAACTATCGGGGCGGTTCGGCCCCTTCAATACCAGCTTGTATTGGGATGGGCCGCTGGCGGTCATCTGAATGGTGCCCATTTTTTCTCCCTGCGAATTCTTTACGTCCGCTTCGCTGCCGTCCAGCTTGACGGTGTAAGTCATGCTGACGAAATAGACGTTGTTCACGGGCACGGAGAACGCGAATGCCAACTTATCGCCGGCTGGCGAAATTTTCAGCGTGAGCGGCTCGGCCTCACTCTTTTGACCGTTCACTTCCTGACTATCCAGACGCCAGGTTCCGATCAGCGGCTCCGGGGCAGCGTAAGCGGCCGAGGCGAGAAGAACCACGACCGCGCAGAGGACTAGTGATTGTTTCACTTCCTCTTCATCTTAGAACGTGATACGTCCAGTGAGTTGGAGCTGCCGCGGTCCGGCACCTTCCGCGCTTTGCATCGCGGTAAGTTGGCCGAATCCGGCGACCCCGACTTCTAGAACGTTCGGAGGAGCATAGTTGGCATGGTTGAACGCATTTGCAACCTGCATTCCAACCTCCGCCCGAATCCTTTCCTTGATGGTGAAGCGCTTGATCAGCGACAGGGAAACAGCTTGTGTCCCCGGCCCGACGATAGAGCCTGACGACGAGTCTCCGAACCGGCCGATAGCGGTTGTGACGCCGTTGGCGAGCGTGACGCAATTCGCGCATGGATCAGCGAAGGCGTTTGGATTAATGTATTGGGCAATGGATTGGCCGGCGTAAGGACTAACTCCGGGTACGGTGTCGGCGCGGCCCCCGTTGAAGTTATACAGGTTGTAGCCTGTACCGGAAGGATCGCTGGGTGTCGTGACGGACAAAAACGGCCCGCTCTGGAATAGCATCACGCCGCTCAGCTCCCAGCCACCTGCCACGCGATCCAGCAGAGCGTTGTTGTTCAAAAATTGCCGCCCTTTTCCAAACGGCAGTTGATAGAGAAACGAGGCCAGAAAACGCTCGCGGCGAGCAAAAGATGTGTTGCCGTAATCGGTACTGGGATTGTAAGGATTGCTCAACGTATTGCCAAATTCGTTGGCGAACCCACTGGCGGGGGTACCGGTGACGCCGTTGATATCCGTAAGATCGCGCGTGTAGGTGTAGGCGACTTCGAATTGGAAGTTTGCGGCGCGTTTGTGGACGTCGATGGTCCCAGCGTTGTAATTGCCGTAGCCGAGCAGAGATGTCCCGGTCGCAATATACGCCATCAACGGGAAAGGAATGGCTGCGTTAGTCGCGGCGGATCCAAATCCCGCAGTGTTTGGCTGAACCTGATCTTGGTTGTAAACCGTGGGAACGTTATAGGCATGGTTGCCATCGTAGGAAACGCGCAGGCCAACGCCTTTACCCAGCTCCTGTTCCAAGGTGAGGTTCCATTCCTCCACGATAGGGTCTTTATACTTGATCTCCGAGGCCAGGTCGAAGTACTGCGTGCCGGGTTGCGCGATGTCGGCGGGGAAGGCGTAAGGCAAGGTGTAGATGGGCTTGCCGTTGCTACCGAGAGAATTGGAAAAGTATCCGACGTCGCTGGATCCAACCGACCAACCGTTGATGGCCGTTCCGCTCAGCAACGATTCTATGAATCGTCCGTACCCGCCACGCAGGACTGTTTTGTTGTTGTTGAAAACACGCCAGGCAAAGCCGATACGGGGGGCGAAATCTCGCTTCGAAGATTCTCGCAGGGCGCTGGGAACACCAGCCTGCGCCGCGGTGATGAGCGGTGTCGGATAGATGGACTGTACAAACCCCGGATTGACATTCGCGAAGCCGCCTTCGTTGGGGAGAATGATGGCGCCGGTGTTTTTGCCGTCGACAATGTTCTGGTAATAGGGATCGAAATTTACAACGTTGTCGTTCTTGTCATGGAAGGCGGGATGGTATTCCCAGCGCAAACCATAGTTAATAGTGAGGGACTGCGATACCTTCCAATCGTCCTGCGCAAAAGTGGCGTAGGAGTTCGAGTAGGCGTCGGTGTCGGGGTTGATCACGGTAGAAATCGTAGTGAGGTCGGGATAGCCGAGCAGGAGGCCAGCGATTGACGTTGCTGAGCCACTTCCGAGCAGTCCGCTCGTCGTCGAGCCGTTAAACGTATAATCGCCCAACCGGTAGTTGTTGAACACTTGAGTAAAGAGGCTGCTCAGATACCGCCAGTCAAAGCCAAACTTGAAGGTGTGTTTCCCTTTGGTCCAGGTCAAGCTATCGGTGGCTTCGTAGGTGCCCTCATGCGTATTTAAGTCGTTCTGCTGGCTCTGAATTCCCATGAATCCGAGGAGGTTTACGGTCGGAAGATCGTCGCCGGCGGGAATCGCTTCGGGTAGAGCGCCGGGACCGGCGGTGAGACCTAAATCATTGGCCGCTTGCTGAGCCGTTATGCCAAACGTAACGTTACGATGAACCACGCTGAAGCCGCCGCGCAGCTCGTTCACAAGGCTGGGAGAAATAACCCAATTATAGGACGTGGCTAGAGAATTGTAGATCTGCGGCGTCGAGACGCCTCCCAGCAGCGGGTTGCTGGGGTTGCCGTATTGGTCTTCCTGAGGAAGAGTGATGCGGCGGTTCTTGTAGGTCCAGCGGACGAAGATCATATGCTTGGGGCCGAGGCTCTGATCGAGGCGCACGTCGCCCTGGGCGCTTTTGATCGGAATTGCATACGTACCGACAAAGTTATTCGCGATGGCGCCGGCCGGTCCGTAGTTGGGCAACGGATAGATCAGGTTCAACAGTTTTTGCGCATACGGATTCAGCTCGCTGGCGGGAATTTGGTTGTTCGGAAAGCCGGTCAACAGATTGGCTGAACCACCGTTGGCCGGCAACAGATAGGCGGACAGATCGCCATTCCGCATAGCAACCGTGGGAACGCTATTGACGTACGTCTCCGATTTGGGCAACGTCAGCCTTTCAAAACTTCCGAAGAAGAAGGTCTTGTTGCGGCCGTTATACAGCTTCGGGAAGATGACAGGACCGCCCATATATATTCCGTAGTCATTCAGTTTGTCTTCGGTCACGATGTGGCTGAATGTGTCGGCGGCATTGAAGTCGGTATTCTGAACGTTCTCGAACGCACCGCCATGGAACTCATTGGTGCCCGACTTGGAGATGGTGGTGATATCGGCCACGCCTCCGAATTCGGCCGGATTCAGCACCTCGCTGATTTTGATTTCCTCAATCGAGTTGAATGACGGGAACATCTCGCTGAGCGCGCCTAGCGATCCCGGTCCGACCGAGCTGATGCCATCCACGGTGATTGAAAGCTGAGAAGGTCCGGCGCCCGCGACCATAATCGAGCCGCCATTGCCGCCATTATCGATCTGCACCCCGGGCTGCGCCGTGAGTGTCGAATAAGCGCTAGTGGAGCCGGACGATCGAGTCGCGATGGCCACCGGCAGGTCGATCAGCTCCAGGCTTCCCTTGCTCTCCGATACGTTGGAGGCATCGGTCTGGATCACCGCCACGGCTTCGACGGTTACCGATTCAGTTTGCGAAGCCACCTTCAAATCCACATCGATACGTTTGGTGTCTCGAGCACCCATGTCGAACTCCTGGTACTCGGTCTTCTGAAAACCGGGCGCCTCCACCGTAAGCTTATAGTTCCCGATCTCGACGTTGACGAACTCGTACCCTCCACTGGAGTTGGTGACCGTCGAATGCTCCGCGTTGGTTCCGGTGTTCATGAGGCGGACGGTCGCCATGCCGACCACACTGCCCGAGGGATCCTTGATTGTTCCGAGCACCGTGCCGAAAGTGGATTGAGCGTAGCTTGCCTGACAAAAAGCCAGGACACAAGCGAGGGCAAGCGCCACATGGAACACAAAACGCATCCATCGGAAATCACTACTGCGGCTATCGCGAGATACAAAGGCAACTGAGAATGTTGGCGCGCATGCAAAGGACATCAGATCTCTCCTTACTGAATTCGAGCGGTAGTGCCGGTTCAAGAGTGGACGTTTAATAAAGCCACAAAAATCTATGAACTAAACATCCATCAAAGTTTTCGATGGACCTTATGCCGGTCATATTGGCGGCTCGTCGGAGAGCTCCAGCTAACCTCGTCGTGGCGGTTGTGCCTTCCGCAAACTGCAACAGGCGTGCTCTTGGAAGGTGACGCTTACAACCGGATACTTTTACGTTGCAACTAGTTGGACGACTATTTCAACTTGCAAAAATGAGAGACGCAGCATTGCGTCCACTGCCCCTGCTAGAAAGCCAAAACCAACGTGGGTCAGATGAAATTTGGAGTTGAGTATAGCCAACTGTTGCAATCGTGTCAAGGCTAACCTTGTGCAAGTTGTGCAAAGTTTGCGCTGGACCGGCGATCGCGATCCAGGCTATACTCCCAGCAACGAGGAAATCGATGTCGATTCGTTTTGCCGTTCTATTGATCCTGGCAGTCGCGCCTGCATTCTGCGCGGACTGGAACGCCGAACTGGCCGAGCAATACATGGACTCCCGGCAGAAGGAATGGGTGGCGTGGCCGATAGCCATGCACTCGGGCGTGGCGTGCGTATCGTGCCATACCGGTTTGACTTACCTGTTGGCGCGGCCCGCGTTACGGCGCGCATTGGGCGAAAAGAGCGGCCCCACGTTATACGAAGGCGTCCTGGATGCCAGCATTCGGGCCACCGTGATCCGCACGGACGCGAACGACTTATTCGCAGGACTCAAAGGCGCGATCGTCGACCAGGTGTATGGCGCGCAAGTGGTTCTTTCCTCACTGGTGCTGGCCATGGACGATGCGCCGCGTGGCAAGCTGAGCCCGGAGGGGGAAAAGGCGTTCGAGCGCATGTGGTCGCTGCAGGTCAAGAGCGGCGCGGACAAGGGCGCCTGGCAATGGTCCGATTTCGATCTGGATCCTTGGGAAACCAAAGACGCGGCCTTCTATGGAGCGGCGCTGGGTGCGTTGGCCACAGGCCTGGCTCCGGCGGACTATCAAGCTCGTCCGGAGATCCGCGAAAACATCGCCGCTCTCCGAGCCTATTTGCGGGAAGGGCAAACGACGCAACCTTTGCATAACCGGCTGTTCCTGCTGTGGGCTTCGTCCAAGCTGCGGGGCCTTCTGCCGGACGCCGACAAGCAGTCGATCCTGGACGAACTCTGGCGCAAGCAGGAAGCTGACGGCGGATGGAGCATCCAATCGCTCGGGCAATGGAAGAAGCGCGAAGCGGCGCCGTCCGCGGCTTCCACTGGGGCGAACAGTTACGCCACCGCGTTAGTTGCGTTCACCACGGAGCAGGCCGGTGTCGCAACGTCGCAGGCCAGTTTGTCGAAAGCGCTCGGGTGGTTGCGATCGCACCAGAACGCGCAGGGCTACTGGCCCGCGGAATCGATGAACCATAAACACGAAGCCGGCACGGTCCCGGAGAAGTTTATGAGCGACGCCGCCACGGGCTACGCGGTCGCGGCCTTGCTGGCGGCCGGCGACGAAGGAATTCAGCGGACAGCCTCGAATCAGATCACCGGTTCCAACTCGAAGCCTCGTAATTGATAGCGGAAACCGGCGTGAGCGCCGAGCTTGGCATCGGACCATTGGATGCCCTGAACGATGGCGTCCAGTTCTCGCCTCCACAGCGGCCCTGTGCCGCCGGATAAATAAAACTCGCGGCACAGCATCAGATGGCGGCGGAAGCCGGCTGTCAGTCGCGCCTCGTAATGCGCCAACAGCTGGTCTAAGCTTCCTCCGCCGGCAAGTCCGCGGATCACGGCCGAGGCGAGGATTGCTTCGCGGATGGCGTGGCCGGTTCCGTCTCCGCAGATTGGATCGAAGGCCATCGCCGCTGTGCCGCAGGCCAGCCAACCGGGCGAGCACAGGGGCGAGGCGATTCGCGCGTAGGCCGGGAACTCTCCCGAACTCGCGGCAATATTCGTAATCTCGGGAGCGATCACCCGGCTCTCGGCGAGTAGAGCGTCCGCTGGCCCGCCCACGGAGAGGAGCCAGCCCGGCACCAGAAACAACCAGCCGTGCTCGAGCGATTCGATCCAGCAAGCGTTGGGATCGGAGCTTTCCTTCAGGTTGACCTGCTGCGCCGAGGCCATGCGCGAGCCAAAACAATGTTCCACGTTTGGCGCGGGCAATGGCCGAGTGGCGAGAATCGTCCAAGGCGCTTCCTGATTCTTGCCGGTTGTGATGACAGCCGGCCGGATGGCATCGAGCAGGGTCTCTTCCGACACGACGATCGCCGAATGCTCGACCGCGACAGGCGCGGCGTTCTGCCCCCAAGCCACGATGCGCTTTCGAATGCGAGGCGCATCCGAGAACAGCCCTGGCCGGTCGAAAATATCCCGTATGAGCGCTAGCGCTTGATCGCCTAACACGATCACGGGCAATCGCGGACGGTCGACCGGTTGGAGATCAATCCGGAGGCCAGCCTTGTTCAGCAGGTAAGCGCAGCAATGAGCCGCAACGCCGTCCCCTCGGATGAGAACTTTCTGAGCCGTGACCGTTAGGGAGCGGTCCTCATGGTATAACGACAATCCCCGCATACGTGACGTCGGTGTTCAGATCCCAGGTCTTCTCGTACTTGAGCGTGGCCGCATCGTAGACTTCGATATCGAAGCCGGCTCCATAGATGTACAGCTTTTTCCCATCCGTGGAAATGCCCAACGTGAATCGCGTGCGGCAGGGAACCTCGGCCTTTTGCGTGATTTTATCGCTAGTAAGATCGAACGCCCAGAACTCGCACCGCTTATTCCCGTGGATGCCGTTAGACACCACAGTATAGGCCCACTTCTTATCTGGCGTCACTTCAATGCCCGCCATGCCAGCCGGAGCCGGGCCAATCGGATTGAAATCGAGGTGCTTCGTGGTCAGGTCGAAACGCGCCAGGCCGAACACGTGGTTGTGAACGACAGGGTCCGCCCAAACAAACATCGCGGTGTGCTCTCCGGGTGAGTTGATCAAATCCAGATCGCTCCCGAAATGCACGTTTTCCATGCCTGGAGAATCGGGCCGGGCGAGGTCGATATGATCGACCACCTTGAAGTCGCTGGCCTGAAGAATGGTGATCTTTTCGCCGAACTGGTACAACAGCTTGCCGTCGGGCGAAACTTCCAATGCTCCTACTCCGTAGTCGCCTTGGTTCTGAGGCTCTTCTTCCTTGGTAATGTCAACCGTTTTTACGATTTTCTGCTGCTCGAGATCGACTACCGTGTATTTGGGTTTGGCGACCTCAAAGTGCTCCGGAAACTGGCTGATTTCCTTGGTGACCGCGTAATAGAGCTTGCCCTCGGGATCGGGCGTGCCCGTAAAGAATCGATATTGCTTGGTCGGCGTGTTGAGCACAAAATGATTGATCACCTTGCGCGTGGCCACATCAATCACCTCGATGCCATTGTGATCAATGGTGGTGACGTAGATTTTCTTGTGATCCGGCGACAGGCGAATCGACATCGGAGTGCCGGTAGCCAGTGGAATGCGGTCGACGATCTGAGCCTTCTCTTCGTCAAAAACGAGAACGGCAGCGGGATAGGCGGGCAGGTACAAAGTTCCCGCGCGCGCAAAACTCGCGAAAGCCGCGCAGGTGGCGGCTAGGACGATCAGTCGTGATAGGGCCATGTTTATGGAAACACCAGATCCAGGTTTCGCCAGTCCTTGGTGGCGGTAGCGCATTTGGCTGTCCAGTCGGGCGCATTATTTAAATGATCGGGAACCTGCGCTGGCCAGTAGCAACTGACAAAACAGTCGTAGATGTCGCGCTCCACGGGCTGACAAAGCCCGGCCGTTCCGCCAGCCGCGTCAACTTCCCAGCCTGGCGTGAACATCAACGCGCAACCCGCCGGAACGTGGGGGCGCTGCTGGGTGGAGGGGTGGTCCTGCATCCCGACGACGTCCTCGGTGCGAGAAACCACGTAATCGTCAATGCGCCCGGCTTTCTTGTTCAGCGCTCGCATGTGTTTCATGATGCTTTCCTTTCCGCAAACTGCTGCAAAAACCCCGGGTTTTTGGCCGCGATCGCGCCATAAATTTCAAGGCACGTGTTGGTCCAGTCCCGAATCCAATCGCAATAATGGAGATTGGGATGGCCCGTGTCTCCGTAGCGCACAAATGCTTCGTGATGGCAGCCGCCGGCGCACAGGGGGCGCGCCCAGCACGTGTGGCAATCATATTTGGAATCGATGTGGCCGCGGCGCAGAAAATCGGCCTGCTTGGCCTTGTCGATGCCGGTGGAAATGTGTCCCAGCGCATGGGCATCGGAATCTACAAAACGGTGGCACGGCGCGATGTCCCCAGAGGGTCCTACGCCCAGAAGACCCAGGCCGGCGCCGCAAGGATGCGATTTGTTCACGCCCTGGCAGAGCTCGGCGAGAGTGTCGCTGACGTTCGAAAAGCCGTGCGATTCGCCGCGCAGCGCATATTCCAGATATTCGTCCGCCAGGGTGTGAAACTGATCCAAAACGCTGTCCATGCCGGTTGCATTGATGGCGTACAGCTGATTTGGTGAAGTGGTCACCGGCGCGAAGCCGACCTCGTGAAATCCGAGATCCTGCTTCAAGTGCCGGAAAATTCGAAGCACATCGGAGACGCCGGCAGTGAGCGTCACGCGCGCTGTAATCGGCCGCGTGCGATGGTTTTGAATGAGCGCCCGCACCTTCGGTTCGATGATGTCGTAGCTGCCTTTGCCGTTGGCGAAGACCCGCAGATGATCGTGCATCTCCTTGGGCCCATCCATGCTCACGGTGACGCCGATGTTGTTCTGGGAGAGAAATTCGATAATAGTTGGCGTAAGCAGCGTAGCGTTCGTGGTCAGGCTGAAATCGACGTGCCGGCCCTGCTCGCCCGCCCGCAGATTCGCGTACGCCACCACTTCCTTCAATAGCGGATAATTCATCAGCGTTTCGCCGCCGAAGAAGGTGATGTGAATCGAACGCCGGTCGCCGGATTGCGACAGCAGAAAATCCACCGAAGTCTTAGCCGTCTCCAGATCCATGAACTTCGGCTTGCCTTCCGGCGTGGCCAGTTTGTCGGCGCCGAACTCGTAGCAGTATTGGCACGACAAGTTGCACTGGTTGGTGAGATTCATCACTAGCGTCTGTATGGGAAAAACGTCGGGCAGGGGCTGGGGACGGTCGGGAACGGAGTCGTTGGCGACGATCACGTTGGCGTGATACATCTCATCAATGAGCTCCTCCGAGTCCTCAATCCCAAGACCATTTGCCGCCAGATTCTCGATCAATCGATCATGCGAAAGTTCGCCCGGCGTCAAGCATTCGATCAGCTTTCCCACGGCTGTATCCACGGCGAAAATGGCGCCCGCCGGGACCAGATAAAGAAATCGCGCTCCTTCCGCGTCAAAGCGGTGAAACTCGCCCAAACGGTAAACCCGCGTGGCGCTCGCCGTCATGGAGGCGGTCATTGTCCGACCTCGGGCTGATCCCATTTAATGTAGGTTGGAACCGTCACCACCAGATACGACTTGCCGATGAGCGGCCGTCCTTCCTTATCTTTTTCTTCCTTCGCCGTAGCCACCACCCAAACGTCGCCATAGTTGTTGCGGCTGAATTTGCGCTGCGGATTGGGGCCGTCGGAGGCCGGAGTGAAGAGGCCGGTATTGCTTAAAGAGCCCACGAACTCCTTGTCATCGTCGCCATACACGGAGTAAAACTCCTCCACCGACCAATTGGCGTCGATGGGTCCGAGTTCGATATCGTCCGCGGTGTGCGGCTTGTCGTCGGCGCCGCGCTGGTAGGCCACGGCCACGAACTGCTGATAGCCCTTGGGATGCTGTTGGCTTCCCAGATGGGCGAGCGCCGAGTCCGGCGTCACCTTGACGTAGTCGATCCGATCATAAACGGCAATCGCGCTCTGGAGCACCGAGCGGCGGAAGGCGATGTCACGTTTTCCCGGCACGGCGTCCGCTGCGACGTCCACTTCCGCCACGATTTCCGTGGGCGTGTGAGAAACAATGCGTTTCACGGTGACACCGGTTCCAAAGTCCAGATCGGCGGGCGCAACCTGCGCGGGCAGGCTCTCCGCAAGCAGGCGGACGTGAGTTCCCTGCGAGCCGGTTTTCAGCAATGTGCGATCCACGCCGATCAAAGTGGGATCGGCTGAGGGGCGCTGCAGCTTCACATCGAAACCGAACTCCTGATACTCGCCCCAAAACCAGCGGCCCTCGGCGGTGGACTGATCGGGCGACACCCACATCACTTCGCGCATTTCACTCCCGAGATCGTCGGGAGTCGCTTTCGCCGCCGGCGTTCCCTTCGATCGTCCGCGCCACGCGTAGCCCGCGTACACCACGCTGTGGCCAGTTCGGGAGATGGTCGAGCCGTCCTTCACCGACATCAGCTTCACGCGCGTGGTGAACTCGTCGTCGCTTCCGCTACTCGGGTCCACGTCCATCTCTCCATAAAACTTGCCTCGGCCCGGCAGGTAGGCAGACACCAGCCACCGTCCAGCGAGCTTGGGCGCACGCATGCGAGCGCGCCAGGCAGCCCACTCGGGTGTTTCGAGTGGAGCGGTCTTGCCAAGGAATGCGAGCGCGTTGTCCACAGGCAGCGGTGCCCCCGGATCTCGATGCGGACGATTTTCATCGAAGCCTCCGGCAGCGAGTCCCAAACGGAATGCCTCGTCGGCTTGCGGATACAGTGCAATGTGCAAATTGGCGAGATCTTTCCAATCTTCCGGCGTACGCCGCCATGAAAGCGGCCGAGCCAACACGTGGCAGTTCGCGCAGGCGCCGCGCACGTCGTCATTGGGGATATTGGTCTCGTCAAGCACCCTATGTTCGGCGTAATACATGATCGGCTTCGCCTCATCGGGCGCCAAGCCATGATAAGTTGCCAGGTATTTCAGGATGGTCCGGGCTTCGTCCGGTGTCAGACTGACGCCGCGCAAACGCACCATGCGCTTGATGGCTTCTTCCCAACCTTCGGGCGTGGCGCGCTCCCAGGAGATGCGCAGCATGTTGCCCTTTTCGTCTTTGGTGTGGCAGGCTCCGCACTTGGAGATTACCAATTGATTTGTGACCGGGATGCCTTGTACGGGTTCAGTTCTAGCCGGCACTGCGGACGGGGCAGCTTGCGGCTTCTGGGCTTGAGCGAGGAACGGTAACACCAGAATCGATGCAAGCAGGATTTTCATAACCTTATTCGAATATCATACACGGTTGCCCCGCCGCCGGTATAGAAAAATTCTTTATGAGCATCATGCCGCCGCTGCTCGATTCGCGCGACCTGTGCTATTAACAAAGTACTCATGGCGGACGAACTCATGCCCGGGCGCGGCGTTCCTCCCGACCGGAGCATTCCCCTGGACCGGGGCATCCCTCTGGATGGCTATCGCCGCGCATTGCGATTCATCGTCCCCTACTGGCCGCGCCTGATTTTTGTGCTCCTGGCAGGCATCGCCGCCACCGGATTCGGCCTGCTGCAGCCTTACATCTCGAAACTTCTGATCGATGACGCGCTATTGAAGCGCAATTTGCGCATGCTGCTGATTGTCAGCGGGCTTATGCTCGGCGTTACCGTGCTGGGATTCGCGCTGAACATCGTGTCCAGCTATCAGTACGTCCGCGTTTCGGCCTCCGTGCTTTTCGACATGCGCGTGGCGCTGTATCGGCACCTGCAAACGCTTTCGCCGCGCTTCTGGGCCAGCCGAAAACTGGGCGATGTGGTTTCGCGCATTAATAATGATATAGCGGAGGTGCAGCGCGTCTCCGCCGACAGCTTGTTGAGCGTGCTCTCGAACGTCGTGTTTCTAGTTGGGAGCGCAGCCATCATGCTGACGCTCAGCCCGCGGCTGTTTCTGGTGAGCGTGGCCGCGGTTCCGGCCAGCGTCTGGGCGCTGCAACATTACCAACATCGCCTGGCAAGGCGCGTACGTGCGGTCCGCGAGCGCAGCTCCGACATCGGCAGCTTTCTGCTGGAAACCTTATTGGGCATTCGCCTGGTTGTGTCGGCGCAAGCTGAAAAGCGCGAGGTGGAGCGGTTTCGCGCGCGCAACCAGAGCTTCCTGGATGCGCTCATGCGTATGCAACTCACGGCGTTCTTGTCCGGCGCCGTTCCCGGAACCATTTTGACGCTCTCCACAGCAGCGATTTTTCTTTACGGCGGCAAGCTGGTGATCGATGGCTCGCTAAAACTGGGTTCTCTGGTTGCCATCATGGCTTACCACCTGCGCCTGCTCTCGCCAGTGCAGAACTTGATGGGCTTGTATAGCAATCTGGTAACCGGGGGCGTCTCGCTCTCGCGAGTTTGGGAGCTGTTCGATACGCGCGCCGAGATCGTTGACCGGCCTGGGGCGAAACCCTTCGGCAAGGTTCAAGGCGCAATCGAGTTCGATCGCGTTTCCTTCGGCTACGGTGGCGATGCCGTGCTGGAAGAGCTCTCATTTCGAGTGGCGCCCGGCACCATTTGCGCCATCCTGGGCCCGAGCGGAGCAGGCAAATCGACGCTGGCGGATCTAATGGTCCGATTCTACGATCCGGACGCGGGCGCAATTCGTATCGACGGGCGGGATCTGCGCGATGTTCCGCTGGCCGATCTCCGGCACGCAGTGATGTTGCTGGATCAGTCGCCGTATCTTTTTCACGCCAGTGTTCGCGAGAATATCGCCTACGCCAGGCCCGAGGCCACGCTCGATGAGATCGTAAGCGCTGCCCAGGCCGCATCGATTCACGAGCGAATTTTGGCTTTGCCGGAGGGCTATGACACCATCGTCGCTGAACGCGGGCAGACCCTTTCCGCCGGCGAGCGCCAACGTATCGCGCTGGCTCGGGCGTTGTTGGCCGATCCGAAAGTGCTGATTCTCGATGAACCGACTTCGGCCCTGGACGAAGCCAACGAGCGCGCTATCGCGGAAACGCTGGTCCGCGTGGCTGAGGGACGCACGGCGATCCTGATCACGCACCGCGCCACGCTGGCTCGCATCGCGCACCAGACCATCTATCTGGATTCAGCCAAAGCCAGGCCCCTAGAAGCTACTGCTGGGGATTAGGCGGCAGCCGCTTCGTTCCCGCCAGCTCTTGGGCGGTTTGTTCGATATCGGCGGCGGCGTAGTCGCTGAAGAAGCCCCATGTTCCGTAGCTCGATTTGAGTCCCGGCAGCAGCGCCTGCACCAGAGCATCACCCGATTTGCCGGCGGCTTGCTCACGGCGAACTCCAGCTCGCAGATCGGCGAGATATTTACGAAAGGTCAGAACATCCTGAGCATTGGCGACACCGCCGTGCCCCGGAACCCAGGTGGATGGCCCGTAATCTTTCTGCATCGCGTCCAAGGATTCCACCCACGCCTTCGTGGTGGCATCGATCAGATTCGGAATATGTTCCTTCCACAACATATCGCCGCAGAACACGACGTGAGCGTCCGGAACAGAAACAACGGAATCGCCGCCGGTGTGGCCAGGATAGTATCGAACGTTGATCCGGCGCGAGCCCAGGTAGAGTTCGATATGGGTGTCGTAAACCACCGCCGGCAATGTGAGCGATTGCACGCGCGCCTTCTTCGCCGGTGTCACCGGGGGATCGAGCATCTTGACGTTTTCGGTTCGAATCCAGGCGCGCACGTTGCGATGCGCCACAATGGTGGCTCCGGCTGCAGCAAACACGTCGTTCCCATTCACGTGGTCCAAATGGTAGTGCGTGTTGACTACAAAACGGATCGGCAAAGGCGTAAGCTTACGGATCTCACTAAGAAGCACCCTGGCGGGCTGCGGATCCTGGAAGGTGTCGATCACCACAACGCCGTCGTCGCCGATGACGAACCCGGCATTGCCGCCTGCCAACCCCTGGTCATTCACGATCGCAGCCCAGACTCCGTTACCGATCTTTTGCAACTGGAAGTCCGGAACTGCCCCGTTTGCTGAAACTAAAACAAGGAGTGCAACCGCCAGCCGAGGCGCCATCCTGAAAGGCTAGCATGGACTTATGCAAATCGTGCAAAGTCGGCTAAACTGGATCGATATGGAGAAGGTCGACTGGAAAACTCATGGGGTGAAAGTGATCCCCGCGAATTCTCTCGACACTAACACCGCGCAGACGCCTGGAATGAATCGCGCCGCGGCGATCAACTTCGCCCGGGCCGGCGCGCAGAAAATCTGGGCTGGAACCGTCAGCATCCACGCCAACGCCAAGACCGGCGCTCATCACCACGGCGCGCTCGAAAGCGTCATCTATGTTGTGCGCGGCCGCGCCCGCATGCGCTGGGGCGATCGTCTGGAATATGTCGCCGACGCTGGCCCGGGCGATTTTATCTTTGTTCCGCCCTACGTGCCGCACCAGGAGATCAATGCGTCCAGCGACGAGACTCTGGAGTGCGTACTGGTCCGCAGCGACAACGAAGCCGTGGTAGTGAACCTGAACATCGAACCGGTCGAGGAGCCGAGCCCTGTGCGCTGGGTTGATCCGATCCACACAGAAACGGAGCCGCGCGCGTAAGCAAGCGGGCAAGGGAGAAAGCATGATTGAAATCACCGTCAATGGATCCGTCAAACAGTATGATGGCGATCCCGCCATGCCAGTGCTTTGGTATTTGCGCGATCTTTTGGAGCTGACCGGCGCAAAGTTCGGCTGCGGCATGGGCCTGTGCGGCGCCTGCACGGTGCACGTGGAAGGCAAAGCGACGCGCAGCTGCGTCACCAACATGAGCGACGTTGCCGGCAAGCGCATCACCACCCGCTGCAAAAAGCCTGGCGTGCAGTGAACGTCCCGCAGTGCGGTTATTGCCAGGGCGGCCAGATCATGCAGGCCGCATCGCTGCTGGCGCAAAAGCCCAAGCCGACGGATCGCGAAATCGATGAAGCCATGCAGGGCAACATCTGCCGCTGCGGGACGTATCAAAGGATCCGACAGGCGGTGAAGATGGCCGCGGGAGTAAGAGCATGAAAGCCAATTCGATAACGGTGGTCACCCGGCGCGGTTTCCTCGGCACCACGTTCTCCGCGGGCGCGCTCGTGCTCGGCACCCGATTCTTGCCCGTCAACGCCGTGGCGGCCGAAGCCACCTGGCAGCCCAACGTGTACCTCGGCCTGGAACCCGACGGCCGCGTGATCATCATCGCTCATCGCTCGGAAATGGGCACCGGCATTCGCACCTCCCTGCCGATGATTGTGGCGGAAGAACTGGAAGCGGATTGGACGCGGGTGAAGATCAAACAGGCCATCGGCGACGCCAAGTACGGCAGCCAGGACACCGACGGCTCGGAATCCATCCGCGATTTTTACGACCCGATGCGAGAGGCTGGCGCCAGCGCGCGCATGATGCTCGAAGCCGCGGCTGCCTCGAAATGGAGCGTGCCGGTCGCCGAATGCCGGGCGAAGAATCACGAGGTACTGCACGCCAAGACGAATCGCAAACTGAGTTTTGGAGAACTGGTGCCGCTCGCGTCGAAGCAGCCCGTGCCCAAGAAGGAGCAACTGAAGTTCAAGCCCGCTGCCGAATATCGTTACGTTGGCAAGCTGGTTCCAATCACCGATCTCGACGACATTCTGGCCGGTCACGCGGTCTTCGGAATGGACGCGCGGATGCCGGGCATGGTCTATGCGTCCATTGAACACCCGCCGGTCTTCGGCGGAACGCTCAAGAGCTATGACGATGCGGAAGCGCGCAAGGTTCGCGGCGTTTCGAAAACGCTGACGATCCCGCCTTTCAAGCCGCCCTATGCATTTCAACCTCTGGGCGGAGTTGCGGTCATCGCCGACAATACTTGGGCGGCGATGCAAGGCCGCAGGAAGCTCAAAATAAATTGGGAGCTCGGGCCGAACGCCAGTCTCGATTCCGTGGCGTACAAGAAGACGCTGCAGGAGACAGCGCGGAAAGCTTGCAAGGTCGCGCGCAACGATGGCGACGTGGAGGCCGAATTTAAGAAGGCCCCGAAAATACACGAAGCCGAATACTATGTTCCGCACCTGGCGCACGCATCCATGGAGCCGCCGGTGGCCGTGGCCGAATTCAAGAACGGCAAGGTTGAATTGTGGGCGTCGACGCAGAATCCGCAGGCCGTACAGGAGACTGTTGCGAAGGCCCTGGGCATCAAGCCGGCCGACGTTCTTTGCCATGTGACATTGCTGGGCGGCGGCTTCGGGCGAAAATCAAAACCGGATTACTGCGCTGAAGCGGCCGTTCTCTCCAAGCAACTGGGCAAGCCGGTGAAAGTGGTATGGAGCCGCGAGGATGACATCCGCTTCGACTTTTATCACGCGGTCGCGGCCATGTACATTAAGGCGGCCACGGACGAAAAGGGACGTCCCACGGCGTGGCTGCAGCGCAGTGTGTTCCCGCCCATTGGATCGCAGGACGATGTCACGGCGAAGTACGGAACATTCGAATTGGACATGGGCTGGACCGACGTCCCGTTCGATATTCCCAACTTCCGCGCTGAATGCGGACCAGCCGACACACAGATCAGAATTGGCTGGATGCGCTCGGTCGCCAACATCCCGCACGCCTTCGCCGTTCAATCGTTCACCGATGAATTGGCGGCCGCGGCCGGCCGGGATCGCGTCGAATACTTGCTGGATGTCTTAGGCAAACCACGCAAGATCGATTTGCGTCCGCCGGCGGAACGCAAAGGCCCCGATCCGTACATGCTCGACATCGCGCGCATGCGGCGCGTGATTGAAATCGCCGCCGAACGATCTGGATGGGCTACGAAGAAGCCGGGCAACGGGCGCGCGCTCGGCATCGCCGTTCACCGCAGCTTCCTTACGTATGTCGCGACGGTGGTGGAAGTGGAAGTGGACAACGGCAAGATCCGGATTCCGCGCGTGGACATCGCGCTCGATACCGGCAAAGTGATTAATCCGGACCGCGTTCGCGCACAGTTGGAAGGCGCGTCGGTGTTCGGGGCCAGCATCGCGCTCATGGGCGAGATCACGGCCGCCAACGGCCGCGTTCAACAATCGAATTTCGATACCTACCCGGTGGCGCGTCTGAACGAAGCGCCGGTGGAGACGCACGTTCATATCGTGCCGAGCAATGCTCCGCCGGCCGGCGTCGGCGAACCCGGAGTTCCACCCATGTCGCCCGCCATCTGCAATGCGATCTTTGCGGCCACAGGCAAGCGGATTCGCGATCTGCCGATCAAGAAGCAACTGGGGTAAAGTCAAATCATCGGCAATACATGCGGTGCAAATCTGTTCTAACCACGGCGTTAGCAATAGCACTGAGCGCGGCCCACGTTCTGGCACAAGCTCAGCCACAAACTCCGTGGCGAGGAGCCGGGCCAACTCCGTGCGTCGGATCGGACGGCGGAGTCTTTCAGTGTCCTCCGGCGGCGCGAGTGATCGCGATCCGCGCCGGGCGCCTGTTCGATAGCAAGACCGGCCAGATGTTGACGAAACAGGTCGTAGTGCTTTCCGGTGAGCGCATCACCGAAGTTGGACCTCAAGCCCAAGTCAAGATCCCGGCGGGAGCGCAAGTGATCGACCTCAGCCAGGCGACGGTCTTGCCCGGCTTAATCGACGCGCACACTCACATGTTCGATGCGCGCGGACCGAATGGAACCACGGAAAGCTCCATGTTGATTGCCGTCGCGAACGTGCAGGCAGACTTGCGTGCGGGCTTCACGGCCGCGCGCGACATGAGCACCCATGGTAATGGATACGGCGACGTGGCGATCCGCGATGCCATCAACCAAGGGCGCATCGATGGCCCCCGGTATCAGGTATCAACTCGCGGCATTGTTTGGGGAGCGGCGCCCCCTAATCCAGCGGCTCCGGACAACCCGTTGGCGAGCACCATGGTTCGCTCGGTCGATGAGGCGCGCGCGGCGGTGCGGGAGCAAATCGGCCGCGGAGCGGATTGGATCAAGTTGTTTCCAACTGGCGCTTATTCTTTCACTGACGCGGGTGTCGCCCAGTACGTGGTCACCTATCCGATGCCGGTATTACAGGCGTTGATCGATGAGACGCACCGGCTCGGGAAGAAGACCGCTTGCCACGTCTACGGTGGCGAAGGGCAGAAGAACGCCATCATCGCCGGCTGCGATACCATCGAGCACGCGTTCGGCCTGGATCAGGAGCAGGCCGACTTGATGGTACAGAAGGGGCTGTATTACGATCCGACTTTTGTGCGATACCTGGAGCCCGGCATCGACGACAACGATGCCAAAAACACCGGCGGCAAATACCGCATGATTCCAATTTTCGAAAGAGCTGTTCGAATGGCCGCAGCCACCAAAGGAATGAAAATCATGCTGGGCAGCGGGGCCGATGGCTCGACGTACGCGCACGGCACGCAGGCTCTGGACTTTGAAGCGCTGGTGAAGCGTGGCGGCCTAAGTCCGGCGCGCGCCATTCAGGCTGCAACCACCATCAACGCCGAAGCGCTAGGATGGCAGGACCAGATCGGGTCCATCGACAAAGGAAAGTACCCGGACCTGATTGCAGTCTCCGGCGACCCGCTTGCTGACATCACCGAGCTGCAGCGCGTCAAGTTTGTGATGAAGGGCGGAAAAGTCATCCGGAACGACATAGAATATAGGCACCCATGACCAACCTCAAACCCGTAGATGTCGCCATCGTCGGCGGCGGCTGGACCGGTCTCGCCATGGCGAAAGAACTGGTGAGCCGCACCTCGCTCAATGTGTTGGCGCTGGAACGCGGCAAGCCCCAGAGCATAGCCGACTACGCGATGGACATGGACGAACTCGACTACAACATCCGCCTGCGCATGATGCAGAACATCGCCGAAGAGACTGTCACGCATCGCCATTCTGCGCGCGATGCGGCGGTTCCTGTCCGGCAGTACGGCTCCTTCCATCCCGGAACCGGAGTAGGCGGCGCGGGCGAGCATTGGACCGGCATGTGCTTCCGATTTCTGCCGGATGTCTTCACGCTGCGAACGCATCTGACCGAAAAGCACGGGGCGGCGCGGCTGCCGGCGGATCTGGCGGTCAAGGATTGGGGCGTGACCTACGATCAACTGGAGCCGCATTATTGGTACGCCGAGCAGATGATGGGTGTCAGCGGCAAGGCCGGCAACCTGCGCGGCAAGTTGATCGACGGCGGAAACATTTTCGAGTCCCCGCGTTCGCACGAATACCCCACGCCGCCGCTGAAGCATTCCTACGCGTCCCACCTGTTCGAAGAAGCGACGCGACAGCTGGGCTACCATCCTTATCCAACTCCCGCGGCCAACTTGAGCGAAAACTACACGAATCCGGATGGCGTTACGCGTCCCGCTTGCGCCTACTGCGGTTATTGCTCGCGCTTCGGCTGCATGATCGGAGCGAAGTCGCAACCGACGAACACGCTCATGCCGGTGCTGCGCAAGCATAAGAGCTTTCAACTGCGAACGGGAAGCTGGGTTCGCCGCATCGTGCACGAGAACGGCCGTGCTACCGGCGTCCAGTTTACCGATGCGAACGGCGAAGAGTTCTTCCAGCCCGCGGAAACCGTTGTTCTGGCGTCTTTCACGTTGAACAATTCGCGACTGCTGTACCTTTCCAAAATCGGCACGCCTTACGATCCAGCGGCGGGAAAGGGAACACTTGGCCGGAATCTCACACACCAGGTGGAAGGCGGAATACGCATCTTTTTCGACAAGCCGCTTAATGCATTCATGGGCGCGGGGTCGCTGGGCAGACGCATTTCCGATTTTGACGGCGACCACGGCCTG
>Ga0302326_10000478_pt1 | contig 112489 bp, 102 predicted proteins | sample Palsa_T0_3_FD_202264 | JGI IMG/M metagenome (GOLD analysis project Ga0302326, IMG submission 202264) | Peat permafrost microbial communities from Stordalen Mire near Abisko, Sweden - Palsa_T0_3 | ecosystem: Environmental > Terrestrial > Soil > Palsa > Peat permafrost | place: Sweden: Abisko... | reverse complement strand
ATCTCAATCACAAACCACCAGCACTATCAATCAACACGTCCGCACGCCCTAAGCTCGCACCTCCGCCATGGAGACGAGCCGCGAGTGCGGCGAGGGGGGGCATCGGGGGGTACACCGCCCCGATCTTAAATGGACAGAGACCGTTTTTCCATGATCAACGTCGAGGACGAGATGCGCGAGAGTTATCTCTCGTACGCGATGTCCGTGATTGCTTCGCGCGCGCTGCCCGACGTGCGCGACGGTCTCAAACCCGTTCAGCGCCGCATCCTCTATGCGATGCGCGAGATGAATCTCACGCCCGATAAGCAGCACCGGAAGTGCGCGGGCGTCATCGGCGAAGTGCTCAAGAGCTTTCACCCGCACGGCGACCAATCCGTATACGACGCGCTCGTGCGCATGGCGCAGGATTTCACGCTGCGCTATCCGCTGGTCGACGGGCACGGCAACTTCGGCTCGGTCGACGGCGATCGCCCTGCAGCCTACCGGTATACCGAAGCTCGGCTCGCGCGCATCGCGATGGAGATGCTCGTCGACATCGACAAAGACACGGTCGATTTCATCCCCAATTTCGATAATCAAGGCACGGAGCCGATCGTGCTGCCGGCACGCCTGCCGCAGCTCTTGCTCAACGGGTCTTCGGGCATCGCGGTCGGCATGGCGACGAATATCCCGCCGCACAACGTCAACGAGATTTGCGACGCGATCGCCTATTTTCTCGATCACCAAGACGATGAGGTTGACGCGCTCGACGACGCGCTGGCCGACATCGTGCAAGGTCCGGATTTTCCGACCGGCGGCATCGTGCTCGGCAAAGAAGTCATTCGGACCGCCTATAAGACGGGCCGCGGTTCCGTGATGATGCGCGGCAAAGCGGAGATCGTCGAAGAGAAGGGCCGCTTCAAGATCGTCATCACCGAGGTGCCGTTCCAAGTGACGCGCGCGCGCATCGTCGAGGCGATTGCGGAAGCGTACGCCGAGAAGAGCATCCCGGGCATCTCCGATCTCACCGACGAGTCCGATCGTCACGGTACGCGCGTCGTGGTGGGAATCGCACGCAACGCGACGCCGAACATCGTGCTCAACCAGCTCTACAAACACACGCCGCTGCAGACGAGCTTCGGCTATAACATGCTCGCCCTCGTGCCGGTGTTCGAAGCGACGGATCCGCGGTTCGTTGAAGGCGTGCAGCCGCTCGAACCGCGCGTGCTCGGCTTGCGCGAGATGCTCAAGTATTTCATCTCGCACCGGATGACGGTGATCCGCCGCCGCACGGAATACGAACTGGCCAAGGCCCGCGAGCGCCTGCACATCCTCGAGGGCTTCCGTATCGCCCTCGACAACATCGACGAGGTCATCCGGATCATCCGGGAAAGCGCTTCTACGGAAGCCGCGCGCGAAGCGTTGATCTCACGCTTCGAGCTCTCGACGATCCAAGCTAACGCCATCCTCGATATGCGCCTACGGACGCTTACCAGCCTCGAGCGCCAGAAGATCGAAGACGAATATAACGCGCTGCTGCTCACGGTCGCCGATTTGGAAGATATCTTGCGCCCCGGTTCCCCGCGCATCGCCCGCATCATCAAAGCCGACGGCGCCGATATCAAGAAGCGTTTCGGCGACGAACGGCGCACGCTCGTGCTGCCGCTCGAAGACGAGCTCAACATGCTCGACGTCATACCGGATACGCCGGTCGTCGTCACGTCGACCGTCGGCGGGTACATCAAGCGCGTTTCGGTCGATACGTTCCGCTCGCAAAACCGCGGCGGCCGCGGCGTTACGGGCATCGCGCTCAAACGCGAAGACGTGGTCCAGAACTTCTTCATGGCCTCGACGCACGAGCACGTGCTGTTCTTCACGAACAAGGGCCGCGCGTATCGCTTGCGCGCGTACGAGATTCCGGATTCCACGCGCCAGGCGCGCGGCACGGCGCTCGTCAACTTGCTCACGCTGCCGCCCGGCGAGAACGTGACGGCGGTCTTTCCGATTCGCGAGTTCAGCGAAGATCAATATCTGGTGATGGTGACGCGCCGCGGGGTGATCAAGAAAACGTCGCTGCGCGAATTTGCGAACATCCGCCGCAGCGGCCTCAACGCCGTGGGACTCGACGAAAACGACGAGCTGCTCGCCGTCGACCTTTCCGACGGGTCCGACAACATCATCCTGGGCACCAAGGACGGCATGGCGGTGCACTTCTCCGAGAAAGACGTTCGGCCGATGGGGCGCAACGCGCGCGGCGTTCGTGCCATCACGCTCGCGCCCGGAGATTCGGTGGTCGCGATGGACGTGGAGGAAGCCGATCGCCGGGAGGTCCTCATCGTCACTTCGCAAGCCTTCGGTAAGCGCACGCCGATCGACGACTACCGTCACACTTCGCGCGGCGGCAAGGGCGTCAAGGCCTTCGCCCGCGAGAAAGACATCGGTTCGGTCGTCGACCAGATTCTCGTCAAACCCGATGATGAAGTATTACTGATGACGTCGGGCAACCAGGTGATCCGCATCCGCGTCGGCGAGATTCGCCGGGCCGGCCGCTCTACCAAAGGTGTCCGCTTACAGAAGCTCGAGGCGGGCGACGAAGTCATCGCCATCACCAACCTCGGCGTCCAAACCAAACAGATCGAGGACATCACGGGCGAGCCTGTTTAAATCGGGGCGGTGACACCCCCCGATGCCCCCCTTCGCGGCACTCGCCGCTCATCTCCACGGCGGGGCCGCAACCGTGATCGGCGAGTTGCGGTCAAATAGCACGATGGCGAAGGCTCGCGAGTGCGGGCCGGGGACCATGGGGAACCACTAACCCCGAAGACCGCGAAAGGCAAGTTTTAAAATGAGTGCACTCCCCGATGTCTCGCAGGCCAACTTCGAGAACGTCGTTCTTTCGAGCGATCAGCCCGTGCTGGTCGATTTTTGGGCCCCCTGGTGCGGCCCGTGCAAGATGCTCGCGCCCGTCGTTGAGAAAGTCGCCGCCGCGCATAGCGGGCAGGTGACGTTCGTGAAGCTGAACACCGATGAGAATCCGAGCCTCTCGGGCAAGTATCAGGTTCAGGGCATTCCCTGCTTGATTCTCTTCAAGGGCGGCCAGCCGGTCGATCGCATCGTTGGGTTCGTGCCCGAGAAGCAAATTTCGTCGATGCTCGCAAAGCATCTCGCCGTCGCCTGACGCTTCGCGATCTGCCCGCGATGCATCGGTTCCTCGACGAACCGGACATCGCGGCTTATGCGGCGCTCATCGGAACGACCGTCGTGAAAGCGGCGGTCGATGACGTTCTGCGGGACGTGCGCCGGCATAGCCCGGGGGCAGTGCCCGAGTTCGGAGAACTCGTAGGGCGCGTTCGCGCCGGTCTCGCAGCGCGCGCGGACGATGGGCTTGTGGGGGTCCTTAACGCGACGGGCGTCTTGCTGCACACCAATCTTGGTCGTGCTCCGCTTGCGGCAGAAGCCTTGGAGGCTGCGGCCGAAATTTCCAGCGGTTATTCCAATCTCGAGTTCGACCTTGCGAGTGGGAAGCGCGGGACGCGCTATTCGCGCGTCACGCCGCTGCTCGTCGCGTTGACCGGCGCCGCGGATGCGCTCGTCGTGAACAATTGCGCGGCCGCGGTTCTGCTCGTGCTCGATACGTATGCGAAAGACCGCGAGGTCGTCGTTTCGCGCAATCAGCTCATCGAGATCGGGGGCGGATTTCGCCTTCCCGAGGTTCTCGCGCGCAGCGGTGCGACGCTCGTGGAAGTGGGCGCGACCAACAAAGTGTATTTGGCAGATTTCGAGCGCGCACTCGGCGTGCGAACCGCGCTGCTGCTGCGCAGCCACACCTCGAATTACCGGATCGAAGGATTCACCGCCGACGTGGCGCCGCGGGACCTTGCGGCGCTCGGCCGGCGCGCGGGCGTCACGACGCTCGAAGATCTCGGCGGCGGTGCGCTCGTCGATGTGCGCGCGTACGGCTTGCCGTACGAGCGCACGGTTCCCGAGGCGGTGGCCGATGGTATCGACCTCGTCGCGTTTTCGGGCGACAAGCTGCTCGGAGGTCCGCAGGCGGGGATCATCGTGGGGGGCACTGCCGCGGTTGCGCGCTTGCGTGCCAACCCGCTCTTGCGCGCGCTGCGCGTCGATAAGGCGACGCTGGCGGCACTCGGTGCGACGCTGCGTTTGTACCTTAGGCCGGGCGGCGTTACCGAGATTCCGCTCTACGGCATGCTTTCCGCGCCGCTCGACGATCTCGAACGTCGCGCGCGCGAACTCGCCCGGCGCGCCGGAGACGCGGTGCGTGCATGTGAGACGCAAGCCTTCGCGGGCGGCGGTTCCGCGCCGATGACGGCACTGCGCTCCTGGGGAGTGGCCGTGCGCTCCGAAGACATAGCGCCCGACGTGTTGTGCGCGCGGTTGCGTGCGGGGCGTCCGCGTACGATCGCGCGCGTTGCGAACGGGGAGACGATTCTCGATCTGCGGACGGTGCCCGTGGCGCGCGACGCCGAGCTTGCCGGCGCGCTCCTCGCTGCGCTCGCGTAGCCGTGCACATCCTGGGCACCGCGGGCCACGTCGACCATGGAAAGTCGTCGCTCGTGCGCGCACTGACCGGGACCGATCCCGACCGCTGGATCGAAGAACGGCTGCGCGGGATGACGCTCGATCTCGGCTTCGCGCATCTGCGCTTCGAAGATGGGCTCGAAGCCGGGATCGTCGATGTGCCCGGCCACGAACGCTTTTTGCATAACATGCTGGCGGGTGCTGCCGGCATGGAACTGCTGCTGCTCGTCGTTGCGGCAAACGAAGGTCCAAAGCCGCAGACGGCCGAGCACCTGGCGATCCTCGAGTATCTGAACGTGCGCCGGACGATCGTCGTGCTCTCGAAATCCGATCTGGTGGACGATGAGGAACTCGACCTCGCGCGTGACCTCGTGCGCGACTGCACGCGCGGCACGTTCGCGGAGGGCGCCCCACAGATCGCCGTTTCCAGCACGACCGGCGCGGGCCTCGCAGAACTGCGTGCCGCAATTGCGGGCGCGCTGCGTGCGTTGCCCGAGCGCGAACCACAGGCGCCGCCGTATCTGCCGATCGATCGCGTGTTCGCGCTGCCCGGACACGGGACGATCGTCACGGGGACCCTTATGCAGGGCCGCATCGCGACGGGCGACGAGCTGCTGCTCGCGCCGCACGATCGCAAGGTTCGCGTTCGCAGCCTCCACGTGTTCGGCGAGAAGCGCGAGGCTGCTACCGGAGGGACGCGCGTGGCGCTCAACGTTCCGGCCATCGAGACGAGCGAGGCGCGGCGAGGCGACGTGCTGGCGAGTAAACAGTTCACGACGTCGGCCGATATCGAAGTTTCGTTTCGGCCGTTCGGTGCGTCGCTCGCGCTGCTACGCCGGCGCATGCCGGTGCGTGCGTATCTGGGGTCCGCCGAGATTCTTGGAACGCTCGTGCTCGAACGCGTGCCCGCCGCCGGCGAGAGCGTCGCCGGCGTCTTGCGGCTCCGTTCGCCTTCCATCGTCGTGCCGGGCGCGGCCTACGTCGTCCGCCGGCTCTCTCCGAAGACGCTGCTCGGCGGCGGCGTCGTTGCCGGCGTCGACGCGCTCGAGGCGGCTGCCGCCGACGACGCACCCGAAGTTCCGGCGATGCTCGCCGCGCTGCGCAAAGTGGGGCTCGACGGAGCCGACGCCGCACGCGCCGGAGTCCTTGCAAACATACGCGTAGAGCGAGCGCAAGAGGTGCTCGCGCAACTCGAAGAAGAGGGTCGCGCGATGCAGTTACGGCGCCCCTTCGCGTATATCGACATCAACGTGGCGAGCGAACTCTTCGCGCGTGCGCGCGAACGCATCGCCGCCTCGGAGCGCGAACAGCCTTGGCTCGCCGGCGTGACGTCTTTCGCCCTCGCTCGCGCGCTTGCGGTTCCCGAGCAGAAGCTCGCGCGCGTGCTCGGCGCGTTCGTTGAGGATGGCGCCCTTGCGTACCGCAACGGCTACTATGCGAGCCTGGATCATCGTCCCGAGCTCACGGCCGAGCAGCGGGCATTTTTCGAAGCCATCTTTACCCCCGAAGCCGCTACACCGAACGCGCCGCTCAGTTTCGAAGCGGTGCGTAGCGCGCTCCGCTCCGCGCGCGTCCCCGGTATTTCCGCGGCCCTCGATACGCTGCTCGCGAGCGGCGCCCTCATAAGAGTCGAGGAAACGATCTATCGCGAAGATCAGATTCTGCGCATCCGCGGCCTGCTCGAGCAGAAGCTGCGTTCGGAGAAAGAGATTACCATGTCGGCTTTTCGAGAGCTCGCGGGAACGTCGCGTAAGTTTGCGGTGCCGCTGCTGGAATGGTTCGATGCGGCCGGCGTCACCGTGCGCGCGGGCGACGTGCGCATGCTGCGCTCGAAAACGCCGGGGTCATAGGTATGCTGTTGCGGTTCGCCGTGCGGTGCATTGCCCTTATCGTGGCGATGCAGTTAGCGAACACCGCCCCATCTTATGCGCAGTCGCAACGACCGCTGCGCATAGGCCTCGTCCAGCAGCCGAATTCGCTCGATCCGCTGCACGCGGTCGAGTTTTATGAAAACTACCTGGAAGAGGCGATCTTCAGCGCGCTGTGCGTGATCGACGAGCGGGGGAACGTATCGCCGGATCTCGCACGCGAGGTGCCGACGAAGGCGAACGGAGGCATCAGTGCCGACGGCAAGACGATTACCTATCATCTGCGCCCGAACGTGCGCTGGCAGGACGGCGTTGCGCTCACTTCGGCAGACGTTGCGTACACGTTGCGGCGGATGCGCGATCCGAAATCGAACTTCGTGGAAACCACCGTCTATTCGATCATCGATCGTCTCGACACGCCCGATCCACAGAGCGTCGTGCTGCACCTGCGCTCGCCCTGGGCCGATGCAACCTCCGAACTCTTTATCGGCGGACAAAACGGTTCTATTTTGCCGCAGCACGTGCTCGAACACGTGGACGATCTCTCGCACTCCACCTTCGAATCGGCCCCTGTGGGCTCCGGGCCGTACGCGCTCGAACGGTGGGACCGCGGCAGCCTGATCGTCCTGCGTTCCAACCCGCTGTATTTTCGTGGGAAGCCGCACATCGATCGCATCGACGTATCGTTCGTGCCCGATCAAAACGTTCTCGCGCTGCGCGTCAAAGATGGAGAACTGGATTTCTCGCCACAGATGCCCCAGACGTTTTCTGCGCAGCTTCACGATTCGCCGGATCTGCGCGTCCGTGCCGTTCCGACCTATAGCGACGTCGAATTGGTGTTTCTTACGACGACCTCCCCATTCGACGACGCGCGCGTTCGCCGGGCTTTGAGCATGGCAGTGGATCGACGCCGCCTGGCGAGTTCGGTGTATCACGGATTCGCGCTCGCGGACGACGACATGGTGCCGCCGCGATCTCCGTACCACACGAACGACGCAAGCTTTCGGCCATCCGGCGATGTGCCGCAAGCGGCTCGCCTCCTCGATGCCGCGGGCTGGAAACTTGGAAGCGACGGCGTGCGGCAACGCGACGGCAAGCCGCTGGCCATCACGCTAACGACCCAGGCGGGTTACGCCGCAATCGTCGGAGCTGCCGTGCAGGTTCAAGCGATGTGGCACGCGCTCGGTATCGAAGTCGAGCTGCGGCCGCTGCTCTCGAATATGCTGTACTCGGCCGGCGGCCCGATGCAGAGCGGCAACTTCGCCGTCGCGATCGTGCCCGACGGGTACGCGACGTCGCCCGATCGCGCCGATACGCTGACGACGAGCGGCTTCCCGCCGGGACGAAATTATTCGCGGTATTCGAACCGCGACATGGATGCCTGGACCGCGCAGGCCCGAGTGACCGACGATTTCGCAAAGCGCCGCGCGCTGTATTCCAAGATCTCCTTCCTGTTGCGCCGTGACGCGCCGCTGCGCGCGCTCTTATGGCAGAAACTCGTTTACGTGTACAACGGCAAGCTGCACGGGCTCAAACCGGAAACCGTCAATTCCGACATGTGGAATGCGTACGACTGGACGCTCGCACCGTAACCGCGTGATAGCGGGCTCCGGACGCTCCTCGAGGCTTCTCGGACGCTCCTCGGACGCTGCGCGGTTAGAGTCGTGCGTAGAAGGAGTCTTCACATGATCGTAAGCCCGAAGCGCCCGAAGGCGCTCATCCTAGCCGTAGCCGCGGTTCTCGTGGCCGGTACCAATGCGTACGCCGATATCGGAAGTTCTGCGAGCGCCGAGCAGGCCGCCGTCGGCGGGACCGCTGCGTTTCACGGGGTCACGATGGCGAAAGATCCTAGCGCGGGCGGCGCCGCCACGTGGAAAGGATCCTACCACGGCGGCCAGATCGGCTTCACATACAAAACAGGCTCCGGCGGCAGCGTCTCCTTCGAAAGCATCATCTATCAGAACGCTGCCGCAGATGCGCGTTTTGCGCCGAAGAATGCCGTGGGCATGTCCATCCTCGAAGGCGCGCTTCCGAAAGCGGAGCTCTCCGATTTCGCGGACGCGACGCTCGTGAAGACCGTGGTCAACACCGTCGGCTTCACGACCGATTTCTATCGCGGAGCGCAATACGCGTTTGCCAGTAAGCGGTCGAACGAGAAAGGCTCGGGTCTCTACGGCTTGGACATCATGCCGAAAGCCGCGCTTGCCAAGGATATGAGCGATACCGCAACCTGCGCCAAGACCGGGAACGATTGCCCTTAAAATTTGCCGGGGCGACCCCGGGGCAGCCTCGTCCTGGGGGATGACCTCTCCGGCTCGTGCTCGAACCGGCGAGGCATCGATACGACCGCCGGCAAGCCGCGCACCGTACGCAACTGGCTCCTTGCCGCTTGCGCTGTTTGCTGTTTCGGCGTCCTCATGGGTGCTCTCGCCCCGCTGCGATATCTCAATTGGGTCGGTCCGTTCGAGACGACGCTAACCTACGATGTCGCGATTTTTTATTGCGGCGCACGCCAAATCGGAAATGCCGATCCGTACGAGGTCGAACCGCTCGCGACGTGCGAACGATCCACTTCGCCCATACTTTTTTCAGACGGCGCGATCGCTCCCGCGCCGCAACCGGCCTACGTTCTCGTTGGGCTCAAAGCGCTTAGCTGGCTTTCCGAAGAGCGGTTCGCTTTCACGTGGATCGTCGTGCTGATTGGCCTCGCGATGGCATCCGCGGGCTTCCTGTCACGTCTTACGGGCTTTCCGGCGATCGGTATTTTCCTCGGCACGATTCTCGGCTCGGGATATGAAAATCTCTCGTCAGGCCAACTCTCGATGCTCGTGCTGCTCGGTATTGCCGGCGCCGCCTATGCGTTGCGGAAGGGCCGGCCGCGCGTGGCAGCCGGGATGGCCGTCCTCACGTTTACGGAGCCGCATATCGCGTTACCGGTCGTGTTTGCCTTGCTCGTGCTCGAACCGCGTGCGCGCGTTCCGCTCTTCATCGCCTGCGCTGCGGCGCTCGCCGTGATGCTCGCCGTTACGGGGCCAACGCTGACGCTCGAATACTTCACGCGCGTCTTGCCGCTGCAGGCATTAGCAGAGGCGCGTCATCCCGATCAGTACAGCCTCACGTTACTCGCGGCGGCGGCAGGTGCGTCCGATACGATCGCCGTTCGCCTTGGCGAAGTGCAGTACGCGCTGTTCTCGCTCGCGGCCGTGTTCTTCGCAAAACGCCTGCGCGACCGGTACGGCGACGCATCGTTCGTCGTTGCGATTCCCGCAGCCGCAGCCGTGATCGGCGGACCCTTTATCCACTATTCCGAACTCATCGCGCTTTGGCCCGCTGCGCTCTTGCTCGCGAGCAAAGCGCGTGGCAAAAACGCCATCGCGGCCGCGGTCGCCATTGCGCTCGCGGGCTACCCGTGGAGATCGGTAGTTCCCCACTGGTTACGCCTCGGAATCATCGTCGTCTACGTATTCTTCGCATGGTCGATGACCGCCAAGCTCGAGCGCCGCGTACGCGTGCTCGCGTGTTCTGCGATCGCGCTTCCCGTTGTGCTGGCCGGATTGCTAAAAGAGAGGATCCCGCAGATTCCGATCGTCACGATCCCGCAGCGTCTTCCCGAGTACGTTGCCGCGGTCGCACGTCAGCACGACCTCGCCCCGGTGCCTTGGGGTATGTTCCTGCGGCAGACCCACCACGTGCTGACCTTGCGTGAGATTGCAACGAAACTCCCCACGCTAGCCGTAATCGGTGTCCTGATCTACTTTGCAGTCGCGCTCGCGCGGCCGTTAAACCGGCTCGCGCAGCCGCAGATTGCAAAGGATTGGACGAATTCGGGGTAGCGCCGGTTAGCGGTGCAGCGCGAAGAGCCCGACGATGCCTTCGAAGGCGACTAAGAGAATAATGATGATCTCGAGCACTTCGCTGCGCGACACCTGTGCTTGATCGGTGAAGAAGCGGTACATCTCGTTGACGGTCTCGAGCTTGGCATCGAGCTGCTTTTGCCAATCCCGCAGACCTAAGCGCGATGCCGCGCCGCGATAGAGCCGAGCGTAGTACGCGTCGCCGATGATCTTGAGCGCGTTGGAGGAGCGGTCGGTGAGTTCTGCGATATCGACGATGAGATAGCGCAGCCGGTCGGCCGCGTCTTGTGCTTGGCGGCGCCCGAAGCGGCGGGTGGGGCGTTTGGGATCGAGCGCGTAGATGGTATCGAGTTCCGCATCGAGCCGCAGATCGTAGGTGCGCAGTTCGGCGAGTTGGGTGTTGGCGAACTCGAGGATGTCGAGAGTCGCTTGCGCGCCTTCGCGACGGTCGTAGACGAGTGCGGTGTCCCATTGTATGACGGCCAGATCGTCGTCGAAATAGGCAAAGTTGATGCGCAGCGTTTCTTTGCGCTCGGCAGGCATTAAAGATCGCTCTTCGCAGAGCACGAGGCTTGCCAGCGCGTCCGCGTGATCGTCGAGGAGTTCGCCGGCGCCGATCGCTTCGACGAACGACGCGATCTCGAACACGAAGTAATCTTCAACGAGAGGCTCGTGCGGCTCGTCGAGCGCGCCCGCGATCTCGAGAAGCACGCCGTCGAGCGCTTTTCGGGCGAGCTCCGGCAGCGAATCGTCGAACCGCATGCGGCGCATAAAGGCGGCGTATGCATCCCAAACGCCCGCGAACGGCACCGAAAGTCGAATGGAGACGACGCCGTAATCGAAGATCTTCACGCGAGCCGTTCCCGCAGCGATGGGGCTCGGAATACGCGCTACGATCGGCTGCGTCTCGAATTCGATGAAACCCGATGACGCTTCGCGCCGCAGCTGCAGCGGCGCGCGCGCGACGCCCTCGCCGCCGACGGTCGCGAGCCGTTCCAGATCGATCGTATCCGCGACGTCGAACACAAAATACGCGTGAAAGGCTCCTTCGCGTATCGCCGGCAGGACGGCCGGCTGCGGACTCTGCATTCGCGGCTCTTTGCATTCGTAGCCGCCCGGGGCCTCGGTTGCCGGAGTTCGGCCGATGCTCCCGAACCCGTGCCGCGTGTTTCCTCCGGCGCCGTTTCGGCGCATCGCGCGCCTCGTTCATCTCGTCGCATACGATCTCTGCGGCGGCAAACGCACGGGCCGCGTTTCACTCGAAGCGGGCATCCATTTCGATCCGCAGATGGATCTGGTCCTCGAAGGCGGCGTGTGGCTCGATCGCAACGGCACCTTTCGCGGCAGCGGGCGGGTGAGAATCGGCGCCGACACCTACCTCGGATCGAATTTCGCGATCCACGCGATGAGCGAGGTGACGATCGGGCGCGATTGCCTCTTCGGCGACTACGTGTCGCTCATCGATAACGATCACGGCATCGCGCTCGGCACGCCGATGCGTCTGCAGCCGCTTTCAGCGAAGCCGATCTCGATCGGCAACGATTGCTGGCTCGGGCAGAATGCCGTGGTGCTCGCCGGGGTGTCGATCGGAGACGGCGCGATCGTTGCGGCCGGCGCGCTCGTGCGGTCCGATGTGGCGCCGGGCGCTATCGTGGCCGGCGTGCCGGCGCGATTCATTCGCATGCGTGGCTAGCGGGAAACCCGGAAGCGCCCCTTGACAATATATCCATTTTAGCTATAATCTAAATGAGTATAGCTGAAATGGAGCCTATCATGAAGTTCGATCCCAAGCCGAGCCGGTTGCCCGATCCCGATGAAAATCGCGGGCCTCGCATCATCAAGCGGCGCCCCTTCGATGCCGCGACGTTCCCCGGATGGGGGCCGAAGGTCGGGTGAGCGCCGCCGATATCCGCTCCTCGTTACCGCTCGGCGCGTCGACCTTTTACATTTTGCTCGCGCTCGCCGGCGGAGATCGTCACGGCTACGGCGTGATCAAAGAAGTCGAATCCCAGACCGGCGGCACCGTCAAGCTCGGCCCGGGGACGCTGTATCGTTTGATCAAGCAGTTGCTGGCCGACGGCTGGATCGCCGAAATCGAGGGCGAGATTTCGGGCGACGACGAACGCCGCCGGTATTATCGATTGACACCGCGCGGCCGAGACGTGGCTCGAGCTGAAGCGGAGCGCTTGGATGCGGTGGTAGCCGTCGCTCGCGAGAGGCGTTTGCTTCCTGCGCTTGCGACGTTCTAGCGCGTTGCAGGCGCTACTCGTGCTGCTGTTTCGCGCCGCCCTCGGGCTCTGCCCGGGAAATTTTCGACGCGAGTACGGTACGGCGATTCGCGACGATTTTGCGCTTGCGTTCGCGGAAGAGCGCGCCGTGCACGGTACCGTCGGTGCCCTCACCTATGCGCTCGGAGCAACGGGCGACCTTTTCATCACGGCACTGCGGGAGTATGCTGCCATGCTTTTCAGAGATTTTTCTTACGCATTTCGCGCGCTCCGAAAGACGCCGTCCTTTACCGCGGTCGTCGTTGCGACGCTCGCGCTTGCGATCGGCGCGAACGCGGCCGTCTTCAGCATCGTGCACGCCGTCGTGCTCGCGCCGCTGCCCTATGGCGATCCGGATCGTCTCATCGCGCTCAACGCGCTCGACCATGGCACTGTGTTCAACTTCGATCTGCCGGACTATGCCGAGATCGTCCACCGGAACGGAGCGATCTTCGCCTCGTATGCGGCGTTCCACTCGGAACGGTACACGTTGACCGGTCAGAACGAACCGCAGGATCTCGCCGGCGTCCAAACTACCCCGCGTCTCTTCGAAACGCTCGGGCTTCGTCCGGAACTCGGCCGCTTTCCAAATGCGCGCGAAACCGTTCGGGGTGCGGCCAAAACCGTCGTTGTTTCGGACGCATTATGGCGGACGGCTTTCGGCGCCGATCCGAGCGCGATAGGGAAGAGTGTGCGCCTCGACGGCGTGGCATATCGGCTCATCGGGATCGTTCCGGCCGATTTTCACCAGCCTCAAATCAGACGGGGCTTCCAGGCCGCGGATGTATGGACGTTCCTGCCGGAAGACGGTGCCGGGACGAACTACGATCGCGGTTGGCATTCCTTCGATGCGGTCGCGAGGCTGCAGCCCGGCGTTTCGCTCTCACGCGTGGCTCCGGGCGTTGACGTCGTCGTCCGGCAACTGGCCCGACGCTACCCGTCGGAGGATGCCAGATTCTCCGTAACTGCTACATCGCTCGCGGATGCACTCGTCGGTAACGTTCGCGCGCTGCTGTTCGCGATCTTTGCCGCCGTCGGCGCCGTGCTGCTCGTGGCGTGCGCCAACGTTGCGAACCTTCTCTTGAGCCGTGCCGCCTCTCGCGAACGGGAGTTCTCTGTTCGTATCGCCGTTGGGGCTTCGCGCGGGCGGATCATCGCGCAGCTGCTCGTCGAGACGTTCGTGCTCGCCTTCGCGGGCGGCGCGCTCGGCATCGCACTCGCGTACGGAGTCGTCGCCTTTTTCGTCGCGAATCATCCCCCGAGCATCCCGCGCGCCGAGTTCGTGACGGTCGACGTAACCTCGATTCTCTATACGCTCGGTGTCGTTGTGTTCTGCACCCTTGCTGCGGGTCTCGCGCCGGCCTTCGCCTCGTCGCAGCGCGACGTAGCGCTGGCGCTGAAGAACGCAGGACGCGGCGGCGATGCGAGCAGCGGTGCTCGAGCGCGCAGTGTCCTGGTCGCCTGCGAAATCGCGATGACGCTTGCACTCGTGGTTGGGGCGGGTCTCGTCGTACGCAGTTTCATCGCATTGACTGCGCAGCCGCTCGGATTCGAAGCGAACCTCGTTACCACCGTGGGCGGTATCGACATTCCGGATTCGCGCTATCGCACCGATGCTGCGCGCGAGGCGTTCATGACCCGCACGATCGCGCGACTGCGGAGTATTCCCGGAATCGAAGGAGTCGCGTGGGCGTTTTCAGCGCCTTTCTCGACTTCGAATATCGGCACGACCTTTAAAATTGTGGGCCGGCCCGTGCGGACGGGTTTTGAGCCGGGCGCCGCCGTCGATCCCGTCGGCCCCGACTACTTCCGCGTGCTGCACGGTACGCTGCTGGGAGGCCGAGCATTCACCGACGACGATCGGCTCGGAAGCGCGCTCGTGGTAATCGTCAACGAAACACTCGCGCACACGTTCTTTCCGGGGCGTTCGGCGATCGGTCAACACATCGTTCCCAGCATCTCCCTCTCCCCGGATAACGTGGATCCAACGCGTACGATCGTCGGCGTGGTCGCGGATTTGCGCAGCTCGTTTACAAAGCAGGCGGAGCCGGAGATCTACTTGCCCGCCAGTCAGCTGCCCTTGGGCGGAAGCTCGCTCATCGTCGAAGCCGCTCCCGGGACGGATCCGAGCGCGGCGGTCGCGGCCGCCGTCGTGTCGCTCGATCCGCTTCTCCCGAAACCGAAGGTGGTCGCGCTCCCATCCCTGCTCACCCACAGCGTCGCGGTGCAACAGCTCACCGTCGCGGCGCTCACATCGCTTGCGTTCGTCGCGCTCGCGCTTTCGATTGCGGGCATCTTCGCCGTCGTTTCGTACGGCGTCACGCAGCGGACGCACGAGTTCGGCGTGCGCATGGCGCTCGGTGCGGATGCCCGGCAGATCGTCGGCATGGTGCTCGGCGGCGCGATGCGGCTCGCCCTCATCGGGATCGGGATCGGGCTGCTCGTTGCGGGTGCGGGGACGCGCCTCTTATCGGATCAGCTCTTCGATACGCAGCCCCTCGATCCACTAACGTTTGCAAGCGTGACGCTGCTCGTGATCGTGGCGTCGTTGATCGCGGCACTGGTGCCCGCGCGGCGCGCGACGCGCGTCGATCCGATCGTAGCGTTGAGGTACGAGTGATGGATGTCGTTCGTGTACGCCGCCGGCCGCAGGTCGCGCGTGGTGTTCTCGTCGCAACGCTGGCCATAGCGGCCGCCGGCGCGGCGGCATGGTCGCTGCCGAATCTCTTCGCGCATCGTGCGGCGGAAGGGCCGTCGGTAGCAAGCGCCTCAATTGTCATCGACGCGGTAACGCGCGGACCATTGGAAAACGACGTAAGCGCCGCCGGCATCTTCGCGCCCGACCGCGTGCAAATCGTGGCCAGCCTCGCCGATGGGGTCGTCGCCGAGCTCTCGATACGCCCGGGCACGCACGTGTCTGCGGGCACGACGATCGCGCGCTTGGAAAATCCCGATCTCAACGTCGCCGTGGTCGATGCCGCCGCGCAGCTCGCGGCGGCGCGTGCCGACGTGCAAAGCGCTCGCGAGGAAGCTGCGGCCGCGCGTCTCGACGAGGACTCGGTGCTGCGTTCGGCACGTGCGGAAGACGCGCGCGCGAGCGTGGAAGCGCGTTCCGATACGGAGCTGCACACGAAAGGCCTCATCGGTGATTTGCAATACCGCTCGGCGGTCATCAAGAGCGCGGAGGATCACGATCTCGTCGCAATCGGGCAGAGCAAAATCTCCGTAGGTACGGCCGACGCTGCGGCCAAGATTGCGGCCGCGCAGGCGCGGGTCGAGCAGCTCGCGGCGGAACTCGCGGCTCGGCAAGCGCAATTGCAGACGCTCGTCGTGCGAGCCGGAGCTGCGGGCGTCGTGCAGAGCGTCGCGGTCGATCCCGGCCAGCGCGTTACGAGCGGAACCGAATTCGCGCGCATCGCGGACGAACGCGATCTCAAAGCCGTCTTGCAGGTCGCCGAAGGCGATTTGCGCGGCGTGGCTCCCGGCCAACGTGTGCGCATCACGACGAGCGATTCCGGAACGGCCGGCGGCCGCGTGTCGCGCATCGCGCCTGCAGCGCAGAACGGAACCGTCGCCGTCGACGTTTCCCTCGACGCGGTTCCGCCGGGTGCGCGGGCCGATCAGAACGTCGATGGTACGGTCGTCATCGACCGCACGCTCCGCGCGCTCTCCATCGCGCGGCCCGCTTCGGCAATCGACACAGGCCGGGTCGAGCTCTACAAACTCGACCGGGACGGGACGCACGCCTTTCGCACCCCCGTGACGCTTGCGAGCGGATCCGCCGACCGCGCTCGGGTTGTCGGCGGCCTCGCTTCGGGCGACCGCGTCATCGTCTCCGATACCTCGAGCTTCACCGCCCCAGTTCTGCGCATCACCGAATGAAAGGGCCAAACATGCTGATCGAAACGCGCGACATCGATAAGATCTATCACACCGAAGAGGTGGAAACCCACGCGCTGCGCGGCGTTTCGCTTTCGATCGCGCGCGGCGAATACGTCGCTATCGAAGGTCCCTCGGGCTGTGGGAAATCGACACTGCTCTCGATCCTGGGGCTGCTCGATACGCCGACATCCGGCTCGTATACGCTCGGCGATCGCGAAGTCGCGCGCTTGGCTGCGGGCGAGCGCTCGCGCATCCGCAATCGCGAGATCGGCTTCATCTTTCAGAATTTCAATCTGATCGGCGACCTGACCGTGGCCGAAAACGTGGAGTTGCCCTTGACGTATCGAGGGCTCTCGGCCGGCGAGCGGCGGCGGCGCACGGCCGAAGCACTCGAACGCGTCGGCATGTCCCACCGGGCGCGGCACTATCCAGCGCAGCTCTCGGGCGGCCAGCAACAGCGCGTCGCCGTTGCCCGCGCCATCGCGGGCGAGCCGGCCGTGCTGTTGGCCGACGAGCCGACCGGCAACCTCGATACCGTCAACGGCGAACTCGTAATGGAACTCCTAGCCGATCTCCATCGCGCCGGATCGACCATCGTGATGGTGACGCACGACCGCCGCTTCAACCGTTATGCGAGCCGTACGATCGAACTGCTCGACGGCGTGATTGCCGACGGATGCGCGCTGGCGGTGTGAGCCCGCACGCTGGGCGCGCGGTGATTACTTCTCGGACTTGCCTTTGCCGAAGTTCGGGTGCTTCGCCTTACAGGCGCTCAGCACACTCGGGTTAACGGCGGGCAACGGTTTCTTCGCGGCTAGGGGCGGGGCGCCGCTCACGATCGGGTTGATGCAGTCCTTCCAAAGGCCCTTTCCCGTCTTCCAGTCGCCTTTGACGAAGCCGGCACTCTGGCACTGCTGGACGATCTGCTGGCAGGGATCCGGTGTTACTGCCGCCGCGGGTGAGGCGAGAACCAGGCATAGACCGCACATGGAAATGATCTTTATTTTCATGGGACTCCAGTGGGATTCCGGCGCTATGGGGGTACCTGGGCCTTGATTGCGGATCGGTGTTTCCCCGTCCTATGATCCCGTCGGGCAAGGTGCAACGCCCGAACCCGCTAAGTGGGTTATGGGGGGTTGCATGAACGTCGACAAAATGACCGAGCGGGTCCGAGAGGCCCTGAGCGACGCCTTTACCCGCGCGATTCGCGAGCGTAATCCCAATGTTGAAACCGAGCACGCTCTCGCGGCCCTGCTGGAGCAGCAGCAGGGCGTCGTGCCCGCACTGCTTTCCAAAGCCCATACGGACGTTCCGAAATTCGATGCCGCCGTCGAGGCGGCCGTGGCGAACTTGCCGCGGCTCTCGGGATCGGGCGATATCCAGCCGCAGCTCTCCGCGCGCGCGAGCCGCATGCTCGTGGCCGCTCAAGACGAAGCCGAGAAGCTGAACGACGAATACGTCTCGGCCGAGCATCTGCTGCTCGCGATGCTCGAAGACAACGGCGCCGTCGGAAAACTTTTCCGCGATGCCGGCGTTACCCGCGACAAGATCTTGAGTGCGCTGCGCGACGTACGCGGCAATCAGCGCGTCACCTCGCAAAATCCGGAGGGCACGTATCAATCGCTCGAACGCTTCGGCCAAGATCTCACGCGCATGGCGGAGCAAGGCAAACTCGATCCCGTAATCGGGCGCGACGACGAAATCCGGCGCGTCATTCAAGTGCTCTCCCGCCGTACCAAGAACAATCCGGTATTGATCGGCGAGCCCGGTGTCGGTAAGACGGCGATCGTCGAGGGCTTGGCGCAGCGCATCGTCCGCGGCGACGTGCCGGAATCGCTCAAGAACCGGCGCATCATTGCGCTCGATCTCGGTGCGTTGATCGCGGGTGCGAAGTTCCGCGGTGAGTTCGAAGAGCGCCTCAAAGCCGTGCTCAAAGACGTGCAGTCGTCCGAAGGCCAGGTGCTGCTCTTCATCGACGAGTTGCACAACGTCGTGGGCGCGGGCAAGAGCGAAGGCTCGATGGATGCGGGTAACCTGCTCAAGCCGATGCTCGCGCGCGGCGAACTGCATCTCGTGGGCGCGACCACGCTCGACGAGTACCGTAAGTACATCGAGAAGGACGCCGCTCTGGAACGGCGTTTCCAGCCGGTGTTCGTGGATCAACCGAGCGTCGAGGATACGATCTCGATTTTGCGCGGCTTGCGCGAGCGCTACGAACTCCACCACGGCGTGCGCATCAAGGATTCGGCGCTGGTCGCAGCGGCCGTCCTTTCAAATCGCTATATCAGCGATCGCTTCTTGCCGGACAAAGCGATCGATCTGGTGGATGAGGCTGCGGCGAAGCTGCGCACCGAGATCGATTCGATGCCGCAAGAGCTCGACGAAGCGTCGCGGCGCATCATGCAGCTCGAGATCGAACGCGAGGCGCTCAAGAAAGAAACCGACGAAGCCTCGAAGCAGCGTCTCGATAAAATCGAAAAAGAGCTGGCGGAACTGCGTTCGGCAACCGACGGCATCAAAGCTCGTTGGCAGGCGGAGAAAGAATCGGTGCAGAGTCTGCACGAGCTTCGCGCGCAGATCGATCACACCAAAATAGAAATCGAGCAAGCGGAGCGCCAATACGATCTCAACCGGGTCGCGCAATTGCGGTACGGAAAACTCGCAGATCTCGAGCGGCGTCTGCGCGACGCTGAAGCGGCGCTCGGAAGCGACGGCCGGCCGCGGCTGCTCAAAGAAGAAGTCGACGAACACGATATCGGCGACGTCGTGAGCCGCTGGACGGGCATCCCCGTCTCGAAACTGCTGGCGGGCGAAATGCAGAAGCTGCTGCGGCTCGACGAAGAACTGCACAAGCGCGTGATCGGCCAGGAAGAGGCGGTAACGGCGGTTGCTGAAGCGGTCATTCGCTCGCGCAGCGGTCTCTCGGATCCGAATCGACCGATCGGGTCGTTCATCTTCCTCGGACCGACCGGCGTCGGAAAGACCGAACTGGCGCGCGCGCTTGCCGGATACCTATTCGACGACGACCGCGCGATGGTCCGCATCGACATGTCCGAATACGGCGAGAAGCATTCGGTCTCGCGCCTCATCGGCGCACCGCCGGGTTACGTCGGCTACGATGAGGGCGGCCAGCTCACGGAAGCCGTGCGGCGGCGCCCGTTCTCGGTCGTGCTGTTCGACGAAATCGAGAAGGCGGCACCCGATGTCTTCAACGTATTTCTGCAGATCCTCGACGACGGCCGCCTGACCGACGGTCAAGGCCGCACCGTCGATTTCAAGAACACGATTCTGATCATGACCTCGAACATCGGCAGCAACCGCATCCTGGATTACTCGGGGCAGAGCGGCGTCGATTACGCGGTGATGCGGGCGACGGTGCTCGACGAGCTGCGGCGCAATTTCCGGCCGGAGTTCCTCAATCGCGTCGATGAAATCGTCGTCTTCACGGCACTCTCCGAGGAACAGCTCGAGCAGATCGTGGAGATCCAACTCGATCGCCTGCGGGCGCGTTTAGCCGATCGGCGCATCGAGCTGGAAGTCTCGGCGAACGCGCGGCGGCATCTTGTGAAGGTCGGCTACGATCCGGTCTACGGCGCGCGTCCGCTCAAGCGCGCGGTGCAGCGCGAACTCGAAACCGCGCTCGGCCGCAAGATCTTGTCGGGCGAGGTCCGCGACGGCCAGCACGTGCTCGTGGAGTACGACGAGAATCGCGGCGAGCTCACGTTCTCGGTGGGCTTGCCGAAATTCCCGGCGCTCGTGGAGAACGCGTAGACATGTGCGACAGCGAGTACCATTTTCCCAAATGAATGCGCTGCGGTTCCAACAATTCGGCGGCCCCGAGGTGCTCGAGGTCGCGGATGCGCCGCGTCCGGTAGCGGCGGCCGGAGAGGTCCTGGTCGCGATTCGTGCGGCATCGATCAACCCAAGCGACGTTAAAAACGTCCAGGGGAAAATGGAAGGCACCACCCTACCGCGCACTCCCGGGCGCGACTTCGCGGGCATCATCGTCGAGGGCCCCGCGGATATGCTCGGGATGGACGTGTGGGGAGCGGGCGGGGATATCGGTTTTACCCGCGACGGGTCGCATGCAGAATACATCGCGGTCCCCGTCGAGGGTGTCGCGAGAAAGCCCGCACGCCTCTCGTACCTCGAAGCCGCCGCGTGCGGCGTGAACTTCGTGACCGCCTGGGCCGGCGTTGCGACGGCCGCGCACCTCGAGGCGGGCGAAACGATTCTGGTGACGGGCTCGGCCGGCGGCGTCGGGTCATCGGTCATTCAGCTCGCGCGCTGGATGGGGGCGCGCTCGATCGGCATCGATCGTGCGATCGACGACGACGCACCCGCGTATCTGCGGCCCGACGTAGCGCTCGCGAGCGGCGACGATATCCTCGAAGCGGTTCGCCGCGAGACGGGCGGCCGCGGCGTCGACGTGGTCTACGATACCGTCGGTGCGCCGCTCTTCGAAACGAATCTCGCCGCGCTCGCGCAGACCGGACGGTACGTCATTATCTCGTCGGCCGGCGACCGGCGGACGAGTTTCGACATCCTCGATTTTTACCACAAGCGTTTGACGCTGATCGGCGTCGACACACGCGCGCTCGATACGCGGGCCTGCGCCGCGAGCCTCAATCGAATGCGCCCCGGCTTTGAATCGGGTGTGCTGCGGCCGCCGGCAATCGGGGGCAGCGTAGACATCTTGCGGGCGAAGGACGCCTACTTCGTGGTCAGCGACGGTGCGAAAGGCAAAGTCGTCATCACAGCGTCCGCGCCGTAGCATGCGTCGGTTAGCGCAGAGCGTGCGCGTTAGACCAGCGCTTTGTCGCGCTTTCGGTTGCGCAGGCGATCCGTTTCGTTGAGCAGGCGCTTGCGGATGCGGATCGATTTCGGGGTGATCTCGACGAGTTCGTCGTCTTCGATGAACTCGATCGCGCGTTCGAGCGACATCTCTTCGGGCGGCGAGAGCTTGTTGCTATCGTCGGTACCCGAGGCGCGCATGTTCGTGAGCTTCTTGGCGCGCACGACGTTGAGCGCGATGTCCTTGTCGTCGTTGGCGCGCCCGACGATCATGCCTTCGTAGACGTCGACGCCTTCGCCGACGAAGAACCGGCCGCGTGCTTCGAGGCCCGACATGGCGTACGCCGTGGTGATGCCCGTCTCGCTCGTAACGAGCGCGCCGACGGAGCGGCCCGGCAATTCGCCGCTCCACGGCTGGTGATCGTAGTACGTGTGCGACATGATGGCCGTGCCGCGCGAGAGCGTCAGCAGTTCGCCGCGCAACCCGAAGATGGCGCGCGTCGGCATCGTGTATTCGAGCCGGCGCGAATCGCCGACGTTGAGCATATTCGACATCTGCGCTTTACGTCGTCCGAGCGATTCGATCACGGCGCCCGCATATTCTTCCCGCACGTCGACGACCACGTATTCGACCGGCTCGAATTTCTTGCCGTCGCGTTCGGTGATGATCACCTGCGGTTTGGAAACGGCGATTTCGTAGCCTTCGCGGCGCATCGTTTCGATGAGGATCGAAAGATGCAGTTCGCCGCGGCCGCGCACTTCGAACGTGTCGGCGCTTTCGGTATCTTCGACGCGCAGGGCGACGTTGGATTCGAGTTCGCGCATCAGCCGGTCGCGGATCTGGCGCGAGGTAAGGTACTTGCCTTCACGCCCCGCAAACGGCGACGCGTTGACCATGAAGAACATCGAAACCGTGGGTTCGTCTACAGCGACGGCGGTGATGCCCTCGGGGAACTGCGCGTCGGCGATCGTATCGCCGATGTTGAGCCCTTCGATGCCGGAGACGCAGACGATATCGCCGGCGCTGGCTTCTTCGACTTCGAGCCGTTCGAGGCCGGCGAACGTGAGCAGCTTCGTAAGACGCAGCCCCGTTTCAACGGTGCCGTCGTGGGCAACGCGGACGATCGGCGAGTTCACTTTCGAGCTGCCGCGGAACACGCGCCCGATGCCGATGCGGCCCACATATTTATTGTGGTCGATGGCGGAGACGAGCATCTGGAAGCCGCCTTCTTCGGCGGGCGCTTCGGGGATGTGGCGCGCGATCGTTTCGAAGAGCGGCTCGAGATCGCCGTTCTCGTCGTCGAGGTTATATTTCGCAATGCCCGCGCGGCCGTTGGTGAAGACGGTCGGAAAATCGGCCTGTTCGTCGGAAGCGCCGAGTTCGATGAAGAGGTCGAAGACTTCGTTCATCACTTCGGTCGCGCGCGCATCTTTGCGGTCGATCTTATTGATCGCGACCAGGACTTTGAGGTCGAGTTCGAGCGCCTTGCGCAAGACGAAACGAGTTTGAGGCATTACGCCTTCCGCCGCGTCGACCAGCAAGAATACGCCCTGGACCATCTGGAGCACCCGCTCGACCTCGCCACCGAAATCGGCGTGGCCGGGCGTATCGACGATGTTGAACTTGATGTCGCCGTGTCTGATGGCGGTGTTTTTGGCGAGAATGGTGATCCCGCGTTCGCGTTCGAGCGGGTTCGAATCCATCACCCGGGTGGTCAGGGCCTGACCTTCGCGAAAGACGCCGCTCTGCTTGAGCATGGCGTCTACGAGGGTGGTTTTGCCGTGGTCGACGTGAGCGATAATGGCGAGATTACGGATATCCGGGCGCGTTTTCACGCATATAAGTGTATCATGCCCGCTTCAGGGGTGCCGCTCCAAAAGCCGGGAGCGGGGCTTAGGTTGCTCTTTGAGCTAATGGAGGCGTGCGAACGGCTGTTTAGGAGCCGAACCGCCGCTGCCGGCGCGAGAAATCGGCGAGGGCTTCGTTAAGGAGTTTTCCGTCGAAGGCGGGCCACTGCACGGGTGTGGACCATAACTCGCTATACGCGATCTGATACAGCAGGAAGTTCGAGACGCGCAGCTCGCCGCCCGTGCGGATGAGCAGGTCGGGATCCGGCAGCCCGGCCGTATACAAATACTTCGAGAGAATGTCGTCGTCGATCGCGTCCATCGGGAGGAGCCCCGCCTGGATATCGATGGCGAGCGCCTTGATCGCGTCGCAGAGCTCGCTGCGTGCGCCGTAGTTGAGGGCCAGGTTCAGCAGCATCCCGGTGCAGCCGGCGGTCGTTGCTTCCAGGATTTCGACTGCGGCGCGGGTCGATTCGGGCAGCGCTTCGCGGCGACCGATCGCGCGCACGCGCACGTTCTGCTTGCGCAGTGCACCGGCTTCGCGCGTGGCGAAGCCGCGCACCAGATCCATCAACAGCGCAACTTCGGCGGCGGAGCGCTTCCAGTTTTCTTCGGAAAACGCGAAGACTGTGAGGATTTCGAGCCCCGCTTCGTGCGCCGCGCGAACGGTTTCCCGCAGGGCGCGGGCGCCCGCACGGTGGCCCTCGACGGAGGCGAGACCGCGTTCCTGCGCCCAGCGCCGATTGCCGTCCATGATAACGGCGACGTGGCGCGGGACGACGGCCGGAGCCGCAAGCGTCGATTGACGTTCGATCATGATGTCGCCAGCCGCAGCGAGGCGCCGCTTGCAGAACGGGCCGGTTCGCTTTCGTTCACCGAGCGCACCACGGCTTCGAGCGCGTCGATGTACGCAAGGAAGCGTTCCTTACCGGAACTCGAGATGCGAACCGTGGTGGTGGGGCGGCCGTTGCCGCGCGTCCGTGCGAGCGTCACTATATCATCTTCGGCAAGAGCGTGGAGATGTCGATTGAGATTGCCGTCGGTGAGCGCGCAGGCGTCCTGCAGCGCCTTGAAGCTCATGCCTTCGGGGTTCGCGATCAAGCACGTGCAGACGGCCAGGCGTCCGCGCTCGTGAAAGATCCGCTCCAGGCCTTCGTAGGCGAAGGGTGCGGGGGTTTTCATCGGGTTCCATTCCTTTCGTGGGCGGCATCCGTGCGAACGATCGCGCCGATTGCGATTTGGCCGCCGCCAAACGCGAGCGGCATGATCCACCAAGAGAGCGGGTTGATGCCGGGCCACAGCAACAAGGCGGCCGCCGCCGCGCCGAACGAGGCCGCGACCAGCACAACGCTGCGCGGCACCATCGCGCGCGAAGCGAACAGCCCAAGGGCGTAAGCGGCGCACCACATGCCCGGCAGCAAGTCGTCGAGCCGGCGGGATACGAGCGTCAGCGTGATCACGCCGCCGGCCGCAATGGCCGGCACGATGCTCATGCCGACGGTGCGAAATTGTACGGCGGCTTGCGCGCCTTGATTACGCGAACGCCATACGACGATCGCGCCGTAATTGATGGCGAGGGCCACGCCCAGGCACGAAAGCCAGATTGCGAGGTAGATTTGGCGCTCCGCCAGGGTCGCGGGCTGGGGCGCTAGGAGCGCCTGGGCAACGCCGGAGAGAACGGCAATGATGCCGCTCGCTATCGCCGCGTTTCCGGAATAGCCGTCGAACCGCTGGACCGTCGCTAAACGGCCGCGTACCTCAGCGAGATCCGCCATGGCCTGCCGAACTTCCATCGCCGCCAAACTTTGTCGGGCAAAGTAACTGTCCCTGCGCTCAGAAGAGCTTTGTGGTATCGATCAGGATCGTGACGGGGCCGTCGTTGACCGACGTCAGCGCCATGTCCGCGCCGAATTCACCCGTTTCGACGGTCGTGCCGAGGGCGCGGAGCGCGGCCACGAAGGCTTCGTAGAGAGCGCGCCCCTGTTCCGGTGGAGCGGCGGCGATGAATGAGGGCCTGCGCCCGCGGCGCGCGTCGCCGAGCAGCGTGAACTGCGAGATGGCGAGGACCGCGCCGCCGGTTTCGTGGAGGGCGCGATTCATGGCGCCCGCTTCGTCGCGGAAGATGCGCAGGTCGAGGATTTTCTTGGCGAGTCCGGCGGCCGCGGCTGCCGTGTCCGCGGGCGCGACGCCGAGCAGCACGAGAAGGCCGGGGCCGATCGCGCCGATAGTGGCGCCTCCGACCGCGACGCTCGCGGAGGTGACGCGGCAAACGACGGCGCGCACTTCAGCGGCTCGCGAGGCGGCGTGCCAGCGCTTGGCCCAGGTTCCATAACAGGGCTCCCACGATGCCGCCGACCGCACCGCAGCCGATGTCGAAAAGATTCGAGGTGAGGCTTTCGGGCGATCTGTCATGCAATTTCTGCCCGATTTCGATTGCCGTGCTGACGAGCGCGACGATGAGGGCGTCGATCGCGATGCGGCGGCGGCGCGGAATCGCGGGAGCTGCGAGGAGGCCGACGATCGAGAACGCGACGATGCTGTAGAGTTTGCGCACGAAGAAGACGGCATTGACGTCGTGCCGCATGTTGTGCGGAAAATCGTCGCGAATCGCATCGAAGAAATGGCCGTAGGCAAAGTGGATGACCATCGCACCGGGCGCGTAGACGTAGTGGGTCGTCGCGACCAAGAAAAAAAAGACGGCCGCGATTGCAGCGAGTAGGCCATAGATGGTGACCGTGCGGCGGTTTTTCATTGCCACGGCTTCCAGCGCTCGAGTTCGCTCGCGATCGCGCGGCCGACCCAGCCCGTGCCGAAGACCGTCAGATGATGGTCCGCACCATAGAAGAAGTTGCGGCGGGCGGCGGGGAGTTCTTCGCGCTGCATCGCATCGAGCAGCAGCAGCGAATGCGCGCCGAGGCTTTCGACGTACGATTCTTCCCGCGCCGCTTTCCGGCGTAACGTTGCGTAGTCGTACCCGTCGGCGGCGACATTCGCTTTCCAAAACTCGAGCGGTGAGGTTTCGAAGCCTTGCGGCGTGAAGACGACGAGCAATTTCGTGTGCTTCCCGGCGAGAGCGCGCTCTATATCGCGCAGGCGCGGTTCGTCGAGCGCTTCGTAGTAATTCACGAGCAGGACGAGCAGATCGGCCTCACCATCTGCAAGGTCGTTGCCGATGAGCGTCGTCTCGGGGCCGGCGCCCAGATCGTCGATGCGAAAGATGTTGACGATCGCGCGCTTCCTGAGGCCGGCTTTCTTGCCGTCGCGAGCGAGCCCCGCTTCGATTTGGCCGCCCATCGATTCGGGCCACAGGACATTGAAGAATGCGTAGGAGTTTCCGACGATTGCGATGTTGTAGGCATTCTTTCCGAACGAGAGATTGCTGAGATCCGCAAGCACGCTTTCGCGGAAATCGACACGTGAGATTTTGCGGATGCGGCGGTTGCCCGCATCGGCGACGATAATGGTTCCGTCGGGTGCGAGTGCGATGCCGAGCGGCGTCGAGACGAGTGCGGAATCCGAGGGGCCATCGGCGAGGCCGCCTGCGAGATCGCTGCCTTCGCGGACGCCGCCGGCGAGTGCGCGCGTCATCGTATCGGTGATGAAGGGCGGCGAGGGGAAGCGCACGAGACGCACCGCGTTCGCCGCTATATCGCAGACGATCAGCGTGTTTTCGTTGACGATCGCTATGGCGTCGGCGAACCCGACGGTCAAGGCGGAGTTGGATGGTTCGCGCTCCTGTTCGTAGGGGAGCGATTGATCGCCCTTGCCGACGAGGATGTGCATCGCGTCGTCATCGGCGAAGGCGAGTATGAGGTGCGAGCCGGAGCCGTGCGCCGCAACCGCGACGACCGTATGTTTCGGCGCTCCGATATCGAGGGTCGTGACCGCGCCGCTCGGAGAGATTTTGCGGATGCCGACCCCGTAATCGGCGACGTAGAGATTTCCGTCGCCGTCGATTGCGAGCGCACGGATGTTTTTGAACGATGCTTGGGTTCCGGAGCCATCCGCGGATCCGCTCTGCCGCGAACCCGCGAACGTCGATACGTTACCGTTCACAATTTTGCGGATGCAGTCGTTGCCGGCATCGGCGACAAAAATCGTGCCGTCTCTGGCGACCGCGATGCCATCGGGCCGCGAGAATTTTGCGGTGTTGGTGCGCCCATCTCGATAACCGCCCTCTCGCTCGTCGCCCGAAGCTCCGCGGTCGCTCGTTCCGGCAGCCGTATCGACGCGGCCGTGCCGGATTCGCCGAACGTCGTGCGCTGCGGAATCCGCTACGTATATGGTACCGTCATTTGCCACGGCGACCGCCGCCGGCATGAGAAATTCGGCAGCAGCGGAGTTGCCGTCTCGCACGTCCGCCCGGCCGCTCCCGGCAATCGTGGATACGACCGGCTCCGCGTTTGCGGCCGCAGGAAGCACAGCTATCGTGCAAAGCGTTAGCGTCGCGCATATCGAGAAGTTGCCGCGAGCCCAGACGGATCGGATGAGCATTTTGCATTTCCCAATACGCACGGGAACGACCATCGACCCGCCCCCTTGGCCGCGAGGGTACTGCGGCGGGCGCGGGAATCTCACTTTATGCTCAGGCGTACCGTGTCGGCTGTATTCTTGCTGTTTTTGGGATGTACGTGCTTCGCGCTGTCTGCGCCGGCAGAGTCAACTCCGCCGGTCGCGTCGCCGGTTGCATGCGCGTCCTCCGAAATCACCACCGGTGTCGCGGCGGCTGTCGCGTACGATATCGAGTCACCGACGATCCTACGTTTTCTCGCGGCGCTCGATGCGGTGCCGCAAGCGAACCGGAAAGCCGTGTTCGATGCGCTTGCCGACGCTGCAGTGACACCCGCGGAACATCAGGCGCAAGTGGATACAGCGGCGCTTTGCCTGCGCCCGGAAGCGGCCTACGGTAGCATGCGGGGCGAAGCCTTGGTCGCGACCGCTTGGCCCATTGAGGATCGAGATCGCGAACAGCGATTCGGCGAGTTCGCAGCCGTGCTTACAACTGCAGTATCCGCGCTATCTTCCGCCGACACGATACAAGCGACGGATTATAACGCGGCGCTGCTGCCGTTCGCCAGAATCTACGATTCGAACCCGTCGCCCGAAACGAGGCCGGCCCTACCGTGCGAGAGCGCAAATGCCGATGCGCGCGTGGTCGACGCCGTGCAGCCGCAATATCCGTTGATCGCGGGTGTCGCGCGAACATCCGGCAAGGTCCTCCTCAAGGTGACGCTGAGCAAGGCCGGGTACGTCCGAAGCGTCAGCGTGTTCAGCGAGACGCTCGGCGACAAGCCCGGCGCAGACCTCATGGTCGACGCCGCGATTCTCGCGGCTGGCGGCAGCACCTATGCTCCGGGGGTAATCAACTGCCGGCTCGTCAGCGGATCCTATCTCTTTACGACGGATTCAGGGCCAAATAATCTCGTCGCTCTGCAGCAACGCATCATGGGAGAGTACGGGCCTGGTGGCTCGCTCGGTCTTCAAAACCGCAGAGGTCTTCGCAAGGGGACTGGTAGGTTCGATTCCTACACTCTCCCGCCAAAGCCCGTGGCGAATAAGTCGCGATGATCGAGCGCACGACGGTAAAGCGCGATCGCCACTTGCGGCGGCCGATATTCGATGCCATCGCGCGCGCGAATGCGCGCACCCGCACACACGGACGTTCCACGATGTGCGAGGCCCTGCCCTAGACTAGTCCGCTGGAGGCTCCCAAATCTCGATCGCGTTGCCCTCCGGGTCATGCACCCGCGCAAAGCGACCGGTTTCCGGCGAGTCCCAGCTTGGATCGGTCAGCACCTCAATGCCCGCGCGTCGCAAATCGGCGAGCAGCGCATCCAGATCATCCACTCGCAAATTGATCATGAACTGCTTGTCGGCGGCGAAATAATCCGTATCGGCGGCGAACGGCATGAACACCGTGGGACCCGCCTGCTGCTGCCAAACCGCCTCGTCGGGGGCGGTAAGGCCGAAATGGGTGCGGTACCACGCTGCCAGCGCCTCCGGATCGCGCGCCCTGAAGAAAAACCCGCCAATGCCGGTTACTGCCATGCTGGGCTCCGTTCGGCGCGTTCCTATCGCACTCCTAACTGCTCCAAACTTGGGCGGTTCTAGCCCGACTTAGCCGGAAACTGTTGCGCCGCAAAGACCAATGAAGAACGTTTCGGGCTACTTAGCCGGACGTAGCGCGACGGGCTTGTTGAGACCCAAGCGCGTCTTCATGCTTCGTCGCCCCTTTGCCGTTTTTCGTATTGTTTTGCACAATAACTCGGCTCCGCTGACCGATAATGAGGATGTGGGTTACCAATCCGCCATTTTATTTGGCGCCATCGTCCTCGCCCAATTGGATCCGACATCCGGGGTCCCACTCTCGAGCGGAAACGCGCCTCAGAGCGGGCAAAGCGAAGTCGTGAGGCTGCCGCGCTCGTTCGGCATGAGCCAGCGAGTGATCGCGGAGCACGGTACCGAGATCTATAAACTCGGCGAATGGAAAGCCGTCTGTCCCACGCATCATGCGAAGCCGACGGTAGTTTTGATGGACAAGGTGATTTTCGAAGAGCGACGCGACCTCAGCTACGTGGTGCGGGCGGTTTCAGGCGAGCGCGATTTCCCGCTCTCTTGCCGGTTGGCGCCGGTCCGTGGCCGGTTTACGCTCATTTTTGTCGACCCGGGTCACACGCGATCGCCGGCTTTGGCGGCACGGACACCCGATTATATCGTGCCATAGCGAAGTGATCGCGATCGCCGCTGCGGAATAAAACCTGCGAGGCGGACCGATCGGTGTTCGCATGTGGCGGTCGACAATCGCAGCAAGGCATCCGAGGCTGGAAAAGAAAAAGCCGGCATCGAATTCCTCAGCTCTATTGAGAATCCCAGCTCGAGGTTGGAGCGGCACGCGATGAAGCCTCAGACAACAGCGACCCTGAATTACCCAATCCTGAGTTCTACCGAAGCTCAGCTCTACGTAGCCGACGTCAATGCATCGTGCGCGTTCTTTACCTCCAAGCTGGGCTTCGAAATTGGCTTCGTGTCTGGTGATCCGCCGTTCTACGGGCAGGTTCATCGGGACAATGCGCGACTGAACCTGCGTATGGTTTGTGAGCCGGTCTTCGTCGGCGACATCCGGGAGCGCGAGCATCTGCTCTCCGCTTCGATCACCGTTAGTACCGCCGTCCAAATCAAAGCGCTCTTCATCGAATTTCAAGCCGCCGGAGTGCGGTTCGCTCAAACCCTCAAAAAGGAGCCGTGGGGAGCCAAGACCTTCATCGTCGTTGACCCCGACGGTAACCTCATCTTGTTTGCCGGTCCCGCTAAGTAAGATCACGCGTCTGATTGCGCGGCGGACGAGGACGCTTGAAGTCGATCCGCAGCAAGAGGCTTCATGCTTATGACGCGACCGAACACGGAGGCGATTTCACCATTCTTCGTCGTCAGCAACGTCGATCGAACCATCGCCTTCTACCGGGATAAGCTTGGTTTTTGAGACGCGGTTTCGGGAGCCGGATCGGGATTCGTTTTTCGCCATTATCGGCCGCGACGGAGCGCAAATCTTCGTCAAATCCGACAAAGATGCGTCGCCGCTGCCGAACGCTAAGTGTCATCCCTCGATGAGATGGGACGCGTTCGTCTATGCACCGGACGCCGATGCGCTTGCCGGCATCTTTGCCGATCATGGCACAGCCTTCAGCATACCGCTTAAAAATACGACGACGGTTTGCGCGGATTCGAGACTTGCGACCCCGACGGCTACGTGCTGTTCTTAGGCCGTCCGATGTAGATCGGACTGGGGCCGGCGAACGCTTCCGGACGACGGAGGCTACGAGCGACGATGCGAACGCAACATGGAGACTGTGCCGGGGGTTCCCTCTCGGATAGAGAATCGAACCCCATAAAAGCGGAGGTGACTATGCGAAATCCGTTCATTGGGATGATTGCTATCGCGTTTGCCGGCTCGGTGCTCGTTCCGGCGCCGGCAGCGACCGCAGATATGAGTCAGTGGTTCTTGAGTGCCACGGCGTTTCACGATACGGGGACGGGTACGAAACTCGCGGCACCGGATTTTCTGCTTAGTACGTCCTTTACCGGCTCGACGCGACCACCTTGCACGCTGAGATCCGCCCAATCGGCACCGCTCATTTACGGGACGTGGCAACTCGCGAAGTACGATCGAAAGCACCACATCGCTTTGGCGTATGCCAACACGGATGAAGAAGCGTCCGCGCTTTTCGAAGCTCGTGCGCCGGCGCTAAGCGTACCCGATGCCGATCTTTCGCACTGCGGTACGGGCCGAGGACTGCGAATCGGAAGTGCCTACTCTCAGGTGCTCTCTACGTACGGACTACCGGTGAAGACCGGCCGGCACTTCGTCACCTCGTACGATGCGTTCGTGCCCGACGTCACGCTGTCTCTTCCACACAAGCAGATTCTCGATCCCGAGAGGATTACGCTCGTGATCGATAACGGCCGCATTTCTTCGATCCTGGTCGCCATCGAATGCTGCAACGGATAGAGCCCAAGTAACGGTTTCAGAGGACGAGCGCTCCCGCCTCGAGCGGCGACGGCGCATCGGCCTTGCGCCCACCGGTTAGGTAGCCGACACCGCCACTGGCAATATCCCTTTCGCAGCCGCTTGCCAAGGATGGGCGCGATCTTCCTCTCCGTTTGCAGCGCGCAACCGACGCAACGCGAGGCCTAACGATCGGCGAAGCGAAGTGGCCGTCGATAGCTTTGCCGCTCAGCTAGCGTGCCAAGGGGCCTCTATCTGCAGATCGAGGCGCTGCCGTCGAGCCAATTGATGAGGTTGGCGGCCGATGACGGTTTCGCGTTGCTGTGATAGACGATGGCTTCGACCCCTGAGTTCGGACCGGACCCTAGAATGGTAACGGACATCGTGTCGTCTGCCCGCACAAAGACGTCGTACGGATAGTCTCGCGTCGTTCCGTGGACGAGCTTGAAGCCGTTAAGGTGCGCTGCGTACCAGCGATCGACCGTTGCGAGGTTGGCGCTTTTAGGGCTGTAGGTCGCGCTCCGGACCTTCGTACCGCAGACGTTTTGAGTATCGGAACTTGCATATGCGGTTCCGGGATAGAGCGGTAGCCGGGTGAGCGTGTCGGTTTGCGCGGCGTTGACTCCGCTTGCGGTGATCCCGAATGCGATGATTCCGAAAACTCGAACGAATGGTTTCGACATTTGCGCTCCTTTGGCTTTTGGCCGGTAACGACATCGTACCGGTGCTCCGTACCGCGCGCGTACGAAGCGTTTGGCGCTTACTCCTTGAGCGTTGTGTCGCTCGTCGTCGTGCTCGTCATGCCGTTCGCCTTGATCGATGCGATCGTGACGGTGTGTGTGCCGACGACGAGCTGCGCTGCGGGGTCGTAAAGCGCCGTCCCGTCCAATTTCGTTTCACCGCCGGAGTTGAGCGTGTCATAAGCGACGCTAAGCACGACGACGTCGCGCGTGCCTGCCGTTTGCCGGCCGGTGATTGCGAAGTCGTACGGGAGCCCGTCGATGATTGCATGCCACGTGTCACCCGCGGCGAAGGACGTACGCTTGGCGCAGGCTTCGGCGACGGCGTCGACCGTTGAGAGGTAGCCCTTCGCTTGATTCGCCGCAAGCGCGTGCTGATGGTTCGGGTCGCTAGCGAGCGCGATGAGCTGATCGTGTTCCTGAGTTGCTGAGCCCGACAGACCGGGGCCGTTGATCGCTTCGATGTCGACGTTGATGCGCAGCGCGCGCCACGGCATCATCGTCGTGTCGAACTCGGAGCCGGCGTTGATCTGGTTCCACGCCGCCGTCTGTGCAGCGCCGAAGTGTATCCCCTCCGGCGGAAGTTTTTGCACGACCACGTGCACGAGGGCGCTCCCGTCCGGGTTAACGCTCTTGACGGCGATCGTCGTCGTCGCATGGTATGCCGGCTGCGGGCGGCCCGCCACCTGGGAGGGCACGTTGCCGCTCAATTTCATCTGCGAGGTGTTCTCGTAGGTAAACGAATCGCCGGGCTGCAAGGGCGGTGCGGCGGCCGTGGCCGGAAGGCACGCAACGGCCGCAACGACGAGCGACACGGCAAGCGTCGGAACGAGGGATTGGGTTCGCATTCAGTGAGCCTCCGTGAAACCGGGTGGAATGGAAAAGAACGGCGCGTCCCCTTCGGTGAGTTCGCGCACATTCGAACGCTCGAGCATCGATGCGAACGCTTCCGGCGACCCCGAATCGAGTTCCGCGGCGCGGTAGACCACGAGCTTGCCGGGTTCCTGAATCGACGCGGTGCCGTTCGGCGCGCAGATGCCCGACACGCCTCCGTCGGGAGGCGGGGTGCCGGCCGGTTCGGGATCGACCACCGGCAAGACGTACTCCGTCACGACGGCGCGATGCGGACCGTGCTTGCACCAGCCGACCTGTTGGGGGAGCGTGAAATTCGCCGTGCTGCGGTAGCCATGCGCCGCGCGACCGTCGATGACGAGATCGGGCAGGCGCGTGACTTCGGGCGGCGCATCGAGGACGGGCACGACCTGCTGCTCCGTGTCGATCACGTACGTCGTGTCGCCATGCGCGCCGAAGGAACGTGCCGTGTGGGTTTCGTCGTCGAGCAAGATGGTGAGGCCCTGGTCGGCCTTCTCGATGCGGGTTTCAGTTCCAGCGCGCGCAACCCGCGCCCACGAGTGGTAGAAGGCGAAGCGCGAGAGCGTTCCCGTCGCAATAAAAGCCATCAGTGCAGCGTGGTTCTCCTCGCTCTGCTTGCGCCGCCCCGCCTCGTATGCGGCATTCATCGCCTTCGAGGCCGCCATCCCGAGGAACGATCCGGCGATTGGAATCATGCCGAGCAGGCCCGAGCTGAGCATCATCGTCGCCGTTAGCGCTTTGGCCTCACTCTCGGTCGTGAACTTCGGACGCAGCGGTTGCAGCGCAGCGATCCGCGCTGCATCGTCGCGAAAACTCCCCGGCGGCGGCGGCGTTGCGCCCTCGAGCAGCAGCCGGTCGATCTGATCGAAGGCGATGCCGCCTGAGCTCTGCGAGGCAGCGGGTCGCGCGGCCGCGAGCGTGGACAGCGCCGCAACCACGGCGAGCATCGTGCGGATCTTCACGGCGCTTTGTCGAGCGTGAACGGCACCGTCGAGGTGAAGGTCTGGCCCCGGCTGTGCAGCGTGAAACGAGCGACGTTGTCGCCGAGCAGTGGGCGATCGGCATCGCTCCAGGTGACGTTAACGTAGGCGGCCGGCTCGCGCGTGAGATCGTCGACGCCGAAGCGCAGCGGCTCGGTCCGAAGGACGTTGCCGCCGTGCAGCAATTCCAGCGTCCCGTTCGCCTGGGGGTCGCCGGTATCGCCTAGCCGGACCTGCGCGTAGAATTGCACGGGCTGGCCGAGCGCGGCGCTCTTCGAGGACTCCTTGTCGCGCAACATGAGCAGCTCAGTCATTCCCGGCGCGTTGCCGGGATCCGAAACGATCGTCATTCTCCAGCGGCAGGTCGATAGGGGCAAGACGTGGAGCCGATAGATACCGCGTTCGAGCGTGAGGTGCGAGTCGATCCGGTACGGCAGGAGCGCGATGCCCACCGGCCCACCGAGTTCCGTGGGTGTCTGCGGCGCCGCCATGCTCGTGAGGTCGCCGGTGAAGTAGCAGGGGTGTGGATGGCCGGTACTCGCTTCGGCCGGCGTCACGTGGGCGTCGACGTAGAGTTCGTACTTCCCGCCGATCAAAAAGAAAAAGTGGGTCCCACCGATCTGGTAGGTGTAGCCCTCCGCTTGCGCCCGCGCCGCGCAGAGCACCATCAACGCCAGGGCGAGTAGGAACGTTCGTGATCTCGACATGCTCCGATCCTAACGCTGCCGCGTCTAGTTAGCGTCTAGCATCGAGGAGCGTGTCCCGGCCCTGCGAAAGGGCTCCCACAGCAATGGCGTTCGGAGCGCTGAATATCCGTCTGCTCGACGAGCGGCCTGTGGCTGTGTTCGATGACACCGGCCTGCGCATCCACACGCCGCCCCGCGTGCCGGTGCTGCTCACCTACCTGCTGCTGCACCGTGATCGCCCGCAGGCACGCGACGATGTCGCCTTCGCCCTGTGGCCGGACGATTCCGAAGACGAGGCGCGCGCGAACCTGCGCCGTCATCTCAATTACTTGCGCCGCGCCCTCGCCTCGTGCGGCGACGGCTACGTGAGCGGTGACCGCACGCACGTCGGATGGAATACGGCCGCACCGCTCGAGCTCGATGTGGACGTTTTCGAACGGGAAAGTGCCGATCCCGAGCGGCGTGCGAGCGCCGTCGAACGATATCGCGCGGATCTCGTGTCGTGCTTCGACGAACCGTTCCTCGTTGCTCCGCGCGAGCGGCTGCGCACGCGCCAGCTGGCAAACCTGGATTTCCTCATCTTGCGCGAACGCGCCGCGGGAGATTATGCGAGCGCGTTGCGCTACGCTGGGCGGCGGCGCGCGCTCGACGAGTGGTGCGAAGTGACGCTGCGCCGCAGTCTCGTCCTGCGCGCCGAATCCGGCGACCGTTCTGGAGCACTCGCGCTCTACGAAACGTTCGTCCGGCGCCTGCACGACGAGGTGGGCGCCGACCCGATGCCGGCGACGCGAGCGCTTGCCGAAGCACTCCGCACGCACGCACCGCTTCCGCCGGGGGACTTCGCGCCTGTTGCGGACGCCGCTCCGGGCTCGCGACCCATCTCGATTTTCGTCGGACGCGCGCGCGAACGGGAGCAGCTCGATCGGTGCTGGTCGACCGTCGCGTCGGGACGCGGCGCGGTGCTGTTCGTCAACGGCCCGGCCGGCATCGGAAAGAGCCGTCTCTTGCGCCGGCTCGTCCTCGATGTCGTCGAGCGCGGCGGTGCGAGCCTTTGGGGCATGCCGTCCGACCCTGAAGCCTTGGCATACGAGCCGTTCGCCGAGGCTCTGGCGCCATATGCCGCCGGACTTGCCGGGGCGCTCGAGGGGCCGCTGCTGCACGCGCTGCAGCGCATCGTCCCGCTCGCAGGAATGGCGGTCAAGGAGAGTGCCCGCGAGGCGTCCGACGGGACCGGCGAACGCGAGCGCTTATTCGAATCGGTCGCTCGCGCTCTGCAGAGCGCGCGCGCAAACCGTCCGCTCGTGCTGGTGGTCGACGACGCGCATCGCTGCGGCGATGCGTCGCTCGACCTTTTGGCGTTTCTCGCGCATCGTCTGCGCGACGCGCCGATCCTGCTGGCTGCCGCCTACCGCGACGACGAAACGCCGCGCACGCATCCGCTCCAGGCGGTACGGCGGGCTCTCGCGGCTACGTGCGGTGCGCGGACGCTGACGCTTGCGCCGCTGGGCGAAACTGAGATCGCAACGTACATCCGCGCGCTTGCGAGCGATGCGCCCGATCTCGAGGCATTAACGACGTACGTGACGGCGCGGAGCGAGGGCAACCCGCTCGTCGCAGGTGAGCTGGTGCACGATGCGTTGGAAAGCGGCCGGCGACCGGGCGAGCTGCCGGTGCTCGTCGCAACCGGCGTACCGCCCATCGTAGCAGAACTCGTCGGCCGGCGCCTCGCGCGGCTCTCGGTGCGTACGCGTGCGGTCGCCGCGGTCGGCGCCACCCTCGGCCGGGCCTTCGCAGCGGAGACGGTCGCCGAATGCGGCGGCTGGAGCGAAGCGGAAGCGGACGCGGGGCTGCACGAGCTGCTGGATCGTAAACTCGTGCGCGACGCGGGCCGCGCTCACGTCGAATTCACGCACGACCTCGTGCGCGCATGTATCTACGCTGCGCAAAGCGCCGCCGAGCGGCGCGCCCGGCATGCACGGGTTGCACGCGTGCTCGCCGATCTCGAAGCGGACGACGATGCGGCCGCCGAACGCATCGCACGTCACTTCGAGGCCGCGGACGAACCCGCCGAAGCCCTAACGCATTTGCGCAGGGCCGTCGCCTATGCGACGAGCGTCTTCGCGCGCCGGGAAGCGAAAGCGATCGCCACTCGGGCCATCGCCCTGGCGCAATCCACCGATGCGCGGTGCGAGTTTCTGCTGGATCGAGCGGCGATGAGCGCGCTGCTGGGCGAGCGTGACGACGAACGTCGCGACCTTGACGAGCTGCTCGAAACCGCGCGGCGCGCGGGCGACGTCCGCTTCGAGTTTGACGTTCGGCTGCGGCTCGCCACACACGCGCGCGATCTCGGCGAACCCGGTCGCGAGCGCGAGCAGATCGAACGCGCCGCCGTGCTGTTGCACTCGATCGACGATCCGCGGCGCCGCGCACTGCTGTTGCTGCAGCGCGGGCGAAGTCTCAACGTGAGCGGCGATCTGGCGTTGACCGAGCGGCTGCAAGAAGAAGCGCTCGCGCTGCTCGTTCCCGGGGATCCGCTGCGGCTCGAGTTGCTGGTGCTGCTGACGGACCGCGCGCGGTTGCGCGGCGACCTAGCGGCGGCTCGCGAGCGCTATGCCGGCTGCTGCGAGGAACTCGCGCGTGCGCCGGCACCGGACCGCGAACTGCTGACGTTGCGTGCCGCCTCGCGCATCGCGGCGGCCGCCGATGAAGCCGAGGAATTGTACGGCATCGGCGAGCGCGTGCTCGCGCTCGCCCGGCGCATCGGCGATGCACGCAGCGAATGCGATGCGGCGAGCATCCTGTATCACGCGGCGTGTGCGCTCGGCAGGCTGGAATCGGCGCTCGCGTTCGCGTCGGAAGGCATCGCGGCGTCGACGCGGTCGGGCTACCACGATCTGCTTTCGGCCTGTCATCGGGGAGCCGCGATGGCGCTGCGCCTGCTCGGGCGGTATCGCGAAGCGCGCGCCTGTTCGGCCGAGGCCGAACGCGTGGCGATCGCGGCCCACGATTCGCTCGCGACCGCTCTCGCGCTTGACGAGCGGACTCGCGGCGCGCTGCTCGACGGCGATCTCGAAGAAGCCGCGCGACTTTCAGCGGACTCTTTGGCCGCAGCCGAGCGCACGAACGCCTCGATGGTGTGCGCCATCGCCCGGCAATTTCACGCAGCCGTGCTCGTCGAGCGGGGCGACGCAGCCGCAGCGCGTCCTGTGCTCGAGGCCTGCGTGCCCGAACTGTTGGAGCTGTACGGGCGCTCTACCGCGCTCGGCGAGCTTTACGGACTGCTCGCGCATGCCCGTGCTGCCGCAGGCGATCGGGCCGGAGCGCTCGCCGCGGCGGAACAGACCGAACGGCATCTTGGCCCACTTCCTGTCGATACGGATGCCGTCCACGGACTGTACCACGCGGCGCTTGCACGCCGGCGGTGCGGCGATGCGGCCGGTGCCGCGCGACTGCGCGAACAGGCTGGACACCGCTTGGCCGACCTCGCTCGGCGCACGGCCGGCGAGGTGCGCGCGGCGTTCGACGCGGTTCCCTGGCATGCGTCCTTGGTCGAAATGCCGATCGAGCGATGACCGGAGCACCCGATGCAGAACGGCAGCGTCGAGAGCTTCAATGGGCATCCTCGCGATGAGCTGCTAAACGAGCATGCTTTTCCAATCTAGCGCGGAGCTCTCGAGAGGACCGGATTATGAAATCGCCGTGTTCCACACTTTTCTTCGCGCCGGTTGCACGTGCAGTCGCGCCATCCCCGAGCTTACATCGAGGTTGGAATGCAATTCACGACGCTGCATTTTTGCGGAGCGTTCCTGGGCAACAGCGTAGGCGCGCGCGCTACGCTTTCGACGCAGGTTTTGGGATGCGGCTGATAGGTGGCCTTCTGGTCCTTTTCGCGGCTACGCGAAGTCCGGCAAGCTCGAGTTCGGCCATCGACGCGATCGCTTCGTTGAAGCGCTCGATCGTGCCGGTTGCGTGCTTTACTGCCCCCAATACGAACCAAGTCGTTGGGACGGGCTTCTTGCTCAACGGGCGCGGTGAATTCCTAACCGCGCGCCACGTCCTGGGCGGCGTCCGCGAGCTAGAAGTCAAACAGGGTTGCAAGCTTGCGATTTACGTCCCGATCGGCGGTTGGAACGAACTGAACTTGACTTTTTCTGCGCTTGAGTTCTATGTGGGCTCGTGCGTTGAGAGTGAAGGGCTCGATGTTGCAGCTTGCAAGCTGAATAAGAATCCCTTTGACGACCCGCAAACGAAAGGCAACATCCAGCCCGTTCGGTTCGAATCGGCGCTTCCCGTTGAGGGAACGACCGTGCTCGTCAGCGGTTTCTCGCTCGGAAAGGCGGTTCCGATCAGCATCTCGGCAATGGTCGCCGGATACGCAACGGCGGGTCAGCTGATTCTCGACAAAACCGCTCAGCCCGGGCATAGCGGGTCGCCGGCCTATCTCCCCAGCGGCAACGTCGTGGGCATGGCCGATTCTATCGCGATCAACGAGTACGCGCCGCAGGGCCTCACGAACGTCGTGCCGTCGCCGGAGATCGTTAAATTTCTTAAAGACAATGATATCGCCGTCTGGGCGTCTCCATGACGCCGGCGCGGCCGATTGCGTTGATGCGGGCGATCTCCGGCGCTGCGAAGCGGCCGGCCTCGCCTTGCGAACCGGAGCCCGGCGTGAGAGCGCAGCCGAGGAACCATCGGCGTAGACGCTAACCTCGAAAGCCCGGAGGTGAACCAATGGCCCTGCCCGTCGTCTTCGTGCACGGCGTCCCCGAGGATGCAAAGCTTTGGGATGGCGTGCGCGAGCACATCATCGATCGCGAAACCTTTGCGCTCAATTTGCCGGGGTTCGGAACTCCGGTGCCGAGCGATTTCTCGGCTACGAAGGAGGCGTACCTCGCGTGGCTCGTCGAGCAACTCGAGGGCTTTCCCAAACCGTTCGATCTCGTCGGCCACGACTGGGGCGGGATCCTCGTCGACCGGGTGGTCTTCACCCATTCGGACCTGATGCACACCTTCGCGAGCGACACGATCGGCATCTCGAGCGGCAACTACGAATGGCACGACCTTGCGAAGGTCTGGCAGACGCCGGGTGCGGGCGAGGCGTTCATGCAGGCGAACGCCGCGCGGCCGATTGCGGAGCGCGTCGCCGGGCTCGTAGCCGCCGGGATGACGCCCGAGTACGCGGGTCACGTCGCGCACCCCGATCCCGTCCGCGACGATTGCATCCTCAAGCTCTATCGCTCGGCGCCCAACGTTTCGGCGGAGTGGAAATCCGAGGTCGCTCCATCGGTGCCGGGCCTCTTCATCGGCGGAGCAACGGATCCGTTTGGCAACCACGCCGCCTCCCGCGCATTTGCGCAGAGCTTAGGGATGCAGACGCACACACTCGAGGGCGTCGGCCACTGGTGGATGCTGCACGAACCCGCCAAGGCCGCGGAACGTCTGCGCGGCTTTTGGGACGAAGCGCGGACGTAAACCGCTTATCAGGTGCGTGCGCCGACGTCTGAGAGCGACGGCGGCCCGTGTACGGTGCCGCTCGGCGGCACGTCATCGTCCGGCATGTAGCGCGGCTTCGAGGCGAGCGCCACGTACACGACGGGTACCAATACGAGCGTTAGCAACAGCGAACTCGCGAGGCCGCCGATCACGACGGTGCCGAGCGACGATTCCGCTTGCGCGCCCGGGTCGAGCACGAGCGCAAGGGGGATCATGCCCGCGATCATGGCGGACGTCGTCATGATGATCGGGCGGAATCGTTCCCGTGCCGCTTCGCGCATCGCTTCGATGCGGTCGAGCCCATCGCGCTGTCGTGCGTCGGCGAAATCGACGAGCAGAATGCCGTTCTTCGTGACCAGGCCGATCAAGAGCACGGCGCCGATCAGCGAAAATAGATTGAGCGTTTGGTGGGTGCCGGCGCGCGCGCCGAGAGCACCGACCACTGCGACCGGAACGGCGAACATGATGATGAACGGCGTCCGATAGCTGTTGTAGAGCGCGACCATCAAAAGATATACGAGGATGGTCGAGAGTGCGAGCGCGATCGACATGCCGGTGACCGTCGACCCGACTTCCTGTTCGTTGCCTCCGGCAGACGGAGCGACCGTTACCGTCGAGGGTAGGTTCAGCGCCTTGAGCCGCTTCGCAAAATCGCGCTGAACGTTCGAGAGCAGCGCGCCCGGCGCGAGATTCGCGCCGACGCTGACGACGGTGGCGCGATTGATGCGCACGATGATCGGCGGCGCCGGCGTCTGCACGAGCTGGGCGATGTCGCCCACGTGCACGATCGATCCGTTCGAGGCCCGGATCTGAATGCTGCCTATTGCGGAGAGCGAACTCTGATCTTGCAGAGGGTACGTGACGACGACGTCTTTGAGTCCGTCTTCGCCGGTGAACTGCGTCGCGAGGTCTCCGCCGAACGAGGCTTCGATCGCGGTCGCGGCGGTTCCGATGCTCGTGTTGAGCGCGCGCGCGCGATCGCGATTGAATTCGATATCGAATTGCGGTGCGTTTTCCACGCCGGAACTCGTGACGTCGATCGCACCCGGCGTATCTTTGAGCGCCGCAGCAACTTTCGCGGCATACGGCTCCGGCACGCCGTCGACGCTCGTGATCACTTCATCGATCGGTTGCGCGTTGCCGCCGCTGATGTCGGTTGCGGGAACGGCGACGACCGTCATCCCCGGGTAGAATTTTTGCGCTTGCGACTGCAGACGATCGGCCCAATAGGCCGTGTTATGTCCGCGGTTGTCGTTGAGGTAGACGTCGATTTGCCCCACGGCGGGATTCTGAATGTAGCCTGCGAGCTGCCCGAGATAGGCGCCGGCCGTCGACGATTCGGCGCGCAGATCCGGAATTTGATCGACGATGCGTTCCACCGCCAGCGTGGCGCGTCGCGTGGTCTCGAGCGGCGTTCCGCTAGGACTCTTGATCGTTACGTAGAGTTCGCCGCGGTCGACCGGCGGAATGTACTCGAACCCGATGAGGCCGAGCGGAATGAGGAGCGTTGCGAGCAGCAGCGAGATAATCGAAATTGCGGCGACGACCCTGCCGTTATGCAGCGCCCACGTGAACACGCGCGTCGAGTACCAGATTCGCAACCCCTCGAAGCGGTCGGTGAACCATTCGATCACGCCCCACGGCTTCCAGGTTGAGGAGAGCGCCCAGCGCCCTGCGAGCGTCGGGGTTATCGTAAACGATACGAAGAGCGAGGTGAGCGTCGCCACGGTAACGACGAGCCCGAATTCGCGTAGGAACAGTCCGACCGAACCGGGCAGGAACGAGATCGGCAAGAAGACGACCACGTCGACGAGCGTGATCACGATGGCCGCGACGCCGATCTCCGAGCGGCCGCTGATCGCGGCCTGCGTGGGACCTTCGCCCGCGTGGTAGTGACGCTCCACGTTCTCGAGGACGACGATCGAATCGTCGACCAGGATCCCGATGATCAGGGTCATGGCGAGCAGCGACACCGTATCGAGGGTAAAGTGCGCGAGTTGCATCGCGGCGAGCGTCACCAAGAGCGACGATGGAATCGCGATCATCACGACGATGGCGTTGCGCCACGAGCGCAGGAAGAACAGCATCACGATGCCGGTAAAGAAAATCGCTAAAATCAGCGTGCGAACGACGCCCGTTAGCTGCTGCTCGGTGTACGTCGATTGGACGTTGAGAACGTCGAAAGTGACGTCGGGATAGGTCCGGCGCAGTTCCGGCAGGATCGCGAGCACGCGGTTCGACGTATCGACTTCGCTGACGTCGGCGGCCTTCTGAATATCCAGGACCACGCACGGGATGCCGTTGGAATACTGGAATACGCGCTGCGTTTCGTAGGTATCGGTGACGTCCGCGACGTCGCCGACGTGAAACAGGCGCGTCTGCGTCGACCACGGATCGTTGTCGCTCGCCGTTGGATTCGCGATCGAAGCCGAGACCAGCAGGTTCGAGACGGTCGAGGCGTCTTGAATATCGCCCCGGACGTCGAGATTGGTTTCGCGGTTTTTGGAATACAGAATGCCGCCGGGCGCGCGTACGTTGTTGTTGGTGACCGTGCTGACGATGTCGGTCAGCGTGAATCCTGAAGCGGTGAGCCTCTTGGGATTGACGTTGATTTGGATCGACGGCGTGACGACGCCGTTATCCTGAACGTATGAGACGCCCGGGACCTGTTCGATTGCGGGCACGATCTTGTTGATCGCAAGCGAGGATAAGTCGCCCGTAGAGAGCGACGACGAACGAATCACGAGCGACGTGACCACGGCTTCGCTCGGATTATAGAGCGATATCTGAGGCGTCTGCACGTCGTTTGGAATCGAATGCTGCGCGTTCTGCACGCGCCCTTGCACCTGTACGAGGTCGTTGTTTTGATCCGAATCCAAGTTGAAGACCGCGACGATTGCCGCTTGGCCCGGTTCGATCGAACTCTCCAAATAGGCGAGATCCGGGGTGCCCGCGATCTGATCTTCCAGCGGCCGCACGATCGCATCGCGCATCTCCGTGGTCGACGCGCCGGGATAGTTCACGAGCACTTGAATCGACGGGGTATCGGTGCTGGGAAACTGCTGCTTCACGAGCGTGGTGCTCGCGACGGAACCAGCCAAGATCACCAAGGCGAGGAACACGGTGACCAGCGTCGGCCGGGCGACGAAGAGGCGAGTTAACCACATGTCAGCGGAGCTCCGTTGCGAGGGCGGGGCGTTGCAGAGGGCGCCCGTCGATCTCTTCAGGCGCCGGTTCTTTCGGCGGTCCGGGAGCGATCCAGACGAACATGATGGGGACGAGCACGAGCGTCAACAGCAGCGAACTCGTCAAGCCGCCGATGACGACGGTGCCGAGGGAGCGCTTCGCTGCGGAACCCGGGTCGAGTGCGAGCGCGAGCGGCAGCATGCCGGAGATCATGGAGACGGTGGTCATGACGATCGGGCGGAATCGTTCGCGCGCGGCTTCCTTCATTGCAGCGACTTTCTCCATGCCGGCGTGGACTCTGAGCTCCGCAAAATCGACGAGGAGAATGCCGTTCTTGCTGACGAGCCCGACGAGCATCACCACGCCGATCAGCGAGAACAGGTTCAACGTTTGATTGGTGATCGCGAGCGCGCCGAGCGCGCCGACTGCCGCAACGGGCACCGCGAACATGATGACGAGCGGCGCGCGGTATGCGTTGTACAGCGCGATCATCAGCAAGTACACGAGCGAGAACGAAAGGATCAGCGACACTCCAAGGCCGCTCACGGTTTGCGCGAGATTCTGCTGGTTGCCCCCGGCCCCCGTTCCCACGATCACGGTATGTGGCAAGTTCAGTGCCTTCACGCGCTTCTGAAACTCGCTCTGAACGTTGGAGATCACCGCGCCGGGGGCGACGTTTGCGCCGATGTGGATCACCGATTCGCGATTGTTGCGGGTGATCAAGACTTGCGTCGGCGTGCTCACGAGCGACGCGATATCGGAGAGATGAATTTTATTGCCGTTGCTCGCACGGATCGGGATATCGCGCAGGTTCGCCTCGCTGTACGCATAGCTCATCGGATAGAGCACCTGCACGTACTTCGTGCCGTTCACCGTATCGAATTGCGTAGCCAGGGTTCCGCCGAAGGCGGCTCGCACGGCCTGCGCCGCAAGACCGATGTTCACATCGAGCGCGCGCGCCCGGTCGCGGTTGAACGTGATGTCGAATTGCGGCGCGAGGTTCGCCGACGAACTGTTCACGTTGGTCGCGCCCGGCGTCTCCGAAAGCGCTTGGAAGATCCGCGCCGCGAACGCATCGGGTTCGCCTCGCGTGGTCGCCACGGTCACGTCGATCGGCTGGGCGTTGCCGCCGCGCGTTCCCGTTGCCGGAACTGCTACGATCTTGGCATCGGGAACGAGCTTGTGCGCCAGCACGGTCATGCGGCGCGCCACTTCGTCGGTCGACATTTTGCGGTTGGTGCGCAGCAGCACGCGCAGCTGGCCGGTCGAGCCGATGTTGAGGCTGCCGCCGAATCCGGCCTGGGAGGTTCCGGTCGTCGAGATGATCTGCTGGACGTCGTCGATCTCCATGAACGCGTCGGTTACCTTGCGAATTGCGGCATCGGTCGTCGCGAGCGGCGTTCCCGTCGGGAATTGAACCGTCGTGAAGATCTGCCCGATGTCGACCGCCGGAATGAAATCGAAGCCTACGAAGCCGAGCGGAATCAGCGCGACGGCGCCTGCGGTAAGGAACGCCGCAACGACGACGATCGGGATCGCGAACCGCATCGCCCCGGTAAGAATGCGCTCGCTGTAGAAATCGCGTAACTTCGAGAATCCGTTGGAGAACGCGACGATCGGGCGCCATGGCTTCCACTTCGAAAGTAGCGACCAATTGCCGGCGAGCGCCGGCGTAATCGTAAAGGAGACGAAGAGCGACGTCAGCGTCGCGATCGTTACGACCACGCCGAACTCGGCGAGAAAACGCCCCGTCTGCCCGGGCAAGAATGCGATGGGAAAGAAGACGACGACGTCGACGAGGGTGATGACGATCGCCGCCGCGCCGATTTCCGCGCGGCCGAGAATGGCGGCGGTGCGAGGCGCTTCGCCCCCTTCGTAGTGCCGTTCCACGTTCTCGAGCACCACGATCGAGTCGTCGACGAGGATACCGATGATCAGCGTCATCGCGAGCAGCGACACGGTGTCGATCGTGAAGCCGAAGATCTTCATGACGAAGAAGGTCACGAAGAGCGACATCGGGATCGCGATCATAACCACGATCGCGTTGCGCCACGATTTGAGGAAGACCAGCATCGCGATGCCCGTGAAGACGACGCCTTCGATCAGCGTTTGCAGCACGCCCCAAAGCTGCGCCTTGGTATCGTCGGCCTGGACGTTGAGAATTTTGAACGCGATGTCGGGGTACTTCGCTTCGATGGCCGGTAGGGCAGCGAGGACGTTCTCCGACGCTTGGACTTCGCTCGCGCCAACGGCTTTCTGCACGTTGATGGAGATTGCCGCCGCGCCGTTGACGTAGCCGATCACGCGCTTCGGTTCGTACGAATCGTCGACGGCTGCGACATCCTCTACGCGCGGCAGCAGTGCCGAGGTGGAGAACGGTTCCGTCGTTTCGGACGCGACTCCGGTCGAGGCGGCGCCGGAGCCCGTGGCACCGCCGCCTGCCGTGCTCGCGACGGTCGCAGAGCCGACGTTCGCGCCCGAGGTGATGGTGGTCGTGGTCGTTCCCGAAACGGTGGATGCGGCCGCCGTCGCGACGATGGCCGGGGGCGGCGTCGGCCCGGGCAGTCCGGCTGTCGCCGAAGCCGCCGTCGACGAAATCGGGATGTAGGGGTTCGGCGTGACCACTGCGGTAGCCGATCGGGCCGTGCTCGTCCCGATGGCCGTCGTCGTGACTGGAGTTACCGTCGTCGTGGTGGATTCGGTAGCCGTGGTCGTCGCCGTGCTGCCTGCGGGCGCTGCAGAGGCGCCGGCAGAGGATGAGGAGAGATACCTGAGCGCGCTTGGCGTCGCGGCACTCGACGCGCCTGCGGCGCCGGCTGCAACTACCGAGTGCGATCCCCCGGAACCGAGCGACGTACTCGAGACGCCGGTGCTCGAGATGCTTCCGCCGCCGGCCGCGGCCGCGGCGGCCGCGCTCGACGTGCCGGCGGATGCAAGCGAGAGCGCCTGATTCGTCGAGCCGGAGGTGTTGCTGTACTTCACGGTCAGCGCGCCCGAGGGCGAGGTCGCGCCCTGCAGCACCGAGGTATTGGCGCTCACGAGCGTGTCGGCGATCGACGCCGCCGTTTGGACGTCGCCGCGCACGTCGAGCGAGGTTTCTCGATTGGCGGAATACGCGATGCCGCCGGGCGCGCGCGAATTATTTTCTTGAATCGCGCTGACGACGTCGGTGGGAACGAATCCCCGGCTCGAAAGCTTCGCCGGATCGAGCAGCACTTCGATTGCTGCGGTCACCGAACCGTTGGCGCCGGCGCTCGAGACGCCGTCGACCTGCTCGAGATCGGGAATGACGTTGTTCGTGATGATTGCGGAGAGAGTCGGCAGATTGAGCGAGCGCGAGGTGATCGAGAGCGTGACGATCGTCGCCTGCGCCGGATCGAACGAGCGCGTGGTCGGAGCGGGGAGATCTTGAGGAAGGGCCGACTGGACCGAGGTGAGGCGGTTCTGAACTTCAGTGAGGTCCGTCGTTTGATTCGAATCGAGCGTAAATGTGGCCGAAATCGACGCCTGGTTCTGCTGGATCGACGAGGTGATGTGGTCGAGATCGGGTGCGCCTGCGATGGCATCTTCGATAGGCCGCACCACGGAATCGCGCAGCTCCGAGGGCGACGCGCCCGGGTACGACACCGCGACGTTGATCGTCGGGAAATCGATGTTGGGAAACTGCTGCTGCACGAGCGTCGCGAGCGAGAAACAGCCCGCAAGCGTAATCAGCATGATCAGCACGAACACGAGCGGTGGCCGGTTGACGAAAAGCTGGGTGATCCGGCGCATCAGTTTTGCGCTATCGATTGTCCGTCGGCGAGTCCGAGTTGCCCGTTTGCGATCACGTTTTGACCGGACTTGATGCCGGTCACGATCGACGTGGTTCCGTCAGTGCCGAGCTCGCTGACTTTGACCGTTTTTGCGACGACGTCGACGAGTTGGTCGTCGGCGATCATCACCGTCGTGTGCGTATCGTCGAGAAACGCAGTCGTCGGAATTCCGACGCCGTGTACGGAGGGCAGCGAGATCGATGCCGAGACCGGCAGACCCGCTTGCAGCTTTCGGCCCGGGTTTTGGACGACGACTTGCACCGTGAAATCGGTCGAACCCGGCGTTACTTGCCCGAGTACGGCGACCACCTTGCCGTCGTAGGATTGGGTGCCCGCGCCCGAGACCGAAAGCTCCACGTGCGCGCCTTGCGGAATCGCAAAGGTATCTTCGCTTGCGGCATTGAGATCCGCGTACACCTTATCGATTTCCTGGAGGGTGAAGATCGTGCGCGAACCCGGGTATTCGCCCGGGTTGAGATTGCGATTCGTGATGACGCCTTCGACCGGCGACGTGATGGTGGCTTTTGAAATAGATACCTGGAATTGCTCGATCTGGGCCCGCGCCTGTTCGATCGCGGCCCGCGCGGCGTTGGCGTTCGCGAGCGCGGTGTTGACGATCGCGGCCTGCAAGCCGCTTGCGGGAGTACCGTTGACTTGCTGCTGCGTCAGCGCCGTTTGCAAGTTCGCGTCTGCGGTCCGGATCGCCGCCTCGTCGGCTACGACCGTCGTCACTTGCTGATCGAGGGTTTGCTGCGCGACGTACCCGTTTGCGAGCAGCTGGCGATCGCGGACGAGATTCAATTGGTCGTTCGCCAGGCTCTGTTTCGCTTGCACCACGGCCGCGCGCGCGGATTTCACCGCGTCGTTTCCGGTTCCGATGTTCAAGGTTTGCGAATAGCGGGTCTGCGAGACCGTGGCTTCGTCGGCTTGCACCGTGCGAATGTCGGTATCGAGCACGCCCTGCGCCTGCGCCATTTCCGCGCGCAGGTCCGCCGTGTCGAGCACCGCCAACACTTGGCCCGCGTGCACGTAATCGCCCTGCAGCACGTTGACGGCGTCGACGGGCTCGCTGAGCGAACTCGTGATCGCAACGTTTTCGTAGGGCGCGATCACACCGGAAATCGTCGACGTCCCATGCACGGTCGCCTCCTTCGCGGCGCTGGTCGGAACGGGATTGGGCGACGCGCCGGCGCGCGCGCGCTTGGCGCCTTTCTGCGCGCATCCGCTTGCGAGCAGCGCCGCTGCCAGAAGCAGCGGTACGATTCGCACGACGATGCGGCTCAGGATTGCGGCGAGGCGCTCTGCTGGCGCTCCGACCGCATCTGCGCGAGCTTTGCGTGCAGTTTGGTGCGCTGATCCGGCGTCAACACCGTGTCGATCTTCGCGATGGCCGCTTGGAAATTCGCGCGGCGCGTGGCAGGATCGGCGCCGGTGCTATTCTTACGCGCGTCGCTCATGATGTCGCGAATCTGGGTTTTCTGGCTGTCGCTAAGGCCGAGGCTTGCGAGCGCCTGCGCCATGCGGTGGCGGCCGTTCGCCGGCGACTGCCCGCTCGCGGAGCCGGCGCCGGCATCCTGATATCCGCCCCCCGACGACGCAGAGTTGGAGCCCGAGCATCCGCCCAAGGCCAGCGCCAGCGCGACCCCGGCCGCCGCCAGCGAGATGTGGGCTCGACGAAAGACGTGCAAATGTTCCATCATTTGTGGTGGCTCCGCAGTTGAGAAGTTGGCCTAAGCACTATCCCCGAAGATCCTGGGAACGCCCGTGGAACCTCCGGGCTTCGTTCCAAGAAGCGCAAGCCGCTCGCAGCCCGGGGGGTAGATGCGAGCGTTTAGGCGAGCAGGTTCGGGGCTCATTTCCGGGCACCTTAGTAGGCCGCCGCGGAGCCCGTGGGCGCTCGCGGATCGTGCGCGCCGACGCGAGTGCCGTCCGATCGCGTGCCCACGGCATTTGCAACCGAATGCGCCGGGCCGGCCTCGATCGTATAGCCGGCTCGGCGCAGCCGGCCCGCGGTAGCTTCGTCGAAGGTACCGGGCTGCGCAAACAGGATGTCGGGCAGCCACTGCATGTGCATGCGCTGATCCGCGAGTGCCGTGCCGGGCTCTTCACGGAAATCGACGACCGCGCGGATGATGTCGAGCGTCGTCGTTATAATGCGCGGCCCTCCGGCAGCTCCGGCCGCAAGGACCGCACGCCCCGAAGCGTCCACCACGATCGATGGCGACATCGATGAGAGCGGGCGCTTCCCGGGTGCGATTGCGTTGGCGGCTCCCTGCACGAGGCCGAACATGTTCGGCGCTCCGGGCTTGCTCGTAAAATCGTCCATTTCGTCGTTCATCAAGACGCCTGTCGTGCCCGCGACGAACCCGCTTCCGAACGAGTTGTTGAGCGTGTAGGTCGCGTCGACGGCGTTCCCGGCTGCATCGATGACGCTATAGTTCGTCGTGTTCGTGCCTTCGTGTTCGGCGATTCCGGCACGAATGTGGCTCGAAGGCGTGGCCCGTTCGGGGGAGATGCCGGCGCGCAACCGAGCGAGATAGGCCGGATCCAGCAGCTCGGCAACGGGCGAAGGGACGAACGCGGGATCGCCGAGTCGCGCGTTGCGATCGGCAAAGGCGCGGCGTTCCGCCTCCACTTCGAGATGCGCGTTTTCGAAGCCGCGCACGGGAAGCGACGGCCGTGCGTCGCCGAGGATTCCGAGAATCTCGCAAATCACGACGCCGCCCGAACTCGGCGGCGGTGAGGTCACGATCGTATCGCCGCCGTGCTTACACGTGAGGGGATCGCGCTCGAGTACCCGGTAGGCCGCGAGATCTGCTTCGCTCACGATGCCGCCGCTCGCGCGAATTGAAGCCGCCAGCTCGTGCGCGATGCGGCCCTTGTAGAATCCGTCGTCGCCCGACGCGTCGATGGCGCGCAGCGTTTGCGCGAGATCGGGCTGCCGAAACAGCGTGCCCGCCGCCGGCGTGGCGCCGGAGGGTGCGAAGATGGCGGCCGTCGCCGGAAACTTCAGCAGTACATCTTGTGAGGAGGCGAGTTCGTCTGCGTCGGCTTCGGTCAGCGTGAAGCCGCGATCGGCGAACCCGATTGCGTCCCGGATGAGTTCGTGGCGGGAACGCGTGCCGTATTTCGCGCGCGCGTACTCGAGGCCGGCCACGCTGCCCGGCACGCCTGCGGAAAGAGGGCCGACGATGCTGCGATCGGGGATCACGTTGCCGCTCGAATCCAGATACATGTTCGCGCCGGCGGCAGTGGGCGCCGTCTCGCGAAAGTCGATGAAATGAGCGCGGCCGTCGGCGAATCGGACGAGCATAAAGCCGCCGCCGCCGATATTTCCGGCTGCCGGATAGGTGACGGCGAGCGTGTAGCCGATCGCGACGGCGGCATCGACGGCGTTTCCGCCCTCGCGCAGCACGCGTAAGCCGGATTGCGTCGCCAAACGCTGGTCCGTTGCGACGGCGCCGTGCGTTCCGGCAGCAACGTCGTCGCCGGCCACGCTTCGTGCGGCGCCGAGCGAGATGATGGCGACGATCGCCGCTGCAATCACTCGAGCGGGATTCATCGCTCAGCGGCTCGCGGACGCGCTCGCGGTCGTACGATGATCGCCGCTTCGTATGGCGCTTCCGGGCACGAGCGGCGGCCGCCGGTCGAACCAGGGTCTGGCTTCCTCGAGTTGGGCGGCGAGCCGCAACAACATCGCTTCATCTGCAAAGCGAGCGGTGAACGCCATGCCGATCGGCAGCCCATCCTCGCTCCATGCGAGCGGCAGCGAAATCGAGGGTGCACCGGTCACGTTCGCCAACGGCATGCTGTCGATGAATTGGTACACTTTCGCCGAGGTTTTCTGGAGCCCACCGCTGCGCACGAACGCCTTCGCGAGCGGTAAGGAAAGTAAAATCTTGAGCTGCGCGGCTTCCGCGCCGCCCGGCGGGATCGTCCCCAGCGGCGGCGGTGGCGTGGCGAGCGTCGGTGTGAGGAAGAGATCGTAGTCTTGCATGAAGCGGCCGACGATGCGGGCTTGCGTACGCAGCGTCCGGATCGCTTCGCTCAGTTGCACCGCGCTGATCGCGTGGGCGATCTTTCGAAGCCCACGCGTTGCGAGTTCGAGTTCGTTCTTGCGCGGCCCGCGCTTTTGCTCGCGCGAAAAGTACGCGACGTCGGCGGCGGTCTCGGCGCAGATGGCAATCAGGAGCGAGAATGAAAACGCGGCACCGTCGACCGCCGGTTTCGCTTCGATCAGTTCGTGGCCGAGTGATTCGAGGAGGGACACCGTTTCATCGAGGGCTCGCAGGACGCGTGGGTCGTAGGCTTGCGCGACGATCGGCGTGCGTGAAAACGCAATGCGCATTCTGCCTGGTGGCGCCCCCACTTCTTGCGAGAACGGGCGCAACGGCGGCGGCGGCGTGCTGAAGGCGCCCGGATCCGGACCGGCGGTCGCATCGAGTGCCGCGGCCGTGTCGCGCACCGTTCGTGTAACGACGTGCACGAGCACGTTGCCGAACCAGGGATCTCCCGCCTGGGGCCCGAGCGGCGTACGTCCGCGCGTCGGCTTCAATCCCACGATGCCGCAGCACGAGGAGGGGATGCGAATGGAGCCGCCGCCGTCGGATGCGCTCGCGATCGGCACGATGCCTGCAGAGACGGCGGCAGCGCTGCCGCCGCTCGAGCCGCCCGCAGTATGCGCGAGGTTCCACGGGTTGTGCGTCGGGCCGAAGGCCGTTGGTTCGGTGCTCGGCACGAGGCCGAATTCGGGAGAATTCGTCTTGCCGAACGCTACGAGGCCCGCGCGGCGCCAGCGCTGCACCATTTCCGAATCGTAGTGCGGAACGAAGTCGCGCAAGAACGCACTGCCGCTGCTCATCGGGACGCCGTCGACGGCATCGTGGAGATCTTTGATGAGAAAAGGCACACCGGCGAAGGGACCATCCCCTACGCCGCGGCTCAATTCCGCTCGCGCTCGTCCTTCCATCATCGTGATGATTGCGTTGACGGCCGGATTAAGCGCGCCGGCGCGTTCGAGCGCCGTGTCTAAGAGTTCGGCCGCGCTGAGTTGCCCCGTACGCACGAGTTCGGCAAGCCCAAGGGCGTCGTAGCGATCGTACTCTGCAAACACACTCACGTGGTCGCGGTTCGCTTCGAGCGATTGCCATCCCCGGAGGCGGCGAAAAAGAAAAAGAGCGGAGGTCGTCCGCTCTTGCCGCGATCGGTTTAGTAGGCGCTATTTTATGCGGAAGGTCAGCGCCCGCGCGATCAAGTTGCCGACGAGATCGCCCTTGTCGTTTTGGGACGAGGCGAGCACCTTTTGCGGGGCGGGCGCGGTTGCGCTCGCGGAGACGGCGGTGTGAAACGACGGAGGTTCGGCGGGTGGGGGCGCTGCTGCGTGCTCGACGCGTGCGTTATCTTGCGCCGGCAGCGTCTCCATGTCGGGTGAGAACGAGAACGAGATGCTGCCCTGCTCCGATGCGGGCGCTTCGTACTCGGGTTCGGCGTGATCCACGACGGAACCGGAATTCGGCGAGAGCCGGATGGAGATTCCGTCGGGAACGTCGGCGCTGCTTTCGGGCTCGAATGCAACCGGCGTCGGATCGACGGTCGTGACGAGTGAGAGCGGTTCCCACGCGTAGGATGAGCCGTTCCCGTTCGACGCCGAGTGGCCGTTCGATGGGGCGGGTTCCGGCGCATCGAAGTGGTCGAGCACCGGGGACAGGGGGGCCCCGATTTCAAAGGATATGGCAGGAGCGTCGGGCGTCGCGTGTTCGTCCGGCACTTCAAGCGGAGCCGGTTGATGCAGCGACATAAGATCGGCAACGGTCCGCGCTGCATCGTCGTGCGGTGCGTACGCGGGCTCCGCATACGCGGGCTCGGCGTACGTCGCCGGGTCTGCGCCGAAGTATTCCAGCGAGATCGGAGCGCGCTCGGCAACTGCGTCGTCGTGATGCTCGGCAACTGCGTCGTCGTGATGCTCGGCAACGGCGTCGTCGTGATGCTCGGCAACGGCCTCGTCGTAATGCTCGGCAACGGCGTCGTCGTGATGCTCGGCAACGGCGTCGTCGTGATGCTCGGCAACGGCCTCGTCGTGATGTTCGGCAACGGCGTCGTCGTGATGTTCGGCAACGGCGTCGTCGTGATGTTCGGCAACTGCCTCGTCGTGATGCTCGGCGACGGGTTCTTCGGTGTAGTGGGCAGCGCCGTTGCTCGGGGCGGCGGCAGAGGCGGCTAGCGGCTCTTCATGGTGCTGCATCATCCAATCGGGAACGGAACTTTCGTATCCGGCCATGCTCTCGGCTGGGGCAGCTTCGTGCGCCTGCTCGCGGGCGGCGGGTTCTTCGATTCCGTTTGCTTTGCGGTATTCGTGCAGCGTCACAGAGACGACGTGCGCGAGGCCTGCCGCTTCGCATTCGGCTACAAAATCGATTGCGAGATCGATATCGATTCCGCCGACCATCGCGATGTCGCGCAGTTCCGCTTTGCCGTCGAGGGCGTGCAAGAACGCCCATTGCCAGGCGCGCAGTTGGAATGATGCCGCGCGATCTTCGAAATCGTCGCCGCGCGCGATGACGTCTAAGCCGGATAGGGTCATAGGGCTATCTCCTTGAGCATCTCCGGATCGAACGTCGGCATTTCTTTTTCGTCGCGTTTGAGGCAGAGGATCAGCGAAGAACGGTGTCCGTTCCAGGTAATCGGGATAACGAAGGCGGGTGCGTCGTGCGGGAAGCGCACGTCGTCGGCACGTCCGCGAAAGACGACAGGAACCGAGATCATGAATCCCGGCCCGAGGTATTCGCGTGCGTTTCCGGAGATCGTGTTGGCGATCTCCCCCACGCAATCGGCATAGAGGTCGTCGCTGGCTTCGGTTTCCCCGTAGTGCGTGACGAGTTCCCGGATCATCTCCCGGGGTGCGCTGTAATACACGCAACCGCGCTGGGATCCCGAGATTCCGATCACGGCGGAAAAGTCGTCGATCACGTGATCGGTCGCTTCCCGGATGAACGGGGTGCTAACGTCGGCTCGCGTCGACGTTACCTGTAAGAAAAAATACTCCGTACCCTTGACGAAGACTTTGAGATCGTCCTCGGGCATCGTGTGAGGTTCATGTGTGCTTGTCATGAGGATGGACCCTTACCCCTGCTTCAATCTACGAAGAGCTCCGTAATTTCCGTGGCCAGCGTTTCGCTCGTGAAGGGCTTCAATAAGAAGCCCTGTGCGCCGCGCTTGACGGCCTCAACGGCCGTGCCTTTGTCGGCCAGGGCCGAGATGACGAGGATGCGCGTTTGCGCGTTCTTCTGAAGGATGTGCTCGACGCACGACAGCCCGTCCATATTCGGCATCGTGATATCCATCGTAACGATGTCGGGTTTGAAATCCTCGAAAACTTTCAGCGCCTCGACGCCGTCGCAGGCCATCCTGATCTCGTGGTTGCCTTCACCGATCTCGCGTTGAATCGAGCGGCGAATAATATTGGAATCGTCAACGATGAGTAGTCGCATGTAGTCTGTATCGTCCTCGACTAATTGTACGCGAGAGCAGCGACCGCATCGGTCGACGGCTTTGGCCCAGCCGGCTTGAGAGGAATGGTGAACGAGAATTCGGTGAACTTGCCGGGCTCGGAGTTGAGGCCTAAGCGTCCGCCGAGCTTATCGACGATCGCTTCTTTGATCACGTTCATGCCGACGCCGCGACCGGAATCGGTTGTGGATTCTTCGGAGGTTGAGAAGCCGGGGCGGAAGATGAGCGCGACGATCTGTTCGTCGGTCATCGAAGCCGCGGCGTCCGGAGCGATGAGTTGTTTCGCTACCGCGCGATCGCGGATGTGCGAGGGATCGAGGCCGCGTCCGTCGTCGCGGAACGTGAACACGAAGGAATCGCCGGGAACGCGGGAGAGGCCGCGGATCGTGAGGGTGCCCATGCGGGCTTTGCCCATCGATTCGCGCATGTCGCCGGTTTCGATGCCGTGCGCGACGCTGTTGCGTGCCAGCTGGATGACGACGTCTTTGATCGTGCGCCCGATGGAATCGGGAAGAAGCTCCGTATCGAAGTTTTCCGCGACGACGCGGACTTCTTTGGATTGCTTCTCGGCCATTTCTTTGGCGTACGCCGAGATGTTCGAAACCAAGTCGTTCGCCACGACCGGACGAGCGCCCGTGAAGACGTCGTGGGGCGGCATGCGGTTGCTGCTGCCGATACCGACGAAACGTTCGCGCAGTTCTTGCAGCTCTTCGAGATCTTGGCGGAGTTCGGCTTGCGCCATGACGATGGAGAGGAAGTCGTCGCCGCCGAGCGCGCGGCGGTCGCGGAGCTGAACGATCTTGCTTTCGAAGCCGTCGCATACTTTGGTGAAGTACGCGAGCTGGAGCATCGCCGCGTTACCCTTGACCGTGTGCACGGCGCGGTAGACCACTTCGAGGCGTTGGCGCAGCAAGTCCATGCGTCCGGCCGAGGAGGTCGCGAAATCCGAAGCGCGCAGCGCATCGTTCATTACGCCGACCTGTTCGCCTGCGGTCGCGAGGAAATCGTCGAGGGCCTTGGGTTCGACGTGAAGCACGCCGAGCAAGAATTCGAACTGGCGCTCCTTGCGCGCTTCCGATTCGCGCAGTTGCCGTTCGAGGCGGACGCGATCCGTGATGTCGGAGACGGCTACGAACACGCGGGTCACTTCGTCGCCCGAGACGATACGGCGGAAGGTGAAGTTGAGGAACTTCGTATCGAAGCCGCCGGCCGGGTTGGGAAAGTGAGCTTCGACTTCGGCAAGCGGATTTACGCGCAGAACGGTGCGCTCTTTCTTCGACTTATCGAAGAGCAGCGCGAGATAATCGCGCGAGATATCGAACATGCGCTCCGTCAGGAGGCGCTGCAGGATGTTGACGAAGTTGTATCCGTTGAGTTCCGGCGTGCGGAAGATGCGCTCGAGCTCGCCCGAGTACTCGCCGGCAATGCGATAATCGCCGCCGATGAGGAAGAGGCCGCGGTCGACCGTCGACATGATGAGGTCGGTACCGGCCTTGGCTTCCGCAAGGGCGCGCGAAGCTTCGAGGGCTTCTTGGCTGCTCTTCACGAGGGTTTGCGCGTACTTTTCGAGCTGCTTGCGGCCGCGATCCACACTGGAAACCAGGGTGAAGACCATCGCGAGCACCATGCCGATCGCGAGGATTTCTAAGAGGTCGCGCAGTTTATTTGAAGCGGTAGCGATGGTCGACGCGTTCGTATCGGTAACGACGGAATTGAAATCTTCCGAGATGGCCGGCGCGGAAACGGAGGCTTGACGCACCGCCTCTTCCAGGCCGGCGCGCGTTCCGTGATTGGTCACTGCTTTGATCGCGGTTTCGAGGGAAACCCACGAACCATCGGCTTGCTGCAAGCTCTGCGCCGCGATCGGCGACGTGAGTGCCGGAATGCTAATCGTAGCGCCGTCGAGCCCTGTCGTCTGACCGCCGTCTTTCATCGCCGTCAGCGTCTGCCCGAAGACGGTAGCCGACGTCGAAAGGTCGTTCGCCGGTGCCGCGTCGCGTACCGCATCTTTGGGAGCCGCGGCAATTTGCGCGAGATCGGCGGAGATTCGCTCGATCAGTGCGTTCTGCCGGCTGCCGATCTTTGCTAGCATCAGCGCTTGCGCGTTCGCTTTTGCACCCATCGCGTCCGTAATCGAAAATCCGATCACGGCGCCGGCGAATGCCAAAACCTCGAGAAAGATAACGATCATAAGGCCGACGTTACTGCGTGGCTTCGTGCGCTGTTGTATCTCGATCGTTGCTGGGTCCGTCATGTACGGTGCCTACCTCGCGGGCGAAAAAAGGCTCGGAAGCCTCGGATACAGTCGGTATCGGCGTTTGGGGGAGCAGACTGAGTCCGTTTCCTGGCACCCGCCGCCACCCGCGCCGCTACGCACGTGCCCCTAACGTGCCGACAACACCAACAGCAGTGGCACGGCCACCGCTTATTTCGCTTATTTAATCGGGGCGGCGTGCCCCCGATGGCCCCCGGGCCCGTCCTGACAGGCCCATGGATTGCGATGGCACACCGCTCCGACCTTAAAGGGATATAGATTATGCAGCGATGGATCGTCGTCGGCGCCGGAATCGTAGCGGTGCTTGGGCCCGGTGCTCTGTACTCGTTCAGCCTCCTGAGCGGGCCGCTGGCGGCGGCGTTCGGATGGTCTCCGAGCCAGGTCACGTGGGCCTTCGCGATGGCGAACTTCTTCTTAGCGGTCGGCGCCTTCGTGGGCGGAGTGATTTCCGATCGCAAGGGCCCGCGCCTCGTAAGTGTGATCGGCATCGCACTGTGGGCGGCAGGCTACATGGCCTGCGGATTCCTCACCCAAACGCGCAACATCGAGATCTTCTATCTCTGCTACGGCGTCATCGGAGGCTTCGGCTGCGGCATGACCTACATCGCCGCACTCAATGCCGTGATGCGCTGGTTTCCGCGGTCGCGCGGGTTCGGCGGCGGCCTCGTCATCATGGGATTCGGCCTGGGTTCCTTCACCTATAATGCCGTCGTAAAAGCCCTGACTCCGTTTTCCGCGCTCTCGACCGCAACGCAGAATTATACGACGGCGCTTGCGAACGCGGTCGCGGCGCACGTGCCCTTCGATCCCACCAACTATTTGCTGCCGCAATCCAGCGTCGGCCAATTGATGGACATCTTCTTGGTCTCGGGCGCAGCTTTTGCCGTGATCGGTGGGATCGCGTCGTTCGGGCTTGCAAATCCGCCGGAGGGCGACGCCGTCTACGGCGAGCAATATCGCGGCGAGCAATTCTCGCTGCCGCAGATGCTGGGTGACGCGCGCTTCTACATCTTGTGGGCGATGTTGTTTCTGAGCGTCTTCGGCGGCATTACGATCATTTCGAGCATGGTCCCGTTGATGCGCGAATTGACGGGCATGCCGTCGGGTGATGCAGCGGGCCTGTATGCCATCCTCGCAATCTTCAACGGCGTCGGCCGCCTCCTCTGGGGTGCCGTCTCCGATCGCATCGGGCGCCGCATGACCTTCGTCTTGCTCTTCGCGGGGCAAGCGCTTGCGTTCGTTTCGCTTGGTAACAATCACGAGGTCGTGATCGTGGGCATCTCGATCGCCCTGCTGCTACTCTGCTACGGCGGCGGCTTCGGAACGATGCCGGCCTTCAATGCGGATTTCTTCGGAACCAAAAACTTCGGCGCGAACTACGGCTTTCAGCTCTCCGCGTGGGGGCTCGCCGGCGTTGCCGGAATCAGCCTGAGTTCGGTGCTGCGCGATCTCACGGGATCGTTCGCCGCAATGACGCAGCCGATCGCCATCATCCTCATCGTCGCGATCTTCTTCCCGCTGATCCTCGGCGAAGCGCAGCGGCAGGCGCTCGAAACGGCCTAATCGCGACTCTCAGAATGCCCTAAGCCACGGTAGCTATACTGGGAGCATGAAATCGATCGCATTGCTCGGCTTCGCGTTCGCCATGAGCCCCGCGCTTGTGGCCGCTCAGACGAGTCCCGCCCCGGAAGCCGCAGCGGCGAGCTTCCCTCACCCGAACACAGCGCAGATGGAGCAGATGCGCGCGCAAATGGAGCAAATCCATGCCCGCACTCGTCAGCAGATGCTTGCCTCGCTTACGCCGGCGCATCGCGCAGCGGTTGCGAACATCATCGGGCAGCTGGCCATTGCGCCCAACCCAAATCGCCAGGCGGCGGCGGCGGCCATCGATGCGTTGCTCTCGCCGGGCGAGCGTAATTCCGTGTTGTCGGTCGAAACCGCCGCACACACGCAGGCGCGTAGCCTGATGGAAGCTTCGCGCGCGCAATTCGAGGCCTCGCTCTCGGCCGATCAGCGCGCCGAGATGCAAGCGCGGATGGACGCTCGTACGGACGAACACCGTGGCGCGATGAATCGCACCCGGCCCGCTCCCGACGCCGGCAGTGTTCTGCTGCGTCTCGGCGGCGGCGAGGAACATCGCGGCGTTGGCGGCCCGATGGGCGGCGGACCGCCGCCGCAGTAGCGCGCAGCGTTTGAGCCGAAGCCGCCTCCAATGCAGGAGGCGGCGCAAGCGCTCTACCGGCGAGCAGAAACGCTCGCCTCGACGTATCGCGAGCGCAACGTGCCTCGCATTCTCACCCTGCTGGAAGCAGCAGCCGATCTCGAGCATTCGGGCGCCCTTTTCGATCTCGGCGTTTGGTACCATCACGGTATCGGCCTCGTGCGCGACGACGCTCGTGCCTTCGGGCTCTGGGAGCGAGCCGCCGCGGGCGGCCATCTCGAAGCGCTGTTCCGGCTGGCGATCGCCTGCGAGCGCGGCTCGGGCGTGCCGCGCGATCCTCGCCGCGCATTCCAAGCCTACGAAGCCTGCTCGCAGCGCGGTCACCTGAGCGCGATGTATGAAGCGGGCCGCTGCCGCTATTACGGCATCGGCACGGAACTCGACCGCGCGGCCGCCGCCCGCGACTTCCTTCTGGCGCGCAGCTACGGCCACGCGGAAGCCATTGCGGACGCAGCGGAATGCGACGGTCCGCGCCGCATGCCCACGCGCGGCTCGTGATCGCAGGCATCGTCGGCGGCGGCGCGATCGGCACGCTGATCGGCGCGACGCTGGCCCCGCAGGCCGAGGTGCGGATGCTCGTGCGCGACAATCGCACGGCCCGCGCCATCGTGAGCCGAGGCGGCCTCGTGCTCGATAACGCGGCGCCCCGGCGCGTCGCCGCATCCGCCGAGCCCGAGCTCCTCGCAGGCGCGGATATCGTCGTCGTCGCCCTCAAATCGTTCGCAACGGTTGCCGTCGTCGAAGCCTTGCGCGCCGCGATCGGACGGATCCCGATCGTATCGTTTCAGAACGGCGCCGACGCCGTGGCGCAGATCGAGTTTGCGCTCGGGCATCACGCAGCCATCGCCTTGGCTCCCAGCAGCGAAGCCGTCGCCCGCATGGAGCCCGGCATTGCTCGCCGAACGGGCCGCGGCCGCACGTTTCTCGGCTGGGCGCAGGACCACGCAAACGACGATGCGTTGTTGGATGCTCTCGCGGCAGCGCTGGCGGGCGATCTCGAGATCGAACGCGCGGCGCGGATCGAACCGCACGTCTGGGCAAAGCTGATCGCGAATGCGGCGATCAATCCGCTCACGGCGTTGACGGGCATCACCAACGGCGAACTGCTCGAAAGGCCCGGCTTGCGCGAGCGTGCGGCCGGCATCGCTCGCGAAGCCGCGGAGGTCGCGCGCGAAAGCGGCATCGAGCTGCCCTTCGAAGATCCGGTCGCGCATGTGGAAGCGGTCGCGCGCCTCACTGCGGCAAACCGGTCCTCGATGCTCGTGGATTTGGAGCGGGGTGGTCCTACGGAAATCGAGTCCATCAACGGAGCGATCGTCCGCAAGGCGGCGGAGCTCGGGATGGCCGCGCCGGAAAACGCGCGGGCACTCCACGAGGTTCGGGCACGGCAGAGGGCGTAGCGCGAGGAATGGCTGCCATACGCCGTCTCACATCCGCGGCGATACGCGCCCGCAAACATGACCTAACGCAGTCGCGCTTTGCGGTCGTCACCGCCTACGACGCGCCGTTCGCGCGCTGCGCCGAGGAGGCGGGTATCGACGTCATCCTGGTGGGCGATTCGCTCGGAATGGTCGTGCTCGGCTACGAATCCACGGCGCCGGTGGAGCTGGCCGACATGTGCCGAGCCGGCGGCGCCGTCGCGCGTGCAACGGCGCGCGCGCACGTGATCGTCGATATGCCGCTGGGTTCGTATCAGGCGAGTGACGAGGACGCGATTCGCAGCGCCGTTGCGCTCGTGAAAGCCGGCGCCACGAGCGTGAAGCTCGAGGGCGGCGAAGCCGTGGCGCCGCGCATCGCGGCGATCGTCCGAGCCGGCATACCGGTCGTGGGACATATCGGGGTGCTGCCGCAAACGGCTGCGATGGGCGCCGGTTTTCGCCGCAAGACCGATGCCGCGCAAATGCTCGCCGACGCGCGTGCCGTGGAAAGCGCGGGCGCCTTCTCGATCGTCCTAGAGATGGTCGACCCGGAGGTGGCGCTGGAGATTACCGCGTCGCTTGCGATTCCCACGATCGGCATCGGCGCCGGCGCCGAATGTGACGCGCAGGTTCTGGTGATGCACGATCTGCTCGGGCTCTATCCAGATGCCCCGCCGTTTGCCAAGCGCTATGCGGAAGTTGCGACGATCGTGACCGAGGCCTTTCGCGCCTACGCGCGCGAGGTGCGCGAGGGTGCGTTCCCACCCGTCCTCACGACGCCCGGAAACGACCGCGCGGCCCCGCTTTCCGACGCCCCGGTCTATGCGATACCAGCAAAGCCCGTTTAACGGTGCGGCAAGTCGTCGCGGCCGGCGGCGCATTGCTCGTCGAAACCGGCGACCTCAAGCTCGAGCGCTACATCCTCGAGGCCACGGGGAAGAGTAAACCACGCGTCGCATTCGTTCCGACGGCGAGCGGCGACGAAGCCGCGTACGTCGCGCGCTTCTTCGAATCGCACGCGCGGTTCGGTTTGGAACTCGGCGTGCTGCGCTTCTTTCGGCGGACGCCCATCGACCTGCGCGAGTTTCTGTTCGGCTTCGATGCGGTGTATGTGGGCGGCGGCAATACGCGCAGCATGCTTGCCGTTTGGGAGCATTGGGGCTTCGCCGACGTACTCCGCGAGGCGTACGCGCGCGGCATCGTTTTGTGCGGTTCGAGCGCCGGATCCATTTGCTGGTTCGAAGAGGGCGTGACCGATTCGGTTGCGGGCGACCTCACCCGGGTGACGGCGCTTGGGATGCTCGCAGGCAGCCATTGTCCGCACTATGACGGTGAGAAAAATCGTCGCCCGAGTTACCACGGCCTGGTGGCGTCGGGCCGCATAAAACCAGGATACGCGTGCGACGATGGGGCGGCGTTGCACTACGTCGACGAGGCGATCCACGCGATCGTTGCGGCGAATCCCACGGCGCGTGCGTATCGCGTGGAACGCACGGCCGGCGGGAAAGCTTGCGAGACGACGCTAGCGACGGTCGAACTGTAAGCGCTAGCGCAACACGATCGTAGCGAACGTGCCGGCGCGTGCGAAACCAACCCGCTCGTAAAGAGCGATTGCCGGAGCGTTGAAATCGTTGACGTAGAGGCAGAGCGAGGGATGCTCGTCCAGCAGATGATCGCAGATCGCTGCGAGGCCGCGCGTTGCGTAGCCGCGTCCGCGCATGTCCGGCGGCGTCCAGACGCCTTGGATTTGGGCCGTCCGGTCGCTTGCCGAACCGACGTTGCACATGAAGGCGAGTTTTCCCAGAACCCGGTAGCGCCACCACCAGCCGGCATCGATGATGCGTCCGGTACGGCCCCGAAAATCTGCGTTGTTACGCCGCGGATCGCCCCCGATTTCGCCCGCGATCATGCTCGCAGAATGCGGTATGATCTCGTCGAGTTCGGCACGCGTCGCGCGCCCGACGGCCGCATCGCGCCGTCCGCCGCGGAGCGCGAGGCGCTCGAGCGCGTAGAGCGGTTGGCACGCGCGCACGAGCTCGGGTTCTCCGAAGATCTCGCGTACGTGCGACCAAAAAACATCGACCGTTTCTTTAGGTCCGACGATCATGCGCGGGCGGTGCACGAGCCGGGCATGGTTCGCGAAAGCACCGATCGCTTCGTTTGAGGCTCCACTCGAAACGCAAGGAACGACTTGCGGGCCGAAATAGCAAAACCCGGTTATGGCCTCGTTATCGTCGCGCCAAATCTCGCCTATACCGCTTCCGCGTTCGATCTGCCGTGTCGCGACGAGCCACGCGACGTACACATTCTCGAAGGGACGATCCGCGAGGTACGCAAGCAGTTCGTCCGCAAGCGCGGGCGAGAGCCGTTGCAGCCGGCCCGTGATCTGCGCCTACGAGAGCGTGCGAATGAAGGCCGGTTTGGACGTCGGCAATTTGCTGCCGCCGGCCGGTTCGACGCTCACCGCCACGGCCGCGAGTCCGCTTGCGGGTTCGGGTAATTCAACGAGCGTTACGCCGGGTTCGGAAGCGAACGTGAGGCTCGGCGTCACGGCGTGCGCACCGGTTCGCAGCGTCCAGGCTTGGTACACCTTGCCCGGCGCGAGCGCGCCGACCTTGAGCGCGAGATACACCCGTCCGCCACTCGTGACGACTTCACCCGCGGGCACCGGGTAGTGCTGGCTCGCGGGAGCGGTGATTGCGGCCAGTCGCTCTTGGAGGACGGCGTCGCTCTGCACGCTCGAGCGAAGTTCGGCGACTTGCCGTGCCCAGCGATCGTTCTCCGACCGAAGCGATGCAACGTTGGCCCACGAGAGTGCGGCGAACACGAGAGCGACCGCCGCTGCAAGGTAGGGAAGCCAGAGCGCGACCCTACGCGCGGGCGTCCGAGCCGGAAATGCGAAATCGGGGCGCGGGATCGGGCTACTTTGTCCCGCTCGAACCGCGCGCATGACGTTTGCTTTCAAGCGGGCGGCCGAGACTTGATCGAGTTCCCCCGGTGCGAGTTCGGCCGAGTATCCTAGGGCGTCGGCGGCAGCCCGCAAAGCGGCATATTCGGCGCGGCACTCCGGGCACGTCCGCGCATGTTCCGCGACGCTGCGGGCTTCGTTTTCGGGCAGCGTTCCCAGCGCTAAAAGCGCGACGGATTCCAGCACCTCATCGTGCGCGTTCACGATACCACCCGCGTCTCGAGAGAGCTGCGAAGCTTGCGAAGGCCGGCGCGAATGCGCGTCTTTACGGTACCGAGCGGCGTCGCGGTGCGGCGGGCGATCTCTTCGTGCGTTACGCCGCCGAAGAATCCGAGTTCGATCGGGCGGCGCTGATCGTCGGGCAAACTCGCGAGCGCCGATCGGACGTGTTCGCCGTCGAGCGTCGCAAAGACCGTTTCGTCGAGCGCTTCGAGCAGGGGCACGTCGAGCGGAAGTTCGCCTTCGGCGCGCAACGCGCGGCTGCGCAGTACGTCGAGCGCCCGGTTACGCGCGACGCGCGAAATCCAGGCGCCAAAATTGCCGCCTGCAAAGGCGCTCGGCGTGCTCCACAGCTTCAGGAAGACCGTCTGCGTGAGGTCTTCGGCGGCCATCGTATCTTGCAGCATCTTCAGAGCGATACCGTGGACGAGCCGATGGTACGAATCGTATATGGCTTCGAAGGCTGCGACATCGCGTTCGCACACCCTCTCCATGAGCCGACTCGAATCATCCACACGGTTTCGCTTCGTCCAATCGTAGAAACGGCCCTCGAATGGGTCGTTTCACCCTAAACGAGCGAGCAACCCACACGGATGTTAGGATACGCTTATGACCGATCACTGTGAGCTTGCAGCCGAGCGGCTGGCGCGTGCGGCCTCGGTGTTCGTGCTGACGGGCGCGGGAATGTCCTCGGAGAGCGGGCTGCCGACCTTTCGCGGCGCCGGCGGCCTGTGGAAGACGCACCGCGTGGAAGACCTCGCCTCCGAGGCCGGCTTCGCGCGCGATCCGATCCTCGTCTGGAATTGGTACAACGAACGCCGCGCCGCCCACCGCCATGCGGAACCGAACGCCGGTCATTTGGCGCTCGTGACGCTCGAAGGCCGCGTGCCCCGCTTCACGCTCGCCACGCAGAACGTCGATTCGCTGCACCTTCGGGCGGGTTCGGCCAACGTGTTGGAACTGCACGGCCATCTGCGCGAGGCACGCTGCGACCGGTGCGGCGCGCGGGTTCCCCTCGAGGGTGACGTGCAGCCGGCCGCGATCGGGCACGGCTGCGGCGGCAGATTCCGGCCCGACATCGTGTGGTTCGGAGAATCGCTGCCGGCTGCAATCTGGCAGGCGGCAGCCGATGCGGCTGCTCGTGCGGACGTGGTGCTGGTCGTGGGAACCTCGGGTGTCGTCGAGCCGGCGGCCTCGCTTGCGGCCCGGATTCCGCGCCGCGATGCCTTCGTCATCGAGGTCAACCCGGAGGATACGGCCACTACGGCCAGGGCGGATGTGGCGTTGCGCGGCCCGGCAGCGATAGTGCTGCCTCGCCTGCTCGAAACTGCAGACGTTCCCGGCGGGTCGTGGCGGCACATATGAGCGACGATCTCAACGACGATCTGAAGTACATCCGCGACCGCATCCCCACGTATCGCGGCTACGGGGACGAACCGGCCCGGCACGATAGCGACCAGCGCGTGCGGGCGATTCTTGGAGAATCGCTCAGTGACGCGCGAACGCGTATTCCGCTCGACGAGCAGCAAGCTGCTGCCTACGATGCCGTGCTCTACGAGTGTATGTTCGGCGACCAATCGTTCGTGCGGGCGTTTCAGCATGCAAAGCTCGACGAAGCGACGCTAACCGCGCTCACGGCATCGGACCGTGCGCTGGTCGAACTCGAAGAGCGGGTCAACGACGCCTCCACGGCCGATCAGCTGAGCGCACTGGTCGCGGAGATTCACGAACGGTTGGCTCGCCGCCGTGACCCGCTACACGACACGGCCTCGAGCGGCTGATTGCCTGCGGCGCGCCGCGAACGGCGCGGCGGCGCGGACCGATGAGGGCGAGCAGGTCCCTGACATTAATGTGAATAAGCCTGTCGATCTTGCCGCCACATTTCGCTTTGGGGTATTTTTTTTATGTTTGCGCTTGCGACGTTTCTCTTCGCGGCGGCGACCGCACCAGCATCATCGGGTGCGTGCGAGTTTGAGCCGTGCTCGACGCCGCCGTGCTACATCGGCAGTTTGCAGGGCGGCGGGTACGTTCCCATTCCGTGCTCGGTATATAACCCGGTTGTGGCCCCGGTGCTCAGTCTGATCGAAGACGTCCTCACGATCGTTCGGGACTCGCCAATCAAATACTAGATGCAGGCGCAGGTTCCGCGGGCCGGTCGGCGCGCTCGGCGCGGGTCACGTTGTACGCGATAATCGCGCCGCAAACGGCGGCGAATCCGAGCGCGACCGAGCCTTCGCCCACGTCGCCCAAAACGAGCTTTCCGATGCCGAACAGCGTCCCGTAGACGAGCCCGCAACCGGCGACCCAATCGATGGCATTGACGGCGATTGGTTCGGAGCCCGGCGCCGGCCGGGCGATCGCCGCGACGCGTTTCCAGCCGAAGGCGCTGGGCCGGACGCGTTCGTAGAAGCGCACGAGCGTTTCTTGCGGTTCGGGTGGCGTTACGTACGTAACGGCGATCCAAACGAGGGTCGTCACGGGGACCGTTACGAGTAACACCTCGGCGTTTGCATTTGCGTCCTTGAAGACGCCGAAGAAGAGCAGCGCGTTCGAAACGACGGCGGAAGCGCACAGAGCCGAGATTTCACTCCACGCGCTGACGCGCCACCAATACCAGCGCAAGATCATCACGAGCCCGACGCCCGCGGTGAGATTGTAGAGATACACCCACGCGCCGCCGACCGAGCTGTTCGCGTAGGCACCGACGATGGCGAGCCCCATCACGATGAGGGTCGCGACGCGCGATATCCAGACGTAGTGGCTTTCGCTCGCGCTGCGATTGACGAAGCGCCGGTAGATATCGTTCGTGAGATACGACGCGCCGAGGTTGAGGTGCGTGCCGATCGTCGACATGTAGGCGGCGAGAAAGCCCGCCAGCATCAGCCCGCGCAGCCACACCGGCAGGTAGTCTATCATCGTCTGAATGTAGCCGAGTTCGGGATCGAGCTTGCCGTCGGGTCCGCGAACGCCGTGCGGATACAACACGAGTGCGGCGAGCGCGACGAGAATCCACGGCCACGGGCGCAGCGCATAGTGAGCGACGTTGAAGAACAGCGTCGCGAGCAACGAATCGTTCTCGCTCTTCGCGCTGAAGATGCGCTGCGCGATGTACCCGCCGCCGCCGGGTTCCGCCCCGGGATACGACGAGGCCCACCATTGCACGCCGATGTACGTGGCGAACGTCAGCATCGGCAGCCACGCGGCGTTCGAGGTTGGAAAGAACGCGAGAATCGATCCGCCCGTATCGATGCGGTGCGAGAGATCGAGGGCGGCGAGCTTGGCCTCGAGGGTCGGGATGCCGCCGACCGCTGCCACGGCGGCGACCGCGAGCACGATCGCCATCGACATCTTGACGACGAACTGCAACAGATCCGTCACGAGCACGCCCCAGAGGCCGCCGATCATCACGTAGATTGCGGTGAAGATCAGGCACGCGCCGAGCGCTTCGAGTTTCGGGACGTGCAACGTGAGTTCGATGATTTTCGCCATCGCGAGATTGACCCAACCCATAATGATGGAATTTACGAACACGCCTTGAAACAGCGCGCGAACGAGCCGCAGTGCGGCGGCCGCTTTCCCGCTGTACCGCAGTTCGATGAACTCGACGTCGGTGAGGACGCCGGCGCGGCGCCAGAGCTTCGCAAAGAAAAAAACCGTGAGAATGCCCGACATCACGGAACTCCACCACACCCAGTTGCCCGCGATTCCATGCTGCGCGACGAATCCGGTGACGGCGAGCGGCGTATCCGCGCCGAACGTCGTTGCGACCATCGAGATGCCGGCGAGCCACCACGGAACGCTGCGGCCGGACACGAAGAATTCGCTGATGCTCTTTCCGCCGCGGCGCGCGAAGTACAGACCGATACCGAGGTTGACGGCGAAGAAGAGCGCGATAACGGCGTAGTCGGCGGCGGTAAGGTTCAAGAACGCCTCATTCGGCGCCGGCGAGTTCGAAGCCGCGCGGAGAACCGAAGCCCGTCGTGTTATCGTAGCCGGTGCGGGCGAAGTAGGTTCCGTTGTTGCCTACGCTGATGTCGCGAAATGCGAAGCTTTCGGCGGCGTTTCCCACGTCGTAGATGCGCGGGTTCACGAAACCATTGCGCGATTTTTGCACTTGATCGATCTCGGTCTGGAGTGCCACGAACATCGGCGAGGCGACGGAGGTGCCCCCGTCGTCGATGATGGCGCCCTCGAAGACGAAGACGAAGCCGACGCCCGGCGGATCGCTATCCGCGGTGAACGCGAGATCCGGCACGTTTCTTCCGGTCGCGATCACGTTAGCCGTTTGGGCCTGCCAGGCCGGCAGCGGTTCGAGAACGGACACGCCTCCGCCGCCCGAGATCCAGGCCACTTCGCTCGTATAGGTGTTCTCGCTCGTAATAGGCTGGAACGCGGTGCCGCCCGCACAAACGAAGTAGACGTCGGCGCACGGAACCTGCACGCCGAGATTGCTTCCGCTGATTCCGTTCATAACGTAAGCGCCGCAGGCGAGCGCGCCCGTATCGCCGGCGGACGCGCCGAAGGTGATCCCCTTCGCGGCACCTTGCATTGCGAGATAGTTCGTCGCGTACTCGAACGACGGATCGTTGGTTTCGCACCCTCCGAAACTGGAATTGACCGCGGCGACCACGTTGTCGCTCACGACTTGGGCATAGGCCCCTTCGATGCCGAGCGAATCGAAATACTGCGTAAGGTACTCGTAGTAATCGGCCGCAGGCGCGAGCGTTTCCAAAATCTCCGCGTCCAGCGTCGATTCGCCGGCGGTGTCGGTACTTGCGAAACTGCCGTCGGTGTAAACGCGATACTGGCCGCCGGTCCGGGGAATATCGTACAACTTAATTTCGGATGCGACGTCCGAATTTGCAAAATCCTCGTTGATGATCGACCCGAGCGCTTCTCCGCTGCCGCCGTACCCGTGCTGGACGGGAAAATCGTATGCCGTGGCCCAGATCGCCGGGCCGTAGCCGGTGTTGGTCGTGTAATCTTCTTCGGGGCTGAATGCCGGTGAAAGGGTGGGGTCGGGCGAGGGATTAGGTCCGGGCGTACTCGTCGAGACCGCGCCGGGCGAGGCTGCTGCGACGTGCCTGCGCGTCGCCCGTGCCGCGAGCGACATCGTATGCGGCTCGGTTACGTGCACCGTCGCGTCGAGCCCGGCGACGGCAGCCGCCACGGAGCGCAGTTCATCCGGAACCGCGAACGGGATCGCGTTCCGGTATCGCGTACCGTAGCCGTCTTGCGCGACGGCGTGCAGCTCGGTACGAAAATAACGCTCGACGAGCGCAGCCGGACCGATCGCGCGAATCATGCTTCGGTTCGCATAGGTGCGATCGATGGAAAATCCGCGGCGCCGCAAGAGCGCGATCGTGCGCGCGTACGTCTGCGCATCGGCGGCAAAATACGCGTTCCATTGGGCGTTGGAAAGGTAGCGATGATAATAGCGCGAGCGGCGGTCGCCTTGCAGCAGCGTCAGCGCTGCGAGTTCGCTCTCGTGACGATAGCGCATCAAGATGCCGATGCGGACCGGCGCATCGCCGTGCATCCGGCCGAGATCGCGTGTCACTGCCGGTCCGGCCTGCGCGGCCGCGCTCTGCGAGACGACGATTGCAAGCACCACGGTCGCCCATACGAAACGGCGAAGCTGTACCATGTCAGGTCCTCTTGGAACGTGCGTTCATCGCACGAAGATGCCGTAGGGAAAGTTCAGGCCGGTCGTTGTTCCCGAGATGAGCCGGGTCGCGGTGCCGGCGGCAAGCGCGCCGTTCGTCGCGAACACGGCGACGGAGCTGTTGCCGTAGTTGGCCACGTAGACCGAGTTCGAGTTATCGATGAAAATTCCAAACGGCTCGTCGATCGACGTCTTCGACAGGTCGGACGCCGCGAGCATCGGCGTGACCGACGTACCGGTCGAACCCGCTGCGTATTCGGTGATCGTGCTGTTGTTGAAGTTTGCGCAATAGATGTCCGCGCTCGAGTCGACGGCGACGCTCAAACACGAATCCAGCCCCGAAGCCGGATCGCTCGGCAGGTCGAATTCTTGAATCGGCGCGGCACTCCCGGACGCTCCGGCCGCATAGACCTCGACCTCGTCTGATTCCGCGACGTAGAGACGATTGCTCGTGTCGATGGCGAGACCATAGATATCTTCGCCGCTCGTGATGTCGCCGCGCAGCGTGCGAATCGGCGCGCTCGTGGCCGTCGGATTCGGCGGGTACACCAAAATCTCGCCGGCCACCGCAACGTAGACGTTGCCGCCGGAATCGAATGCGATGCCTTCAGGATTCGCGAGATTCGCGATGCTGCTCGCCGGCGGCTGATTTCCGGATTGGCCCGTCGGCCCGAAGATCGCGACGAAGCCGGAAGTGGCGTTTGAGGCGCTTCCGGCATCGCTGAGGAAGAGGTTGCCTGCGCTGTCGACCCCGGGAAACTGGATCTGCTGCATGTTCGTGTGCGAACCCGTCAGGGTCGCGAGCGGCGCGACATCGCCCGATGCGGCGACGGCAAAGATCGTGACGCTGGGCGAGGTGCCTTCCTTCCCGTGATTGGCGACGTAGATTTTAGGCCCCGCGGGAAGGCTCGTCGGGGCGATTGAGTAGACGGGGGTGGGCGTAGGCGAAGGCGAGGCGGTTGGAGCCGGCGTTACCCCCGGCGGCAGCGGGGACGGCGTTGGGGTCGGGATCGGGCTCGGTCCCGGGCTGCCTCCACCGGAGTGGCCGCCGAGCGTCGGCATGCTGAGAGGTGTCGGTGACGCGGTCGGATTCGCGGTGGGCGGAGCTTGCGAAGGCGGCCCCCCCCCTCCGACAACCGTTCCGGCCTGACAACCAGCGAGGACGGCCGCCAGAACGAGACAAAGGCTTGCCCCGATACAGCGGTTCAAGTGCATCCTGCGCGTTTTCGCGCTCGAAGCTACAACTTCTCTTACGATCTGCCGAATTGAAGGGAGGAAGAGCCTTACTTTGTGCGGTAGCTCACATCACAGGGAATTGGCTTTGTGAGCAGCCGTTGTTTGTGTGAGTGATAAAAAACGCCACCGTCGTGAGACGGGGGCGTTTTTATTTCGGTCCTAGGGGGCCGGCGGCAGCGGGGCGCTGCGGTCCAAGTACAAAGAAGGCCTTCGATGCACGTCATGAGACTGGCCGCGGTGTTCGGGGCCGGCCTGTTCGCGATGGTCTGCGCCGCCCCAGGCTCCGCCTCGGTGCATCTGATCCCGCGTCCCGCGCTGGTTCGCCTCGTGCCGGGCTGCCGGGTGCCGGCCGGCGAGATTCTCGGGGCTCTCTCGCGCGCGAAGCTGGACGCGGGCGGGGTCGATCTCGTGCGCGAGCGATGGGCGGCACTCGGTATTTCGCCGCTCGGCGAAAGGCTGCGCGTCCGCTGGCGGCCGATAAACGGCGCCGCCGGCGCTCCCGAACGGTATGCGCTGCACGTCGACCGCTCCGGCCTCGTGCTGGAATCGACGCCCTTCGGGCGCTTCGAAGGCGCCTTCGATGCGCTGATGACCCTCGCGCAGTTGGCGCAGCGCAGCGGAGATTCGTGGAACGTACCGTGCAGCGACATATCCGACGAACCCGCACTGCGCTGGCGCATTTTGTCGGACGACGTCTCGCGCGGCCCGCTGCCGACGATGCGCTATTTCCAGGAACGCATCCGCACGATCGCGAGCTTCAAGATGAATGGCTACTCGCCGTATATGGAGCACGTCTTCGTCGATCCCAAGCATCCGCTTCCGGCGCCGCTCGACGGCATCACTCCGGCACAGCTGGGTGCACTTGCGGCCTACGCCGCGCGCTATCACGTCGCGTTCGTGCCCGAGCAACAGACGTTCGCGCACATGCACGAAACCTTGAAACTCGAAACGTACGCGCCGCTCGCCGAACTGCCTCACGGCTATCTGCTCTCACCGGCAAATCCCGGCGGCGAAGCGTACGTGCGCGACTTGATTGCCGACGAACTCGCGGCGCTTCCGGCCGCGCCGCCGTTTTTTCATATCGGGTCCGACGAGCCTTCGGACTTGGGGCGGGGCCAATCCAAAGCGCTCGTGGAGGCCGAGGGAGAGGGCCCGGTGTTCGCGCGGCACGTGATCGAGACCGCGGACTTCGTGATCGAAAAGCAAGGCGGCCGTCCGATGATTTGGGACGATGCTCTGGCGCGGCACCCCGAACTCTTCTCGGAGCTTCCGAAACAGCTGGTGTTCGTGAACTGGCACTACGGCACCGAAGCGTCCTATCAACCCTACATCGATCGCATCGCGCAGGGCGGTTTCGATCAGGTCGTGGCGCCGGGCGCGCTCAACTGGAACGAGATCTATCCCGATATCGACACCGCCTTGCCCAACATCGATCGCTTCGTTTCCGAAGGAAAGGCGTCGCATGTGCTCGGCCTCTTCCAAACGGTGTGGCACGACGACGGCGAGACGCTCTTCGAAGCGACCTGGTACCCGGTCGCGTATGCGGCCGCAAGTGCGTGGGAACGGGGCTCGGTGAATTCCGAGCGGTTCGCAAGCGATTTCCCCGCGGCGTTCTTCGGGTCGGACGATGCCCGCTATGCGGGCGACATGGCGGCCCTGGGACGCTGCCGGACTCTGTTGCGGGCAAATCCGCGCGAGTACGGCGACTATCTGTTTTGGGCCGACCCGCTCGCGCCGGATCTGGCGAACGTTCCCGATCTCGTCGACCTCGCGGCACTGCGCTCGAGCGCCGAACGTGCGATGACGCACCTGCGTTTCGCGGTGCCGCCGCTGCACCAGAACGCCGCGCGCGTGATGGCGCTGGCGGCGCGCCGCTACGATGCGCTCGGCCGCGAATACCAGATCCCGCGCGAGGCGCGCGCGTACTACGACGATGCGCGGGCCAATGCGGACGGCAAGCACGACGGCTTCGTCTATCGCGGGCTCAACATCGCGAAGTATCTCTTCTGGGAAGCGCGCGATGCGATGCTCGCGCTCGAGCCGCAAGTTCGCGCCGCCTGGGAGTATGAGGATCGGCCGAGCCACGAGCTGAGCGTTCTCGAGCGCTACCACCTCGCCGCGCAACGCGCGATCGAACGAGCCGATCTTCTGGGTTCGGCCGTGTACCGCGACTATATCCCGAAGAAGACGTTGCCGCCGTTCGACGACGTGCTGAAGTTGCCGGCGCCGGCAACCTCACCATCACCGTGAGGCTCGTGTTGGCGAGGGCGGGGGCTAGCGGCCCGCGGGGCGTGCCGGTTCGGGCGGAAAGCGCGCTGCAATCGCTTCGGGTTCGAGTCGCAGCGCGTTCGTGAGATAGCTGACGGTCCGATAGAATCCGGCGAGCATGACGATTTCCAGAATGGCTTCTTCGGCGAAGACGTCGCGCAGGTCGCTCCAGAGCGCGTCGTCGATATCGGCGCGATCGTGCAGCGCGTCGCAGGCAGCCAGCAGCAGGCGTTCGTCGCCGGTCCAGACGGGATCGTTGCTTCGACCGTGAACGAGCGCTATGCGATGCTCTTCATGCAAGCCCGCGCGCTCCGCGAAGAACGCGACGTGGACGCCCCACTCGTATTCCGATCCGCAGCGCGCCGTCGTGCGATCGATGACGATCTCACGTTGCCGCAGCGTGAGGTGGCCGCGGTCCAGGAGCCCGCCGCTCGAGAAGCGTTCGAAGAGCCGCTCGTCGCGTGCGAGCGTGGTGAAGAGCGCGAGCGGCGGAACGCCGGGCGGCATCGTGCGCGCGAGCCACGCGCCGATCTTTTCCGGGTAGGGCGCGTGCGCCTGAGCCATTCGCGGCATGTGGGATCTCCCGAGCTTCGTGCAGTGTGCTACGGAAAACATAGCACACGGACGAGCCGATGAAAACTCCCGGGCCCAAGAAGCTTCCGCTGCCGGGGGCGCCCGTTCGCGGTTCCCGCTCGGGGCGGCCGGTCATGGCGCTCTTGGATTTGCTCGGCCGGCGGATGGCGCTGCGCATCGTGTGGGAACTGCGAGCCGGAGAATTGACGTTTCGCGCGTTGCAGGAGGCCGCGCAAACGAATCCGAGCGTCTTGAACGCGCGGCTCACCGAATTGCGCGCGGCGGGTATCGTCGCGCATCGAGCGGGCCGCGGCTACGCGCTCAGCGCGCGCGGCCTGCGCCTCCTTGAGGCGCTCGGGCCGCTGGTCGCTTGGACCAAGGGTTGGAAGGTCGCATAGTGTCTGCGAGCGGCGCGACGAACGATTTCGCGGGTTTTGCGATGCTCGCGATCTTCGCACTCGCTGCGGGACTCATGTACGCCCGGGTGTTGCCGGCCTTGCTCGCGGTGCCGCTGATGGCCCTCGCAATCGCCGCGGTATCCGGTGCGGGCCTCGCCGGGATGACGGTGACGATCGTCCACGGAACGGTGCGCCTTGCGGATGTGATCGTGACCGTGGTGTTCGGTGCGCTGCTGTCGCGCGTGACCCTTGCTACGGGAATCGCCGAAACGATCGTTGCGTATGCAGCCGAATTCGGGGGCGACCGCCCGGCGGCGCTCGCCCTGATCTTGTGCGCGGCCGTGGCGCTATTGTTCTCGTCGCTCACCGGTCTCGGCGCGATCATCATGGTCGGTTCGATCGTCTTGCCGATCATGATGACGGTGGGCGTTCCGCGCAAAACGGCGGCGACGCTGTTCTTGTTGGCCTTCGCGCTCGGGTATATCTTCAACATCGCGCAGTGGACGTTTTATACGGCGACCTTCGGAGTCGATCGCGCGACGATGCAGCCCTACGCCTACGCGCTCGCGGGCCTCGATCTGTGCGCGCTCGCCGCGTTTGCCTTCGTGCGCTTTCGCTCGACGCGCGGATACGCCGCCTGGGCACTCGAGGCCGAAGAACCGCTCGCGCGAAAGCGCGCACCGCTCTATGCGCTCGTCACGCCCGCGCTGCCGATCGTGCTGTATTTCGCCTTTCATGTGAGCGCGCTCGTCGCGTTCGCGCTCTGCGCCCTTTACGGAGTGCTCGCGACCCGGCCGAAGAAGGCAATCGAAACGCTCGTCGCCTCAGCCATCCGCGGCGCCGAAGACGTTGCACCTGCGATCTGGCTCTTCATGGGCATCGGCATGCTGCTCGATGCGACGAGCCTGCCCGCCGTTAAAGCCGCGCTGTTGCCGATCGTCGCCGCGATCGCACCGCACTCGTGGTTCGGCTACGTCGCGCTCTTCGGAATTCTCTCTCCGCTTGCGCTGTACCGCGGTCCGCTCAATCCCTTCGGCGTCGGCATCGTCGTGTATACGGTGCTGGCGGGCCTGGGCGTGTTGCCGGCGGTCGTGCTCGTTGCGGCCGTCATGGCGGTCGTGCAAGTGCAGAACGTCTGCGATCCCACGAACACCGCCAACGTCTGGGTCGGAAATTTTACGGGCACTTCGGTCGAAGAGATCATGCAGCTCACGTTGCCGTTTCAAGCCGCCGTAGCGATTGCCGCGACGCTCGTCGTCGTGCTGTTCGGTGCACCGCTGCTCGGCGCGCAGCCGTTCGCGCTCGCACCCGCGGCAAGCGCCGCGGAGCCGCAAGCCGCGAACACAACGGAGCCGCAAGCCGCAAACACAACGGAGCCGCGAGCGGCTCTGGTTGGCCTCTTCGCGAACCCCGCATCGTCCGACGTGATCGGGGTCGGTGCCGGGAGCGGATCCGATGCGGCCCTCGCTGCGGCGCAGGTCATCGACGAATTTACGCGCAGCTGGGGCGGCGTGCGCGCGATGCCGTACGGCGGCGACGTTGCCGCGTCGGATTGTGCGGAGAAACCGTTTGCCGCCTACGTTTTGGTTACTGCGTCAGCCGAGGAAATCGGGCTCGAACTCAGCGATTGCGCGGGCTGGCCGGTGAACCAGTGGTACGTCCCGCGCGGCGCCGACGTTCGCGCGAGCGCGCTGGATGCGGCTTTTCGCATGCGCACGTGGTCGCTCTACCACAAAGCGCTCGCGCGCACGCTCTTGCAGCGCGGACTATCCTACGATCCGGCGCGCACGGTGCCGTCCTATTACTACACGCTCTTCAAGACGAACGACGGACAGATGCGCGCGTTCGTGCGCCCCGGCGGCCCCGCCTACGTTGCGGGAATGCGCACGAACGATATCGTCGAGAAAATCGACGGCCGCTTCTGGTGGGAGTACGGCACCTTTCAAACGCAAGCGCGCGCTTACGATGGTAAACCGCACACCTTTCTCGTGAGCCGCGCAAACGTCGAAAAGACGATCGCCCTCGGCGCTCCCTTCGCCCCCGCGCCATGAGCGCAGCCTTGCGCGTCGGTATCGATGTGGGCGGTACGTTTACCGATGTCGTGGTGGTGGACGCTGCGACGCGAAAGATCGTCGCGCGCGTTAAAGTTCCGACGACGCACGGCGCGCAGGAAGGCGTAGCGGCGGGCATCGTAGCCGGACTGCGGCGCGCGCTCGAGACACCGGGGCTCGACGTTTCGCAGATCGCATTCATCGCGCATTCGACCACGCAGGCGACCAACGCCCTGCTCGAGGGCGATGTCGCGCGCGTGGGCATCGTCGCGTTGCACGGACGCTTCGGCTGGCTCGAGCGCAGGCAGATGCACGTAGCGCCGATGGCGCTCGGCGCCGAGGTCGCATTTGCTCCGGATTGCGCCTACGCGCGCGCGGGTGACGAAGCGGCGGTCGCGCGCGCGCTCGAGCGTCTTATCGCAAACGGCGCGGAGACCGTTGTCGCGAGCGAAGCGTTCGGCGTCGATCGGCCCTCCGCCGAGCGGCGCACGGTCGCGCTCGCGCGCGCGCGCGGTATTCCGGCGACGGCGGGGCACGAAGTCGCGACGACCTACGGTCTGCGCGCGCGTACGCGGACGGCGGCGCTCAACGCGGCGATCCTCCCGCGTATGCTGCGCACCTCGCAGATGACCGCGACGGCCGTGGAACGCGCGGGCATCACGGTGCCGCTCATGATCATGCGCAGCGACGGCGGCGTCATGGACGTTGCCGAAGTCGCGCGGCGTCCGATCCTCACGATGCTCTCGGGGCCGGCGGCAGGCATTGCGGGTGCGCTCTTGCACGAGAACGTCACCGACGGCATCTTTATCGAAGTCGGTGGAACCAGCGCCGATTGTTCGGTGATACGGCGCGGCGCGCCGCAGATGCGGGCCGCCCGGGTAGGCGGCCATCGGACGATGCTGCGCACGCTGGACGTGCGCACGCTCGCGATCGCCGGCGGCAGCGTTCCGCGGATCGATCGCTCTGTGCGCGGGCCGGCCTGCCTGCGCGATGTCGGCCCGCGCTCCGCACACATCGCGGGCCTCGGGTACGCCTGCTTCACGAGCGCGCAGCAGCTGCAGGGCGCGCGGCCCATCTTCATTCGGCCGGCACCGGGCGATCCGGACGACTACTTCGCCCTCGAATGCGCCGGCGGTGTTCGCGTGACGCTCACGCCCACGTGCGCCGCGAATCTGCTCGGCTACGTTCGAGAGGACGATTTCGCGCGCGGTGATGCCGCTGCGGCTACGATCGCCTTTGCGACTGCGGCGGCGCATCTCGGCTGCGAGGCGAGCGACCTGGCGCGCGCGATTCTCGAGCGTTCCGCTGCCAAGCTGCGCGGAGCGGTCGACGAATTGGTCTCGGATTACGATCTGGTCTTTGCGGATGTGGAACTGATCGGAGGCGGCGGCGGCGCCGCTGCGCTCGTTCCGTTTACTGCAGAACGGCTGGGATTACGGTATCGGATCGCGCGCGATGCCGAGGTGATCTCGCCGCTGGGTGTGGCCCTAGCGCTGTTGCGCGACGTCGTGGAACGAACGATCCTCGATCCCTCTCCGGCGGACGTCGTGCGCGTCCGGCGCGAGGCCTTCGAGCGTGTCGTTGCAGCGGGCGCGGAGCCCGGCCTCGTCGAGGTGACCGTTGAAATCGATGCGCGCCGCAATCTCGTGCGCGCGACCGCTTCCGGCGCGACGTCCGCCGCCGCGGGCGGCGAGACTGCGACGCCGGCCGGCGAGCCGGAACGCCGCGCTGCGGCGGCCCGCAGCCTGCACGCGGAGGCGGCTTCGCTCGAAGCGGTCGCAGAGGTGGGGGCGTTCGTCGTGTATCGAGCAGCCGCAGCCGGGAGCGATCTGTGCGCCGTCGACGCGCGCGCGACGGTCCGCCTCGTGAGCCGCAACGCGACATGCAAGCGCACGACCGTCGCGAACCTCGAGCGCGATCTCGCGCTCTTGCTCGAAGATGCGACGGCGTTCGGCGATGTGGGCCGTGCGCTTCCCGATCTGCATCTCGTCTACGCGCGCCGGATTGCGGATCTCGGAGCGCTCGCAAGCGCCGAAGCCGTCATCGCCCTAGCCGGCGAGGAAGTGCGCGGGCTCGACGGTTCGACCGGGATCGCGCTCGTCGCCGCTGCGCGCCGGGCCTGATGCGGCTGGGAGTTGCTCTTAGGTAGCCGCGGCCGTTTTCTGGCGCGCGCCCAGCTTCGGAAGTGAGAGCGCGAGCCGAGCCACGTTCGGCAGCACGGTCGGCGTGAGAAGGTCCGGCGGCATAGCGCTCATGTAGCGATCGTTTTCGTTCACGCACGATGCAAGGAAACTGCGCCACGTCACGTCGTCGAGAATCGTGAACGCCCCTTCGGCACCGAAGCCGACGCCTTGTGTTTTCGGTGCGTCCTTCGCTCCCGGGGCAAAAGTCGTGACGATTCGTTTGACCGCACGCAGATAGCCGAGTGCCGTAGCGAAGGCCTGAAAAACCCTCGCTCCGCGCCCGCGGCGGACTCGTTCGTAGGCGATCCAGTTCACGAAGAACGTCACGTGACGCGCTTCTTCGAGGAGCACGACTTCGAAAATGTCGGTAAGTTCGGGAACGAACATTTGGATCTGCCGGGCGAGGCCGAAGATCCCGAAGCCCAAGAACGAGTCGATGCACTCTTCGTACCCGAAATCGATGAAGGCCCGCTCGGAGTAATCGAGTTTCGGCAGCGGCCGCTGGACGACGGGAACGCCGTAGCGGCGCAGCATTTCGTCGAGCAGCTCGGCATGGCGCGTTTCCTCGACACCTTGGATTGCGAGGGCTTCGGCAATGGCCGGGTCCGTAATGGTTTTGGCGTATTCGGTAACCATTCGTCCGGCGTTGCGCTCGGCTGCGAGCGCTACGCTCCAAAAGGGAATCGAACGCAAACGGTCGATGGAGGCTGTATCGATGGATGGCCAGGGCAATTCCGCGGGCGTGAAGCTGCGATGAGTCTCGATAAAGGTCTTACAAAAGAGGGTCTTGTAGGCTTGCGAGCCGTCCGTCATGGTGTTATCTCATCCCGGGGTATAGCAACTGAATCCTTTACTGCAAGTAAGACGCTGCTGGTTGCAATTTTGTTTGGCATTGCGACCTTTGTCTTGCATTTCGCGCGCGCCGGCGCGTACGGCTATCAGCGCGACGAACTCTACTTTATCAGTTGCGCGCGCCATCTCGCGTGGGGTTATGTCGACCAGCCTCCGCTGATCGCACTCATCGCCAAAGTTTCCCTCACGCTGTTCGGCGACTCGCTGTACGCTATTCGTCTCCTACCCGCCGTGGCGGCCAGCGCGACCGTCGTCTTGACGGGCCGCCTCACGCAACGCCTCGGCGGCGGCTGGTTCGCGCAGATGCTGGCGATGCTCTGCATTGCGCTCGCGCCGTTCTACCTCGCCGTCGGCAACCTGCTCACCATGAATGCCTTCGAGCCGCTGCTGTGGATGGGCGCCGCCTACCTGTTCGTGAAAGCCGCCGAAAGCGACGCTCCCGCGCTATGGGTGGCCCTGGGCCTGGTTTGCGGTCTCGGGCTCATCGATAAATATTCGATGTTTTTCTATTTGGGCGCGTCGGCCGTGGCGATCGCGCTGACCCCGGCGCGGCGCGCTCTGCTGCGCCCGGGCTTCGCTTTGGCGGTCGCCATCGCGAGCCTCATCGTCGCACCGACGCTCGTGTGGCAGGGCCGCCACGGCTGGCCTCAATTGGCCGTCCTGCAGGCCGCTGCGGCCGGAAAGAATTACGTCGTCGGCCCCTTCGATTTCTATCTGCAACAGATCCTCATGATGAATCCGCTTACTGCGCCGGTATGGGTTGCCGGGCTCGTTGCGCTGCTGCACGGACGCTCGTCGCTGCGCTGGTATGGCCTCGCATACGTGCTCCTCTCGATCCTCTATCTCGTGCTCGGCGCAAAAGTATATTACCTCGCGCCGATCTATCCCGTGTTGTTCGCGGCCGGGGCGGCGTCGCTCGAGCCCGTGTTCGAACGGCTGGCCTGGTCGCGCATCGCCTACCCGGCCTTACTTCTGCTGGCCGGGCTCGCCATCGCGCCGGAAGCCTATCCGCTGCTGCCGTTGCCTGCATTCATTACCTACGAGCGCGTGCTCGATTTTCGCGGCATCAAGATGGAAAAGCATCCCGAAGGGCTCGTGCCGCAACACTTCGCCGATATGCTCGGGTGGAACACGCTGGTCGCGAGCTTGGCGAAGGCCTACGACGGCTTAACGCCGGCCGAACAGCGCGAAGCCGTCATCTTAACCCACGATTACGGCCAGGCGGCCGCGGTCGATTTTCTCGGGCCGCGCTACGGGCTGCCGCGCGCAATCAGCGGTCATAACAACTATTATTTGTACGGCACGCGAGGCGCGAGCGGCAAGCTCGTTCTCGCCGTCGGCATTTCAGATCGCGTGCTGCGCGGCGAATTTGCCTCGGTGCGGCAGGTCGGCCTTTTCCACGACGACGACGTCTTGCCGGATTTTAACGACCTTCCGATCTTCGCTTGCTCGAAGCCGATTCGGCCTCTGGCCCTCTGGTGGCCGGCGATGCGGCGATATATTTAGGGTACCTCATCGAAGAGCGCGAGCTGTACGCGCTGCGGCTGGGCGCGAATCGTCTCCCGCGGCCGCAGCGCAACGCCGCGGCGTGCCCGTGCGACGCGTTCTGAAATGTCGTCTGCCAGGGCACGCGGCGCGTACTTGCGCCGATAATACGATTCGTGCGCTGGAACCAGCGACGGAAAATGCTCGCGCAAGAATCCGAAATAGCTTTCTTTAGCAACCTCGTTGAGATTGAGGACGCTGTGCCACGCGCTCGAGGCGCCGGCCTCGGCTGCGGCGGCAAAAACCTCGCGCAATGCCTCTTCGCCATCGGTAAGGTGCGGCAAGATCGGCGCGATCGCGACGCCCACGCGGATTCCGGCGGATGCGAGCAGGCGGACCGCCCGCAGGCGCTGGCGCGGCGGCGCGACCGTCGGTTCGATCTTGCGCGCGAGATCCTCATCGAGCGTGGGGAGGCTGATGCACACGCAAACGCCCGCCTGCAGCGAGAGTTCGCTCAGCACGTCGATATCGCGCACGACCAGCGGCGAGCGCGTGATGATGTGCGCATCGGTGCGGGCGCGGGCGAGTTCCGCGAGGATCGAGCGCGTGATGCGATAGCGGCCTTCGAGGGGTTGATAGGGGTCCGTCGCAGTGCCGATCGCGACGTGCTCGCCCTTCCAGCGCGGGCTCGCCAGTTCGCTCCGGAGCACGGCGGCCGCGTTGACTTTCACGTAGAGCGCCGTTCCCCAGTCGCCGATGCCGCTGCGCTCGAAGAACGCATGCGTGTTCCGAGCGTAGCAGAAAACGCAGCGGTGGTAGCATCCGCGGTACGGGTTAATGGACCAGGCGAACGGCATGCCCCGCACGCGATTGAGGACGCTCTTCGCTTCGATTTCGGTGCAGTCGATGCGGCCGGCGCGAGTCTGCGTCATCGAACATATGTTCGATATGGGCGATGCCGGTCCTGGTGCGGGACGAGCCGTCACGGGCGGGAAGAGAACGCTACCTTGCCGTCCCCGGGAGCCCTTTTTGAAGAAACCGCTCGCATCGGCGTTTGCATGTTTGCTCGCCTCGGCTTTTGCGTCGCAGGCCGTCGCGGACGGCGGCCGGGTGAACGCAACGACGGTACCTCACGTGCTTCGCCTGGCAACGGGCGAGGATATCTCCGGCCTTAATCCCGATCTGAGCACGCAGCTCGTCGTGTCGTTTCTCTCGCAGATGACGATGGCGTTTCTCTTTCGCTGCGATCGCGAAAATAGGTTCGTGCCCGAACTCGCTACGAGGGTTCCAAACACGGCCAACGGCGGCATTTCGCGCGATGGAAGGACCGTGACGATCGATTTGCGGCGCGGCGTGACGTGGTCGGACGGCGCGCCATTCGATGCCGACGACGTCGTATTCTCGATCGCGGCGATCAACAATCAGGCCAACCAGATACCGGCGCGGGAAGGTTTCGAGCACATCGCAAGCGTCGACGAACCGAACAAATATCGCGTCGTCGTGCATTTGCGCGAGCCCTACTTCGCCATCGTGCCGAAGCTCTTTTCCTCGGCGAACACGCTCGCGTTATTGCCGAAGCACCTCTTGGGCGCGCAGCCCGACATCAATACGGGCGACTACAATAAACTTCCGGTCGGGATAGGACCGTTCCGGTATAGCGCTTGGAAACGCGGCGACTCGGTAGAACTCGAAGCGAATCCCACGTACTGGCGCGGACGCCCGAAACTCGATCGCGTGATCATGAAGTTAATCCCCGATCGGAATACGGTGCTCGCACAGCTGCAGACCGGCGAGATCGACCTGTGGTATCCCTTCGGCGGGGTCTTTCTCGCACGTGTAGCGGCCATTCCGAGTGTGTCGGTCCTGCGTCAGCCGGGCTACGCCTTCAACGAGATTACGATGAATCTCAAGAACCCGGCACTCGCCGACGTTACCGTTCGCCGCGCGCTGTTGCTCGCAACCGATCGGAGGACGACGGTGCAAAAAGTCGGACACGGCGTCGGCGTGCTGCAGGACGTTTCCGCACCGCTCGCCGATCCGGCGGTTCCCAAAGACATTCCATTCACCGAGTACGATCCGGCGAAAGCGAACGCGCTGCTCGATCGCGACGGGTGGATGCGCGGCGACGACGGCATCCGGGCGAAGGGTGGCACTCGGCTCTCGTTCACCGTCGCAACGTCGGCTGGTTCGCCCGACGTGGACTTGCAAATCGAGTTGATTCGGTCGTGGTGGAAAGACATCGGCGTCGAACTGAACGTTCAACACTACGATCCGGCGATGTTATTCGCCGCCAAAGCAGATAATGGAATTCTCTTTAACGGAAAGTTCGATCTCGCGTTCGTCGGCTGGAGCGTCAACGTTCCGGTCGACCCGGCGAACCTCTACGGCTGCAAAGAGGCGCCGCCGCAGGGTCAGAATTTGGGAAGCTATTGCAATCCCAAAGTCGATGCGCTCTTGGACGATCTCCACGGTGCCTACGACGAGGCGCAATACCGCTCGGACTTAGCGAAAACTCTGCGGACGATTGCCGCGGACGTGCCCGTTATCATAGCGAACGGGCGTGAGAGCATCTTCGGGTTCAATAAAGATCTGCGGAATTTCCATCCCAACAACGTGACCGTCTTCGACGACATGATGCACGTCGATATCTGACGCTCGCGACCTATGGCCCGTAGGTGCGCTGAAACTTCGCCGCCGCTTCGCTGAAGCGGCCGTCTACGAACATGGATTGGGCGCTTTCGAGCGAGCCGATGGCGGCGACGAGGGCGGTCGCGGAGAGCAATCCGAGGACCGTGAAGAGGGCGATAACCAGGATCATCTTGGCTCCTTCGATTGGGTGTAGAGAGGTATGCACCAAGCTTAGGGCCATGCGACATTCATCGGTATCCGTAAATGCGTTCGCGCCGTCTACGTAGTTCCGTACGTAGAAGGCCCGGGTAGGCGGAGGCGATGCCGCGGGGCATCAGAACTTGGGGCACGTGGGAAACTCGTACGACGTGCTCGTGATCGGCGGAGGCAACGCCGGGTGTGCGGCGGCGCTGGCCGCGGCCCGGCACGGGTCGCGAACGCTGCTCGTGGAGCGCTACGGGTTTCTGGGCGGCACGGCGACGGCGGCGATGGTCGGCCCCTGGATGACGTTCCATTCGGGCACCGATCGAATCGTCGGCGGCATCGCGCAAGAGATCGTCGAGCGGCTCATGCGGATGGGCGGATCGCCCGGGCATATCGCCGATTCCTCGGACTACGTTGCGACGATCACGCCGTTCGATCCGGAAGTGCACAAGGCGCTCCTTTTCGAGATGATGGGCGAGAGCGGGGTGGCCTTGCTGCTCCACGCGTATTTTCTCGAGGCCCTGGCGGATGGGAACGGCCGCGTTCGCGGGGCGCGGCTAGCGACCGTCGCCGGACCGCGTGAGATCGAGGCATCCGTAACGATCGATGCTTCGGCCGACGCCTACGTCGCGGCCTCGGCGGGCGTCGCCCTGCAACAAGGCGACGAGCGCGGCCGCGTGCAGCCGGCCAGTCTCATGTTTCGCCTGAGCCACGTCGATTTGGCCGCCACGGCCGCCTACGTCCGCGAGAACGCAGACGAGATGCGCACGAGCATCCCGCCCGAAGCCCGCGACGCCTCCGCACTAACGGCGGTCGCCGGACTCTACGCGTTGTGGAACGCTGCGCGCCGCCGCGGCGACGTGACGGTTCCCCGCGAACTCGTCTCGTTCTTCATCTCACCCTATCCCGACGAGGTGAGCGTGAACATGACCCGCGTGGTCGACATCGACCCCCTCGATCCCGACGATCTCACGCGGGCCGAAGTGGAAGCGCGCGCGCAGACGATGCAACTGCTGGCCTTTTTCCGGCGCGACGTTCCCGGCTTCGAGAACGCGCGTATCGCTGCAACCGCGACGCAGATCGGCATCCGCGAATCGCGCCGCATCATCGGCGAGTACACCTTGACCCGCGAGGACGTCTTGAGCGCGCGCACCTTTGAGGACGCCGTCGCTCGCAGCGCCTATCCGATCGATATCCACAATCCGTCAGGAACGGGCACCACGACGTTTCGTTTGCCGCCGGGTTCGAGCTACGAAATTCCGTACCGATGCATGGTGCCGCAGCGGGTCCCCGGGCTGCTCGTGGCGGGGCGCTGCATCTCGACGACGCACGAGGCCCTCGCCTCGACCCGTCTGACGCCGACGGTGATGACGCTCGGACAAGCCGCCGGTACCGCCGCGGCGCTCTGTGCCGAAGGAAGCTATGAACCGCGCGCGATCGCATACGCCGAACTGCGCGAGCGCCTTATCGCGGACGGCGTCGATCTGCGCCGCGCCGTGCCCGCGTGAGCCGCCTCGAGGTGACGGTGTGCGACCTCGGCGCGTGGGGTGCGGCTGCGCTGCTCGCCGAGTACGACGCGCATGACGATGCCGTCCGCGTCAACGTTCGCGCCGTCGAACGGGTGCGCGCCGCGCTCGGTGAGGCTGCGGCTGCGAGCTTCATCGCGTGCGCCGTCGCGCACGAACGCTTCCATCGCGAACATCCCGGTGCGGGGGAAGCCGCGGCGCACGCGGCGGCCTACGCAGCGTGCGGAGAGGACCCGCGCTCGTTCGAAGCCGCCGTGCGCCTTCGGCCCGGAACGGAGTAGGGCGATCGCGTTGTTCGCCGGCATCGACGGCGGCCAGAGTTCGACGATCGCCGCGCTCGGCGACGAGGGCAAGATTCTCGCGCGCGGCAGCGGTCCGCCGGCAGATCTCGTGGGCGAACCGCGCGATTCGGTCCGTCAAGCCGCGGCGCTCGGCGAGGCGCTCGGCGCTGCACTCGAAGCGGCAAACTTGCCGAGAAGCATGCGGGTACGAGCGCTCGTCGCCGGCATTAGCGGTTTCGACGGGGGGCATTCGGTACGTCCGCGCCTCGATGGACTGGCCGAGCGCTCCGAGGTGGTGCACGATACCGTTATCGCCCATGCCGGCGCGCTCGGGGGCGCGGCCGGCATCGTGGTGATCGCGGGAACGGGCAGCGTTGCGCTCGGCAATGCCGTGCCGGACGGCGCCTTCGTGCGCTGCGGCGGCTGGGGGTATTTTTTCGGCGATGAGGGCAGCGCCGTTTGGATTGCGCGCGAGGCGCTCCGGCTGGCGATGGCGCGCGAAGATCGTAAGCGACCGAGCGCACTCGCCGATCGGGCGTTTACCTTCTACGGAACGCATTCGCTGCGCGCGATCCAGCACGCGTTTGCGCACGGCGAGATTACGCGGCCCGCGCTCGCAGCCTTCGCTAGCGACGTGCTCGCCTTCGCGGAAGAAGGCGATCGGGACGCCCTCGCCATCAGAGTTGCGGCCGCAGCGGAGCTCGCGCTGCTCGTGGATGCGCTGGATACTGCTCTGGAAGGAACGGGATCGCCGCTCGTTTCGCGGGCCGGCGGTCTCTTTCGCGATCCCGGTTTTGCGCGGGCGTTTCGCGACGCACTCGAACGGGCGTTGCCCAACGCGCGTCTCATGGAGCCCGCGCACGACCCCGCCGCGGGTGCGCTGCTGCTGGCTCGCAAGCTTGGCGACGGCGAATGAATCCGCTGCTCGAACGCCTGCGGGGTGGTCTCATCGTCTCGGTTCAAGCCGAGGGCGGGTCCGTCCTCAACACGCCCGAAGCGATCGCGCTGCTCGCGCGCTGCGTTTGGGCCAACGGCGCGGCGGCAGTGCGGATCGAGGGCGCCGCGCGGATCGCCGCCGTGCGCGCGGCGCTTGCGGACGTGCCGCTCATCGGGATCATCAAATGCGCGCACGCAGGGTTCGAGCCGTACATCACCTCGACGCATGAGGAGGTTCACGCCGTCGCGCAGGCCGGCGCCGACATCGTCGCATTCGATGCGACCGCTCGAACGCGAGCCACAGGTCTCTCGGTCGCTGCTGCGATCGCCCTCGCGCATGCTGCGGGATTAGTTGCTATGGCCGATTGCTCCGAAGAGGCGGACGCAAGCGCCGCCATCGAAGCGGGCGCCGATATCGTGGCCACGACGCTTGCCGGGTACACACCGCCGACCCTCGGCCGGCCCCTGCCCGCACTCGATCTCGCCCGAGTCATCGCCTCTCGTCACCCCTTCGCGGTATGCGAGGGCGGTGTGGGCACGCCGGCGGAAGCGGCTGCCGCCTTCGCCGCAGGGGCAAGCGCAGTCGTCGTCGGCACGGCCATTACGAACATCGACGTGCTCGTCCGCCGCTTCGTCTCCGCCTCCCCGCGCGCGGGGCAGCCCTCACCACCCCGATTTTAAACATAGCGGCAACTCGTATTTTACGAGAAGCTCGGGCGGAACGTTGGTTCGCGCGGTCAAATTGTTTTGACGGGCGCCGAGCGAACGCGTCCGTGCGCAGTTGAAGGAGTCTCCTTGGCACAGGTAGCGGCACCGCGGAGTCAGGGTCTGGGACCCGGATTTTGGCCGGTGACGATCGTGATGACCGTCGTCAACATCATCCTCGGAATTTACATCGCGACGTTCGATATCAATAAGTACCTGCCGGAGGCGGCCGCCCCCGCGGGCGATATCGATTTGCTCTTTAAGTTCATGGCCGCGATCGGCAACGCGATCTTCCTGTACGTGACGGTCTACGTCGTGTACTTTGCGATCGTTTGGCGCCGCCGGCCGAGCGACGCTCCCGATGCGATCGGCATTCAGATTCACGACGCCCCGACGCTCGAGTTGTGGTGGACGATCATCCCGAGCGTCCTGGTCATCATCATCGCGATCTTCTCCGTGAAAATCTGGATGAATCTGCAGAACGCGAGCGGCGACGTCCTGACGATGGAAGCGATCGGCCACCAGTTCAAATTCGAGTTTCGCTACCCCAACCTCAAATCGTCCGTGTACGACGAGATGCACGTGCCGGTCGATACCCCCGTCACCGTTCAAGTGACGTCTTCCGACGTGATTCACTCGTTCTGGGTGCCCGAGGTACGCCTCAAGTACGATATGGTGCCGGGCCTCGTGCAATCGGTGCGCTTTACGCCCAACCGAATCGGGAAATACCGCGTCATTTGCACGGAGTTCTGCGGGACCAACCACGCGAACATGTTCGCGACGATGTATATCGATTCGCCGCAAGATTTCAACCGGTGGATCGCCGCGCAGGCAAAACTCCAAGCGTCATCCGGCGGTGCGGTCGCGCTCCAAGGCGGCACGGCCGCGGCGGGCCAGACGCTGTTCGCCAACAAATGCTCGAGTTGCCACTCGGTCGGGCCCTTCGAACAGAAGATCGTGGGCCCGGGGCTCGGTAAACTCCTGAGCGATACCACCCATCCCAACCTCGTCACGGGCGAGAAACCGAACGCCGTCGATATCTCGCACGTCCTCATCAAAGGCTATCAAGGGCCGGACGATTCGCAAGGCAAGAACGGGCCTTCGCTCGGAGCGATGCCCAACCGCGATGCGAACGGCCTTTCCAATTCGGATATCGCCAACCTCGTGGCGTATCTCACGAGCCTGAGCCAGAGCAAGTAATGGAGCAACGCATGGCAATAGCAGTTCCTCACCCCCCGGGCGGCCACATCGATACCCACTCGGACCACATCCACCCCGCGCCGCGGACGTTCATCGGAAAATACATCTTCTCGCTCGATGCGAAGGTGATCGGCGTTCAGTACATGATCGCCGGGTTGCTGTTCTTCTGCATCTCCGGGTTGCTCGCCGAAGTCGTACGCATCCAGCTGATGCGCCCGGAGGGCGGCTTCGTTTCGAACGATACCTATAACGGCGTCTATACGCTGCATGCGTCGGGCATGATTTGGATGACGATCATTCCGCTGGTCACGGGCGGCTTCGGCAATTACGTGATGCCGCTGATGATCGGCGCGCGCGACGTCGCGTTCCCGTGGCTAAACCTCGTGAGTTTCTGGATCTTCCCGCCCGCGGGTTTGATGCTCTTCGGTTCGTTCCTCATCGGCGCGCCGGACGCGGGCTGGACGGAGTACCCGCCCGTCTCCGTGCAAGGGCCGCCGGGCACGTCGCTGTGGTGTGCCGCTATTTTCTTGATCGGCATCAGTTCGACGATGACGGGCCTCAACTTCATGGTCACGATCATGAAGATGCGAGCGCCCGGCATGACGTTTACGCGCATGCCGCTCTTCGTATGGGCGCAGCTCGCGACCGCGCTGCTCAACATGGTCGCGACGGTGGCGCTCTCGGCGGCGCTCGCAGCGCTCTTCATGGAGCGCCAGTTCGGCGTGCCGTTCTACGATCCGGGCCGCGGCGGCAGCCCGATTCTGTGGCAGCACATGTTCTGGTTCTACTCGCACCCGGCCGTCTACATCATGATCTTGCCGGCCTTCGGGTTCATCTCCGAGATTCTCCCGACGTTCGCGCGCAAACCGATCTTCGGCTACAAGATGATCGCGTTCTCCTCGATCGCGATCGCCCTCTTGGGCTTCACGGTGTGGGCGCACCACATGTTCACCTCGGGCATGGCGCCGTGGATGCAACTGCCGTTCATGATTCTCACGATGATCATCGCGGTGCCGACCGGCCTCAAAGTCTTCGGCTGGACCGCGACGCTGTGGGGCGGAAAGATCGAGTACCATCCCGCGATGCTCTTCGCACTGGGATTCATCGTGGTCTTTACGCTCGGCGGCGTGACCGGCATCTTCCTGAGCTCGGTGCCGGTCGATCTCCACTGGCACGGCACCTACGCGGTCGTCGCGCACATCCACTACGTGCTCTTCGGCGGCTCCATTTTCGGCGTCTTTGCGGCCGTCTATTACTGGTGGCCGAAGATTACGGGCCGGATGATGAGCAACAAGCTCGGCGTGCTCCACTTCTGGCTCACGTTCGTCTCGTTCAACGCGACGTTCTTACCGATGCACTGGCTCGGACTTATGGGCATGCCCCGCCGCGTCGCGCAGTATTCGGATACGACGCCGCTCTTGATCAACCAGTTCACGATCGTCAATCAGTTCATCTCGATCTCTTCGTTCGTGCTGGCCGCTTCGACCCTCGTGTTGCTCTACAACATGGCGCACAGCCTCATCGCCGGCAAGAAGGCTCCGCCCAATCCTTGGAACGCGCGGACGCTCGAATGGCAGATCAGTTCGCCGCCGCCGTACTACAATTTCAAGAAGATCCCGGCCGTCCTGAAAAACCCCTACGAATTCGGCGAGCCGCTCCCGTACCTGGGTCTCGACCCTTCCGATAAGGACGATCACCATCCATCACCAACCGATCATCCAACACCTGCGCATGCTTGAGATTGTAGAACGGGGCCGTAATGGCGGTTAGCTCCCTCAACTCGACGCACGAAGCGGTCCACGCGCGCTATCAAGAGGTGGACTCGCTCTATCGGGAAACGCGCGACATCCGGTTGCTCGGATTCGTACTCTTCCTCGTTTCCGACGTCGTGCTGTTCTCGATGTTCATCTTCGCGTATCTGTATCTGCGCAATTCGGTTCCGAATTGGCCGCCGATCAATAAGGACGGCGTGCAGTTACCGCGCTTCGACCTCGCGTTTGCGTGTATCAACTCGTGCGTGCTCTTCGGTTCCGGCGCGACGATGCACTTCGCGATGGAGAGCTGGAAGCACCTCAAAAAGGCAGACTTCAACCTCTGGATGATTGCGACGATCGTGCTCGGCGTGATGTTCCTGGGCGGCCAAGCCTACGAGTACAACCACGTGCCGCTCACGTGGGCCGGCTCGACGATGGGTGGTTCGTTCTTCACGTTGACGGGGATGCACGGTTTTCACGTGTTCATCGGCGTGATCTACCTGATCACGCTCTTCATTCAGGCCAATCGCGGCGTGTACACGGGTTCGAAATATTTCGGCCTAACGGCGGGGACGCTGTATTGGCACTTCGTCGACGTCATCTGGGTCGCGCTCTTCTATCTCTTTTATCTTCTGTGATCGGCGAGGCATAATACATGGCAGCAGCCACATTTGAAAAGGGTATCGCCTTCGTCCTTGCCATCATCGTGGGCGGTACGACCTCGTTTCAACTCTACAAAGACTGGGCCTCGACCGGCCTCGATAACCAAGTCACGAAACTGTTGCTCGGCTTGATGGCGTTTGGATGCATCCTCGTCCTCTTAGCCTGCTTCGGTATCTTGGGAGCGGGTTAGCGATGCACACTCCCTACGACGACGAAGGCATCCCCGTATCCGCCGGCATCCCGCCTGCCGTCAAAATCTCGGCGTTCATCATGATCGCCACGATCTTCGTGCTGCTGGCCATGGTCTTCTTAGACAGCCACGCGAATCACGTTTGGCCCGCCGCCAACTCCCTCACGATCCCCCTCACCGAAAAAAAATAGAAATCGCAAAAGTAGAAGTCGCAAAAGTAGAAATCGCAAAGGAAACAGGCGTTTCGGGTTTCGTCCGAATCTAGGAGCGGGGCGGCGCAGTTGCCTAGCGGCAATAAGCCGCCCCGCGACGACGAGTCGGTCGAAACCCGGAACGCCCCACTACAACCGGGGGACGTTGCTGCCGATGCCCATGGCGGGGATGCTTTCGGGGAGGGCGCCGGTGGAGCGGCCGTCGATGCGGTGGATGCCGCCGTAGAAGCTGAACTCGATCATCGCCGGCCTTAGGCTTTCGGGGAGCGTCGCGGAACCGAGGCTCGGCCATTCGGCGACCGCTCGCCGGGCATCGTCGAGCACGGCGATGTAGCCGTTCGAATCGGCTTCGGTATGCCGGTCGGGCTTGCGATAGCGGACGTATCCATCGACGATGTAGATGGGCAAAAATGTATGGCGCAGCGCGCGGACCGGCCCGATGAGCACGACCACGGCGTACGCGAGGAAGGCGAGCGCCGCGAGCCCGAAAATGGGCGCGAGCACGACCGCCGAATCATGCTGGTTGAGCCTCGCGCCAGGAAGCGGAAAGAAGATGAGCCCAGCGGTCAGCGCACCGAAAACCAGGAAGCACAACGCGGGTTCGATGGCGATCAGCACGCGGCCGAAAAGGCCGTTGAGCACGACGCGACGCTCGGACTTCGTCCAGGCTCTTCGCACGAGGTTTTTCTCGCATATTCGCAAGCCCGACGCCATGCCGGCAGGTTCGGCGTGGTTCGCTGCCCTCCTCGGCGCGCTCTTGGCTTTCTGCAACCCCGGCGCTGCGGTCGCGCACGAAGCCGCGATGCGCGGACTCGTGCTCGGGGTCATCCCGGCGAGCGCCGAAATCGTCGTGCGCCACGATGCGCTGCTCGGAAAACCCGCATCCATTTCCACGTTCCGCGTGGTGCCCGCCTCAGCCGTACGAACGATTGCCGTCGGCTCGACGATCGAGGCAACTGCGGATGCCGACGACGCTCCTTGGACGCTGGCCGGCGTTCGCGTCGTCGGCTCGCAGAACGTGACCGGCGAGCACGTAGAAGAACCGCTCGGGCGCATCTTGCGCAACGTGCATCACGTCGTGGTCGGTGAATACGCGCCCGATGCGACGAACTTCCGAGACCAATCGGGCAAGGCGTTTACGCTACGCGAACTGCGCGGCCAAGCGGTCGTAATGGCGTTCGTCTATACCCGCTGCCGCGATGCGCGTGAATGTCCGCTGGTTTCGGCGCGCTTCGGTGCGCTGCAAGAGCGTTTCGCGGATCAGCCCGTGCATTTGGTGGAAGTGACGCTCGATCCGGCGTACGATACGCCGTCCATCCTCGCGCGCTACGGCAAGACCTTCGGCGCCAACCCGGCGCGCTGGACCTTTCTCACCGGCAAGCCGGACGACGTGCTCGATTTCGCCGCGCAGTTCGACGTCACCGGATTCCCCGACGAGCGCGTCGGAATCATCCATTCCGAGCGGCTCGTCGTGCTCGACCGGTACGGCGCGATTCGCGAACTGATCGATGAGGGTTCGTGGACGCCGGGCGAGGTCGTCGCGACCGTGCGTAATGACGAACGCCTCTCATCGAATCCGTTCGAGCGTCTGGACTTGTGGCTGTCCTCGGCCGCGGTATCGATATGCGGCAACTCGGTCGCGGGGTTCTCCGGTTTTACCGACCTGCTCGCGATCGCGGGCATCGTCATTGCGACGATCTACGCATTGTGGCGGGTCGGCCGCGGTATCGCGCGCAGCGGCACGTAAAAATCGGGGCGGCGTGCCCCCCGCTGCACCCCGGGCCCGGACTCCCGGGCCCACGGCCGGTGCTATCTAGAGCGTGATCTCGCTGATCTGGATGACCGGTTCGATCTTCGTGTAGTTTGGGATGTCGCCCATGATTTCGGCGGCGTGCGGCGTGAACGCCGTCGTGAACGCTTCGACCGAATCGAAGAGCAGTTCGCCGATTGCGGCAAAGGGCGCCGGACTTCCGGGTGTGCCGCCGGCGAGGCCGCCCTCAGCTGCGATGCCCTTGCACGCGCTGCCGCAGAGCCGTTGCACCATCGGCATGTGCTTCGTACGGTAGTACTCCATATCGAAGGACTCGCCGTTTTTGGCTGGATAGAGCACGCTTATTTTTACCATGCGCGCGGCTTTGCAGTCGGCGTTGCCCGGGCCTCCTATGAACCGGTGTTCATTTTCTTGTACGGCGATTTTGGGCTAGCCGAGCAGCGTGCGCGTATTGCGATAGTCCTCGACCGCGATGCCTGCAAAGCTCGTTCCGTAACGTTTGGCGAGGTCGGCCGCAGTCTGGTCGATCGAAGGGAAAAACGATTTCGCGGGGAGCGAAGCGTAGGATGTCCCGGCGGGTGAATTCGTATGCGTGCTGACGCCGAGCCACCAGGGCTTTCCGAGGGCGCCGAGCTGCTGCATCGCTTCACCACCAAAGCTTTCCAGCGTCGCTTCGGCGTTGCGGTAGGCCATCAAGTCCGTCGAATCGACCGCGCCCGCGGCTCGCTGCAACAACGACGCTGCGTACGCGCCGGGTGGGTTGTACTTCGCATATGTGGGGTGCACGGTCGCTAACACCGGCACGCCCTGGGCCGCGGCCTTCGATCGGATAAGGGCCAAGAGCGCGATGTAATTGTGCGCGAGCGTGTCCTTATTCGAGCCGTCTTTCCAATCGGGCAGCGTATGCGGTTCGATATCGAGAGCGAGTCCGTCGAACAGGCTCTTATCGCGGTTGCGCTCGAGCAGTTTCCGAATCGTCGTAGGAACCTCCGACCGGCTTTTTTCCACCCAGGCGGGATCGCCCGCGGTGAGGTACAGCGTACGTCCCGTAGCGCGCAGCGAACGCAGGGCGGCCGCCGCGCTCGCGTCCCCCGCTTCGAGCGCGCTACGATCTTCCTTCGCAACGGAGAGAAAGAGCGTTCCGAAATCGTTGGCCGCGGCGAAGGCAACGATGCCGGCGCTCTGCGAAAGCGGCGTTTGCCAAATCCAGAGCGACCGTTTTTCGGACGGTGTCTGGGCGGCGACCGGTAACGTCGCAGCAGCAAACAGGCCCGCAGTCGCGCATAAGAACGTTGTACGATCCATGCTCCGTCTCCTCAACAGCTCGGATTCATCGAAGTGCTTGAATCTTTCGCGCATCGGCCCTTCGTCGCTTCCAGCGCCGACATTTGCGCGTAGTCGGGGGCGAAGAAGAACACCGAGGGAGCGCTTCCGGCGCGGACGAGGTTGTTCGTCTCTTCCGTGAGACCCGACGTGCCGGCGATGTCCGTCGATTCCAGCGGGTGTTTGTGACGGCAGTTCGGGAAGCCGGCCGACGGTCCGGGGATATCGCCATAGCACGCTGCGGCTTCCACTTCGTCATAGAGGGCGGCCTTTTGGAACGTAGCGTGCGAACCTTTGCCGAGCCCGAGTACCGTTCCGCTGACTTCGTGCCAGTTCGATGCGAGGCCGTATTCGTCGTTCGCCACGGTTGCCCACAAGCTCGGCGCGGGCGTCCATGGCAAATATGCCGTGACGTTCAAAAAATGGCCGCTGCCTTTGACGACCGTGCCCGCAACCGAAGGATAATCTCCCGCCTGGATGCCGCCCGAACGCGTTCTCGGCGCGTTGACGCAGGTTGAATGATAGACCTGTTTGGTCGTGTCGACATTCCAGATGCAGACCAGATCTTGGTAGCCGGACTGCGACTGATCCGTGAACTGCACGGAATCTGCATCGCCGTTGTTCCCGCGAAAGGCGTTGGTGTTATCTTGAAAGCTCCACGCATTGGGGCCGTATTTCGAATCGGACTCCGCCCCCGCCACGCTGAATGAGACGGCGATCTGGCCCCACACCAAGCGCGCGTGAGTCGTCGTCGCGACTTTTGGTTTGATCGCCGCCTCGAGTTCGGGATGCGGGAAGTGCGCGCGAATGTAGGCCTCGCTCGCACAGGGAATCGCTTGCCATCCATTGCGCGTATCGCGATAACAGCCCGCGCGAGCGGGCGGAGCACCGTGCTGACTGCTCGGCGCCTCCGACCGCTTGGGTGCCGGGCTCGGCTGTTGTTGCGGCGGCAGCGCAGCGGAGAGTGCGATGCTCGGGCCGAGCGTGAGGATGGCGATGAGTCCGAGGCGGATGTTCATGGCGAGTGTCCCTTCTCGCTTTTTCTACCACGCTTGCTATCACCGCGCATTAGAGTGAGATGGGGCTTACTAGCACAAATCATTCGTGCGGTGCGTGCGCGCGGTAGTAGTACATCATCTCGAGGGCGGAGACGTTCCATTCATCGAGGCTATACCAACCCGGCTGCGGATAGCCGGGGCCGGCGGCTGCCGCGGCAGCCCACGCGGTGAACGCGTCGGGCCAATCTCGCTCCTGCGCGTAAATATTTCCGAGCATCAAGCGATAGAGGCTTCCGGAATCAGGATCCGCTTTGACGTCGTCGATCGCATCGTCGAGCTTTCCCGCGCGGATTGCGGCAAGGGCCGCCGGTAAATGCGGGTCGAGTTTGTGTTCCGCTTGCCGATCGGGGCTGCGCGTGGCGCGCCCGTCGTCCGCGACGTACGCCGCAAACGAGCCCGCGTAGTCCTCGTTCCAAAACAGGCGTTCGGCCGAACTCGGCTTCCACGTGTCTTCGAAGTAGGAGAGAAAGCGGCGCGCGTCGTCCTCGTGATTCGAGGCCAGCAATGCGTAGAAATAGCTACGTCCGAAATCGATCCAGTGCGTGCCGTCGGTCCGGTAGGCGGCTTTCATCACGGGCAGAATCGCCTCGAACGTCATGCGCGCGCCGCCGGCGTCGCCGGCACATAACTTTGCCCTCCCGCTGCGATACGCGGACATCGCCGGGTCCGGGCCGCTTTCCGCATCCGAGGGAAGAGCCGTCGCACACCAGACGGGCGAAGGCGCCGCTCCGGCGCGAGCCGGAAGGCACAGAACTGCGAGGATGCCGCCGATGGCGAGAAAGCGTCCTATCACGTCTCGTGTTCTCCTTGCTCGCAAGCGAGTGGACCGCGAGGGCCGATGATCGCACAACGAAGCTGCGGGAAGGCGCGTTCGCTCGATAGCTTAGGATATGATGAGTTTACGAGCTTTCGGAAACGAGCGCTTTCGAAAGCCCGCGCGGCGCATCGCTTTCGATGAGCCGTTCTCGCGAGGCGTAGAGCGCGAGCGTTTGGATCGTGACGAGCCACGCGAGCGTGTTAAATGGAATCTCGACATCGGGCCCGAGTCGCGCTATGCCGTCGAGCGTTTGCGTGCCGATCGTATAGCGCAGGGCGCCGGCGGCGCGCACTTCGCGCATCGGCCGTTCGACGATGTCGAAGGCGTCATCGTCGATGATGCCGATGACCGTAAAGGAGCCGTCGATCATCGCGACGCTGCCGTGCCGGAATTCTCCGGCCGCGAAACCCTCGGCGTGGAGATATGCGGTCTCCTTGAGTTTGAGGCCCGCTTCGCGTGCGATCGGCAATCCATAATCCGAACCCAGCACCGCTACGCTGAAACGCAGCGCAATCTGTCGCGCCGCGAGTACCACGGGCTCGACGGCGGGGCCCGCGAGCCAGGTTCGTACGTCTCGCGCGGTGCGCAGAAGAACCTGCGCGTCGCGATGGCCGTCGCCGGCCAGCAGCGAGGCCGCCCAGAGCAGGATGGCGACCGTCGCCGAGACGCTCTTACTCGCGGGCACGGCGATCTCGGGACCCGCACCGATATCGATCGCGAGATCCGCCCGCATGCCGAGCGGAGAATCGATCGTATTGGTAAGCGCGATCAGCTTTCGCGGGCGCAGGAGGTCGAGCGCTTCGAGCAGATCCGTCGACTTGCCGCTTTGCGAGATGGCGACGACCGCACTCTGCAGATAGGCGTTGTGGTCGAGCCGCGCTTCGGTCGCTGCAAGTGCGTGTGCCGAAACGCCGCGGCGCCGCAGCGCGAGCGCGCCAAGCTGCGCGGCGAAGAGCGAACTGCCGCTTCCAACGAGGACCACGTTGCCCTCAAGCGCGCCGGCGAGGCGGGCCGCTGCATCGGAGGCCGCCAGACGTTCCCACAGCGCGGGCTGTTCGCGGATCTCTCGTTCGAAGTTTTGCCCTAACTGCATCACTAAAATCGGGGCGGCGTGCCCCCCGATTGCCCGCTCGCCCGCACTCGCGCGCCATCTCCATAGGCGACGCTCGTTGAGGGAGTCTTGCGTTCCGTCTGTTGCGAGGCGAGGAAACACGTGGCGATTCCGGCCAGGACGGCAATCGCCGCAAAGAGTTCGTAGGCGACGCGATAGCCCCCGACGTCGTCGATGCGCGAGCCGACCGCGCCGCCCGCAAGCGAGCCGCCGAAGATTTGCCCGATGATGAGGAAAATGCTGAGCAATCCGACGGCGGTTGCGCGCATCGATGACGGCACCTCGTTCGTGATGATGTAGCGCGTCGGTGCACCGAGCAGGGCGCCGAAGCCGATGCCTGCGACCGCGATGCCTGCAACCGTTATCGGAAGGTTGCCAAGCGCGAGGGCAAAGGCGGCGAGCCCCGTCGCCGTGAACGCGGTACCGCCCATCAGCACGGCGCGGCTGCCAACGGCATCGAGCGCGCGGCCCGCGAGCGGAATGACGGCCACGAACATGAAGGCCCCGATTGCCGAGATCGCGCCCGCGGCAAGCACCGTGACGCCGTTTGCGGCCACGAGCGCTGCGGGAATGAAAAAGAGCGCGCCTTCAAGCAACCCGATCAGCAGTTCGAGTCCGTAGGTGAGCGCGAGCTGCCGCGTGGCAAACATTTGCGGAGCGATAACCGGTGCGAGCGCCCGGCGCTCGATCGGAACCAGCAGCGCGAAGGCGCCGGCCGCCAGCGCCAGCGCACCGAACGTAATGCCGTTACCGAAGGCCGCCGCACGCGTATCGAGCCGCGTGAGCCCCACCATCACGCCGAGCAAACCGAGCGCGAGGACGGCGAGGCCGGCGATATCGAGCGGCCCGCGCGCGCGAGCGGGCTCCGACGGCACGTAGCGCCGTGCGAGCACGATCACGACGAGCGCCAGCGGTACGTTCGCGGCAAAGATCCAGTGCCACGAAAAGAAATGCGTGATCGCGCCGCCTGCATTCGGTCCGATGATCGCAGCGAGTCCCCAAATCGCGCCGAGGATCCCGAGTGCGGACCCGCGCCGCTCGAGCGGCACGCGATCGGCGATCGCGGCGGCGGCGACCGGAAAGATCCCGCCTGCGCCCGCCGCTTGAATCGCCCGCGCGATCAGAAAGATCGTAAACGTGGGGGCGACGATCGCAAGGACGCTGCCGGCGGCGAAGATCGACACGCAGAGAATGTAGATCGCGCGCCGTCCGACGACGTCGGAAAGCTTCGTCATGATCGGGATCGAGACGACGTTCGCGAAGAGGTACAGCGTCAGCGTCCAGGCCACGTCGCGCGGAGCGATGCCGAATCCATGCGCGATCGCGGGCAAAGCGGGCGAGAGGACGCCCAGATCCAGTGCACCTGCGAAGACGCCGAGTCCGAGCGTGAAGAGCAGTGGGAGATGCGAGCGGTCGAAGCTGTGGCCGGCCACGCCGGCAGGCGTGGCGGCCGTCACCTGATGACTCGATCGAGGACCATCGCTCCGCACATGAGCGCTAAGTAGAGCAGCGAATATTTGAAGGTGATGCGCGCCAGCGGCTTCGTCGGGCCGTGCAGCATCTTCCAGGCATCGTAGATGAAGATCGCGCCCAGGATCGCGGCGGGCACGAAATACCACAGGCCCATGATGCCGAGCGGCCACAGCGCGAGCGATACGGCGACGAGTACGATCGTGTAGATCAGGATTTCCACTTTGGTACGATCCGCGCCGCGTACGTTCGGCAGCATGGGAATCCTCGCGCGCCCGTAATCGAGTTCGGCCATGAGCGCCAGCGCCCAAAAATGCGGCGGCGTCCAGAGAAAGATCAGCGCAAAAAGTGCGAGTGCGGGCGCCCCGATCGAATGCGTCACGGCCGCCCAGCCGACGAGCGGCGGCACGGCACCGGCCGCGCCGCCGATCACGATGTTGAGCGTGGTCGTGCGTTTGAGCCAGAGCGTATAGATGAGCACGTAGTACGCGTTGCCGCCGAGCGAAAGCCACGCGGCGAGCGGGTTGACGAAGAGAAACAGAAGCGCAAACGATGCGATGCCCAGCAGCGTCGCAAACGCGACGCCGGCGACGGGCGAGATACGGCCCGTCGCGATGGGACGCGACATCGTGCGCGTCATCAAACGATCGATATCGCGATCGAGCACGCAATTGAAGGCGCCCGCCGAGGCCGCTGCGAGCGCCCCGCCGAGCAGCGTCAACAGCGTCAATGCGAGCGGCGGCAGGCCGCGCGCGGCCATCACCATCGCCGCGAGCGTCGTAATGAGCAAGAGGGACGCGATGCGGGGCTTGGTCAGCTCGTAGTAATCGGTGACGACGCCGCGCCAGCCGGCCGGAGCGGCGGCGGGCAGGCCCTCCAGGCGCGAGAGGGTCGAACTCATGCGCCGACCACACGTCCGGCCGCGGGTGCCCGCTCGATGCTGCGCGCGCCCGTGGGTTGCGGATCGAGCGCCGCGAGGACGGCCGCGACGACAAAGACGATGAACGTCGCGCCGGCATTCGCGGCGTGGGCCTCGCGCAACCCGATCGGGAGCTGCCAGACGACGTTCGCGAGCCCGAGGCCGATCTGCACCGCAATGAGCCCCATACCGCTAAGCGCACACGCGAAAACGCGCCGCGATGCGTTGCGCGCCGCCACGAAGGTCGCAATCGCGGCGACGATTGCAAACGAGAAAGCGCCCAAGCGATGGAGCATCTGCGCGAGCTGTGCGCTTCCGTGACCGAAAAGCGTTCCGTCGCAAGCGGGGACGGTCGCGCAGGCAAGCCCGGCATAGCTCGAACTCACATACGCGCCGACGCACATCGTCAAGAACGCGAACGCTGCGGCCGTCGCCAGGGCAGGGGCCGCGCCTTCGCCGATGGTCGCGCGCAGGGTTCTCATCCTCGCGGGCTTCGGTGCCAGCGTTGCCAGCACCGCGAGCGCGGTCAAAATCGCCAGTAGCGCCATACCCATCGCCCAATGCAGCATCACCGAGACGGGGCTATTGGCAAGCAACACCGTCGCGCCCCCCAGGGTAACCTGGCAAGCGAAGACGACGCCGAGCGCCGCGAGCGTGGGCGTAACGCCCGCGATCCGCGAGCGCTCGCGCAATCCCGTGACGATCGCACCCAGAATGACGAACGATTCGACGAACGCTATCAAGCGATGCGACCACTCGAGGATCACGCCGCCTTCGAGGGAGGGAACGAGCGCACCGTGGCAGAGCGGCCAATCGGGGCACGTCAAGCCCGCACCGTTGATGCGAACCCAGCTTCCGAGCACTGCGATGACAAAGGCTAGAAGCGCACTAGCGACCGCTAATCCACGGAAGAGTTTCACAACAGTCTCAGTCTAGAAGCGGCAAACAGAAGGGGCAATGACTTTGGCGCACCTCGACGCGGCTTGCGACAAAACCCACAGTGCTACCCCGATTCGCTGGGGCACGCGGCTTCCTCCTCGAAAGCGGCTTCGTCCCCAAAGCCGGGGGTAACGGAGCTTCTTCCAGAAGCCCATGGTAATGAAGAGATTAGCGGCGCTCGGCATGCTGCTGCTCTTGCTGACGGGATGTCGCGAGGTTCGCGTCAAGACGTATGCGCAGGGCAGGACGACGGCGCCGGGCGGCAATCAAATCGCGGTGCTTCGCGATAGCCGTGAATTGGAAGGGTTCGGCATCAAAGCCAAGGTCCGCTTCAACCATGAGTTCGGCGTGCTGCTGCTGATGGGGCCGCACAACGAGACCGGTTGGCTTCAGACCATCGAATCGATTCGCGCCAACACCGAACGCGTGCGCATCGTCGCCTTCGAACGCGCTCCCGCCGACGGTGGGGAGCCGGCCCCCGCGTACCGGACATACACGCTCTGGATCGTGCCGAATTCCGTATACCGCGCCGGTTCCGTACTCGACGTGGTGACCCCCGAAGGGGAGCCGATCGCCTCGACCACGCTGCGATAACGTGCGCTACCTCGCGCTCGCGACGCTCATCGTCCTCGGTGCGGTCGCAATCATCTTGAGGTTGCCGGCCGGCCACAGGACACCGGGCGGGGAAGTCCGCTTTTCCAGCAGCACCGCAACCCCAGGGCCGCCCCAAAACGGCGACGTGTCGCAGTCCACGCCGCGGCCCGTCACCGGAGAAGCGCCCTGGGCGCTCTCGGCGCTGCCGGAGTGCTTGCGCCAAGACTTTCGCCGTGACGGCACGCCCGCTTTCGCGCGAATCGGCTTCCCGAAAGCAGCGGTACGGCTTTCCCCCGGCTCCCGGTTTCGCATCGCGGACTGTACCTTTATGGTCGGCACCGACACGATCGCCGTCCAGCGGGGCGCTGACCGCCTCATCGTCCCGCCCGCGGCGCACCTGTATCGCTCTCCCGGTAAGCTCGTCCTCGAGCGCACCGCTTACGGTCGCGACGAAGTCAGAGTGTATTCGGTCGTCTCCGGAACGCTCTGACCGAATGCTATAGTAGACGGTGATGGATTCAGCCCTTACGGCGCTCGAGACGGCGGTCGAGCAGCGTCGCACCTTTGCGATCATCTCGCACCCCGACGCCGGCAAAACGACCCTTACGGAAAAACTGCTCCTGTACGGCGGCGCGATCAATACCGCCGGCCAGGTCGCGGCGCGTCGCCGCGCGCGGCAGGCAACCTCCGACTGGATGGATCTCGAACGCGAGCGCGGCATCTCGATCACCTCGACCGTCCTGCAATTTCCGTATCGCGGGCACACGCTGAACTTGCTCGATACGCCGGGCCACCAAGATTTCGGCGAGGATACGTATCGCACGCTGCTGGCGGCCGACAGTGCGGTGATGCTGATCGACGCGGCCAAAGGCGTAGAGCCGCAAACCAAAAAGCTCTTCGAGATCTGCCGCGACCGGCGCATTCCGCTTTTCACTTTCATCAACAAGATGGATCGGCCCAGCCGCGATCCGCTCGATCTGCTCGACGAACTCGAGAAGGTGCTCGGCATCGGAACGTATCCGATCAATTGGCCCATCGGCAGCGGCCCGACGTTTCGCGGCGTGTACGATCGGCGTTCTCACGACGTGCACTTATTCGAGCGCACCGAACACGGCGCGAAGCGCGCGCCCGTTCGCGTGACCGGTCTCGACGATCCGGCCTTCACCTCAATTACCGACGAAACGACCTATGCCGAATTCCGCGATAGCCTCGAACTGCTCGAGGGTGCGGGCACCGATTTCGATCGCGCGGGTTTGATGAGCGGTGCGACGACGCCCGTATTCTTCGGCAGTGCCGTTACGAATTTCGGCGTCGCACTCTTTCTCGATGGGTTCTTGGAAATGGCGCCCGCACCGCGCGCGCGTTTCGCGATTCGCGCCGGCGAAAACGAACGCGAACTCGTCTCGCCCGTCTCGCCCGATTTTTCCGGCTTCATCTTCAAGATTCAAGCCAACATGGATCCGCGCCATCGCGACCGCATCGCCTTCTTGCGCGTGTGCAGTGGAAAATTCGAACGCGACATGACCGTCAAGAACGCTCGCACCGGCAAAGACGTGCGAGTGACGCGCGCGATGAAACTGTTCGCAAGCGAGCGCGAAGTCGTGGACGAAGCGTTTGCGGGGGACGTCGTAGGGCTCGCGAATCCCGGGACGTTTGCGATCGGCGATACGCTGTGCGCGGGACAAACGCTCGCATACGATCGGATCCCCTCCTTTGCGCCCGAGCATTTCGCAAGCGTGCGCAACATCGACACGGGCGCCTACAAGTCGTTCCAAAAAGGTATCGCGCAACTCGGCGAAGAGGGCGCGATCCAGGTCTTCTATGCCTCCGATCTCGCGCGCGGCGAACCGATCTTCGCAGCGGTCGGCGAACTGCAATTCGAAGTTGCAAAATACCGCTTGGCGAATGAGTATAACGTCAAGACGGAGTTTTACCGCCTGCCCTTCTCGCTCGCTCGCCGCGTGATCGGCGAGCCCGAAGCGATCGCCGGCGCCACCTGGCCTTCAAACGCGAAGCTCGCCCAAGATCTTGCGGGCGCACCCGTGGCGCTTTTCGAGAGCGAGTGGAGCGTACGGCTCGCAGAAGAATGGAACGCGTCATTGCGTTTCGAGCCGTTCGCGCAAGGCGGGCGGCCACTCGAGAAGACGACCTGAGCCTTCGGTACGCGCAGAGACGAAGAGCGACGGCCCGATGACGCCAAGATCTGGGCTGGGGGTTTGAAACTCCCCGGTAACCCTAGCGTCCGCGCAACCTGCTCCCTTGCTTGCCGCGCAGTGCGTAACGTCGCTTTCGCGACCCGCCCTCGAAACTCGTCGAGGACGCGGCAGGTAGACCCATCGCGCGCTTCGAGAGTGAGTGAAGCGTGCGGTTCGCGGAAGATTCGAACCTCGACCTTTGGAGGCTACCCTTTTGAACCCGCCCGACCCCGAAATCAAAAACGTCACTCCGATCGGACCCCTGCCGGCCGGCGCACCTGCCGCCGTGCCCCCGGCAGGGGGCGCTGCCGTCGCGACGGCCGCAAAGTCGCCCCCGAGCATACGCGGGCTCCTCATCGGCGTCGTCGTGCTGCTCGCGATCGTGTTGCTGGGATACAAGCTCTTTCACCACCAGCGCAATCAATATGAGTCCACGGCCGATGCGGTGACGCTCGCGATCGCGCACAACGACATGACTCCCGTGCTGCACAAGTTCAACGCAATTCGCCTGCCCGAACTCGAAGATCGCGCGCGTGTCGGACGGCTCTCGAACTTGATCGTGCCGCTCGGTGCCTTCAAGGAGAGCAAAGAGATTACGCCGGCGGGATCCGATGCGGGCCTTCACGAGTTCACGGAAACGTTCGCGAACGGCACGCTCGATGAGAAGTATTCGCTCGATGCCGACGGCAAGATCGTACGGTTCCACATCGGGCCGCCCCCGAGCGCCACGACCGCGCCTTGATCGCGTTCGAAGATGTGCTCGCGGCGGCGAAACGTCTTCGCGGAGTCGCCCATCGCACGCCCGTCGTCACGTCGCGCACGCTCGACGAACGCACGGGCGCGCGCGCGTACCTCAAGTGCGAAAACTTGCAACGCATGGGCGCCTTTAAGTTTCGCGGCGCGTATAACCGCATCGCGCAGCTGAGCGCCCGCGAGCGCGAGCGCGGCGTCGTCGCGTTTTCGAGCGGCAACCACGCGCAGGGCGTCGCGCTTGCGGCGCGGCTGCTCGGGGTGCCGGCGACGATCGTTATGCCGAGCGACGCACCGGCCGCGAAAGTCGCGGCGACGCGCGAATACGGTGCGGAGATCGTCAGCTACGATCGCCTGACGATGAATCGCGGAGCGATCGCGGCGGAGCTCGCGCGCGATCGCGGCGCGACGCTCGTGCCGCCGTACGACGATCCCGCCATCATCGCGGGGCAGGGAACCGTCGCGCTCGAGTTGCTGGAAGACGTGCCCGATCTCGACGTGCTGCTCGTATGTACGGGCGGGGGCGGATTGCTCGCGGGCAGCGCGCTCGCTGCCGAAAGGATGCAGCCTGCGATCGAAGTCTATGGCGTCGAACCCGAAGCCGGCGACGATTTCGCGCAATCGATCGCCCGCGGCGAGCGCGTGGAAATTGCGGTTCCGATAACGATTGCCGACGGGCAGCAGACGACCTCGCCGGGCGAGCTCACCTTTCCGATCGTGCAGCGCTTGTGCGCCGGGATCCTCACGATATCGGACGACGATTTGCGAGCGGCGATGCGTTTTGCGTTCGAACGCCTGAAGCTCGTCATGGAGCCGAGCGGCGCGTCGGCGCTTGCCGCACTGCTCGCGGGCAAGCTCGACGTGCGCGGTAAGCGCGTCGGTGTGATCGTAAGCGGCGGCAACGTCGACGCTGCGAGCTACGCGGCGATCCTAGCCGGATAACGCGATGCCGCTGCTGCTATGGTGTTGCGGGATGGGCCTTGGAATCGCCATCGGTGCTGCGCTCGGTGGATCGTTCGTACAGGAGCACGGAAAAAAAGTGCTGCCGGTCGTGATCGTTCTGACGATCGTGACGGGACTGCTGCTCGGCTGGGGCCTCAACGGCGAATACAGCCTGATGCATGCCTCCACCGAGGTGCAGTGAGGTGCTATGCGCTGCCCGAGTGATCTTAGAGCGAGTTCAGCGCCCGCTCGAGGATGTCGCCGAGCTTATCCTGGTCGTCTTCGCCGAGGTTGCCGATGGCCGGCGGGGGGTTCTGCATGCGTTCGCAAACCCGGTCGTGCATCGCGATGCCGGCCGGCGTGAGCAGCAGCGCCTTCACCCGGCGATCCGTTGCCGCACTGCGCCGCTCGACGAGGCCCCGCGACTCCAGTTTATCCACGATCGCGGTGACGTTCGAGGCATCGCAGCCGAGCAGTGTGGCAAACTCGCTCATCGTGATCGCCCGGTCGCCCCCCAGATTTCGAATCGCATACACCTGCTGCGGGGTCATGTCGAACTCGGCAGCGACCGTTTCCATAAATGGCTTGCTTGCCTTGAATACCTCGAACATGAGGTTCCAGGCGCGGGCGCCGGCGGATACTGCCCGTTTCGGCAGGGCGGTTGGGTGGTTCACGCTGCTATTCTACCTTAAGATGCTTTACCGCACAAGATATTGACTCTGTAAATCTTTGATGTTATAAAGTAATTAGTTCACCAAATAAAGTTTCTGGCCAGGCCAGAGTTAGGAAGCGGAACGTGCGACAGAACGAATCCCCCCGCACCTCCGCAATCGCGAGCTGGCTGCACGAGTTGCTGCGAGCTCCCCTTGCATCGAACAACGATTACTTCGAGCGCCTCGGCGCCGCAATCGAATCCAGTGCCCCGATCTGTGTTACTTGCTCGTAGCGACAAGCGAGCTTCGGCTCGCTGCCTCGGAACGTCAGCCGGCAACGTTGCCGAACCCGCTTGCCGCCCCCTCAACCCTCGCACCCGCGTTCTGCGGCCCCGCTCACCCCGGCCTGGACTCGGTGCCTTTCTGCCGGAGGTATGCGATGAGCGAACTGCGGGATAGCGTCCTGGTCGATGCTGCTCGGGCGGGTTCCGAACTGGCCTTCGAAACGCTGGTCGATCGTTACCGGGCGCCGGTGGTTCGGCTCGCCTATCGCCTCACGCACGATGCCGACGAAGCCAAGGACATCGCACAGGACGCCTTCTTCCGCGCCTACCGGCGCCTCGAACAATTCCATCCGGATCGTCCCTTTGCACGCTGGCTTTTCGTGATCGCGCGCAACGCTTCACTGGATGCGATTCGCAGGCGCCGCCGCGTCGCGGCCCTCGCGTTTTCGGAAAGCAATCTCGTTATCGAGCCCGGTCCCGAAGAGCTGGCGATGCAGGCCGATGAAGCGGTCCGCGTGCATGCGGCGCTCGAATCGCTTCCGGCAAAATATCGGGATGTTTTAGAAATGTACTATATTTCGGGGTTGCGCTACCGCGAAATCGCCCTCGAGCTCGATATCCCAATCGGTACCGTAAAAACGTATATCTCGCGGGCGAAGCGCCGCCTGCGTGAGGAACTCGAAACGCCGATGGCGGTTGCCGCGTAACGGCGCTACAAGGTCAGTCGCAAACCGGCTCCAAGAACGCTCGGATTGATGGTTCCGACGTGGGGGATCAGCTTGTACGATCCCTCGACGGAGAGTCCGAAGTGGGGCAGCGTAACGAGTCTTGTTCCAACGAAGACCGTTGCTCCGGCTCCGCTCGCGCTCGACGGAAGTGAGGGCTCGTCCAACGGCGACCGCAAATCGGCTGGTACGGTCGCGACGAGCCGCGCTTGGAGTCACGTACTCGCAACTTGGTGAAGTCGCGGCCCGCCACTCGGGCCGGACGGCGCACGCGGGCGGCGCGCGAGATCTCTGTTGCCGACGTGACGTCCTTCTCAGGCTGCACGAGACTCTGCTGCATGGCCGTTTTCACGAATGGCACGGTTCAGGGGTCTTCGCTGTGATAGAGATACGGGTTCAAGACGCGCACCGAGTTGATGCGATCGATCGGCAGATTGCCGTCCTGCGAAGCTGCGCGAATCGCGTCGCTTAGCGCGCGCCCGCCGACAAGCGGCTAAGCGACGCCTCGGGCCGATCGCGCCTGCACCTCTGCGGGCGGTTTACTCGGGCCGACGACGACGTAGTTCTCGAGGTCGACGTGCTTGACGCTGCGGAAGTAGTCGAAGGTGAACCAGGGCCAGAGTGTCGTGTTCTTGCCGTTCTTGTCGAGGTACCAACTCTTGCACCCAGTCGACCATACGGTTCCGCGCATCTTGCGCTGCAACCGCCGGTTCTGAGCGTCTTGGACGTCTTGACGCACGTCGACGCTGCGCGCACCTCGAGCTCGCAACAGTTCGAGCATGCGCATCACGTGACGGACCTGTGCCTCCGCCATGAGCACGGCCGAATTGTGGCCGAGTGCCGTGTTGGGCCCGAGCAAATGAAAGAAATTCGGAAAACCGGCGACGCTGATGCCATAGAACGCCGACATTCCGTCGCGCCAAGCGTCGTTCATCTCGCGTCCGCCCCGGCCGTGAACCTTAAGCGGCGTCAAACCGTCGGTCGTGCGGAAACCGCTGGCAAACAGGATGACGTCGACCTCGCGTTCGACGCCGCGCGCGTCGACGACCGAGCCCTCGCGAATTTCGGTTACTCCATCGGTCACGAGCTCGACCTGTGGCAGGTTGAAGGCCGGATAGTAGTCACTCGACGGAGTGACGCGCTTGCAGCCCAAACGGTACGCCGGCGTCAACCTCGCGCGCAGTGCGGGATCGGCGATTTGCGCTTCGAGGTGCTTGCGCGCGGTCGACTCCATCAGCTTGAGCAAACCGGGTTTGACGGTGAAGCCGAGCGCGCGCGCTTCGAATATCCAGTAGACGAACTTGCGCTCGATCCACGCGAGCGGCTCGAAATTGCGCAGCCACTTGGCGATCGGAGGGATCGGCCCGTCGGGCTTCGGCAAGATCCAGCTCGGCGTTCGCTGGAACACGTAGAGCCTCGCGACCTTGGGTGCGATTTGCGGCACCAGCTGCACGGCGCTCGCGCCGGTGCCGATCACCGCGACGCGTTTGCCGGCGAGATCGACGTCGTGACGCCACTGCGCCGTGTGCCAATGCGGACCTTGGAACTTCTCGATGCCCGGGATCGACGGGAAGCTCGGTTTGTTGAGAGGCCCGAGGCCGGCGACCACAAAACGCGAGACGATCGTACCGCCGTCTCCGAGCTGCGTGTGCCACGTGGCCGTATCTTCTTCCCAGCGCATGTCGACGATCTCGGCCCCGAAGCGGATGTGCTCGCGCACGGCGAATTTGTCGGCGACGAAGCGCAGATATTCCCAAATTTCTTGCTGTGGCGGATAGGAGCGCGTCCATTTCGGATTGCGCGCGAAGCTAAAGGAGTAGAGCACCGAAGGAATGTCGCAGGCGCAGCCGGGGTACTGATTGTCGCGCCACGTTCCGCCGACGTCTCCGGCGCGCTCGACGACCACGAACGATTCGATCCCCGCTCGCTTGAGCGCGATCGCCATGCCGAGCCCGGAGAAACCCGCGCCGACGATCAGCGTCTCGGTATCGAGATCCGCCGGTGGGGCAACGGTACCGGTCGTGGAAGTCGAGTCCATAGCTCTCCTTTCGCGGGTGGTGATTCACTAGCGCAAATCGTAGCCTGTTGCGCCCGGCGGTCGTCCGTGGACGTACCTAGATTAGACCGAAACCGGTACCCCCGGAACGCCGAGGAACGCGGTCACGAGCGGATTTATCAGGTGCGGGTGTGTGAGCATGGCCATGTGGCCGCCTTCGGCGACGGTTGCGATCGACCACTTGGGGCAGCTCTTCTCGATCAGCGTTGCGATCTCGCGTATCGGGCGCCGCGCGCCCGCGCTATAGACGAGCATCGCTTCTGCCGGAATCTGCGCGACGTTCTCGATTGCGATTTCATCGCTTTTCATGCAGTCCCACTCGTAATAGTTCGGGCGCAGTAGCTTCACGTACGCAAGCTGCCGTGGCTCCGGCGTCAGGGCCCACGCACCGTCGCCAACCCAGTAGTCGACGAAACGCTCTGCGACCGCTGCCGAGTCGCCCTCGGCTCCGCGGCGTTTGAGGAAGTCGCGCAGCTCCATCGCCTCGGCGTACGCTTGCGCTCGGTCGTTCTGAGCCAGCAGCCAGAACGGATTCGGTTCGAATAAGAACAGATGCGAGATGCGATCGCCGAGCATTGTCGCCGCCTTGAGCGCGACCGCGCCGCCGAACGAGTGCCCTACGAGGCGTATGGGTCCGGGGAATTGCTGCACGACGCTCAGCACAAGGTTCGCCTGATCGGTTAGCGTCTGGCTGCCGTCTTGTTGCCAGGCCGTGGTTTCGCCGTAACCAAAGAGGTTCGGTGCCAGCACTCGGAAGTGGGGTTCGAGTTCTCGAACGAGACTGTTCCATTGACGATTGCCGCTAACCGATGAATGCACGAGCACCACTGGAGTGCCTGCGCCGGCGTCGCTGTAATCGATGCGGAATCCGGACGTTTCGAGGATAGGCATGCTCGTCCTCACCGCACCTTCAGCACGATGCGGCCCCGCACCGAGCGATCGGCGATCGCGCGCATGGCTTCGCGAACCTGATGCAGCGGCATCACCTGCTGGACGCGCGGATGTATTGCACCCGCGGCGAGCAGACCCATCAGGGTCTCGAACACGCGCGCAGCGCCCTGCGGATCTCGCTTATTCCAGGCGCCGTAGAACACACCGACGATCGAATAGTTTTTCAGTAGCGGAAGGTTCATCGGCACGGATGGAATCTTCTCGCTCGCGAATCCGATCGGCATCAGACGGCCTTCCCAGGCCATCAGGCGCGTCATGTGTTCGAAGATCTCCCCGCCGACGATCTCGGCGCACACGTCCACGCCGGCGCCGCCCGTGAAATTCTTGAGCCGATCTTTGAGACTCTCGGTCCGATAATTGATGGTTTCCGCAGCGCCGTACGCGCGCACCAACGCAGCTTTGTCATCCGTCCCGATCCCCGCGATGACCCGCGCTCCGAAATGTCTGGCGAGATCCACCATGGCAAGTCCCACGCCTCCCGCTGCGCCGGACACGAAGACGGTTTCGCCGCGCTGCAGGTTTGCGCGCTCGATGAGTGCGTAGTACGCCGTGCCGTAGGCGTACAGGAGCGACGCCGCAGCCTCGAAGTCGACGCCGTCAGGAATGCGGACCGCTTCCCATTCGCCCGCCACCATGAGTTCTGCGAGGCCGCCCGTCCAGCGCGTACAAGCGACGCGATCGCCGCGGAGAAAGCGCGTCACGCCGGTGCCGATCTCGCGTACCACGCCGACGGCATCCGTGCCGGGGACGAAGGGTGTCTCGGGGCGCATTTGGTAACGGCCCGAGACCATCAACGTATCCATAAAGCTCACGGCGGCGGCGTGGACCTCGACGAGAATCTCTCCCGGGCCGGGTGCCGGGTCGGAGAACTCTCTGACTTCCAATGCTTCCGGCCCATTGAAGGCCTCACAGATCACTGCTTGCATGACGTCCTTCCCGTTCAGCGCGCTCGTTCCAGACGCACTATACTGCGCGCGGACGCGCCGCGTCAGTCGGGGAACTACGGCACATAACGGATCCGTCTACGGTAAGCCATACCGTAGTTCGTCTTCAGCCGAGCAGTTTGAGTTCGGTGGCGCGCCGCACCGCTTCGGCGCGCGTGCGGCACTGGAGGGCCTCGAGCGTGCGCGCGACGTGCATCTCGACGGTTCGCGGGCTCAGAACCAGCTTGGTTGCGATCTGCTTGTCGGTCTGGCCGTTCGCGACCTCGCGTAGCACCTCGAGCTGCCGCGGGGTGAGCTGCGCGGTGGCGCCGCGTTGCTCGACCTCCGAGACGGGAAGAAAGGCGCGTAGTTCGGCCAGGAATATGGGCCACGAGCGGTCGGTTTCGAAGGGAAGGTGGTTTTTGCTCGGAAGCGGGACCAGCCGTGCGTCGGGAATCAGCGACGCGAGCAGTCGACCTTCCTCGAAGGGGAAGCACGGATCGTCCATCGCGTGAAAGACCAGCGCCGGACAGCGCACCTTCGGGGCCACCTCGCGAACGTCGATCTCAAACACTTCCTGCATGAAGCGAACCGCGTTGTGCCCCGAGATGGTCAGGCGTTGGGCTTCGTCGAACGCACGCTGTTGCTCGGCGCTGGCGTCGTGAAACAGTTGCGATATGAACACTTGCCGGAAGGACGAACTGTCGGCACCCCATCCGAGCTCTGCGGCCTTGAGCATCGCCTGCGCAGCGTCCACGAATTTCGGCGACGGATCGCGCTTGAGCAGTCCGCGCGCACAACCGCCGTAAATGACGAGCCGGCTCACGCGTTCCGGATGCCGCGCCGCGTAGCCGATCGCGATCGCCGCACCCTGCGACATTCCAAGTAAAACAAATTGCTCGAGTTGGAGGGCGTCGACGACCGCCTCGAGGTCCTCAACCCACGCTTCCACCGAAAAGCGTTCCACATCCCGATCGGACAGCCCGCAGCCGCGGGAGTCGTAGCGCACGTACGAGTGCTCGCGACTGAGTTCTGCGACCCAGTGGCGGTTGCAGAGATTCTCGGCGTCCTTTTCCACGTGCGTCAGCCACGTCGCCGCGCGCACGATCGGCGCACCTTGCCCTACCGTGGCCACTGCGAGGCGCACTCCGTCACTGCTGGTGCAGAAACGGATCGACTGTCCTCCACTCATCGCGGAAATGTTGCTCCGAAGCTTCGACGTTCGCTTGAGGGTTCGGAAGCTACGGACCGGGTTCCTCATGGTCGGACGGCGCGAGACAGAGCCAAAGAGGCGCACGCGCAGCATGGACGCGAGAACTTTACGACTTCAGCGTGAGGCTCGTCAGCTCGCGGGAGGCGGTGTCGCTGAAGGTGTTCAACGACGTCGACTTGATTTCGGCACGCGCCGACGGGTCTCCGCGAACTTCGTTTTTCGACGCCAGCGGAACGGCTCGGCTCGTGCTTGAGACTAGTGAGGATGGCGAGTCGTTCGTGACTTTGTGCGACAGCATCGCGCAACCACGCGTTGCGCTTCAGGCTGCTGCCGACGCCGAGGGGCTGTATCTCAACGAAGGACGAGAGCTCGTTCGCGTCTCTCTCCATGGTTCAGGGTGAGTGCGTCCTTTCGCTACGGGACCGGTCCGGGAATATGCGGTGCGGCATGAAGGTAGCCGATGGCGCAGGTGAACCGACACTACTCATGCGGGATAGCGGCGGCCGCGATCGCATCCTGCACACAATCAACGAAGGGATGGGTACGCAGCCAAGGCTTCAGATGTACGGCGAGAATGAGAGGAAGATCGTCGAACTCATGGTCGATTTCGAGGACCGCGCAATCTTTGATCTGAATTGTCTTCATCTCAGCCGCGTTGCTCCCGGAATCGGGGCAACTCCACAATGAAATAACCCATTTGGGTCATTTCCTGGTCACGGGCTGGCCGGTCCCCCTTTTCCCCTGTCGCCGCTATGCGTTCGTTAGGGAGTGCGCGCCGGAACGGGATCTTCCAAGATCGCTCGCGCAGCGCGCATTCCCGGGATACCGCTCACGCAGCCGCCCGGATGCGCGCCGCTTCCGCAAAGGA